>Ga0209553_1000733_pt1 | contig 16767 bp, 17 predicted proteins | sample LauGreFBDMM110DN_2_FD_188217 | JGI IMG/M metagenome (GOLD analysis project Ga0209553, IMG submission 188217) | Freshwater lake microbial communities from Lake Michigan, USA - Fa13.BD.MM110.DN (SPAdes) (version 2) | ecosystem: Environmental > Aquatic > Freshwater > Lake | place: Lake Michigan...
GTGGTGGAGCAAGAGCGCAAGCGTATGGATGACTTCAGCGCCACCCTTGCCCAGATAAAGGCGCAACTAGAGAGACTGGGCTAGACCTGCCGACGACGCAAATAAAAGATAAACTCGTCGCCCTGACGCGTTGTCGATAGCAGGCTGTTGCCGGTCTGCTTGCAAAAATCGGTGAAGTCGTCAGGTGACTTGCCGTCCGTGGCGACCACCTTAAGCACTTGTCCGGCCTGCATCTGAGCCAGCATCCTCTTGGTGCGCAGAATCGGCAGGGGGCAGCTCAGTTTGCGAGCGTCCAACTCAACGTCAAATTCTATTGTGTCCATAATAGCTCGGGCGTGCTGGCCCCTACCTTGGGCCACTGCGCCATCCTGTGGTTTGTTGTGCCCCATTGTACCAAGAACGAGCCGAGCAAATGGGTGCCCTCGCTGCGACCCGCTGGGCTTGAGAACACCCAAACAAAGCGAGTATCATGGGGCCATGAGGAACCACCTTTTCATGACGCTCTACGCGTGCTCATGCCTGTGCCATGCGGAGGGCTTGCCCGACCTGGGCGACGTCTCGCAGGAGACCATGTCGCCCCAGCAGGAGCGAAAGATAGGCGAGCAGAGCATGTTCGAGATCCACGCGGACAAGGACTACCTCGGCGATGACGAGGTTAGCGACTACCTCAACCAGCTGGGTTACCAGCTCATTTCCAACAGCAGCGAGCCGGGGCAGGAGTTCGAGTTTTTCGCCCTCAACGACAACAGCATCAACGCCTTCGCCATGCCAGGTGGCTTTATCGGGGTCAACTCCGGACTGATACTGATGGCACAAAGCGAGTCCGAGCTCGCCTCTGTGCTGAGCCATGAGGTCGCCCACGTCACCCAGCACCATCTGGCACGCATGGTGGCAGGCCAAAAGTTTGACTCGATAGCCTCCATGGCCGCCCTTGCGGTGGCCATCTTGGCGGCACGCAGCAACCCACAGGCGTCCCAGGCTGCCATGGTGGGGGTGCAGGCCGGCTCCATCCAGAGGCAGCTAAATTTTACCTACATCCACGAGCAGGAGGCGGACCGAATTGGTCTCGCCACCCTAAAAAAGGCGGGCTTTGATCCGCACTCCATGCCCATCTTTTTTGAGCGCCTGCAGAAGTCGACACGCCTGCTGGACAACAACATGCCATCGTACTTGCGCACCCACCCAATCACCAGCGACCGCATCGCCGACATTGCGAACCGTGTCCAGCACATCCCCTACAAGCTGATTCCAGATGGCCTGAATTTTCAGCTGGTACGGGCAAAGCTGCGCGCCATGCAGGGCACCCCACAGGAGGCGATAAGTTTTTTCAGGGGGGCGATCGGAGAGCAAAGGTACGGCAACCAGACGGCGCAGCGGTATGGCCTGGTTCGGTCACTCTTGCGCGCGAACCAGACCGCACGTGCCGCGCAGGAATTTATTCCGCTACAGGGGCTGGTGCAAAAAAATCCAATGATTGCAACGTTGGCCGGGCATATTAAGCGTGCGGACGGCGGCGCCACCGATGTCATTGAGTTCTACCGTGGTGCCACGCAAAGATTCCCTCAGCACAGGGCGCTGTCCTATGACTACATCGAACTGCTGCTGGACGGCGGTCGCTTTGAGGAGGCGCTTAAGCTTCTCGGTGAGCAAATTATTACGCACCCAAATGACTTTCGGTTGTATGAGCTACAGGCCCGCGACTATGCCGCGCTAGGCAGGCAGCAAGAGAAGCATCATGCGCTAGCCTACACCTACGTTCTGCGTGGCAACCTGCGCGGTGCCATCGAGCAGCTGGAGCTGGCCAAGAGGGCCGGGAGCGACTTTCGTGAGCTGTCGATTATCGAGGGCGAGCTGAGGCAGTTTAAGGAGATCGCAGCAGCGCACGCGAAGAAGAATTAATTTCGCAGGCTACTTCCATTTTTTAATAGCACTCAGCAACGCGGGGTCGGCGCTGCTAGAGGTGACCGCCCAGGTGACGCCGGACGCTACGAGTGTGGGCGTCCATTTGATGATGTGGCCATCGATACCCTTCTTGATGCAGTCGGGGCAGAGGGTGACGACGATCTCCCCTGTCGATGCGGTCACGGTATAGCCCGCTATCTCCGCGATGGGTGCCGGCCCGCTCGCGCCAAGCCCGAGGATGGTCCAGTCCCCTGTCGTGGCGATGGGCGCGGAGGGCGTGGAGCCATTTTGGCGGACGAAGTTGCCCACCCCTTGCTTGATGGGCTCCACAGCAGACGCAACCTTCGTCAGCTGCGCCTTGATGTTACTGGCTTGCCAGGCGGGGAGCGCCACCGCCAAGACGATGCCGATAATTGCGATTACGATCATCGACTCGATCAGGGTAATATTCCTCTTTGTCTGTTTCATGGGATGGCGAGCCTTTTGGGGGTTAGTGTGGGATACATTCGAATACATTTTACCATGGAGCGCATGCTTACCGGCTGGTTGGAGGCATGGGCTCACTACCGTGAGGAGTTTGGTGTGGACTGTCGAATCTTAATCAGCCCCCAGAGTACACTCCTCCTCGCTGCGCTGTGCGGAGGTATTTGCCTGCCTGCGTTAGCGTCCCCGCAGCACCATGCTGACGTTGAGTTTAAAAAAAATGGCCGTATCGTCAAAACCGTGCCAGTGCAGGACCTCTCTATGTCCGTTGCCGCCATCTCCGTGAGCGTCTTTGAGGTACACGAGAAAAAGAATCGCACCTACACGGCCCACCCGGTGAGGGAGCTCTTTAATAAAGTCTTCGGTGCCGGGTGGGAGTCGTCAGGGGAGATCCTGTTTACCTCTACGGATGGGTACCGGGCGAGCATCCCGGTGTCCAAGTTTGTCGCCTACGACGCCTACTTGGCAGTCGCCCAAGACGGCCTGCCATTTACGATGGTGAACACGCTGCAAAACAATGAGCTGGTGGAGCTCGGGCCGCTCTACCTGGTGTGGGACAACATAAAGTCAAGGGTACTTCGTGACGAGGGCGCGTCTGACGTTCCCTACCAGGTGAGAAGCATTGAGCTTACGACGTCGATGAAACACATCTCAAATGCCTCGCCACCAGACAACGCATCCGCAGAGGTGCGGCGTGGCTTTGGGCACTTCAGGAAGCACTGCATGGCCTGCCACGCAGTCAATGGCGACGGCGGTCACAAGGCGCCAGAGTTGAACTATCCGACCAGCGTGGTCGAGTACATCAAGCCAGGGTACCTGGCCAGGTGGATCGATAACCCGGCAGGCATTCGACACGGTACCTTGATGCCCAGCCTCTCGCATGGCATCCCTGATCGGGAGATGGTGGCGAGGCAGATCATCGCCTACCTCGTGGCAATGAGTGCAACGAAGCGTGACCCAGGACGCTAGGTCGTTGCTGTGCGTGGGGTGGGTGTTGCGTAAGCAAACAAAAGTCGCTATATTTAGGGCATGCACTTCTCCCGCCACATCTCGCAGTTGCACTCTATATTCAGCCTGTTAGCCGCCCTGCTGCTGCGCGTTGCGCGCTAAAATACGTTCCCATACCTTGAAGTTAGCGGCGCCCAGGGTGTCGTGAGTTAGATAATTACAGTGGAGTTTGGCATGAGCGAGAAATTAATAATATTCGATACCACCCTGCGTGACGGGGAGCAAAGTCCTGGCGCCTCCATGACGAAGGAGGAGAAGATACGCATCGCACGACAGCTAGAGAAGCTGGGGGTCGATGTGATCGAGGCGGGCTTTGCCGCCGCCAGCCCGGGTGACGCGAATGCGATACGCAGTGTTGCGCAGCTGATCGAGGGCTCCACGGTCTGCTCGTTGGCGCGCGCCACGGAGGGCGACGTTCGTGCGGCCGGGGAAGCGATTAAGCCGGCCAAGTCTGGCCGCATCCACGTCTTCATTGCTACCTCACCCATCCACATGAAGATGAAGCTGCGCATGCAGCCAGATCAGGTGGTGGAGGCCGCGGTCAGGGCCGTGCAGCTCGCGCGCGAGTACACCGACGACGTCGAGTTCTCTGCCGAGGACGCGGTTCGCTCGGACATAGACTTTCTTATCCGCATCTTTGACGAGGTGATCAAGGCCGGGGCGAAGACCCTGAACGTGCCGGACACTGTTGGCTACAGCATACCCGTGCTGTGGGGTGAGCGCATCAAGCAGCTGATTGAGGGCGTACCAAACTCAGGCAAGGTGGTCTGGTCTACCCACTGCCACAACGACCTGGGGATGGCGGTGGCCAATTCCCTGGCCGCCGTGATGAACGGTGCGCGCCAGGTGGAGTGCACCATCAATGGCCTGGGTGAGCGGGCCGGAAACGCCAGCCTGGAGGAGATTGTGATGGCGGTGAAGACGCGCCGAGACGTGTTCAGCTGCGACTCACGCGTGGACACCTCGCAGATTGTGCCGACCTCCAGGCTGGTGTCGAGTATCACCGGCTACCCGGTGCAGCCCAACAAGGCAATCGTTGGCGCCAACGCCTTCTCACACGAGTCTGGCATACACCAGGACGGCGTGCTAAAGCATCGCGAGACCTATGAGATTATGCGAGCAGAGGACGTGGGCTGGAGTACCAACAAGCTAACACTCGGCAAGCTCTCTGGGCGCAACGCCTTCCGCAACCGCCTACAGGAGCTCGGCATCGTGCTGGAGGACGAGGGGATGGTGAACGACGCCTTCTCCCGCTTCAAGGAGTTGGCCGACCGCAAGCGTGAGATTTTTGATGAGGACCTGCAGGCCCTGGTCAGCGAGAGCGTGGTCGCACAGGTCAACGAGTACTATCGCCTGGTGTCCATGAGGGCCCACTCCGAGACGGGTCTCCTGCCCATGGCGCAGGTGCGACTGAGCGTGGACGGGAGCGAGCTCTCCGCGGAAATGCAGGGCGGCGGACCGGTAGACGCAACGTTCAAGGCCATCGAGAAGATCGTGCAGAGCGGCACCGAGTTGCAGCTGTACTCGGTCAACAACATCACCAGCGGAACGGACGCGCAGGGCGAGGTGACCGTGCGACTATCCAGGGGCGGGCGCGTGGTTAACGGTCAGGGTGCGGATACGGATATCGTGGTGGCCTCCGCCAAGGCGTACCTGCACGCGCTAAATAAATTAAAGAATGAGACGGCGGAGCGCAGGCACCCACAGGTGTGATCGGCTGGCCGCTCGTCAGCGAATCCTGCCGTTCGTTTTTCAGGGTGGAGCCATGCCGGATTGTTGGGTGAGTAAATGAGGCCGTCTGCTCCATCGCTGGTGAGCCTGCGCCGCGTGCTGGTGCTCAAAAATATTGCGGTGGTCGGCCAGACCTTGGCGGTGCTGGTGGTCGCCAAGGGCATGGGCATGCCGCTACCGTTTGCGGTAATCGGTACCGTGCTGCTGGTGCTGAATCTACTCACGTGGGTGCGCCTTAAGCTCCTGTGGGAGGTGAGAGAGGCCGAGGTGTTCGCACAGCTGCTGCTCGATGTGCTGCTGCTGAGCGGACTACTTTATTTGGCCGGCGGCGCCACGAACCCGTTCGTGTTGCTACTGTTACTGCCACTGACAATCGCCGCGGCCACCCTGGCTGTGGTATACGCCTGGACTCTGGCTGCCGCGATTGTAGCCTGCTACACGCTCCTAATGTTTGTGTACATCCCCTTGCCGCATTTCCATATTGATCACACCGCCCGCCTAGACTCAGGCGCCTGGCTCATGTGGCTCGGGTTCGTTTTGGGTGTGGGGCTGGTCGGGTACTACGTGATGAAGATGGGTGCCGCCTTGCGCGAACGCGAGGCCGCGTTGGCGGAGGTGCGTGAGAACGCATTGCGCGACGAGAGCCTTGTGGCACTAGGCGCGCTCGCGGTTGGCGCAGCGCACGAGCTCGGCACGCCGCTCAGCACGATGGCGGTGGTGCTCAAGGAGCTAGAGCTCGGGCACGCCGCTCAGCCTGAGCTGGTGCGGGACCTGCGGCTGCTACGTGACCAGGTTACGCGCTGCAAGGATACGCTGTCGAATATGTTGTCCTCCACGGAGCAGGCGCGTGCGGAGGGGGGTTACGGCGTCGCGCTCGATGAGTACCTCGCGGACCTAGTCGCGCAATGGCGCGGCATGCGCCCCCTGGCGCAGGTAGTCTACCGCTGGGTGGGCCAGTTCCCCGCACCACAGATTATTGCGGAGCAGGTTCTGGGCCAGATCATCACCAACATCCTGAACAACGCGGCCGATGCCTCGGAGGACAGCGTTGAGGTTGAGGCCGATTGCGACACGGAGCGGCTGAGGATTGAGGTGCTCGACCGCGGTCCTGGCCTAACCCCTGACACGCAGGCTCAGGCCGGCCAGCTGTTTTACACCACAAAAGACAGCGGGCGAGGGCTCGGGCTGTTCCTGGTCGGTGCCGCACTGAGGCGCTTTGGTGGGGTGCTTACGCTGTCCAACCGTGATGGCGGTGGCGTGCGTGCACTTGTGGTGCTGCCGCTGTCACGCCTGCGTGTGGCGACCTCGCCATGACCGCGACCGAATCGGATGAATTGCCGCCACGCAAGCTGCTGCTGGTGGACGATGACGCCACCTTCTGTGAGGTGCTGGCGTTGGCATTCTCTCGACGCGGGTTCGTGGTGAGTGTGGCGCACAACGTGGACGAGGCCATCGAACTAATTTCAAGCAACCCGCCAACTCATGCGGTGGTTGACCTCAGGATGCCGGGGTCGTCTGGACTGGCTCTGGTGGCGCACCTTAAGGAGCGCCGGGCGGATACGAAAATTGTCGTGCTCACTGGCTACGCAAGCATTGCCACCGCCGTGGATGCGGTGAAGCTGGGCGCGACACACTACCTGGCCAAGCCCGCGGACGCGGATGAGATCCTCGCGGCCTTCGACCACCGGTCGGGTGCCGCTGAGGCCAGGATACCCAAGAGGCCAATGTCAGTCGAGCGCCTGGAGTGGGAGCACATGCAGAAGGTGCTGGCCGACTGTGGCGGCAACGTCTCCGTTGCCGCGCGCATGCTCAACATGCACAGACGCACCCTGCAGCGCAAGCTGAGCAAGCACCCGGCCCCCGAGCACACTGACTGATGCTGGGACTGGAAAGACGTCCCGAACCAGTTTAAAATTGAGCCCCACCCGGGGCCGTGCGATGCACGTGCCGCCCTGTGTGGCCAGCACGTAATCCTAACCATACGTAAGTAACCGATGCCCAACATTGTGATCGCCGCGCTGTACCAGTTCGCAAAGCTCCCTGACTATCGTGAGATGCAGGGCGGGCTGCTTGATTTTTGTGTTGCACAGGGACTGAACGGCACAATCTTATTGGCCGCCGAGGGTGTCAACGGGACCGTCGCTGGCACACGCGAGGGGATCGACGCGCTGATACTGTTTCTGCGAGCCGATGCGAGATTGGCAAACATTGAGCACAAGGAATCCTACGCCGAGGGGATGCCGTTTGACAGGATGAAGGTTTGCCTGAAGAAGGAGATCGTCACGATGGGCGTACCGGGAGTGAACCCGAACGACGAGGTCGGCACCTACGTAGACCCAAAGGACTGGAACGATCTGATCCTGGACCCCGACGTGACGCTGATCGACACCAGGAATGGCTACGAGTACGACATCGGAAGCTTTCGCGGGGCGATCAACCCCCACACCACCACATTCCGAGAGTTCCCGGCGTACGTCAACAAGAACCTGGACCCCGAGAGGCATAAAAAGATTGCCATGTTTTGCACGGGCGGCATCCGGTGTGAGAAGGCCACCTCCTTGATGTTGAGCCTGGGCTTCAGTGAGGTCTACCACTTGCAGGGCGGCATCCTGAAGTACCTAGAGAATATTCCCGCCGAGGAGAGCATGTGGGAGGGCGAGTGCTTCGTGTTCGACCAGAGGGTTGCCGTTGGACAGAATCTAGAGGTGGGAACGCACGATCAATGTTACGCTTGCCGTCACCCCGTCTCGAGGGAGGAGCAGTCCCTGCCCAGCTACAAGGCTGGCGTGTCCTGCCCCTACTGCGTTGACGACCTGCCAGAGAAAACACGCGCACGTGCCACGGAGCGACAGAAACAGAACGAGCTGGCGCTCAAGCGAGCAAAGGCCGTAGGGTGAGCGCTCGTCTACTGTGATGGACCGGGTGGACCACGCAAAAAAATGCCGCACCCGACCAAAAGGAATATATATTGTCAGCGTTGACGCACGGTGGTCGGTGGAATATTTTTTCATGATTCATTGTGTAACCCAGTATGTTAATTTTTTTATTTATTGTTACGGCGTCGATTAACATTGTCGCTAGCCACGCTTTAAGATAACGGAGAGAGATTTATGAAACCATCAACCCCAGCAGGGGCTGTGACCAAGGATTTTGAGGCGGGCGAGAAGTCCATCTCCAACAAGGACTACGTTAGCGCCCTAAAGTCATTCACGAAGGCGGCAGAGCAGGGGCACGCCCTAGCGCAAAACTACATCGGGCTCATGTACGCGAAGGGGCTTGGGGTTGAGAGGGACTTCAAGAAGGTTGGGTTCTGGTTTCGCATGTCTGCGGAGCAGGGGGAGGCGCTAGCTCAAAACAACCTGGGGCTGATGTACGCTAGGGGCGAGGGTGTCATACAGGACTACGTGGAGGCCATATCTTGGCTGCGCAAGGCCGCGGAGCAGGGCAACTCTGAGGCGCAGTACAACCTAGGGTTTATGTACGCCAAGGGGCAGGGCGTCACACAGGACGACCAGCAGGCCGTGTTCTGGTTCCGCAAGGCGGTGGAGCAGGGTGATGAGGTGGCGCAGTACAACCTGGCATTCATGTACGAGAAGGGTATAGGCGTTGTTCAGGATTACCAGCAGGCCGTATTTTTGTACAGCATGGCCGCGGGCCAGGGCAATGCCGACGCCCAGCTGAACCTGGGCGGCATGTACGATACGGGCGAGGGCGTGGACCAGGACTACGCCCAGGCTATTACGTGGTGGGGCAAGGCCGCGGAGAAGGGGCACCAGGTCGCACAAAATAATTTAGGGCTCATGTACGCCCAGGGTCACGGGGTCACGCAAGACTACGTCGAGGCACACAAGTGGTTCAGCCTCGCCAGCGAGGCCGGGGACGAGAGCGCAAAGAGTGGGCTGCAGATCGCAGAGTCAGAGATGACAGCGTCCCAGATCGCCGAGGCCAAAGAGCTGGCGGATGACTGGAGGGGGTCGCATCGTTAGGCCGCCACCGACGCTCCCCACGCACCGCACCCACTGTTGAGGTAGTCATGGCGAAAGAGAAGATCGTGTACAGCTGCACCGAGTGCGGCGGGCAGGTGTCGAAGTGGCAGGGGCAGTGCCCACACTGCACGGCCTGGAACACCCTCGTGGAGAGCGTGGCGGAACTAGCCACCAGCGGAAAGAATCGCTACAGCGCACTGGCAGCGACGAGCACGATACAGACCCTGGAGGAGTTGGGGGCGACGGAGGTGCCACGCACCCCAACCGGGATAGCCGAGTTCGATCGAGTCCTGGGTGGCGGCCTGGTGAGTGGCGGGGTGGTGTTAATAGGTGGCGATCCTGGCATAGGGAAGTCCACGCTGCTGCTGCAGGCGCTGGCACACCTTGCCACACACAAGAAGGTTTTATATATCAGCGGCGAGGAGTCTGCGCAGCAGATCGCTCTGCGCGCCAAGCGGCTGTCCCTGGACGCACGTGAGATGTACCTGCTGGCCGAGATCCAGCTCGAAAAAATTCAGGCCGTCATCAAGCAGCAGTGCCCAGACGTGGTGGTGATCGACTCCATCCAGACGATGTACTCCGAGCACCTCACCTCGGCCCCCGGCTCGGTGGCGCAGGTGCGCGAGTGTGCGGCGCAGCTGACACGCATGGCAAAGAGTGCGGAGATAACCATGATCCTGGTTGGCCACGTCACCAAGGACGGCACCCTCGCCGGGCCACGCGTCTTGGAACACATCGTGGACACGGTGCTGTACTTTGAGGGTGACTCCCACTCCAGCTTTCGACTGATACGTGCCTTTAAAAACCGCTTCGGTGCGGTGAACGAGCTCGGCGTGTTCGCCATGACCGAGAGGGGGCTGCGCGAGGTGAGCAACCCCTCCGCGCTGTTCTTGTCACAGCACGGCGCGCAGGTGCCGGGCTCCTGCGTGATGGTCACGCAGGAGGGCACACGCCCGCTGCTGGTAGAGATCCAGGCGCTGCTGGACGAGGCACACTCGCCGAACCCGCGCCGCCTCTCGTTAGGGCTAGAACAAAACCGCCTGGCCATGCTGCTGGCGGTCCTGCATCGCCATGCCGGCATCGCCTGCTTTGACCAGGATGTTTTCATCAACGCTGTGGGCGGCGTAAAGATTACCGAGCCGGGTGCCGACCTACCGATACTGCTCGCCATCGTGTCCTCGCTACGCAACAAGCCGCTACCAGAAAAGATGGTGGTGTTCGGAGAGGTCGGCCTGGCCGGTGAGGTGCGCCCGGTACAGCGTGGCCAGGAGCGCTTGCGTGAGGCCGCCAAGCTCGGCTTCACCGTGGCCATCATCCCGAAGGCCAACGAGCCGAAGCAGGGGATAGCGGGCATGGAGATCATCACGGTTGGGCGGGTGGAGGACGCGGTGGCGAGCGTGATCAAAATATAGATTGATGGGTGCTGGCATTGCTGGCAAGATGGGTCCCGGTTGCGAGGGGCGTGACGCCGGGAGCACGGAGGCCGTGGCGCGCACTAATGTGAAAATGGATGGGGTACCGAGATGCTAAATTTTATTGAAAAATGGTTCGAGTCCTGCCTCTGGAATGGACGCTTTGTGGTGGTGCTGGTGGTGGTGGCGAGCATGGCCGCCGCCTTCGCGATATTCTACATGGCCACGGTGGACGTCATATACCTGGTCAATCATATGCTGCACTACGCCGACTCAAGCCTGACAGAGGGCGCGCGAAAACTTCTCCATGACCAGACAATCTCTCACGTGGTGGAGGTCGTGGACGGCTACTTGCTGGCCACATTTATGCTTATCTTTTCGTTTGGTATGTACGAGCTCTTCATTAGCGACATCGATGACGCGCATGGCAGCGAGACGTCCAGCAAGATCCTAGTAATCTCAAACCTAGACGACCTCAAGGCCAGGCTGGCAAAGGTTATCCTGATGATCCTGATCGTCACCCTATTCGAGGAAGCGCTGAACATGAAGATAACGTCTGCGCTCGACCTGTTCTACCTCTCCGGGGCGATCGCCCTAATTGGTGCGGCACTTTTCCTGACCCACAAGGCGGAAGAGCACGGGAAAGACGGTACGCATTCTGAGGGTTAGTCTGGGGAATGTTGGCCCGCTGACCACTCATTGGTGTGGCCATGCCGGGTCAATTTATTGTATAGCCCTCCAATTGTATTGGGAACGAGTGTATGACCGCTGAAATCATGGTTGGCCTTGGCGTAATTGGCCTGCTGCTGATCGTACTGTGGAGGCTTACCACGCTTCGAGGTGCCGACGGGCAGGGCAACGGCCAGCAGCTTGAGCAGCTCCGCATAGAGTTATCTCGACTCGATGGGTCCGTCTCCGCCCACCTGCAGTCCACCGAGAATCAGTTGGGCGAGCTGCGCAAGACCATAACGCAGGGGCTGGAATCGGTTAGCGAGACGCTCAACAATAAGCTAATGCAGGTGATCAACGAGTCGCGAACCGACCGCGAGGCGCTAACTAAGTCCCAGCTCGAGGCGGGCGCACACCTCAAGACCGACGTGAACGCCGTGCTCACCACCATGAGCAAGTCGCTCGCCGAGCAGCTTAACGCTACCGGAAATCAGTTGCGCAGCACCCTCACCGAGAGGCTGACCGAGATTCAGGCCGACACCTCAAAGAAGCTAGAGGAGATGCGCAAGACCGTGGACGAGAAGCTCCACGCCACACTGGAGCAGCGCCTGGGCGAGTCGTTCAAGCAGGTCTCGGAGCGACTGGAGCAGGTGCATCGTGGGCTGGGCGAGATGCAGGCCTTGGCCTCCGGTGTGGGTGACCTTAAGCGCGTGCTGACCAACGTCAAGACGCGCGGCACATGGGGCGAGGTGCAGCTTGGTGCCATCATCGAGCAGGTCCTGACACCAGACCAGTACGCCAAAAACGTTCACACCGTACCAGGTGGCCGCGACTTCGTGGAGTTTGCCATCAAGTTGCCGGGCAAGGACGAGGGCGCGCCGGTCTGGCTGCCGATCGATGCCAAGTTCCCGATGGAGGACTACCAGCGCCTGATGGATGCGCAGGACAGGGCCGACGTGGAGCAGGTCGAGGCCGCGGGTAAGGCGATGGAGGTGCGCATCAAGCAAGAGGCCAAGAGCATCCGCGACAAGTACATCGAGCCACCCCACACCACCGACTTCGGTATCCTGTTCCTGCCGACCGAGGGCCTCTACGCCGAGGTGCTACGCCGGCCCGGCCTGGCGGACTCCATCCAGCGTGAGTACCGCGTTATCGTGTCCGGCCCCACCAGCTTTGCCGCACTACTGAACAGCCTGCAGATGGGGTTCCGCACCCTGGCCATTGAGCAACGCTCGTCGGAGATATGGGTGCTGCTGGGTGCGGTCAAGACCGAGTTCGGTAAGTTCGGAGACGTGATTGATGCCACGCAAAAAAAATTAGAGGATGCGTCCAGGCACTTCGAGAAGGTTGGCCAGCGCACCCGCGCCATCAACAAGAGGCTCAAGGGGGTCGAGGCCCTCGCGGTGAGCGACGGGGCGACCTTGGAGATCCTTGGGTTGGACGACGAGGGCGACACACAGCAGTGATCAGCCGCCGGCTGACCCTCGAGAGGCCGACGGGTTGACCACGTATTTTTGACACTACCGGGAGCACGATAATGATCGTCAGAGACAAGCCGAGTCCGTTTAGGATGTTCTTTATATTGCGCGGGTCGATCCTGCAGCGAATATACCGAGAGTTTATTTTTTACATCCTGCTGGCCACCGTCGTCGTGGTTTTCTATGAGAACCTTTTTGGCATAAGGAGTGCGGCCATCTCGCTGCTGCCAGCCGAGCTGTTCGGGTTCCAGCTGAGCGTGCTGTCTTCGATTCACATCAACCCCCTCCCCTTCGACCTGCTGGGCCTGCCGCTCGCCATCTTCTTGGGGTTTCGTAATACCGTCGCCTACGATAGGTTCGGGCACTGCAGCAAGATATGGGGCGACCTGATCGCCAGGTGCATGGACGTGTCGAGGCAGTGCCAAACCTTTATCCGGGAGGAGGGCCCCGTCAGGGCGGGGAGCGGCCTGACGGACGTGCGCGCACGCATGACGTACCGCGCCATTGCGTTTGCCCACGCGCTGCGTCACGACCTGAGGGGAACCGACCCCGGCCCAGACCTAAAGGGCCTAGTGACCGCATCTGAATTTGAGGGCTCAAAGAGGGTGTCAAACAAGCTGAGCTACCTGATGCTGAAGATGGGGGCGGACCTAAAGCAGTGCCTGGCCGATAAAAAGATTGAACCAACAAACAGTAACGAGCTGGACACGAGCTGCTCCCACATGATGCAGTCCGCCGTGGAGTGCCAGCGCATTAAAAGTACACCGATACCTTTCGCGTACACGCTGTTGCTGAACGGGACCGTCTACATATACTGCTTCTTCTTGCCGGTCGGGATAGTGGGCACGCTTGGCCTGATGACGCCCGCCGTGGTGGGCATCGTCGCGTACACCTTCTTCGGACTGGATGCCCTGGCGGTTGAGCTGGAGCAGCCATTTGAAATGCATAACAACTGCCTGCCACTCGACTCGTTCTGCAACACGATAGAGATCAATCTACGCGAGTCGGTGGAGGACTCGCGTGCCTTAGAGCCTTTGCGTCCCGTCGACTTTCTGATTACCTGATGACCGACCGCCTGCGTACGTAGGCGTTGTGGGCGGTGTAGCGGGAAGTGATGCCGGAGGTGCAATTCCTCCGGCCTACTCGAGCAGGATCAGTCAAATGATCCAGTGGGTTGTTTCCTGCGTCAAAAGGCTGTACTGTGCTCAGAGTAAAAATGCTGATCGCCATGTCTCAATAACGGGTTGATCGCCGGTGACGCTTTCTAACCAAGGGGAACCTAGAATGTCCACAACGTTTGAGAAACTGATGAATGGAGCTGATGGTGGGTTGGCCCTGCTCCAGGTTTTGGCAGAGAACAGTTTCGACTCTGTGTTGATCACGGATGCATCGGCCGAAGGCAAGATTATCTACGCCAACAAGTCGTTCAAAAAACTAACTGGCCACGACCCATCCGCAATAATCGGCAAGACGCCTCGGATTCTTCAAGGCACGGGAACAGATTCTAAGGTCATAGCGAGGCTGTCCGCAGCATTAAAATTTCCGCTTGGGTTGCTATCCAGCGTGAGGGATCGGTCATCTAAGATTTGTATTCTCGCGATTCTGTAATATTTAAACGAGTGCAGAAGCATGGTTGGAGCGCGTCATCTGGCGCCCAACCCTGCGGCGACAGCAGATTCCCGGTAAGGATGAGCCTGTGGGAGAGTGTGCCAAGCCAAAATGCATATCACGGCACTGGAACGAATGCGACCAGCAGTGATAGCCCCGCAAATGGAATTAATCCCACGAAACCGAGCATGACTACTGGGGATGGTGCAGCACGCAATGCAGCAAAAAATTTCATTTTTTGCCCAGCGATAATGGTGGAAAAAAACCTTCTGCGACGGCTACGCGTACGAGTGCTTCTTCGAACATCGCGCGAGCGTAGCCGCTTGATACGACCTTGAGCCATTGCCTTTGTTTCGATATTGATGGGTTTTCACTAACCAGTGCGAACTAAAACCACGGCTGCCAGAACAATGTGCCCCAGCGTAAGAAGAACAGCAAAGCCGTGTAACCACAGAAAGCGTTTTCTATAGCCAAAATCAGTGGCACGGTTGATCGCTGGCATCAACAATTGTCGAGCGGCCACTGTTGTCAACATCACGAAAGCCATCCATGCTGCACTGAATGAATCCGATCGCCAAGATAGCACCATGGCCAAACCCGACGAGACAATCACAAACAGGTAAAACGGTGGGAATGCTTTTCGAATCAGCATGCGAGCGTCTTGTGGGGGTAGGTACCGGAACAGGAAGCCTGAAAAGCCTGCCGAAAAGAGAAGCATACCGCCGAACAACAAAGACACAACCAAAAGATTTGCCATGTGCAAGTAAGCGTCTAACATTTCACAATCCTTAAAATATAAATAGCTTATAGAAATTACATGACCCTCAGTGCGCAATGATTATCTGGGGCTGGATTCAAGCCACCATAGCTTGATCAGGTCCGCCTACACGTCGGTCTTGGTTTGATCAGATCGAAGTGTATCGGTTGCGATTTCATCGCCTGCATGACGCGACCTCTGCGCCGGTTCTGCCGTGGCATCAAGAACGATCGCTGGGGCGGGAGCGAGCGGCGTATGGCACATCTTCTGGCCGTCCCACAGTTGGCCGCACCAACAGCGGCCTTCGGTGTCGATGATGCAGATGCCACTGCCGCAGCAGCGTGGGTCTTCGCTCATTCAGAACTCCCGGTGGTCGCTTCGATCGGTTTCGCGTCTATTTCACCAGAGGGCGCACGGTGGTGAAACCGCCGTCCACCGCGATCGTCTGCCCCGTCAGGCGGGCCGCGCCGTCGCCGAGTAGCCAGGCCATCACGTCGGCCACTTGGTCTGCCGTCTGCAATCCGCCCAGCGGGTACTGGCGCGCAGCGCCCTCGCGCATTGCAGGCATTTTCAGCATGTCGGCCGTCATCGGCGTGTCGGTCATGCCAGGTGCTACGGCATTGATGCGCAGACCCTGTCCTGCGTAAGTGGCCGCAGCGCTGCGTACCAAGGCTTCTACGCCACCCTTGGCAGCGGCGATTGCTTCGTGATTAGTTACCCCGATGCGCGCAACCACCGAACTTACGAACACCGCTGCGCCGGGGCCACCTTGAAGTGCTGTGATCCAAGCCTGCAGCATATATACCGCACTGTCGAGGTTGACGCGTATCACCTCGCGGTAGGCGTCTGCACGAGTACGGTGCAGGGGTGCAATCAATGTATTGCCCACGCAGTGCGCCAGCAAAGACGGTGGAGCTCCCAGCGCTTCCTGGCAGGTGGCCACAGCCAGTGCGGCTCCCTCGGGCGTAGTCGTGTCCGCTGTAATCCGTACAGCCGCATCGACGGCAGCAAGACGGTCGGCGTCGCGTCCGACTACGGCAACTTGTAAGCCGAGATTTTGGAGTTGGCGTGTAAGAGCCTGGCCAATACCACCGCTGGCACCAGTGATGAGAGCAATTGTTGTCATAGTTTAATTTTTGAGATCTAGGTCAAATTATATTTTAATTTCTGAGATTTAGGTAAAATTACTGAGCGTGTTGCTTTTATGTAAGTCATTGAAAATAATTTAATTTATGTCGCGAGCGCTCGCGTCCCTACTGATAACAGAGAGAGGAATCTGCGGGAATCGGGCCGGAAAACGCGCTGCCCAGGACGCGACGCTCGCGACGTCATTGCAGTTTTCACAGGGGGAAAAGGCAAAAAAAATCCCAACCGATAAGGGTTGTAATTTCAAATTATGGTGGGGCGGCGTCAATCACATCATGCCTTGAAAGCCGCGCAGTTGCTTCATTGTGGATTTTACGATTTCAAATATACCGTCATTTATACCGTCAATTGTTAGCGGCTAGGGCTTTGTCTTATGGCCTTCCGTCAATCCTTTCCTCCGCAAGCACTGGGAATGTGTTTTTACATAAACCAAATTTTAGAGAAAGCATGGAGCTGGGAATCAATTTTTGAGTGGTGGATTGAGTATGTCTTTCAGGCTGACGTTGTCTAGGACGCTAAAAAAAGCTTTATATGCAGCGTTTATGCCATTTTTGAGTTTGCAGCCGGGCAGCAATCGACAAAATTGT
>Ga0209553_1000735_pt1 | contig 16762 bp, 8 predicted proteins | sample LauGreFBDMM110DN_2_FD_188217 | JGI IMG/M metagenome (GOLD analysis project Ga0209553, IMG submission 188217) | Freshwater lake microbial communities from Lake Michigan, USA - Fa13.BD.MM110.DN (SPAdes) (version 2) | ecosystem: Environmental > Aquatic > Freshwater > Lake | place: Lake Michigan, USA...
ATCCGGAGAAGACAATTACTCGTACTTCATCACAAACACCGTTGCGGCATGGCTTCCCGTATTTGCTCGGCTTTGAAGGCGACCAGTACAAAAATGATCTTAAACTCACAGACGCGGAGCGAGATCAAGTCAGGACAGTTCTAGCTGTTCACGAGATCTTGGGCAAAGCGTAGCGTCAGAATCGAATGATTCCCTGAGAAAATGCGGTCTGGGAAACAATCCGGAAACAGCAAAAAGATTGTGTTGCCAAACGGAGTGTGACGAACATCAGGCAATGAATGAGAGATTCTGTGGAAGAGAGAAGGGGGAGTATTGCGTCTAACGGACAAAACACAGGACAGAACGTTTGTGCAATAACGGTCATGCTCATCGGGTTCTGTCTGTAGCTAGGAGACAGCGTTCCTGATTACTACTAGCACCTGAACGACGCCGCGATTCTTCGACGCTCCATTGATCGCGTGCACCGTGTCGAGCGTTTCTTGAACGCCGATAAAGGACTGGTGTGCGCGCCAATTCCTATTGATGCAGTCGAGCGAACAGGCGTGCAATGAATCCTCGTGAACAAAGTGATCCGGACTTGCGGCACGTGGTCTGCTGGATTCGACAATCGTTTATGTGACTGGCGAATTCGGACGTACGCCGAAGATTAACACCGAACGCGTAGGCGCGACCATTATTCTCTCAAATTATTTACGTAGCTCGCCGAGTTTTTAAGGCCTAAAATCGCATCAAACGAGACTTCCGCGTTTTCGCAGGAAGTCTCGTTCTTTTTTTGGTATCGTGCGGAGCCGAGGGCGCCAATCAAAACCGAAAAGTACAGGTGAAGTGATGATCATTCAAAAAGATTACAAATTCTACGCGGCTCATCGTAACGAGACACTGAAAGACAAATGCAGCAATCTGCACGGGCATCGTTACGGTCTGCGATGTTTTTTTGAAGTCGAACGCGATGGTGATATTAGTACACTTTTTGGCGCCTTCGATGAAAAAGTTGAACCGTGGTTGAAGGAGTATTATGACCACGGGATGCTCATTAATATTAACGACCCGCTCTATGATTCGTTGAAGGATCACTGTCGACGTACGGGGGAAAACTTCAGGATGAAACTGTTTAACGGCCCGACCAGCGTTGAAAATCTCGCATGGATGCTGTTTACAGAAATTACAGAGATGGGTTTTCGGTTATCTCACGTCGAAGTTCGCGAAACTGATACGTCAGTAATTTCGTACACACGCGAAGACTGGATTCGGGATAACCGCTACTTTGCTTCCGTGCGCAGTCCGGCAGTCGCAATGCCATAGCTGTCCAAACTTTCGCGTGAGAACGCTGGCAAGAAGCAGGGACGCCCAAACCGTGTGGCCTACTAAAATGGTCTCATCTGTGGCCGGAGATATTTTGCGGCATCAAGTCCGAAGACTCAGGCCTGCATCGCTCGTAGCGTCCCATCAGTGATGATTCCTTGTGTTTTTGACACCGGCCACAATCGATAGTTGCCCGTTGTTCGGGGGCGGCGTACACTTCTTGGCCGCCAGCTGGTCGGATGACCCCATGCGTGGTCCGGAAATGTTTCCGCGATTGTTGTGCACGGGACCATCGTACAATCAAGGTGATTGTGTCATTGCAACGTTACGGCCAGCGGCTTCCTCGAAAGACTTTGGATATGAAACACGTTCTGTCTGCTCTGGTCGTGAATCAACCCGGTGTGTTGGCTCACATTTCCGGGATGTTGGCATCTCGCGCATACAACATTGACAGCCTTGCTGTCGGTGCGACGGAGAATCCGGATTTTTCCCGTATCACGTTTGTTGTCAACGGTGACGAAAAAACACTGGATCAGGTCCGTAAGCAGCTGGGCAAGATTATTACGGTCGTGAAGGTGCAAGATTTTTCAGGTCGCGATTTTGTCGAACGCGATCTGATGCTGATCAAGGTCAGCACAGAGAACGGTCGCCGAGGTGAAATTCGTGAACTAGTCGATATCTTTCGTGGCCGCATTGTGGATGTTGGCGCGTCGCATGTGATGATCGAAATCTCCGGTCGCGAGAATAAAATCGAAGCATTCATCGAACGCATGCGGGAATTTGGGATTTTGGAAATGGTTCGTACTGGCCGCATTGCGATGCTGCGTAATCGCACCATTACTGAAGATTCTGTGGCTGATGAACTCAACGAGGCCTCTGCAGCGACACCCATGTAGTTCCCACTGCGGTAGGTTAACCGCGTGCGCAGCGGGCCGCGCTTGTTCTATTTGAGATTTCGTATTTGAGATTTGAAATACGGAAGCGCGGGGCGATGCTCACGCGGTTAAACAAACTTGCAATCCCCAACCTTGCGGTATAACTGGCTTCAGTACGATCGTCATAGGCTGCACCGCCTCGCCCCATCAGACTTTGTCGGCCGTCGGGCAGACGTAGGGTTCGCGGTATTCACGCGTCAGCATCGCATTGGCTGCGTCGTTGTTGGTAAATAATTCTTTCTCAGTGTCGAACTCCAGAAACGCTCCAAGTGACATCCGGTACTTGTCCAGATCGACGCCGTTCTTTTCCAGATGTTTGACCGTTCGATCCAGCGTCGCCTGATTGTCGTCAAGACCCTTGATGCCTTTAAGGCACGACGAAATTTCCGTCATCGGAAGGCGATTTTCTTCGCCCATGTAGTACGAGATGTTGCCAAGATGGCTGATCGCGGCGGACAAATGGCCTTCCCGCACGTCGGCATTCAGTTCTTCCACTTTTCGTGACTGAACGGCTGAAATGAAATTCTTGAAGTGTTCACCGCCACCCTTGAATTCGCGAACGAGATTCTTGTCCTTGTCGAACACAGAACAATGATCATATTGATCTTGGACCAGATAGCCTTCCGAACCGTAAAACACGACGCCGATCTTGTTGTCCTTTGTGCTGCGAAACAATATGTTTAATTCTTCATCATCGCTGTCATCGACACTCAGGCCGCGCGTTTCGAATACGATGCACTTCGTGCCATAGTTGTAGATGGACACTTCCGTGTTGCCTGTATCACCCGCATCGACGTAATCCGGATTGTTGCGTTCCGCTTGATAGCCGAGTCGTCCGCCATACGTGAAGATCGTCGAAGGATGTGTGTCGATCCCCAGACCCCAGCGTGCGACGTCGGTTTGATGTGGCCCTTGGTTGCCGAGGTCACCGTTTCCGTAATGCCGCTGCCAGTGCCAGTCGTAGTGAAATTTTTCCCGGGTACATTTCGGGTCGGTCAGCGACGCCGGACCGCTCCACAGGTCAAAGTTCACATTCGCCGGGACCATGTAATCGCCTTTTGCTCCGATGCTTTTGCGGCGTTTGTAGCATAGGCCGCGGGCAAAATTGACCTCACCAATACCGCCTTCGCGGATGAAAGCAAATCCTTCAATAATTGCTTGGCTAGATCGGCACTGCGTTCCGACTTGGCACATCCGACCGTACTTGCGCGCCGCTGCGATCAGCGCCGAGCCTTCATGTACGTTGTGGCAAACGGGCTTTTCAATGTAGGCATCTTTGCCTGCCTGCATCGCCCAGACACCCGTGAGCGCGTGCCAGTGATTGGGGGTGGCCGTGCTGATCAGATCGATGGATTTGTCGTCGAACGCCTGACGCATATCCATGAATGGTTTCGGACGGGTTCCCTGGTGTTTCTCAATTTCGTCACACCGTCGATTGGCGACTGCTTCGTCCGCATCAACGATGACCCGAATTTCCGTGCGTTCATCGGCCAGATATTCAGCGATATGTGAACCACCCCGCCCATTCGCACCAATGACAGCCACTCCTAGTTTTTCATTTTGAGAAATTCCCGCGCGGCCAATCGCGGGAGCGGCCAGCAACGCTGATGTCGCGAGAGCAGAGGACTTTAGGAATCGGCGACGATTAAACTGACTCATGGCAGAACCTCATCAGGGTGGGAAGGCGAACTGGGAGGGGCTCAAAGTGTTAAAGATGGCTGTTGTCTGTTACAAAGAAGGCCACAATCTTTCGCATAGAACTCGATTTTCGCTGCGGATGCAAGTGAACTCGGGATTTACGCGTATCGACGCGATTGACGGCAAGCCGTTTACCCCATTTATATTTGCGATCAGGTAGAACGAGGCTAGCGATGACGGGCAGAATTCTGATTGGAACGGATGAGGCTGGCTACGGGCCGAATCTTGGACCACTCACCGTCGCCGCAACTGCATGGTCTCTGCCCGCCGGCGTCGAACCGCTGGATCTATGGAAAGAACTGGAGTCGGTACTCACAAGTGCTCCGCAACGTGGTGATCAACGATTGTTTGTGGCGGATTCCAAGAAAGTCTTTTCACCAGGCGAGGGTCTGGAATCACTGGAAGTCGCGGTCCTGGCGTTTCTGAATCTTATCAACGTTAACACGGCGTCCATTGATCAGGCGTGTCGTGCCATCAGCATGCCGGCGCAGGTTGCTCCATTTTTAGATGCGTATCGGGCAGAACCATGGAACAACACGCCTGGCCTGGCGTTGCCCATTGATTCTAGCGATGATCACATCAGTGAATGGGTTACGACGTTGAACGCGGAATTGAAGAAATGTGGGATTCGGTTGCTCGGCATCCGGGCGCGGATCATGTTCCCCGAAGAATTCAACCAGTTAGTGACGCAGGCCGATTCTAAAGGTGTGGTCCTGTCAAATGCCACGCTCCAGTTGGTACGAGATCTTGCGGATGCGTGTACCGCCGATGCCGATTTAGGCCACAAGGCGACGCTTGTAGTCTGCGACAAACATGGAGGCCGGAACCGTTACGACCAATTGATCTCGCAGCACTTTGACGATCAGTTTGTGTTTCGTCTGGAAGAATCGCGTGAAAAGTCCCGTTACCGTATGGGTTCCATGGACTTTTGTTTTCGCACGAAAGCCGAAGAATTCCTGCCGGTGGCATTGGCTTCGATGGTTGCTAAGTACACGCGCGAAGTCCTGATGCATCAGTTCAATCACTTCTGGGCACAGCACATCCCTGGTCTCAAACCGACACAGGGCTATCCGCTCGATGCCAAACGTTTCCGTGAAGACATCGCCACTGCAATCACGCGGCTGAATATCCCCATGGCTCAGCTGTGGCGAAGCCGATAAACAAATCTCAGGTTTGAACCAGCGACTGATAGTCGCCCTTGGTCCAAACCTGCGATCCCGTGTCAGTATCAGCGGTTGAACAAAAACCCCGGGCTGTTAATGAGTGCCCAAGTAAGATCTTCCGTCGCCTCTTTCGGCGTGGCGACCGTACTAAAGTACTCAATCGTGCGTGTCATTTCTTCGGCCGACGGTTTTCTGCAGAGCGTTGAAAGGTAGACCGTTTCGATCAATTGTGGATTGGTTGCTCCTCCAGCAATCGTTTTGGCGATAATGCCATCTGGATGTGAGATCGCGTCGCCGATTGTCGGGCCATTGACCATGTTCAATGTCTGCCCCAGACTGACGTCGCTTGTGCGTTCGCACTCACAAGGTGATTCGCGCGGAGCGCGTCCGAACATGTCGAGAAACGCGACCTCGACCTGAGAATCGGGCAGTTCCGACGCGCGAAATCCGGCGGGAACGCCTGGTAAAGCCCGCGGTGCTCCCGTTGCCTGAATGATGGCGTCGTACAACTGTTCCGCGGACAACCGCCGCGGGACAGCGTGCGAATAATTCATAGTGTCGTCGTCGTTCCACGGGTTACTATCAAGGCTCCGTTGATATGTTGCAGACGTACAGATTAGGCGGATAAGTCGTTTCAGATCGTAGCCGTTATCGGTAAAGTCTTTCGTGAGCGCATCGAGAAGTTCTGAATTGGAAGCCGGATTGCTAGCGCGAATATCGTCGACAGGATCGATGATGCCTCGCCCAAGAAAGTAGCTCCAATAGCGATTGACGATGCTACGTGCGAAATAGGGGTTCTCTTTAGCCGTCAGCCATTGTGATAATTGGTCACGTCGGTGTGCGGCAGCATTCACAGTTCCAGCATGTAAAAACGGAAACTTTGGTGAAGCAGCCTGATTGGTTGAGGGATTGATGACCGCCTCTGGGGAGACATTGGTGAACACAAATTCGTCACCATCAGGCAGGGCTCGCCGACCAACGTCGGCAAAGTAGGCGGCTAGTTCGTAGTATTGGTTTTGGGTCCAGCGTTCGAAAGGATGGTCATGGCACTGATTGCAACTGAATCGCGTACCAAGGAAAACCTGCGTCATGTTCTCCATGACGAGCTTCGGTTCTCGAGCAATGCGGAAGTAATTGGCGGCAGGGTTTTCAAGCGTGCTGCCTCCGGCGGTCATCAGTTCAGATGCAAATTGGTCGTAAGGCTTATTAGTTGCGACAGCCTGACGAATCCAGTTCCGAAAAGCCCAGACACCACGTTCGGTGACAGTCTTGCGACGGTTGAGTAGGAGGTCGCTCCATTTGAGCGTCCAGTGTTCGACATATTCCGGACGGGAAAGTAACTGATCGACCTTTGCTGCTCGTTTGGCAACGGGTTCCGTTGGGTCCGCGAGGAAGGCATTCACTTCAGCAATTGTGGGCGGCACGCCGGCAATATCCAGCGACACGCGACGAAGAAATTCGGCATCGTCTGCAGGGCCCGAGGGAAGAAGTTTCATGCGTTGAAGTTTGGCATTGACCGGGCCATCAATGAAGTTGTGTTCCGGTGATGGCGTCCAAACGTAGCCCTCACGGTTGCCCAGAATTGAAACAGGCGCGGCCGCATAGTTGCCTTCAAAGCGAACCAAGGCGGCAGCTTCACCTCGTTGTACCGCTTTGATGAGCCCCTGTTTCGACACAGTGGCAACTTCAAAGTTACTTGTTTCGAAAACGGCTTCCCGTGTTACATCGCGAGTTGATCCGTCGGCATACGTTGCGATCACAATTAATTGTTGTTGATCGTGGCGGAGTTGCAGCGTGGGAGTCGGCGGGTAAATCGCAATGCTCGCGACGCGTGCCGCGTCAGGTTTGTACTGACAGCCTTCAGCAATCCATTGTTCTAGGACTTGGTAGTAACGTGACTGCTCGTCGAACAGGAAGCCACCTTCGTGTGGCACACCCTGAGTCGGCTTCAACAGCATCAAGCTCTGTGCGGGTTCGGATCGATTGAAGCGACGCCCGGAGATATCATCTACAAGGGCGCGATAGTCGTAAACGGAGTCGTATCCGCGCAACGAAAGTTTGAAGCCGTTTTTACCAGCCTGCGAGCCGTGACATGTTCCCTGATTGCATCCGACTTTACTGAGAATTGGATTCACATCACGAATAAAATCGACAGGAAGCGCATCGACGGCCGTCACATGGATGGGAACTTCTAGCTGGTGCCCGACAGCTGCGACAATGATAGAGCCTTCCCCTGATGTCAACGGCACCACGTATCCGTCGGCATCAATCCGGCAGACTGGCGACAGCGTGGTGACGGTGGCTTTCGTACTGACATCGATCTTCTGTCCGTCGGCGGTAATGCCTGTTACGAGCACGCGGCGAGAATCACGGATCGACGACAGTGTGAGTTCCTTTGGGTAAATCTCCAAACCCACATAGGTTCGCACGGCCGCGTTTGCTGTTTCAGCAGACACGGAATCCGTTGGGGGCGGGGCAGTCCCAGCGGCACTGTCTGTCACAGGTTTTGCTTCGTCAGCGGAAACGACAGCGACGAACAGTAAACTGGCAGCTCCGAACATGGTCAGTCGGAAAATTTGATAGACGAGGGTCATCGTGTGTGGTCTCGTGGGGGGAGTCGTGAGGGACGGCCTGATCTTCGAATACGGGGGAAATAATTTATTGGCCTGCCGTTGCGACGGCGGGGGTTGGTATGACAGTGAAAGGAGCCGCTGGGAATGATTTTTCGACAGCGCCCGTTTCGGCATTACAGAGTTTGATGATGCCATCGAATCCCGACACGGCAACCTGCATTTCATCCGGGCGAAAGCTCACCGCAAATACGGGGGCCGTGACATCCGGAATATCCACAAACTTTGCGGGATCTTCTGTCGTATAAATTCTGGCAGCACCGGAAGTCGCGGTACTGGCCCCGACGACAAACTTATTTCCGGAAGGAGATAAGTCGAGATCGCACAGGCGTCCGGGAAGTTTCGAGTACGCTCGGATGAGATTGAAATCGTCACCGATCTGACGGGCCTTCTCACGAAAAATCTTGTACAAACGTGGTTCGCCGTCGGAGCCGACGGCGAGCACTTCTTCGCGGGTCGGATGGCGAATCACATCTACAAGTCCACCCTTCAATGCGCCCGGCGTAATACTTGTGATGTTATCCACAAACTGTCCGGTGGACACAATCGTCAATTTCATTGACATGTCACGACTCACACTGATGACATGGTCGTTAGCTAGGGAGAACGTCGTACCTTGGACCCAATCGGAATGAGCATCCATGCGCATCGTGACTTCTGCCGTATCAACTTTGACCACACGCACACGATTGTCTGCAGCGCCGAAAACCACGAGCGTTCCGTCCCCATTGAATGAGAGTCCGAATAATGTGTCGAGTGCGAGTGTGGTGGAGTGCAGAAGTTTCACTTCTGCCACGTTCCACAACTGCAGTTCACCGAAGAGTGCGGGTGTGCCGCCTGCGACTGCAAGGATTTGTCCGTTCGGGGAGAATGAGAGTGATTCGATTCGCTGCGACCGGCCAATGAGTCGTTTTGGTGGAGCACTGCCATCCAGCGTATGAATGAGGACTTCATGATATCCCGAAACTGCCAACAACTTTCCGTCCGGTGAATAGTCCATCGACGTCACGACAGGTGGTGTAGAATAGACGGGTGGACTTTCCGCAGTGATCCGCGCACCAACATCAGGTGGTGAATCATCCGTTGCTCCTTGAGCGATCCATGTGCGAATCGTATGCACAGCTTCGGCTGACAGTGCATCGCCGCTCAAAGGCATTTTTGGGTCATCCCCAGAGATGTAATGTACCAGTTTGCTTTCGTCTGGTTTTCCCGGAACAACTGCTGTTCCAGCATCTCCGCCCTTGATTAGTTCCGTGACGCTCAGCACGGACAACTTGCCCTCTAACTTGCCCGGAAAATGACATCCCGAACATTTTCGTTGTAGGATCGGTCGAACCGAGCGGTAGTAGCTGACCACTTTCTCGGGACGTTTTTCATCCTGAGCCACGGCAGGCAAATAATTGCCAGCAATGACGCCAAATAAAAGTGTCAAAACGCCAGCGGGAAGCAGGCTGAAACGCATGCTGATCACCAATAGACTGAGGGAAGGAAATGGTTCAGGAGGGGATGTGCTACGTTCCGAGAACTTCTGAGACCCATTGGGTTTTGAGTCCAATGCCGGAACGTCTCTACAAGATGTTAGCCAACCGCCACCCAAAAGGCAAAGATTCAATGCCAATCCCCCACAGATTCGCTGCCGCTAGGGGGCAATATCTCATTTGGTGGAGGCAAATGTGGATTCGCTTGCTGGCAAAGCCAAAAACATGCCGTCAATTGCAGCGGCGAGAGTCAATCCAGAGGACAACGAAAGTCACTCGTGCAAATCGCAAATTGCTTTTGCGGAGAGACCGTTCCGCATACGATAGCGGAAATCAACCGCACAAAGTTTACACTTGCCTCTTTGCCAGCGCTGTTCCATCATGCTTTTTGACTTGCCGAAAAGACGACATCCCGTCGCTCGCATCACGCCTTTTTTGATCCACTCCTTCTTGTCTGTGGTGGTGAGTTATGTTGCGTCCACAACAGACGTGGCGTTTTCAGCTGATGACGAACAGGTTGACGATGCCGCTGCAGTGCAAAAGTATCAGCAGTTCCTGAAAGTTTTGGTCCGCAATCCGCGCTATGGGACAGCATACGATCGTGTCTATGAGTTTCATGCGAGGCGAGGCACGATTCAAGCATTTCACGATGCATTAGCAGATGTGGCGGGACTACCGGAATTAAAGACAACGGAAGGGCAAGTTGCCGACTCATCTCTTCCGGAATTCGCAACGTGGCTCGATCCCGGCTCGGCCGCCATGCTTGTCGGGATGCTCGATTTGCAGCATGTTCACGGAGCGTCTGCGGTCGCGGCGTGTGAACGAGCCGCACAACTCCGACCAGAAGATGCAATTGTGCATTGGTATCTGGGAAAAGCCAGAGTCATGCATCGCCAACTAGATCTTGCTCCGGATTCGTTTGAACGAGCGATCACCTTTCGTCCGGCGAAAACCGATCTGCTGGAGATCTACAAAGAACTGGCCCGCACGCTGCAAAGTTCTCAACAGGACGCTCAGGCGCTGAATGCTTGGCAGAGATTGGAAAGTGTGTTTCCCGGCGACCTGCGCGTCAAGGAACAAATCGCCATTGCCCTGACTCAGGACGGGCGCTGGCAGGACGCATTGGCGCGGTACGAATCGCTGGCGAATGAATCGAAAAATTCCGAACAGCGAGTCCAGGCAAATCTCGCCGCAGCAGATCTCATGATTCAGCTCGGACGGCCACAGGACGCGATTTTGCTGCTGGAATTGCAAGCAGCAACGCTCGACGTAGACAGTTGGATATTTAAGGAGATTCGCCGGCGCATTGAAGCAACTTTCCGCAGCCGGGATGATTTGCCGGGGCTTGTCGGGTATTATGAAACGTGGATTAAAGGCCATCCTCAAGACGCCGATGCAATGGCTCGATTGGGGCGTACACTGTCGCTGCAGACGCAGGCAACGGCCGCCGCCGCGTGGTATCGTAAAGCGATTGCGTTGGCTCCGTCGAATGCCGAGTTGCGAGAATCACTGATTGAGCAGCTCGTCCGCGATGACCAGTTGCCTGATGCGATTGCACAGTACGAACAGATGGCTCAGTTCGATGCGGGCAACCGGGATCATATCGAAGACTGGGGTCAGTTGTATCTGTCGCGGAAAGACCTGCCGCTTCCCGAACGGCAGGCCAAAGCCACAGCGATCTGGGAACGGCTGCTCGTCGATCGAGCAGACGATCCGGCCGCATTAAGTCGTCTGGCCGAACTGATGCGCCGCGCCGAACTCACTGACCGGGCGATTGAACTGTACCGACAAGCCATCGACAAGGCTCCAAACGAACCGCAGTATCGCGAGTATCTCGGTGAATATCTGCATCGGCTGCAGCGAAATGATGAAGCAATCACGACTTGGAAAGAAATCGCAGCAGGTGATCGCCGTCTCAAAGCGAACCTCATCCGACTGTCCGAAGTTCTGAATCGCTTTGAGCAGATCGATCCAGCGATTGTTGCGATGCGAGATGCCTGCAGGCTCAACCCCGATCCCGTGGAACGCATCAAGTTTGCGGAAATGCTGCGAACTGCTGCTGAGGCCAAAGTGACATCCGGATCCGGTTTGACCGGAGCCATCGGCGCTGTTAACGAGGTAACCAAGACCCCTGCGGAAGTCTCGCCGATGGCTCGGGTCAGACAGGAGTTGCTGACCGAAGCTTTTCAACAACTCGACCTCGCTGAACAGTCTGCCGAATCACAGGACGAACGACAACAGATTGTGCGTGATCGCATCAAAACACTCATCGCAGCCGGCCTGCTCAAAGAGCAAATGACACGGCTCGCGACAGAACTCAGTGCGGGTACCAACGTCACGGCCGAACGCTGGCGGACGCTGGCTCTGTATCAAGATGCCGCCGATAAGTTGCACGACGCTACGGATTCCGCAGCGAAAGTTGTGGAGCTCGATGCACAATCGATCGCTGGCTGGACGATGCTTGCCGACTTGTATGAACGCACAGGCCGCCTTGGCGATGGCGTCGATGCCATGAAAAGGTTAGCCGCGCTTGACCGCCGCGGCATCTCCGAGTACCTCAAGAAGATCGCCCGGTTCGAAATCCGTCTCGGCCAGTTCGACGATGCTTTGAAAACCGGTCGCGAGGTGATCAAAGCCACGCCCGGCAATCCGGAGGCGTATCAGTTCTTCGCCGACTTGGCGTTTGAAGTCGGCCAGCCTGAAGCGGCCGTTGAGGCATTACGGATAGCGGTGCGTGTTAATCCTGGTGACGAAGCGTCCCTCCGAGCCCTCGCTAAAACCCTCGCGGACGAATTTCAAACTCCCGAGGCGATAGAACTCTACTGGCGCGCTTTCGAAAAGGCTCAGGACCTAGAAAGTCAAACCAACATTGTCGTGGCTTTGAGTAATCTCTATCTTCGCAGCAACCAATTCAAGAAAATCATCGAGCGTTTAGAGCTTCGCAGTCGCGAACTAAATCTGCCGACAGAGATGACGCGCTGCATCGCCACGGCGTATTGCGAAGCGGGCGATTTTCGTAAGTCGCGCGAGGCGCTGGAACGGTTGATGGTTGAAGAATCAAAGAATGTCAGCCTGTTGACAGAACTCCGGACGCTTGCCGAACAGGAACACAACAGTTCGCAGATGGAGCAGTATCAGCGACAAATCGTCGAGTTGACGGGATCAGATGAGGAGCGTCGTCGGCTGATTGCGATTCTGGCTCAGGAGAGTCTCTATGATGAAGCAGCGAAGGAGAGATTGAGACTGGCGGAGAGTCGCACCGATCGCGTAGAAATTCTGAAGGAGATTGAAATCCTTGTCTCGGGCGGATACGACGACGTCGCGGAGATGCTTTGCCAGCGATTGCTGCACTCCTCAAAAGATGACTGGGAAGCGTTGAATGCCTACCGCGGCGTTCTGCTTCGCGGCCATCAATTGGCTGAGGCACGCGATGTGAGTCGCAGGGTCCTGCTGCTGGTTGCCGATTTCGATGCTCCGGCAAGTTTCGCGACTTCTGAAAGTGAGGTTTCGGCGGCACCAGTAGTCGACACTGCGGAATCGTTTTCCGCGTGGTTGACCGAATCGATCGAGAATCCTGCGGGGAGTTTTGGCGCCGTGTATTGTGAATGCGCCGCGTCGCTCATTTTTCGCGTTGGTGCGTCAGCATCGCAGGCAGACATTGAAAGTGTCTTTGCTCCGCATCTTTCTGAACGAGATCAGCTAAGACTTGCCGCGCATTTGATCCGTGCGGTGACTGTACGATCGCCAGCCAGCAACGAGATCTGGCTGGCGTTAGAGAATTTCCTACAGGGGCCTTCAAGTTCGGCACGGACAGCCGTGCAACTGTTCGAGGCTTGTCAGCGATATTCGGCAAACGATCTTTCTGCCGAGGGCCAGCAACGATTGCAGGCACGAGCGCTCCTATTGTTGAAGACGCTCATCAAAGACGCTCCTGACTGGTTGGCTCAGACTGCGATTCCCCTGCTCAGTATGGCACCCGACGCAAAGTTCGATCACGAAATTGCGATGCTCGTGGAAGCACAACTCAGGACTGCCAATCGGGTTCCCGAATTGCGATTCTTATGGAACATCACAGGCCGGTTTCAAGAGCCTGAACAACTCCGGTCCGTCATTGCCATTTTGCAGAAACGAGTGGCAACGGAACCTAAGTTTGCAGAACTGTTTGCGGGATCATTCGCCTCCAGCCGAGCTGGATTTGGAAATGCGGACGTGATCGCCGCGCGGCTGAGGCAAGACCCTTCTACCTTGTTAGCCTTACTGGACCTTGTCGAAACAATTGGGGCCTCCGCGGCACAACCGGCACAGCAATCGCCAGACACAAAATTTCTGACATTGCCGGAGATCTTAATCGATCGATTTGGTGACGCTGCAGGGACAGATATTTCAGGTTGTCTGCAATTGCTGATCGCACTTCGTGCGGAGGATCAGGTTACCCAATGGTGTCAGACCAAAGCGACATCGGCATCGCCCCCAGAACTAGTCAGTCTCCATTTGATTCGCGCTGAACTGGCCCGTCAACTTGACGACGATGTTACCGAAATCTCCTGTCTCATTGATGCGGCAGTGGGTGAGCCACAGAGCGACGACATCAGATTTCTGATTGCAGAAAAATCGGCTCAGCAGGGGCTGATCGACGAAGCCGTGTTGCTCTTGGATTCCATGAACCTCACCGATGCTCGTCGTCAGATTTTCCGAGAAGAATTCGTCCTGCGACACCTGCTCCCGTCGGGACGTACCGAGAGATGCATCATGGCAGCTAATCGGCTGTTTGGTTTACCACTGAATATGGACCAGCAGCGCGATCTGATTCCGGTGTTGGAAAAACTCGGGAAGCAGGACAAAGTTGCCGCGATCCAGGCAAGATCCGGTCGCGGCTCCATGGATCGCCAGTCCCTACTTGGACGACATTTGCAGACCTATGTTGCTGAGGGAAAGCACGAACTCGCCGGCGAGGTTGGCTGGGAACTCTTGAAGCTCGCATCCGGTGGTTCGCTGTTTTCCGGTCATCGTCCTGACGACGATCGCGATGACGGTGGCGAGCGGCTTCAGGCTATCAAAGCCCTCGGGCGACTGAATCGACTTCAGCCATTGATCGATCGGTATGAAGCGATGTTGGCTGCGTCGCCGGATTCGGTGGAATTGCTTGAGGTTCTGGCTGAATTTCATGAAGCGGCCGAGCAGTGGGATCTGTTAGCGGTAAAGCGGGATCGGATTGCATTGCTCTCAAAGAAGGCACCGCCAAGCCTTCGTGCGCGGGCCATAGAACTTGAACGCAACGGAGATGTCAGCGGCGCATGTGACGTCTATCTCACGATTCTGAAGGATGATCCGGAAGCGTTTTCGGAAGAAATGGAAACCTATGTTCAGGCCTTTGGACGAGCCAAACGGTATGCGGATTTTCTGACTGCCGTGCTGAATCTCAAGGCCGAACACTGGAGCGAACATGCGGGACTGATCATCAATGTGATTGCTGATCTGGCGCGCACGAAAACGAATGACGAAGTCGTGCACATGTCGATCCAAACTCTGCTGGCCAATGAGGGAACTCGACGACTTGCGATCGGCGGATTTCTGGCGAGACCCGATGTTGTCGCCGAAGAAAAACTGCTACCCGCAATTCAGAGCGAACTCTCGTTCGAGGACACTTTACCCGATTTTAGGCGTGTTGATGAAACGTTTCTGATTCTGCCGAGTGTAAAGAACGAAGCAAGCCTGAAGACGTTGCATGAGTTTCTGCTTCAGCGAGCGGCAGGGCGGCAGCCCTCCGAGCAATCCCCCGAGGCGATGCTCATCTATCTCGATGCGCGCCTTGGACGACGATCGCTCGTGGAATCTCGAATTGCGGAGATGCAAAGCCTGTTGCCGGACAAAGCATTGATTTTCGAGGCGACTCGACTTTACGAGATCCTCGTCCTCAACCGACATTTGAAAGAGATCGGCAGTGACTGGGATTTGGTTCGGCTTACACTGCTTGAACATCTGAGTACGCACACCACGGAAGTTGAAACCCTCGTCGATACGATCCTCGAAGAACTCGGTGCCGTCTACGAATCACTTGGGCAACGGCAAAAGGCTCGCGACATTTTGAACCAACGAGTCCAGCGGATGTTGAACAGGACCGGTACGGCAAGCGGCAATGCATCCGAATCGATCCGCGAATTGCTCCAAGCGGGCGAAAAAATTCAGCACTCGGGATTTCCAATCGAAGGCGCTCGCCTGTTGCTGCACGTTACGGCGCATGACATTGATGAATTCACGAGCGACTTGGATGACGACAAGGCCGTCGCGTTTAAGTCACGCTTCAACGCATCCCAACGCTGGGCGCGGCAACAGATCTCTGCCGAGAAACTGGTGAATTGGTTTGAGATCGCTGTTCAGAGTGCAGCGCAGGTCGTCGGTGATGCGGATTTGGATCCGGGGCATTTCGACCTTCTCTTGGAACTTACCGGAACGACTGATCCCCGAACTCGCGATGCTGCCATTCTGAAAACCGGACGAATAGATAGTGTGCTGGTGAAGGCGATCGAAAAGCAGTCGTTTGACGATGAGAAACTTCGCACGACGCTGACGGGAAATATCCGGACCTTGCTGACAGTCGAAAATCCACCGGCTTCGGTGCTCACCATAGCACTGGCCTTCGCTTTGCGAATGGACGATGCGGGTCTTAAGGCGGCAATTGTTGAAAAACTGGATCTGTTGAAGGAACCCTTAACGCCCCACGCTGTTCCAGAGACCGCCAAGGAATCACTAAAGCCGCAGATTCCGGCAGCACTGCGGTCGGCACGGGACGTGGCCGGAGTGCTGGCTGCGAAGATGCTCGTGCCATCGGGAACAGCTTCAGGCACCATCCAACAACTTCTGCAACACGCAGCCGCAACATCAAAATTCATCGACAATCGTCTGGTTAGAATCGCAGTCTTGAACGAGTGTCTTGCCGCGGCGACTCAGGCGAAACTCACAGATCTGGCTGCCACGCTGGAAAACGAACGCAACACAGTCGTCGCTGACCAGATTGCCGCCGTCTCCATCGGTACGCCCGCTTCGATTGATCTGCGTCATGAAATCCGCACGAGGTTGCTCAGGCTGGAAGTGCCGTGATGGACAGAGGTAAATCCGAAGAATTCTTTGATGTCGTTGATGAAGAAGATCAGGTTGTTGACCAGGTGGCCCGATCCGAAGTGCACCGCAGGAAGTTGCGGCATCGGGCCGTGCATGTTTTCTTGTTTCGACCTGATGCGTGTCTGCTGATTCACAAGCGGTCAGATACCAAGGAAGAATTCCCATCGGTCTGGACGTCGTCGTGTTCTGGGCATGTGAGTGCCGGCGAAGATTACGATGCAACGGCGGTCCGGGAGTTGTGTGAAGAACTCGGTGTCGACTCCGCCGTTCAGCGGCTCCAGAAGTTTACGGCTTGCGATGATACATCACAGGAGTTCACAGTGCTGTATGGCTGCTCCTCAGACGCGGTTGTCACGCCGGATCCCGAAGAAATTGCCGCAGTGCAGTGGCTGCCCGTTACGAGAATTCAAGCCTGGATGACACGATCACCTCATGAT
>Ga0209553_1000737_pt1 | contig 16714 bp, 10 predicted proteins | sample LauGreFBDMM110DN_2_FD_188217 | JGI IMG/M metagenome (GOLD analysis project Ga0209553, IMG submission 188217) | Freshwater lake microbial communities from Lake Michigan, USA - Fa13.BD.MM110.DN (SPAdes) (version 2) | ecosystem: Environmental > Aquatic > Freshwater > Lake | place: Lake Michigan...
AAATGAGTCTTGAATCTGGAACTGTGACCCCGTTTCGACACTCGTCGAACTCTGGTTAATACCAAACGATTCTTGCAGACTCACAAAACGTGAACCAAGCTGAAATCCCAACGTCGTCCTGCGGAGACCGTTGCTGCAATTCTGAGCGCACATGTTGTCAACGTCACTGTCCTGCCACAAAACCTCTCGATAATGGATGGCTCCCGAATAGAGATTCGACGTGGCATTGATATCGATCACGCCACTCGTCAGATCCGGAAACGCGATTAATTGCGCATCATTGAGGCCTGTTTGAGCATTCAGAAATGGTCGAGCAAGGATCGGGTCTCCGCTTGAGTCACCATGATAAGTCGAACTTCGCGTACCAAGCATCAAGAATTCCGCATCAACGCCACTCAGACCACATGGGTCAGTAGAGTGGCCGCCACGCAGACGATAGCCGCCGTGAGTTCCGCCGAAGATGTCGGCGCCGTTGTAGAGTGTCTGAGTCGTTGGTCGTCCAAGGACACCGGCATCAAGTTGTTGAGTGCCAGATTCGCTTGTGGTTACCAATGACGGCACGCCTGAAGAACTCGTTTTCCAAAGTAACGCCTCCGCTCCAAACCACCAAGGCGCAGCGTTTCCGTTGGGACAAAACTGTTGCACACAACATGCGCCAGGGTCACAACTTCCGCCGGGGCCGCAACTGTTGAATTCACCGCATCCTGATTGAAATTCGAACGGTGCTGCATAGTCGCAGGAGCCGCACGTCATGCCACTATCGGAATATCCAGACGGCTGCATGCCGGTTTGCTCCGAATATGGCATTTGCATGCCACCATTGCCACCAAGACTGGGGCTCGCAGCGTCGCAGCCACATTGGCGTACAAATAGCTCTGACCCATACGTTTCAGCCTGAGCACCGTACCATTCCGGCTCACCATACGACGCCTGACTCGGCGCACAGGAACCACACATCGGCCCCCCCGTGATGCCCAACTCTTGACCATAACCCGCCATCTGAGCGGTCGCTGTTGCCGGCCAATTCAGGAGGATCACAAACAACGCTAGCCAAGATGAATAATTCAGAGTCTTAGGCACTGCCCAATTTCCTTGATGAACCACGACAAATCAAAATTGCCGTCGATAATTCCTGTGCGAACGCACGCAAATTTCTTGTCCGCCACATGCTGGTTGCGAATCAACAGATTCGATGCCGGGCACGAGTGGTATCCCCGGTGTGGCACGAGCGTCAACGTCCAGTGCAGAAAATAATTCAGCAGTGGCAGGATCTGCCTTCGGATCGAGATTTCATTCTTGAGAGCCCTAAAGTCATCCGGCAGAACCCAACATCGGCGCACAACTCAGGCAAATTTTGCCTCAGATCGACGGCGAATAGGCGTAAGAATTGGATGTCAACTTTAATGCTGCAGCGGCAAGTGTTATGCATCTGACTGACGATACAATCCATGCTCGATGATAAACGCTTCCACTGCGCGTGGGGTGCGAAAACGCAGACTTCCACCAACGCGAACGTGGTCTCGCATTTCTGATCCGGAAATATCTGTACCCGGCATGTGCAGGGTCAGGATGCGCTCTGTCATCTCAGCTCCGACCCATTCCATAACTTGCTCGGTTTTCAGTTCCGGTAACCCCGGTCGATTGCAAGCAACCAATGTGGCGAGCCTCGTGATGCGTTCCGGTTCCCGCCATGAAAGAAAATCCCGTAAGGAATCCGCTCCGACCAGAAAATACAATTCCGCCCCTGGAAAATCAGCGGAAAATTCCGTAAGCGTATCCACTGTGTACGATGAGCCCTGACGTTTGAGTTCCCGGCGATCAACTACAAACTCCGGATACCCCGAGACCGCAAGGCTCAGCATATCAGCCCGCAGATGACCATCGGAGATCTGGTGGAGCAGTTTATGAGGCGGTGTCGCAGCTGGCACAAATCGCACCTCATCAAGTTTCAGCTGTGTTCGACAAACTTCCGCTAACAGTAAATGTCCGTAATGCACCGGGTCAAATGTGCCTCCCAAGATTCCAAGCCGCATCGTGTCACCTGCTTTGAGCCGCGTTTCCGATCATATTCTGTGCCGATGATAACAACTTTTCCATTTGTTTCACCGGCACAGCTTGCGGCAGGGGCGGGTTTACGGTGATGATCTCCGAATGGTCAAACGAGACAAACTGCTGAAGATTCAGCGACTAGGTCGTCGATTCTATCCATGTCGCACCCTTACCTATTAGCCGACGAAAGCCTTCCTAGGAATGAATAGCCATGACATCAACTGTCTCAACTCGGACGAATGGCACAAAAACCTGCTCGACGGATGCAAAGATGTTGCCACGCGACTGAGGAACGTGATCGATCTTCTAAAAGTGTGTCATCCAGGTGAGATGCCATTGTCGCGGCGCCTGCGACTTGCCGGTATGTCCGATGAAATGCCGTTCCCTGTCGCGATGAAAACCGTCGGGTGAGCCGGCAGTGACTTGCCTCTTTGCGGCAAGTCGGTGACGGCAAACGCAAGCATCGAAAAACAGCGGCAGCCAGAATTATTGTGCCGAAAGAGTGTTCTGCCCACGGGATTGTTCAATCATCAGAAGCTGAAAAATAGTGATAAGTCGCGTCGCGTTCTTAAAAAAAATGAAAAAAATCGGCGGTGCGTGTGGCAGCGTTGGCGTTACTTTCGGGAGGGAGTCGTGCGTGGGACTGAGCCGGGGACTTGAGTCTTGAATTGTCGTTTGGCTGACAAAATCTGACGCTGTCGGCCTACAATCGTCAAGGAAATTTTGGACACTAGGCCCGGTGAGATTGCCCTCATGGCTCCTGCAGCAATCAATCTTGAATCGCAGACTTTGGAACTTGAACGAATTCGCGCCCGGTGTGGATCAGCGCGAGATGCGGTAAATTCTGTGCGGCAGCGACTAGCCGAGGTGGCTGATCAGGAATCAGACTTGACGGCGGCAATTCACAGTCGTCATGAATCAGAAATCCGGATGCAGATGGAGCGCGTCTCCCTAACTGTTCGTGATCGTATGATCCAGAATGAACATGACCTCAACAGCGGACGCGAAGCCATCAGTAGATCTCGCGAGCGTAAATTGAGTGAACTCGCAGCGGCGTTTAAAGAGGATAGTGCCATTATCCGCCAAAAACTGCAGAGCGAACTCTGGGTGTTGCAGTCGGTGTGCGACGAATCGAATGAAGATACTCCGGTGCGGGAAGCTGAACGTGCGCATGAAATTTTCCAGACACAACAGGCTTTCGCGGCCCAGAACCTCCGCGATCTAGACAGCAGACTTCAATTCACGCACCAATATCTTGAGCATTGCCATGCTGGCACAGATTCCACTTTCCCGCCAGTCAATGTGTCCATCAAGGGCCGCGAAGCCAGCCATACGCTGGCCATGGAACAGTGCGATCTGGCCATGGCATCAGCCGGTGCGATTGATCGCCAGAATCTGCCGCAATGGATTTGTGGACTGCGAATCTGGGGACTGACGCTGCTGATTTTTGTCGTCGTCGCCATCGTTGCGACTCATCTTCGCGTCGATCTGCGGGAATTTCTGAAACCTGAACTGCGACAATTGGATTGGCAATGGTTTGGCGTGTCCTGCCTGATCGGGGCAGCGACTGCCGTGTTGTTGGCAACGGTGCTGTTCGTTTTGGTGCAGTCCCGGCTGCGAACGGGCTATGAAGAAATGCTGCAGCATGTCACCAATGCGCGGGGTGCCGTTGAGTACTGGTCGCAAAAAAGTCTCCACGAATTGAAGCGTGGAGATGCAGCAGCGAATGCATGGAGGGCTGCCATGGTGCAACATCGGGAACAACATTCGGCACAACTCAAAACAGTAGCTGACGCACAACTCCACGAACGCACGACTGCTTATCACGATCAGATCGCGCGTGATGAAATTCTATCGCAGACGCAATTTGCAGCGCACGACGCGGAATCGTCACGGCAGCAATCGGCTGTCGAGAACTGGCGAGGACATGAGATCAGCCGCATTCAGACGTCACTGAAGTCCGAGCATGATCAGTCCCTTGCTGCCTTGGCGACGCGGACTGCCACAACGCGCAAATCATTGTACGGCGACCAGGCTTCGGCAATATTGCAATGGAAGGCTGAGATCACCATTGCCCGCGAGTTGGCACGTAATTGCCGCGATCGGGTCGCCGCAATTCCGCGGTGGTCGCAGATGCGAGGTTCCAATTGGAACGTACCGACGTCGCTACCCGCAGCACTTCCGATCGGCGATTTACTGGTAACGCTGCCTGTTCCTCCACAGGGAGACAGCGAGGCAGCCGATGCCAATTTGTGCGTTGAATTGCCCGCCCTTCTAAATTTTCCCCGCGACACTTCGATTGTGATTGAACACGACGCGGCAGGTCGTGAACCAGCTCTGGAATTTGTGCGTTCGATTCTGTTGCGGCTCCTGACCAGCATCATGCCGGGCCGCGTTCAATTTACGCTCATCGATCCCGTAGGATTGGGTCAAAGCTTTGCCGCCCTGATGCACCTTGCAGACTTTGACGAACTGTTGATCAGTAACCGCATCTGGACCGATGCAACTCAGATTCGTGACCGACTTCAAAAAGTGACTGAACACATGGAGAGTGTTTTTCAGACATATCTTCGCAGTGAATTTGAATCGATCGAAGACTACAACGCTGCCGCCGGCGAGGTCGCGGAACCATATCATTTTGTAGTTGTGGCTGGATTTCCCGCGGCATTTACAGAAGAGGCTGCTCGGCATCTGACTAGCATTCTGACAAGTGGTCCGCGGTGTGGGGTGCATGCGATTGTGACGTGGTCTCCGCATCAACCGATTCCACGTTCGTTTGACATCAACCATCTGCACGAGTGCTGCACAGAATTTCGCGTCACAGATGGACATGTCGTTCCGCATCTTGCGGCTCCAAGTTCAATCGAATTCGAACAACTTGCACCACCCGACGCCGCTGACTATGTCAGCCTTGTCCGCGCTGTCGGGGAACAGTCACGAGACGCAAGACGCGTCGAAGTGTCGTTTAGGCGTGTTGCTCCAAAATCGGACGCGATCTGGAGTCAATGTTCCGCCGATGGACTGGATTTCCCGATCGGGCGGGCAGGGGCAGCGCGGCTCCAGTTTATGCGACTGGGACGTGGCACTAGCCAACATGTCCTCGTTGCTGGAAAGACGGGTTCCGGGAAATCCACCTTGCTGCATATTTTAATCACCAATCTGGCTCTGTACTATAGTCCTAATGAAATTCAGTTCTATCTGATCGACTTTAAAAAAGGCGTTGAATTTCGCAGCTATGCCGCCCATAAGTTGCCTCATGCCCGCGTCGTCGCGATTGAGAGTGATCGCGAGTTCGGCTTGAGCGTGCTGGAACGTCTCGATGAAATCCTGCAAGAACGCGGTGAGTTGTTTCGCATTCGCGGCGCACAAGATGTTCCTTCATTTCGTCGGATGTTTCCCGCAGAACACATGCCCCGCCTCCTGTTGCTGATCGATGAATTTCAAGAGTTCTTCACAACGGAAGATCGTGTTTCCGCCCGGGCCGCGTTATTGCTAGACCGTTTAGTTCGGCAAGGCCGCGCCTTCGGAATCCACGTCATACTTGGTTCGCAGACGTTGGGGGGAGCGTATTCACTGGCCCGCAGTACGATGGGACAGGTGGGCGTGAGAATAGCCTTGCAGTGCAGCGAAAGCGATGCACATTTAATCCTAAGCGAGGAAAATCCGGCGGCGCGTCTGCTGACACGCCCCGGTGAGGCCATCTATAACGACGCCAATGGCATGGTCGAAGGTAATCATCCGTTTCAGATCGCGTGGTTGGACGAAGCGCAACGCGAATCGATGATCCTCGCCATGCTTCAGCGGCCTGACTATCAGCGAAATTCCCAGAGCCGCATGATCGTCTTTGAAGGTAACGTAGCCCCCTGCCTAGAACTCTGCAGCCCGCTCAACGCATGGCTTTCCCGAACACCGGATGCCACGCGACACTTTGTCGATACGCTGCCTGCATGGGTCGGCGAACCCGTAGCAATCGCCGCGCCGATCTGCCTCGAGTTTCGGCGATCGGGTGGTCAAAACATCTTGATTGTCGGGCAAGAAGGAGATCTGGCCGACACAATTTTGGCATCCACCATCGTGAGTTGGTCGGTTGATTCTGCCACGCCATGGCACGACAGAACTTCGCAGTTCATATTACTGCACGATGGCCGAGATCGAGCTTCCGTTTCACGCTTTGCCGAAACGTTTACGCCAAACATCGCACGCCGATTTCGACTTGCCGAAGCCAAAGAAACTGATGCCGTCGTGTGCGATCTCTGGCAGCAGATCACAACGCGGGAAAGCGGTGGTGCTCCCCCTGATAGTCCGGAACTGATTTTAGCGATCCGGAACATCGGACAATTCCGTTCGCTACGGCGGGATGAGGACGACTATGGCATGTCGGGGTTCGGGGCGGCCAAGGAAGTGACCCCTGCCACAATGTTGGGTGATCTAATTCGGAAGGGCCCGTTGGTGGGAATTCATGTTATCATTTGGTCCGACACCTTCAGCAACGCGATGCGTTGGTTGTCCACGTCCCTGTTGCGTGAATTCGATAACCGCATTGCATTTCGTCTAAATCAGACGGATTCCGCCAGTCTCATTGATACGCCGGCGGCGGCCGCACTTAGCCCCGGACGCGCGATTTTGTATCGTGATCAAACCGGAACCGCCGATCGTTTTCGCCCGTTCAACTGGCCTTCCAGTGAATGGCTAAATTCTCTCAGTGGCGAACCTGATTCTCCCGAAGATCAGCCAGAATTCGACATTGATGAAATGACAATTGAGTGACTACGGAATGCGGTGACTCATTTATAAATAGGGCAGAAATCCGCACAGCACATGTTTTCGGCTCTGTAGTTTCTCGATCAACTCATTGAGTTCCAGCATTTCCGGAATGGATTCACGGCGAATGGATGGGCCACCTTGTGGGAGTGAATTCCCGTGGGCATCCGGTTGGGCCGGAGCATCATCATCGTCAGAATTCTTGCCGGGACTTATGTAGGTAGGATATGTAGTCGACGCGTCGTCTTGGACGGTGTCCTGCCGTTGTTCTTGTGGCTGAGGTGTTTGCTGATTAGTCCAGCGGAAGTTCCAGACTAGCAATACCACGAGGCAGGCTGCCACGATGTTGCCTGTGACCCACGCCCGCTCCACCCAACGCCCGTACCTCACCTGTTGATGCACATTCAGCACCACACGTTCACGGAAGCCGGACGTCAATTCCGGCAACGTTCCTGCAGCTTGCAATAGATTGTGCTCTGGGAGCGATGGTTCCGGAATCTCCAGAAAGGAATCACTCATAGTTGTCATACTTCCAGTTCAAAAAACGGCAAGACAAATCGGAGGTAGGATTTTTTTCGGGCGCACTATCGAACAAGTGGTTCAAGGCTTCTTTGAAGTTTTTCCATAGCATATCGATATCGGCTGGCTACGGTGTTCGGAGACAATCCAAGGGCTTCGGCAATTTCTGCAAACGTCAATTCTTCCCAGTGCTTAAGAATGACAACCTGATATTGATTCTTGGGAAGAGTCTTCAGCATTCGCCGTACGATGTCAGCTGTTTCTTCGTGGACAATTTGTGATGCCACACTTTCTTCGCCGGAACCACGTTCGGCAACTTCCAGACCTGTTCCTTTACGCTTCTGAATGATCCGCAATGCTTCATTACGAACGGATCGGATCAGATACGGCCACGGCGCGTTGGCTTTGGCCAACAACCGTGGCTTAAATGCGATCCGCGCGAAAGCTCCCTGCAAAGCATCCTCGGCATCCGGCTGATTTCCAGTAATCGTAATGGCAAACCGAACCAATCGCTGAGCCGCCAGGTCAAACATCTCCGTAAGCGCACGCTCAGGTTGCTCCGTCAGGCGATCGACGCAGTAGCGAAAGTTTGCCTGAAAGTCAGTTGTGTGGTTTAAGCTCACGTTATTACCAAAAGTCGTTCTAGCCGCAAGTTTGTCTGCCGGATCTGGAAATTCTCAGTGAGAACGATATTTTTCCGAGCTCCAAATGGGCATTGTGGACTTTAAAACTGCAAGTGGCGGGCGCTTCGCAATGATCAATTCACTTAATTGAAAGGAATTCTCTGTGTTTAACACCGTGGCCGTGGCTGGCGCGACTGGTGCCGTCGGGCGAATTATCCTGCAATTGCTGGTTGAACGTAAGTTCCCTGCAAAGAATTTTCGCTTCCTTGCCTCCGCTCGGAGCGCCGGGCAGATGATCGATTTCGCTGGTAAACCGGTAAGAGTGGAGGAGTTAACCCATGACTGCTTTCACGGTATCGATCTGCTCATTGGCAGCACTCCGGATGAAACGGCCGCCGAATTTTTCCCGGCTGCCATCAAAGCCGGTTGCAAGGTCATTGACGAATCCGGCTACTGGCGGATGAATCCAGAAGTCGCTCTTGTTGTGCCAGAAATTAATCCGCAGGCAGCACTGAATGCGAAAGGAATCATCTCCAGTCCCAACTGTTCCACCACACAAATGGTCCTTGCTCTCAAACCTCTCCATGATGCTGCTAGAGTTCGGCGCGTCGTCGTAAGTACCTACCAAGCCCCCAGTGGAGCAGGATTACAAGGTACAGCTGATCTGCTCGCTGGTAGTCGCGCTGTGCTGGAGAACACCGACTATCAGTACAAAGTCTTTAAACATCCGATCGCCTTCAACGCCATTCCTCAGATCGGCAGTTTCAAGGAAAATGGCTACACCAGCGAAGAATTGAAAATGGTCTATGAGACTCGTAAAATTCTCGGCGACCAGTCGATTCAGGTTTGTGCCACATGCATTCGCATCCCGGTTACCAATTGCCACAGCGAAACCGTGAATGTGGAAACCGAACGACCAATCTCCCCCGAAGAAGCACGCACCCTCTTTACCGCAACGCCTGGAATCACAGTGCTAGACAACATTGAATTGGGGCATTACCCCATGCCTTCCAATTGCGATGGGAGTGATCAAGTGTTCATAGGTCGAATCCGCAGGGATTTCTCGCACCCGAACTGCATTACGTTCTGGTGCGTGTCAGACAACCTCCGTAAAGGTGCCGCGACCAATGCGGTTCAGATCGCTGAATTATTGGCAAAACATCAGCCGAGAGAGTAATTTAGCAATCTGGCCCGAAAGCAACAAAAGACGAGCCGCGTTTTTCAACAACAAAAATTCGGTAAAATCTAGGGGAATTCAGGGCAAAGCCTGTGGCCTTACGAGGCCGAACTGGGATATCCTGTGATACTAGGTGAGATTGAGTCTCACTTGCGACATGCCTTTGGCGTACCATCAATGATCTGGGTTTGAGTGCATTGGTTCGTTTGCGGACCTTGTTTCTCCCGTTTTTTGAGCTGGCGGTGGTCTTGTGAATACAATGCGATTGGCTGATTTGACTCCTGGCGCATCTGCGATTGTGACAGCAATTTCGGGGGCAAGTCGGGTTGCTTCACGGCTTATGGAAATGGGATTCGTGCCGGGGGCTGTTGTGCACGTATTGCGGAGGGCTCCATTTGGAGGGCCGATTCAGTATCGTTTACACAGTGTGTCCATCTCGATGCGCGTTGCTGAGGCGGCGTGCATTTCCGTGACGAGCGATGCGGCTTTGTCTGAACCTTTGGCGACGGCATCTGTCCCTACGCTTCAGGTAGCCTCCATTTGATCGACGGAGTCGAGCGACGTGAATCTTCAGGTTAATCGAAATCATCTCCCATTTTCGACGTTTTGTGTTATCGAGGATGCCTCCCTGCATTTGCGCTTCGCGGTATCACCGTGACCGTATCTTCAGCATCAATTCGCGGCGCTAGTTTGCGTCCGGCAAGAGTCGCTCTAATCGGCAATCCCAACACGGGAAAAAGTACGCTCTTCAACGCCTTGTCTGGCATGCGTGTCCGGACCGGAAATTACCCTGGCGTTACCGTTGAAAAACGAGTCGGTCGCACCCAATGGTCCGGGCGCAACATCGAGCTCATTGATCTGCCGGGAACCTATAGCTTATCTCCGAAGTCGCCCGATGAAATGGTCGCCGTTCAGGTGTTGACGGGATGTTGTGATGAGCCGAAACCGGATCTGATCGTATGTATCTGTAATGCCTCAGCCTTGGAGCGGAATCTGTATCTGGCGAGTCAGGTGCTGGAAGTTGATTGTCCCGTGATTCTCTGCCTGAACATGTGGGACGCAGCCGTTCATGCAGGAATTCAGATTGATACAGAATCTCTAAGTCGCGAACTAGGCGTGCGTGTCGTGGCAACATCGGCCACTCTGCGAGCAGGGATGAGCGAACTGAAGGCGGCCGTTGTGGAATCGCTGGCTGCGTCAGAGGCGGTTGCCGAATGTAACTCGCTGCAAACTCATCCCAATCCCACGCGGATTCTCTCGGGCCCAGTGTCAACAGAGATCGACCGACTCGAAGAATTGCTGTCTACCCTCGGAATCCCAGCGGCGAGGCGTTCTCCATTCCTCGTGACTCGAAGTCTGCTTGATCCTGCCGGCTCGGTGGAATGCCTGCTGACACACGAGGCGGGACCAGCATACCGCGAAGCGCTTGAAGAGTCGCGAAAACTCCTTGCCGCAGGAGGTGATGAGATCCCTGGCGTCGAAGCGCGACAACGCTACCGATACATTAGCCATTTATTGTCACGTGTGCAGACGCGATCTCAGGCACCATCAGCGTCGCTCACTGACCGCATTGACGCCGTTTTAACGCATCGCGTCTTTGGATCTCTGATCTGTCTGGCAATTCTAATGTTTGTCTTTTCGACGATCTACTGGTTTTCACAGCCGGTCAGCGAAGGCGTTGAAGGGATATTAGGCTGGATCAGTTCGCAGATCACGCACTCCATGGCACCGGGACCACTGCGGAGCCTCCTGACAGAGGGAATCGTGGCAGGCGTGGGATCAGTGCTTGTCTTCCTGCCGCAAATCTGTCTCCTGTTCCTGTTTATCGGCCTCCTAGAAGACTGCGGCTATATGGCCCGGGCGGCGTTTATGATGGACCGGCTGATGGGACTACTTGGGCTGAGCGGTCGCTCTTTTCTGCCACTCATGTCTTCGTTTGCTTGCGCGGTTCCAGGAGTTATGGCCACGCGGGTGATCGATGATCGGCGAGACCGATTCGTGACAATTTTGATTGCGCCGCTCATGAGCTGTTCGGCTCGTCTGCCAGTGTATGTGCTGATGATTGGTGCGTTCATTCCGGACACGCATTTGCTCGGCGGTTGGCTTCCACTGCGGGCAGTTGTCTTATTTGCCATGAGCACCTTGGGATTGTTCGTCGCGATTCCTGTTGCCCTAATTTTGCGAAATACGTTGCTAAGTGGCGAAGCGTCTCCGTTCTTACTGGAGTTACCGGATTACCACCTGCCGTCGATCCGCGTCGTGTTGCTGCGGGTCTGGGAGAGTGGCATGTCGTTTGTTGTCCGCGCTGGAACATTGATCTTCGCCACAAGCGTCTTGGTGTGGGCTGCGGGTTCGTTTCCTGGCAATCATGCGCAACAATATGCGTTGACCTCTCAAATTGAAACATTGCAGGCAAAAGACGAAGAAATCAACGAGGCAGAGATGGCAGCACTTTCGGCAAAGTTGAATCTGCAAAATTCACAGCTTCTGCAACAAAGCCTGTTGGGACAAACGGGGGTCGCGATCGAGCCACTTGTCAAACCGCTCGGTTGGGATTGGCGGATCGGGGTAGGAGTCATTGCTTCATTTCCGGCGCGCGAAGTGGTGATCGCGACGATGGGGACAATTTACAGTCTCGGCGGCGATGTGGACGCAGAAAATAAAGGACTCCGCGACACGCTCAAGGACGCCACATGGCCTGATGGAACGCCCGTATTTTCGATTCCCGTCGCGATCTCAATTATGGTCTTCTTTGCACTTTGTGCGCAGTGTGTCTCCACGTTGATGGTCATCCGCCGTGAAACAAACAGTTGGCGTTGGCCAGTGTTTTCCTTCGTATATATGACGGTTCTGGCCTACATCGGCGCGTTTCTGTCATACCAGATCGGAATGCGGCTCTAAGAAAAGTTCCCACAAGATTTCTGGGATCGATAGCTTTGTGGGAGCCCAAACGACTCTAAAACACTTTTTGACTGACCACTTTTCTTGCAGGAACTGCAAGGCGATTGTTGTGGACATTCCCCGGCATACGCCGATGTGCGACTTCCGACGCGTGGCACACTGCGTGAATGGACCTAGCTCTTACCCTTGCGATACTGCTTACTGGCCTGCGCCAGAAAATTCCGTTCACGCGAGGTTAGACTGGCTTCGCCCTCACGGCTGATCTTTTCCAAGATGTCATCGACTTGTGACGTCAAATTTGATTCAGGTTCAGCTGCTGCTGTAAAGACTCGCAAATGTTCACGGCGCCGGCGTAACGCAATTCGTCTGGCAAATTGGTCCCACCAACGCGTGATGCCCATGTTCCAGCGAAAGTACAGGAAACCAAAAATCAGTCCGCCAATGTGCGCAGAATTCGCAACTGGAGACGCTGTCTGACGATTCTGGAGTGCTTCCGCCACTTGCTGAATCATCGGATAAGTATCGATCGCCACAAATCCGGCGAGCAACCACCGGAACTCAATGGGGATCACGCCCATCAGCAAAACTTTTTGCCGCGGATAGTGAAGGGCAACCACACAAAAGACGGCCATTGTGGCACCAGACGCTCCGATGACCTGCGCATTGATACCGACGAGGCGGTAAAATGCTAGGGAGCACATACCTGCGAAGACTGCGGCCACCAGATAGAACCATAGGAACTCTCGATCACCCAACAACTGCCTTAGCACGCCCCCGATGGAATAGAGCACCATCATATTGAATACGATGTGCAGCAAATTACTTTGGTCGTGACAAAACGCGTAAGTCAACAGTCGCCAAATTTGCCCGCGAGTCATGACGTCTTCGAAGTTGAGTGCTAGCCAACCCTGTACAAGAGACGGCGCAGCTCCCGGTTGGGCATTGGAGGTTTTGGTCATGAGTTGCAGGATAAAGACGGCAACCGTCACCACCACCAGAATTACAGTCATTGGTTTTGACGAAGGTCCGCGGAACCTACCAGCCGTATCATCATACTCATCACGCAGATATTGTCTGTTTTCAATTCCCATCGGTACGACTTTATAATCCCTGCCTGCGTCCATTGCCGCAGAATATTTCGTGAATCGGTAGCAGTAGTTGTGTTGCCGAAGTGCAACCTCGGGCAAAGTGTAGCTCCTGAATTGGAAACCGTCGACTTGAATTCTGCGGTCTCACAGAATGAATCGAGGTCAGCGGAGGGCCTTCCGCTTGCGAGAAAGGTTACTCAGGCCACGCGCCACCATCCCAATCTTGGAGCGTTAGGCTCGCGGCATTCACGACAAAATGTCGGACTTTTTTCCGTTTCCAGGTGTACGTGATGTGGACGTTTCCGTCCGCTGCTTGGATCACTGCGGGATAGGAAAACTCGGCCTGTGCTTCACGATCAAGCGTCAAGGCAGGTTTCCAGTCGTAGCCATTCTCACTGACGGATACGTTGATCATTTCGCGGCCTCGCGGCGTTCCGCTGTTTCGATGCGTATGATTATAGACTAGCAAGTGACGGCCATCCTCAAGCGTCACGGCATCGATTCCGCTATTGGGATTTGGCAGATTAATGGCCTCCAGATGACTCCACGTAAGCCCTTGATCCGAGGACGTTGTCGAAAGCAACTGACCATCGCCGTCACGGTTTCGGCAGAGTGCCTGAATTGAGCCATCCGGATGCTGCAAGAGTGTTGGCTGAATCGCGCCAATTTTTTTCCCGTCATGGATCGCAGGAGTTCTCTGCCATGTTCTGCCATGATCATAAGTGCGTTCAAAGTGCACGCGCCAGCCATCAAATTCTGTACTGCTCCCACAAAGTAAAGCACCGTCCTGAAGCAGAATCGGTTTGTTGCGGACAGGCCCGTCAATGTGTTCAGGCAAGCGTCGCGCCATGGACCATGTTGTCCCGTTGTCGCCGGACTCACTCATGACGCCCCACCAATTGTCAGGCGCTGGACCGCATTTCCAAAACAACAATAAAGGACCATCAGGAGATTGAAACAACACCGGGTTCCACGTGGGGTGCCGATGCATGGTCCCGTCAGGTAGGGAATGCTGAATTCCATTGGCCACTTCGACAGCCTCTGACCAGTGACCGTGAATGTGGCGTGATACCCAAATACCGACATCCTGATGTTTTTCTTCCGTACCGCCAAACCATGCTGCCACCATCCCTCCGGGAGTCTCTGCAATCGTCGATGCATGACATTCAGGATACGGTGCTGTTTCGTAGATGAATTCCTGACAAACGATCCCAAGATCGTCATTGGCAGAGACCGCCCATGATTTCAGCAGCACATACGTCAGTGCCAAGTACCACTTTTGACGATCCACGTCAGTCGCTTCCTAAGGAATGGCTGTTCACTTCACCAACAAGCACGTCCGTCTCATACATCCTAGACGTCGGATCAAAAAGACGCTACACCACCGCCTCAACTTCAAAGCCCGGTCGATAACTTTTTGTCAGCATCGCCGCTGCGCTGTCGTGCCCAGTGATTGCCATCGTTTCTGTATTCCATTGAAGTTTTGTGCCGGGCAATCTTGCTGCGATGTTGCCGAGTTGCACGGTTTCAGAAAGTGGTCCCGCGTATTCGAAACCGTCGGTGGTCCTCTGTCCTGAAATCACAGCATCAACCCAATCGTGCCAGTGACTGGTCCCTTTGACATCCGGCAGCTTCATGTCGGCATACTTTTCCTGTGGATACAACAACGGGCTCGCAACATGCGGCAGCACCATCACGCCACCTTCACCAATAAACAACGACCCAGCGCCCGGCAAATCAACGCCAGCCGGCAATTGTGCCAGTTCGGCTGGCGGCTTGAGGCCCCCGTCACGCCAAATCACTTTGATGGTGCTTCCCAAAGTGTATTTCGTCCCCGGAAATTCAAACGTCACAGTCTCCGGGCCTGGCCAGACTTCAGATGTTGTTCCATCATTCGCTGCTTCGATCGAAATCGGTGCCTGAATTTCCAATGCAGTGAAGACCGGATCGAGAATATGACAGCCAAAATCCCCCAACGCTCCGGATCCGAAATCCTGCCAATCACGCCATTTGAACGGGTGATAGACGTCCGCGGCAAACTCACGTACGGGAGCCGCGCCTAGCCAAAGGTCCCAGTTGACTCCTTTGGGAATCGGAGCGTCTGCAGGTCGATCCGTGCGATTACAGTATTGTCGCCCCTGAACGCCGACCCACGAATGCACTTCACGTACTTTTCCAATTACACCCTGTTGAATGAGTCGCACTCCCTGACGGTATTCGGCGTTGGAATGAATTTGATTTCCCATTTGAGTCGTCAGCTTTTTCTGTGTCGCCAGCAGTCGCATTTGGCGTGATTCCCAGACGGTATGCGTGAGTGGTTTTTGACAGTAGACATGCTTCCCAAGCTTCATGGCCGCCATCGCAATTGGGGCGTGCATATGGTCTGGCGTTGAAACGATGACGGCATCCACTTTGTCGCCCAGATCAGCTAAGAGCTGACGGTAATCGGCAAAGTGCGGCACGCCCGCAAACGCAGCGTCGGCTTTGGCAAATTGAGCCGCATCAATGTCGCAGAAACCGACGAATTTCACGCTGGCATGTGATCCGACACTGGATAGGTCCGACCATCCCATCCCGTTGACGCCTATTGCCGCGACGTGCAACTCTTGCCGCGTCGGAGCTGCGCGCAGAATGGAAGGCATCGCAAACAAGCCGGTAGCCGCGACGGCGGACCGAGTCAAAAACCGACGTCGTGGAAGTCTAGCTTGGGTCATGCGTGGTTCCTTAGAGTTTGTGTTTTCAAAAGTTATTGCTGAAGAAACGATGCATCACCGGATAATCATGGATCCGCCAATAGAGGGGCCCATGTGCCTCGCTGTAACCCCGGAATCTTTCCGTCAGGTGGCAGTGTCGATGCCACGGCGTCCTTTAAGGCGACCGCTAATTCTTCCCTTGCGGCCTTATGTTCGTCATTTTCAACAAGGTTTGTCAACTCGCGCGGGTCATTGTCATGATTATAAAGTTCTCTTCCGGCAGCCCCACTATCCCATTCCGTGTAGCGCCAACGTGGGGTTCGAAGAGAATAACCAAAGAACGGACCGTCTGCTTCATTGCCATTTTTAGCATTCCTAAGCTTGCCGCCGCGGGTGACCTGAGTTAACGCCCACCCGCGTCCAGTGTGTGATGGATCCTTGAGCATTGGAACCAGACTCTGCCCTTGAAGATTGTCCGGAATTCTAACATCGCAAAGCTCTGCGAGGGTTGGAAACAAATCGATCTGTGACACTGGCGTCTCCGAGATCGTCCCTAGGGACATTCCCGGTGCCACGATCAGCAGCGGAACGCGGGCACTTTCCTCGAAGAGACTCATTTTTTGCCAAAGTCCATGTTCGCCCATGTGATAACCGTGGTCACTCGTAAACACGATGACAGTATTTTCCGCTAGTCCTTGACGTTCAAGGGAGTTCACAACTACGCCAACCTGAGTGTCCATAAAGCTGATACTGGCATAATATGCCTGTCGACATTGTCGACGGAGTGCATCTGTTAATTGTTCCTGCTCCTTTTTCTGACTAGCAAGACCCGCCGTTGGAATATCGGCTTGATCTTCTTCAATGCCTTGGACCACTGGCATTTCGGCTTCTTGGTACATATCA
>Ga0209553_1000741_pt1 | contig 16686 bp, 14 predicted proteins | sample LauGreFBDMM110DN_2_FD_188217 | JGI IMG/M metagenome (GOLD analysis project Ga0209553, IMG submission 188217) | Freshwater lake microbial communities from Lake Michigan, USA - Fa13.BD.MM110.DN (SPAdes) (version 2) | ecosystem: Environmental > Aquatic > Freshwater > Lake | place: Lake Michigan...
TATGCGCACAGCGACTACCAAGCACGTCAGTTGGCGGAAGCACAGTACGGCATTGGGTCGGTATTGAACTACACGCTGTTGGATGACTGATGGGTTTTTTGAAACCCAGCTTTTTGTCACGCTGCATTGGCTGTGTCAAAAACCCTGCTTTTGCATAAACAGTGACTGTGTAAATACAAGATGCGTCAAGAAGAAATCGTCTGCGCTCAAAAAATCAGTGGCAGCCAGGACTGCGCGGTGGCTTGGAATGAACTCTACCCATGTCTGTTGGCGCCAAATCCCAGATCAATGCCACCGCGCAGTCCTGGCTCGCCCTCGACCCAGCGCAGGCTGCAGCAGCGCCCGGTGAACACGATCCAAGTGCCCTGCCCTAGCCCCTGCCCTCAACACCACCGCCCCAACGCCGCATAGCCAATACCGCTCCACACACTACAGGCCGCTCAGCACCGCACTGCCCGGCCAGCAGTAAACTGAATTTTGAACTCGTAAAATGCAGCAGCCCGGGCACTTAAAGTGTTCAGACGGGTTCTGTCGTTCGAGAATGACATCGTCAACACAGCTTCGCCTTCACCAGATTGGGCGTTGGCGCTGAATGGCTGACGCGGACCGCGATCAGATTGCCTGCCAAAGGTTCGTGGGACAGTTGTTCTCGCGCCAAAAAGCGGCGCTGTGATGTGATGAAAAGCGTCTTGCCATCCGCTGCTCCGAGAACCGGCATCGTTGGCCGCGAAACCGGGACTTTGATGGTCAGGTCAAGGGACCCATCGGGTAGCCTGCGCTCTATACGCGCACCTCCGACGACCGCTATCCAAATTCCCCCATCCGCATCAACGCAGGCTCCGTCCGGCGCCTCGCCTTGGTCGTAAGTCACTAGTGCGTCAGAACTCTGTGGTGATCCCGAAGCTGGATCGTATGCACATCGTTCAATGATACGCGTTCGGCTGTCGGCAAAGTAGAACGTCTTGCCATCCGGCGCGAAAGCAATGGCATTTGGAGTGCTTAAATTTGTTTTCACTATCCGGAGCGCGCCATCTAGATCGAGGCAATAGAGTTTCCCGATAGGCTCGCCGTTGCCAGACTTGTCCATGGTGCCGAACCAGAGGCGGCCCATGGAGTCAGCCTTGCCGTCATTCAGCCTAGTACGCGCATCATCTGCCTCAACAGCAATTGCACGCGTCCCGAGCCCTGACGTAGGATTAAACGGGTAAAGGCCATCTTCAAGTCCCAGTAACAAACCGCCAGACTCAAGACCTGCTATGAGGCCGGGCATCAGCGGCAGGCGGTGATCGCTGCACTTTCCTGTTGTCGGTTCAAAGCCTAAAAGACGCTGGCCCTGAATATCGATCCACCACAGGATCCCGCTGCGCGGATCCCAGAACGGAGCTTCGCCTGTCAGCGCATTGGCCATATGAACCGGCAAAACACACTCTGCCTCTACAACACTCTCATGTCTCACCGCGTCACCCCGAAACAAGCTGTTGGTGGGTTTCCCTTGACGCCGGCATTTATAGCAATCAGTTGACCGGCAGCCGGAGCCTCGGCGGTCATGCCGGGCGGCATCCTGATGTAGGTCGTGGTCACGAACAAAGTGGCATAACCCGGCCCGCCAAAGATACAGTTCGTGGGCATGGGCACGGGCAGATTGATGCGGTCGACAAGCTTGCCTTGCGGGTCATACCGATGCACGGCCCATCCGCCCAGCCAGGTCACCCAAAGATGATCTTCGGCATCAACGCACAATCCATTCGGCCGCCCGTTGGCCCCGTCAGCCTGTATGAAAACACCTCCGCCACTGAGAGTGCCGCTGGTAGGGTCAATCTGGTAGGAACGCACGCACGGCACTGCCGCATCGGTGAGGTACATCCTGTTTCCCTCGATCGAAAAAGCTGGATTCCTTGGCAAGCCGACAGGAACAGGATGTCTGCGGACCAGCAGATTACCGTCGATACTGTAGAGACTACCGGTGCCGACCGTTTGATTGAGCGCCGTGGTTCCAGCCCAGATGCGCCCATGCGGATCAACGCCTGCGGTGTTGAAACGGTTGTCGGGCTTGTCAACTTCAGGATCGACTAACAGTGTCATCGCACCTGTGTCGGGATCGAGAAGGTGCACCCCCCCCTGACCGCAGGCGACAAGCTTGCCGTGAAGGCAAGGCCGGCAGTCACAACAGACAGGTCGATTCGACCGGCCTTGCGCTCGGTCGGATCCCACCAGCGCAGGGCTGGGGCAAGAACATCGACCCAGTTCAGGCGCTTTCGGGCGTTATCCCAGATCGGATTCTCTCCGACAAAGTCGCGGCCGGTTGGAAGCACCTCGACACGCGGATCGACAACTTCTTTCGGGCGCCGGACGACCGTTGTCGTCTCCGGTCCAATTCCGATCTGGCGCGAAGCGCGCCGGGCACCATCAACCAGAACACGTGCAGCTTCGTGGATGTCCTTGATGGAAATGCGTTCTCTCTCAAAAAGACAGGACATGACCGCAATCGGAAATCCGTTCTCATCAAGAATAGATGCGGCGGCTGCGGCCTTACCGGTTGCGGCCTCCTTTGCGCTTACCACATAGCCAAGCGCCTTGCCGATATCAATTTCCGCCAGAAGCTTCTGCGAAAGCTCGGCCCCGGCTGCCAGTTCACCCAGCAGAACCAGTGCCCTGTCGCGTGGCATCGCTGCCAGCAGGGCGCGACCGCCGGCGCTTTCCAGCAGATGTTGGCGCGGCCAAAGCCTGACAAGACGACCATAGGATGAATCAGCATCCTCAAAGTCCAGCACAAAGACATCATGCCGGTCGAGCACCATAAGGCAGATCGTGCGCTGCAATATGCGGGCGATACGTGCCATCTCGGGCTTGGCGGCTCTAATGAGCTCACTGCGGTCAAGCGTGCGGCGGGAGAGTTCGAGTACACGCATGCCCACTTCATATTGCCGCTTGCGCTGGTCGTAACGGATCAGCGAACGGCTTGCCAACGCAGCCAAAAGCCTATGCAGAGAGGCACGCGGAATGCTTACCAGCTCTTCGATATCACGAAAGCGCATGGGTCCTGGTGCGGAGCCGATTGCCAGCAGGATATCAAGACCCTTCAGAAGTGCCTGAGCGCCCGGGATATCGTCTTGGTTGGCGCTCTCGATTTGCAGCGCGGGCTTGGGAAATGCTTTCATGTTCTGTGTATCATAGAGTGAATAAACTTATTGACAATCTAAATCAATGTCTTACAATGTAAGAGATTAGGTACGGGCCTTACGGGCACTCCAGGGGAAACTGGGGATACCACCGGACAAGGAAGTCACAATGAAGCACCAGCGCCTTAGCGTTGATCTGTTGGGAATGCGCGTTCTGATTACGGGCGGCAGCCGCGGGATTGCTGCGGCACTGGTTCGCGCTTTTGCCGCAAACGGTGCGGATGTTGCTTTCAGCTACGCCGCGCTGGCAGACAAGACGGCTGGCCAAGACAAGGCCGCTGCTGAACTCTGCGCCAAAACTGCAAGTCCCGGACGGCGCGTAGAGGCTATCGAGGCCGATCTGACCAAGCCCGATGCGGCCCGGCTGCTCGCAGCACAAGCTGAGTCCATCCTGGGCGGCATAGACACGGTCGTGCTGAGTGCCTCGATTCAGGTGCACAAAAGTTTCCTTGCAATGCCGCCAGAAGATGTCGCACGGCAATTCCAGATCAACCTGACAGCCAATATCGAGCTATTGCAGCACTTGCTGCCAAGCATGCGCGCACAAGGCTGGGGTCGCGTCATAAGCATCGGAAGCATACAGGAACTCGCGCCTTCTGCTGAGATGCCGATCTACGCCATGACGAAGGCGGCACTGGAGAACCTCGTGCGCAATCTGGCGGTTGAAAATGCCGCCTATGGCATAACGGTCAACAACATCTCTCCGGGTCTGATCGAGACGGATCGCAATGCTTTCCGCCGGCAAGACATGGACGACTGGAAGCGTCTGACCCGGCGAGCCAACCCCATGCAACGCGCTGGCCAGCCTCAAGATATTGCAGGGGCAGCCCTGTTTCTTGCATCGGGCGCTGCAAGCTTTGTGACCGCAGCAACAATTCACGTGACAGGCGGGGCCCATGTGCCGCGCGCCGCAAACGATCCACGAGATTCTGAAGTGAAATCTGGCGTAGTTAACCAAGTAGTGAGCGACCCGTTATCGATCTGAACTGTACTTCAATTAAAAGACTCGGCAAATGTTTAGTAACCTGACAAAGAAAAGGAAACACAATGGTTAATCGTAGAACCGTATTGAGTTGCGCCGCGGTAGCAGCGGCGATTATTTTCACGAGCATGAACGCCTGGTCGCAGACCACAGTGCCGCGCAACCGCACGCTGATCGTCGCTGCCAACGTTGAAGCCCCGGTCTATCGCAACGTCGGCCTCGCCAACCCCTATTCGATCAACAACGAGGACTACCGTGTCTCGATCATCAATATGTTCGAGCCACTGTTCTACTACAATTCAAATAAAGACGAGGTTATACCTTGGCTGGCAACAGGATTCAACTATTCAGCAGACTTCAGGGCGGTCACTGTCAAGATGCGCAATGGCCCTACTTGGAGCGACGGCAAGCCGTTCACTGTCGATGATGTGATCTTCACTCTGGAGATGCTTATTGCTAACGGCAATGGGAAGAAGGATCTACTCAATAGTGCAGGCCTTGCGGCAGCCGTTAAGGCGGTCACGAAGGTAGACGCTCAAACCGTCAGGATAGACCTCAACCAACCTGACCCCCGATTTGCGTTCAAGTACCTGATCAACTACTACGACGTCGGGCTGCACTGGCTGCCTGCACATATTTGGAAAGACGCTGGCGACTTTGCGGCCTTCCGTAACTTCGATGTTGCCAAGGGCTGGCCTGTCACGACCGGTCCATGGATCGTGACCCGGTTCACCGACAATCAGGTGTTCATGGATCGCCGCACGGAATGGTGGGCTGCCAAGGCCGGTATCGCGCCCATGCCGGAAATCCAGCGCGTGATCACCATACCGGGCGGAACACGAGACCGCATGGCCCAGATGATTGCCAGCAATCAGGTGGATATAGTCAATGACATTCAGATCGCGGAAGTTGTTCGCAACCTCTTGACCCAGAATCCCAAGATCACGACTTTCACGGGCACCAACGCGCCGTATGGTGCCAAGGACTGGTGGCCAACATCGCTTTACTTCAACCACAAGTCGGGCAAGTGGGCAGATGTGAATGTCCGGCGAGCCATCAATCACTACCTTGACCGCAAACAGCTGATCGACATCGCCTATGCCGGCGCAAGCGAGGCGACCTTCAGCCCGTTCCCTGGGTTCGGATCACTCAAGCCTTCGATTGATTCGGTGAAGCCCCTGGCAGTCAGGCACGGCATTGGGGTTTTTGACCGCGCAAGGGGCGATCAACTGATGACAGTGGCTGGCTACAAGAAGAATGCTGGCGGAATCTGGGAGAAGGATGGCCAACCACTTGCAGCCGTCATAGACGCTATTCCCATCCTCAACGCCATCGGGCCTATCGTGGCGCAGCAACTCAAAAACTCTGGCATTGACGCGAGCTTTCGTTCAACACCGGAGAGCCGCGCCATCATGCGGGACGGCAAGTACGACCTGACCCTGTTCGGTCACCGCGGTTCGATCAGCGATCCCTACGCGACACTGGAGATGTACCACAGCCGCAATGCCTTTGAGGTCGGCCGCCCGACACTGTTCCCTGCACGCTGGTCCAACGCGGACTATGACAAGATTGTCGATGAAATCGGCAAACTTGCGCCCGACAATCCGAAGATTGGCGGACTTGTCGTTGCCGCGATGGATATCTGGATGCGTGAGGCCGTCGAGGCTCCAATTTCGGAATGGTATCACCGCGTGCCGATGAACCAGACCTATTGGACCGGCTGGCCGACCGTACAGAACCCCTACATGCAGCCGTCTTTCTGGTATACATCCGGCAGCTTCGGGTACGTGCTGCCTCGCCTCAAGCCAGCCAACTGACCGAGAATGCTCGTACGGCTCATCCTCCAAAAGATACTCATGTTGCTCGCCGTCGTCTGGGCGGCGGGCACACTTAATTTCTTCATTCCACGTCTTGCACCGAAGAACCCGATCGCCGAGAAACTGACCCAGATGGCCGGCACCTCCGGCGTGGATCCGACCAAGATTCAGGAGATGTCAGATGCTTTCAACGCCAAGTTTGGATTGGATCGCCCGCTTTGGCAACAATACCTCAGCTATCTGGGAGACATGGCGCAGTTAGATTTTGGCTACTCGATCACCAAATATCCGGTGCAGGTGGCTGACCTTATCGCAGCTGCCCTGCCTTGGACACTAGGGTTGATGATTTCGACCACACTGATCGCTTTTGTGCTGGGGACATTGCTGGGAGCAGCCGCTGGCTGGAAACGGAATTCACGAACCCTCCAGATCTTGTCCCCGCTCATCATGGTTTTCTCGGCCATACCTTTCTATCTTCTGGGGCTGGTACTGATCTATTTTCTGGCGGCTAAAGCTGGTTGGTTTCCCATTTCCGGAGGTCACGGGATCGTCTCGATCCCGGAATGGTCTTGGGAGTTTGCGCGCGAAATTTTGCATCACGCTGTGCTTCCATCGCTTTCAATCATACTTGCATCGATTGGTATCTGGGCCATCGGCATGCGCGGCATGATAGTGAACGTACAGGGCGAAGACTACATGACTTTCGCCGAGGCCAAGGGTCTGAAGCCCTGGCGTCTGTTCCTGCGCTACAGCATGCGCAATGCCCTTTTGCCTCAGGCCACCGCATTGGCGCTGTATCTCGGGCACATCGTGAACGGAGCTGTGCTGGTGGAGATCGTGTTCTCCTACCCTGGACTTGGTTCCTTGCTGCTCGATTCGATCAAGCTTTTCGACTTCCCCACAATCTACGGTATCGTTTTTATCCTTACGCTTACCGTCGCGATTTCCATGCTGGCCATCGATCTGATCTATCCGCTGCTTGATCCCCGGGTTCGGGTGAAAGGCCTAAATGGCTGACGCAGCCCCAGTAATGCTTGCCTCAACCGAGGCAATGCAAGGGAAGATGCCATGGCTCATTGCTGCCCTGCGCTATGTCCACCGCAACCCCTCGCTTGGTATCGGCATAGTTCTTTTGCTGGCGCTCGCACTTTTCTCTGGCCTCGGACGGCTGTTAGTTGATGTATCCACTGCCGTGCCGCTTTCTGCCCCGCCCGGTGCAGCGCCTGGACCCGGTCTGCTCTTTGGCAGTGACCCGCAGGGCCGCAATTTGCTGTCTGTAATGATACTGGGAACATGGTTGACGATCCGGACCGGGCTGATCGCCGGAGCAATCGGTATCGTCTTCGGAAGCGCGCTCGGACTGATCAGCGGTTACATTGGCGGACGAACGGACTCTGTCATAACGTGGATGATCGATGTTCTGCTGACAGTACCAGCGATCCTCTTTCTTGTCATGATAGCGGCAGTCGTACAGACGGGACTGTCGTCGACCGGCATGGCACTGGTCGTGGCGGCTCTTGCATGGCGAAAGCCTGCCCGCGCGGTGCGAAGCCAGATGCTGGTGCTGCGTTCAACCGGCTATGTCGAGATGGCCAAGCTGTCAGGAGGAGGACCACTGCGCATTGTCTTTCTCGAGATCGTGCCCAATCTGATGTCGTTTCTGGTGTCGTCATTTGTTGCTGCTGTGTCAGCCGCAATTTTGGCTTGCGTTGGCCTTGAAGCCATGGGTCTAGGTCCACAAAACGAGCCAACGCTCGGCATGACCATCTTCTGGATGATGGAATTCTCAGCTTTTCTTCAAAACATGTGGTGGTGGATTCTGCCACCTGTGACAATTCTGATCATCCTCTTTGTCGGCCTCTATCTCGTCAATGCGGGACTGGAAGAGTTGTCCAATCCGCGGCTCCGGCAAAGGGCATGATATGAGCCTGCTCAGGGTACAAGACCTTTCTGTCGCCTTCGCTACGACACGGCAGATCGTTCAGGCAGTGCGCGGGATCAGCTTTGTTATTGAGCCCAATGAACGGGTCGGTGTTGTTGGCGAATCCGGTTCCGGCAAGACGACTGTAGCCCTGGCCTTGATGCGCATGATCAAGCCGCCGGGTCGGATAAGCGCAGGGACAGCGCATCTGGACACCGTTGACCTGCTTTCGCTGAAGGGCAACGAAATCCGCCAGGAACGTCTGCGAACTCTTTCGTATATCCCGCAGGGTGCGATGAATGCACTCAATCCTGTTCTGCGCATCCGCGAACAGATGCTCGACGGCCTCATTGATCATGGTGTTGTGCTCGACAAGTCCGCCGCAGATGAGGCCGTGGCCCAGGCGCTTGATGGTGTCGGCCTGACGTATCGCGTGGCCAACATGTTCGCACATCAGTTGTCCGGAGGGATGAAGCAGCGCGTCTGCATTGCTATCGCAATCATGCTCAATCCGCGGTTGATCATTGCTGATGAACCAACCAGCGCATTGGACGTGATTTCCCAACGCCAGGTGATGAAGACGCTGGACAACGTCCAGCACCGGCTCGGCTGTGCCTTGATTCTCATTGGTCATGATATGGGACTGATGGCGCAGGTCACAGATCGGGTGATCGTCATGCGTCGCGGTCTTATCGTTGAGGATGCGCCGACACGGCAATTGTTCGCAACTCCTGTCCACGCCTACTCGCGCGAGTTGATTTCCAGCGTTCCTTCACTCAGTGGACGCATTGGCTACGCGCCAACCGAACCTACTGCGTCCGGACCTGTCAGACCGCCCCTGATCGAGCTCGATCAGATCGGAAAGGCCTTCGGTGGCGGATTGCTGCACGGAAAGGCCAAGACGGCGCTGCACCCGATGTCCATGGCGATCGCCACAGGCGTGCCGCGCATCATTGCTGTCGTTGGCCAGTCAGGCTCGGGTAAGACCACTCTGGCCAGGATGATCCTGGGCCTTGAAGCACCGAGCACGGGAAGCATTCGGTATCGGGGTACAGCCTATGCCGCACTGGGCCGTACTCAGCGCCTGGATTTTCGCCGGAATGTGCAGGCCATATTTCAAGATCCTTATGCATCGTTCAATCCATTTTACCGGGTCGACCGAGCGCTGATACAGCCGATGTTGCGGTTCGGCTTGGCCCACAGCCATTACGATGCGAGCCAAGCAGCCAGACAGTCATGTGTCGGCGTGGGACTTGATCCCGATGAGGTTCTGGGCCGATTTCCGCATGAATTGTCTGGCGGCCAACGCCAACGGCTGATGGTTGCGCGTGCGCTGTCACTTAAGCCAGCGCTGATTGTGGCCGATGAGCCTGTCTCGATGGTCGATGCATCTTTGCGGATGTCGATCCTAGCGTCGCTTTCGGGTTTGCGTCGTGAGCACGGTATTTCGATCATCTACATAACGCATGATCTGGCAACGGCGTATCAGATCAGTGATGAGGTGATCGTACTGCATGAAGGCCTCATTGTAGAGTACGGACCACCACGCGAGGTGATTGCCAAGCCGCAACATCCGTACACGCAAGCACTCGTAGCTGCGATCCCTTGGCCTGATCCGAAGCTGGACTGGCCAGACATCACGGACACGATGACCAAGGGCTGGGATGCCAAACCCGTCATCTGGAATATGGTATCCGCTGCTCGTTCAGAAAACCTAGCTTAGACTGTAAAAACGCGCCGAACTCGGAACCAGTTGCGATAGGCCCGTAGTGCTCTGAAATTGCACACGAAAAGTCTCAAAGCACCGGGCCCCGATCAGCCCCTTGCACAGGGATTATTTTGGTAATGAGACCATGGGTTTACATCAAACTCGGCGGCCGTTCCCATTTCGGCGCTAATTAACAATCCTACCCTTAAGCCACATCCGCCAGCCCATAAAAAAACTCTGTCGTGAATAAGACAGGTCAACATGTGTTTGATCCAAATTTCCTGCTTCTAATTGCGCTTGGGTGTGCCGCAGCTGGTGCCGCCCTTCAAATCGGGCTTGGCGTCGGATTCAGCATGCTTGCCGCGCCATCTGTGATTGCTATGCTGGGCGTCGAGGCGGCGCTCGGCGTGCTGCTGGGCCTGAACCTTCTCGTCTCTTGCATTGGCATGACAGGTCGACGTGACGCCGCTTACGGCGCTTCATCGACCGGTCCGAATCGCTGGACCGCAGTATCGTTGCTGGCTGGGGTTGCGATTGGAGCCGCGACTTTGGGCTACCTCCCGGCGCAATTCCTTTTGGCGGTCACGGGTGTCGCTATCCTGCTGGGCGCATTGTCACCGCGCACTGACACAGCGGGCCAAGGTTTGCGAAGTGGTACCCTACAGATGATCGCCTGTACTGGTGGGCTCATCACATCATGGACCGCCACACCCGGACCAATTTTCGCGCTTGGGCTGGCTTGGGCAGGCGCCGAAGCCAAGCGCATTCCGCGCCTCATCCAGCCAATGGCAGCGACGGCCTATGGCGCAGCTTTTGCCCTGCTTGGGCCAACCGGTTGGGTAAGCCTCACTTCAATAGAGGGTTTGCTCTGGTTGCTGCTCGCCACTGCCTGCGGCGCAATCGCTGGGCTTTGGGTAAGGGGCTGGTTGCCCGCTGGCACCATTCTGCCCGCATTGCGTCTGCTTGCCGTTGTCGGCGGGACGGGGCTGCTGGTGAAGGCGCTTTCGCAGACTTGACGAAATACGACCAACGCCAACCCCAAGGGCAAGTGGTACTGTTACGAGCGCGGGGCCTACATTGCGCCTGACTTCTCGGTGTTCTCGCGAACTCTTTACCTAAGGAGATCTGTCCACTGGCACCTATGGATTTAATATTTTGTTGTCCGCTGCAGGGCGAGCCCAACCCTCCTTGTCCCAGCGCATTGCCGAACTCGAGGCATTGCTTAGTGTGAAGCTCTTCGACCGCTTGCCTTCGGGTACGGTGCCCACCACGATTGGCACGGCTTTTCTTGAACAGGCACGCATTGCGCTACGAGAGGCCGACTGGGCCCTGGAGATAGCACACGCGGCCGTGACGGGCATGGCCGGACGACTGAAGGTAGCTACTGCCAGTGGAGCCATGTTCTCACTCCTGCCGATGTTATTGCGCGACTTTCGTGCCAAATATCCCGGCATTGCGCTGACGATACAGAATCTGACGCCCGACGATCAGATAGCGCACATCGCCGAGGGCGCCGTCGACGTGGGCTTCACCCGCATTTCCCCATGCTCACCCAGCTTGACGCTCAAGCTCGTGCTCGCGGAGCCCTATCTGGTCGCGCTTCCTTCGAAGCATCATTTCGCGTCGCGCAAGTCGCTTCGTTTGAAGGACCTATCTTCCGAGTTGTTTGTAATGCTCCGCCCGGAGGGCCGCGCGGGGTTTCATCATGAGGTACTTGTTTTATGTGAGGCCGCAGGGTTTGCGCCGCGCATCGCGCAGGAGATAGCGACAATGGATATGATCGTGAGCCTCGTTGACGCTGAACTCGGTATTGCCGTAGTGTCAGACCCCTCGCGAGTAATGGCATTTCCGGGTGCCGTCTGCAAACCTCTCAGGGGCCTGAAACACCCTTCCCGTCTCTATCTCGCAATGCGCAATGACCGACGCACGCCTGTCTGCAATTCCTTCATCGACTTCGCGCACGCCCACTGCCACGCACCTTGTGCATTAGGCACGGCGCGATAGCCCTGGCCCTCAAGAGCGTTCCAACAATGCAAAACATATTATTGTCTTCACCCAGGTTACAGGTTGAAATTTCGCCTTGCGGTGCCGAGCTTCAGTCGATTCGAGACAGCGACGGCACCGGATGGCTGTGGCATGGCGATCCGGCACATTGGGAGCGCCGCGCACCCGTCCTTTTTCCGGTCATTGGCGCCAGTCCTGGTGGTCAGATCTCCATCGGTGGAAAGTCCTACAAAATGCCGGTGCATGGCTTCGCCTGGACCAGTGTGTTCCATGTGCAGGAGGTCACTCCAATTAGTTGTTGCATGCGGCTGGAAGCGACACAGAAAAGTCGCGTCTTTTTTCCATTCTCTTTTCAATTTAATGTGTCTTTCACTTTGGACGAGGCGGATCTTCAGGTGCGGGCCGAGGTGATCAATCTCGATGACAAGGCCATGCCGGTCTGCGTGGGTTTTCATCCGGCATTCCCATGGCCGTTACCCGGTTGTCGCGCAGATGAGTTGCATGTCTGCCGACTGGATCAAGACGTGTCGCCCCGGGTACGGCGGCCCGACCTGAATGGCTTGCTACTTCCCGACTCTGACCCCTCGCTCTTTGCCGGTGGCGTGCTGCCGGTCGATCACGCCCAGTTCGAGCGGCGCGCCATCGTGTTGGAGCACGGTGCTGGATCGACGGTGCACTACGGAGTGCCCGGTAAACCGGGCGTGGAGGTGGCAACCTGGGGTCTGCCAAATTTGGGGATCTGGTCTCGGCCCGATGCGCCCTTCCTATGCATCGAGCCGTGGCAGGGAATGCCACCGTTTTTGGGGGCCAGCGCGGCGCTCGAACAGCGCCCTGGTGTCGCGACGGTCCCGCCGGGCGAAAACCATCGAGTAGGGATGACGCTGCGGTTCGGTGTAACGCTATGAAATCGGAGTTGACGGGCCCGAACAGTTCTATCGAGTACGCCGTTGTCGGGATTGATGACGGGAGTATGCAGATCAATCAGACCGGGGGCAGGTCACGGCCGCGCACGTGTGAACCTCCATTCAACAGGTGGTCCTCGCCATGCGTGAGTTCCGCGGCGGTCTCGCGGTATGTGGCCAGTGAGGGATCAAGGACCCGGCCACCTCGCAGGATTCCGACTCTGTTCGGTGAGCGCACATATTAAGACTGGAGAAAGCGTCGATCAGGCAGCGGACAAACAGCAAGTCGTAGTCGGCGGGACCGGGCCCGCGATATTTCCCAGCAGCAGGGTGTAACCGTCGGGCGGTGCGTTGGCGACAAAGCTGCCGCCGACCATCAAATGACAAGCTAAGTTAGTTTGCAATGGCAGAGTGGAAGATTGGCTCAGCTTTTTTTTGTGCCTGCATATCACTCGCCTCAACAATATGCACCCCAATAATGGCAGTAGGAGCACTTGCCAATAGTTAGTTTTAAGCAATCTGAAATCGTAGGCATATGTTTGTTCGAATTCAGGGTTTACCCTGTAGACGATCACACACTGACATGCTATCTTTAACATCGAGTTGACAGCCTAGGTGTGTCTTATGGGCACTCGGGCTCTTATCGATCCCACAAGCATAGGAGTTTTGTATGGCCACCGTACCCGCATCTGGTTCAAATGATTCTGACTTAAACGCTCCACAAGGCGCAACTGTTGGAGCGGAGCCCACTAATCACATCGGCTCATTGATCGGCGCTGGCGAAAGCAAAAGAAGCCTGATCAGGGGTGGTCTGATGGGCGGACTGGCTATGGCAGCAGCAGCAAGTTCAGTTCGTCCAGCCATAGCCCAGTCCTCGCCTACCAGTCTGATCCGGACCATCCTCGACCGCGGTCGACTGATCGTCGGAACCGGCTCGACAAACGCCCCATGGCATTTCGAAGATGACAAGGGGCAACTTGTTGGAATGGATATCGCAATGGGGCGTATATTGGCCAAAGGATTGTTTGACGATGAGAAGAAAGTCGAATTTGTACGTCAAGACCCTGCCCAACGTATTCCGAACATCAACGCCGGCAAGGTTGATGTGGTTATACAGTTCATGACAACATCTCCGGCACGCGCGCAGCTCATCGCATTTTCACGCCCTTATTACATTGAAGGCATCGCACTACTAGCGCGTCCAGACAGCGACAAAAAAACTTTCGCTGCTTTGCTAAAGGCCGGAAAATCTGCCAGGGTCTCAATATTGCAAAACGTCGATGCTGAGGCCTCTGTCAGAAAAGTTCTGCCGCAGGCTACGGTGATGCAACTTGATACCCAAGCTAACGTTGTGTTGGCGCTCGATTCGAAACGTGTGGATGCAGCTGCGGTTGATCTTTCTACAGTTGGGTGGTTGGCGAAAAAGAATCCAGACAAATACATCAGCGCCGGGAAATCTTGGAATTCAATGCTTTACGGCGCGGGCGTACGCCAAGGCGACCCAGACTGGCTAAACTTCGTCAATGTGACTTTTGGTGTGGCAATGTACGGGCACCAAAATGATATCTACGACAGTGCCATTAATGACTATTTTGGCCTCAAGCCGCCGGTGCGGGAACCTGGCCTGCCAAAATTTTGAGGCCTAGGGTCGAATTTTAAAAATTGAAGGGGCCGTTTCCGAACTGTCGTAGGTAGGGATACCACACGGCAGTCGGGCATAAGTTTCCGTGGGAAATTACCATTTCAATTTTGCAATTGTTTGGCGCTATGCCGACAAGCTTTTTAATGGGCTGCTTCTAAGCATCGAGCTGGCAACGCTGACCATAGCTATTGGTATGCTGATTGGTCTCATCCTGGCGCTTATCGAACTCGATGGGCCTCGCTGGGCAAGACCGTTGATTCGAGCATATGTAGAGTTTGTGCGAAACGTGCCGCTCCTTTTGCTTGTTTATCTTATCTTCTATGGTATCCCGAGTGCAGTCGATCTTGAATACGACGCGACCACTTCATTTGTGGTAACACTGTCGATATATTCAGGTGCTTATTTGGTGGAAATCCTGAGGGCTGGGCTAGCCGCGGTTCCTCTGGGTTTGGTTGAGGCTGGCAAAGCGATAGGATTGACCCCGTTTGGAGTTCTTTGCTACGTTCGATTTCCAATGGCCTTACGTATCGCTTTGCCATCGCTTTCGAACACATATGTTTCTTTATTCAAGGATACATCGATTGCCTCAGCCATCGCAGTTCCCGAACTGGCCTATGGCATGCGTTGGATCGAAATTCAGACCTTCCGAACAATGGAAGTCTATCTGCTAGCAACCCCCATCTATCTGTTGACGAGTTACGCCATCCTGATGCTGTTGCGTCTTGTTGAGCGCCGCTATGCCATTACTCGCTGAGTTCAATGACCATTTTTCTTCAAACATTACCATTCCTGCTGGACGGTCTTTTAACCACCCTACTTGTAGCTGGCAGTGTGGTGCTGATCGCCATAGTTCTCGGCATACCTGCTGGTTGCGCATTAGTGTTTGGGCCGTTTTGGGTAAAAGTCCCGCTTCGACTCTACGCCGATTTCGTCCGTGGCGTGCCCATCCTTGTGCTGTTGTATTTTGTCTATTACGGCTTACCAGCCGTTCAAGTCAATTTGAGCAGTATGACCGCGGCTGTTGTGGCATTGACGGCCTTCAAGACGGCGCAAATTATTGAAATAACGCGAGGAGCCTTCCAGTCCATCCCTACCGGTCAAACCGATGCAGCCAAGTCGATTGGGTTGGGTCTAATGGACCGCTTTCTTCAAGTCCTAGCACCTCAAGCGGTTAGACGGTTTTTACCGCCTTTTATCAACAGCCTGGTGGATACGGTAAAAGGCTCATCGCTGGTTTCATTGCTTGGCATTGTCGATCTTATGCTGTCGCTGCAGCAGGTGATCGGGCGAACACATGTCGCATTGCCGGTGTATCTGATGGGCGCGCTAATGTATTTTTCTATCAATTTTCCGCTGTCTGTCCTTAGTCGGCGACTAGAAAAGCGGTTCATTTACTAAAAGAGCCATGAGCGATATTCAATCGAAGCCGGTGATCAGCATGGCTGGCGTAACCAAATCTTTTGGCCTTAACCAAGTTTTGAAGGGGGTTAGCCTTGATGTGGCGAAAGGGCAAGTTGTAGCCATTATTGGGCCGTCTGGAAGCGGTAAGACGACTCTGCTGCGCTGTATTAACTTTCTTGAGGAATACGACGGCGGTTCCATCAAGATTGAGGGCAAAGAGGTTGGCTACAAGGATGCGGTTGGCGAACGACGTCGCAGAAGTGATCGAGACTTGGCAAAACTACGGGGAGATGCTGCAATGGTTTTTCAGCAGTTCAATCTTTTTCCGCACCTAACGGCTACTCAGAATGTGATGCTTGGGCTTGTTAAATCTCGAGGCAAGTCCAAAAGTGAGGCTCGGCAGATTGCCCACAAGTGGCTGAATCGGGTTGGCTTATCAGATAAATTCGATGCTATGCCGTCACAACTGTCAGGCGGCCAGCAGCAACGAGTTGGCATAGCTCGCGCTGTTGCCATGGAACCTAAGGTCCTGTTGCTTGACGAAATTACTTCGTCGCTTGATCCAGAACTTGTTGGTGAGGTACTCGCTGTTGTCAAGGAACTGGCTGTTGAGGGAAGAACGATGATACTGGTGACCCACGAAATGGATTTCGCCAAAGAAGTTGCTGATCGCGTTGTATTTACTGACCACGGTCATATTGTGGTGGATGCACCGCCAGCCACAGTGTTTAACGAGCAACCAAATGATCGTCTTCGCGCCTTCTTGTCACGTTTCGGTTCTTTCCGTCATTGATACGCTGCAGGTGAATATCTTAATCACGAGACGATGAGCTGGGTTGATATGACGTTAGGTAACCCAACCCTTCTATAACAGTCCATGGACCTAAATGATGAACAATATCGATATCCGTCACACGCTTGACCTACGTCATGTAATCAATGTTTCTGGAACGATGACTGGCCTCGGGGCTTCGATTGTTGTTGCTGAGGCAATTCAGGCGATGACGAGCATTTTACCGAAATTTGTGGAGATCGATGAGTTGCAGAAGAGGGCTAGCCGAGTGATTGGACGGCTTTGCAACGCAGAGGCCGGGTTTCTGACAGCATCGTGCTCGGCAGCAATCACAGTA
>Ga0209553_1000742_pt1 | contig 16671 bp, 12 predicted proteins | sample LauGreFBDMM110DN_2_FD_188217 | JGI IMG/M metagenome (GOLD analysis project Ga0209553, IMG submission 188217) | Freshwater lake microbial communities from Lake Michigan, USA - Fa13.BD.MM110.DN (SPAdes) (version 2) | ecosystem: Environmental > Aquatic > Freshwater > Lake | place: Lake Michigan...
TCAGCCGTTTATCCCCAGCGTCATTAAATACGGAGAAACATCACTGGTCTTCTTCGGTGGCGAGTACAGTCACAGCGTGCTGAAGACACCACAGACCGGCGACTTTCGAGTTCAGGAAGAACATGGCAGTCGGATTCAGTCGATTGTACCGGACCCAGCATTGATTGAGTTTTCCCGGCGTATTCTGGCACCGATCCCGCAACGCACTTTGTACGCACGTGTGGATCTGGTGGAACTGCCGAACGGTCAGCCTGCGGTGATGGAACTGGAACTCATCGAACCATCACTTTATCTGTCCTACGATACCGATTCTGCCGCACGATTTGCTGATGCGATTCAGCGTTTCAGCGCGTGATCTCCTAGAGGTTGGCTGCATTCATCGTCACCGATTGTCTTGATTTGTTCTTTCGAGAGTTGACTGTTGTGTCGCCGTCACACCCCACCTCACGCAGGCACGGATGTCTTCGCAACTGATCCAGAGAAAAAATTAGCCTCCGAGTTTATACTATCCGTACCAATGCAGTACCCACGTCAACCCGTTCATGGAGATTTGTGATGTTGCGACTATGCTTCTTCAAGTCATTTTTCGTCAACGCTGTCAGTTTTGTCTTGATCGCTGCCGCGAGTACTGACATGCGTGCTGACGACGGTGTCTTTGCCGAGAATGCGGAGCCGGAACTCCTGTGGAACGGCGGTGAGTTTACCGAAGGCGTTGCGGCCAGATCGGACGGACTAGTTTTCTTCAGTGATATTCCCAGCGACCCCGTGACGGCCGGTCGAATTCTGGTTTTCAATCCGGTAAGCAGAAAAACACACGTTTTCTGCGCCAATAGTAGTAAAAGTAACGGCCTCGCATTTGATTCAGGAGACAGATTGCTTGCGTGTTGTGGAGCCAATGGCGGCCTGCGAGCGTTGTGCGAAGTGACGGAAGAGGGACTGGTGCGCGGCGTCTCCGAATCATTCGAAAAGAAGCCGTTCAACTCACCGAACGATCTGGCAATTCATCCGGACGGCAGTATCTACTTTAGTGATCCACGCTACGTGGGTTTCGAACCACTGGCCTTCCCAGGAATGTGGGTGTTTCGTTTCGATCCAGCCACCGGCACCACAACGGTTGCCACAAAGTTCGCGGCGAAACCAAACGGAATCGGTATTTCGCCGGATGGTAAAACGATCTACGTGGCGAACACAGACAACGGTTCCGTTGGTCTGTCGGACAAACCATCCGGATTAAAGAAAAAGATGTGTCTTGAGGCGTTCGACATGGCCAATGATGGGACATTGACACACCGCATGACGCTCGTCGATTTTGGCGAAGAAGTTGGAATTGACGGGATGACGGTCGATGCCAGCGGTCGCATCTTCGCGGCCGTGCGGTCCGAAAAACGATTCGGGATCGCTGTCTACAGTCCAACCGGCAAAGAGCTGGCTTTTCTAAAAACTCCCACGCTGCCGTCGAATTGCAGCCTAGGCGTCGGCGATGATGCGGCAACGCTTTACATTACGGCGGGCGGTGAGCTTTATGGCGTGAATGTGAAGATCTAAATGAGATCTCCTTGTGCAGTCCCGTCAGGAACTACTCAGCGAAAAAATAAAACTCGGATCACGCGAAGCCGCGAAAAACGCGAAGGGACAGAGGGACCATCGGCACATGATTGGCGGAAGGGGTAAGAACATCGGAATGCGACCATCCTTGGGTGAAAACGGGGCAGGTGAATGACAGCAGGCTGGCGGAATGTTACCATCGGCGAATATCCTGTCTTAAGTTTTGATGATCGTGATCAAATTGCTGTTTTTCCTGCCAAGAACGCCTTTCCACTCGACTTGACGATTTCATGAATACGCTAAATCCTGCACCTGAATTACTCGCTCCGGCTGGAGATTGGGACTGCATTCGTGCGGCGGTGGAAAACGGTGCGGATGCGGTCTATTTTGGACTGGAAGATGGCTTCAATGCCCGGGCGCGAGCGACAAACTTTGATTTGAGCAACATCGCTGACATCATGCTGTTTTTGCATCGACGTGGGGTCAAAGGTTATGTCACGCTGAACACACTCGCGTTCTCCGACGAGTTGCCTCACTTGCAGACCATTATTCGACGCCTCGCACTGGCACCGGTCGATGCCGTGCTTGTGCAAGATTTGGGCGTGGCCAGAATGATTCGTGAGATCACCCACGACCTCGCTATTCACGCGTCGACCCAGATGACATTGACCAGTGCTGAGTGTATTGCCGTTGCGGAGCAACTAGGAATTCAGCGTGTCGTGCTGCCGCGTGAACTTTCGATCGACGAGATTCTGCAGATTCACATTACGACAAAAGTTGAACTGGAAGCGTTCGTACACGGAGCACTGTGCGTAGCCTATTCCGGCCAATGTCTGACCAGTGAGTCACTTGGTGGTCGCAGCGCGAATCGTGGACAGTGTGCGCAGGCCTGTCGCTTGCCGTATGAACTGTTATGCGACGGCGAATTGCGTGACTTTGGCGATCAAAAGTATCTGCTCAGTCCACAGGACTTGGCTGCATTCGCGTTGACGCCGCAATTGATTGCGGCTGGAGTGCGATGTTTCAAGATCGAAGGCCGCTTAAAAACGCCAGAGTATGTGGCAAACATTACGCGGCACTATCGCGAAGCCATCGACAACGCTGTAGCCGGACATCCGGTGCAGTTTACCCGCCGTCAGATTCAGCAGATGGAGCAATCATTTTCGCGCGGCTTCTCACCCGGGTGGCTTCAGGGGTGCGATCACAAGATGCTTGTTCCGGCAACGAGTTCCTCGAAACGCGGCGTGTTGCTGGGACGCATCGAAGCCGTGCATTTTGATCGCGTGACCGTGCAACTCGAATATGTAGTCCAAGCCGGCGATGGCGTCGTGTTTGATGGCGATCGCGCTAACAACGATGAGCAAGGCGGTCGCGTTTTCCAAGTTTTCAAGGAACGAGTGGCGATTACTGAAGCGGTCGATTCAGGTCTCGTTGATCTTACGTTTGATCGTAGCAATATCTCTCTCAGTCGATTGTACGTGGGACAACAGGTATGGAAGACAGACGATCCCCGACTGACACAGCAATTGCGTCGCACATATGAAACAGCCGATCCCCAATGCCGGGTCTCGTTGATGCTGGCTGTGCATGCGGAGCCAGGTCGGCCTTTGCTTGTTGAGGGTATGGCAAAGAACGGCTGCGTATGTCGCATCGAATCGGAGCAGTCCTTGGAGGTCGCGCAAAAGCACCCGATCACGGTCGACGTGTTGCGTGAACAGCTTTCGCGACTTGGCGGCACAGCCTTTGAACTCATTGATCTCAAGGCAACAATTGTCGGGACGCCGATGGTGCCACTGAGTGTGCTCGGGAAGTTGCGCAAGCAGATGATTGAGCAGCTTGCTCGTTCGCTGCCGATGCCGAAAGTTGAACTTTGCCGTGATAACGCGTTAGATCGACTCAGGCACGGGTTGCCAGATCGTGCGACTCAAACAACCACGCCGTTACTGACCGTGCTGTGCCGAACACTGGATCAGTTACGTGCGTGTGTCGAATTGAAAGCGGATCGGCTGATTGCCGACTTTCAGGATATTCGCGAATACCGTGACGCAGTTGAGCTCGCGCGCGGATCTGAGCATACACTGCTCTTGGCAACCCCACGCATTCAGAAGCCGGATGAGATGGGCTTGTTTCGCGCCATGCTGAAACACCAGCCGGACGGAGTTCTGGTCCGAAATTTGAGCGGGCTGGCGTTCTTTCGCGATCAGGGCGTTGCGGTGGTTGGGGATTATTCCCTGAATGTCACCAATGAATTGACGGCAGCGTTCCTGATGGAGCAGCAGTTACAATGGTTGACGCCTTCCTATGATTTAAATCGAGATCAGCTGCTGACCCTTGTGCAGTCAGTCCCGCCGCAGTGGCTGGAAGTTGTGATCCATCAGCACATGCCGATGTTTCACATGGAGCATTGCGTGTTCTGCGCGATGCTGTCGCCTGGTACGAACAAAACCAATTGTGGACGACCGTGTGATATTCATCAGGTCGAACTGCGGGATCGGACAGGTGTCGATCATCCATTAGTCGCAGATGTTGGTTGCCGTAATACGCTGTTCAATGCGGTGGCGCAGAGTTCAGCAGAGGTCGCGGCTGATCTCCTGATGGCAGGGGTACGACGCTTTCGGATCGAATTGCTGCGCGATGATGCAGATCAGATCCAGAAATTATATGCGGTTTATGCGCAGTTGCTGTCAGGAGATGTTTCTGGCGAACATGTCTGGAGAACCCTGAACGCCATGAACCGTGTCGGCGTCACGCGTGGGACGCTGGAGTCACGCCGGAATCCGTTGGCCATCCTTTGATCGCAAGGTCGCTCATGGTGGGCCTGTGTAATTTGTCAGCCTCTGGTCCCGTCCTTAAAACTTAACACACATCCATTAGATTTCGGGCATGCCTGCTGCTGATCATCCAATCCACGATTCGCCAACCGACGGTTTCAGTAACCTCAAGGAACTGACTCGAGTTGCTTTGCCGCTCATGCTGAGTGCGGGGACGCAATCGCTGATGAATGCTGCCGATCGCATTATTCTCGCGGGTTGTTCGGAGGACGCATTGGCGGCGGTGACTCCGGCCTCAATGCTGCATTGGACGATTGTTTGTGTGCCGCTGGGCACGGTTCTCTATGCAAACACCTTCATCTCACAGTTCGACGGTGCAGGGCAAAAAGATCGAATGCTGAGTTTCTTCTGGCAGGCCGTCTGGCTGGCGATTGTGAGCGGATTCCTGCTATGGATGTTTTTGCCATTCAGCCGCATGTTGCTGCCACTGTCGGGGCATTCGCCGAATGTGGTCGAGATGGAAGCTCAGTATTTTAATATTCTCTGCGCCGGAGCACCCATTCACATGTTGGGGACGGCACTGAGTTGTTTCTTCAGTGGTCGCCGGCGGACGACGGTGGTGATGCTGAACAGTATGATTGCCGTGGTTGTGAACGCTGTCGTCGCCTACATCCTCACCTATGGAGCTGGCCCGATTCCGGCCATGGGCATTCGCGGTGCCGCGATTGGAACGGTGGCCGCACGATGTGTGGAGTTGGCCGTCTATATCGTTTGCATTCTGCGTGAAACGCGCCGCGAGGCATTGCCATTGTGGTCGATGTGTGCAGTCGATCGCGGATTGTTGAAGCAGTATCTGCGATCCGGAGTCCCGAGTGGACTACATTTTTTTGTCGACATCTCGGGCTTCACGATGTTCTTGCTGATCGTTGGAAACCTAAATAACCAAGCCTTGGCGGCGACCAATATCGCGTTTAGCATTAATGGCTTAATCTTCGTGCCACTCCTAGGATTTGGGACGGCCATACAGACTGTAGTTGGTCACCACATCGGTGCGGGCCGCATTGATGCCGCGCGCACGACAACGCGAAATGCGGCAATCATGGGATTACTGTGGACAGGCACGATGGGACTCATCCTCGTCCTGTTTCCAACATGGCTGCTGCGGCCATTCTTTCTGCTGGCCAATCCCGAGACCGTCGGCGGGGCGGATATCGCGGCGCTTGCCAAAACCGCCGCGTATCTGCTCAATTTCGTCGCCGCGTATTCTGTGTTCGATTCGTTGGCGGTTGTCTTTTCGTCTGCCCTTCGTGGAGCGGGCGATACGGTGTTTCCCATGCTGATTACCTTCTTTTCAAGCTGGTTTATCATGGTCGGGCCGGCATTGATCATCATTCAGTCTGAACATGCGTCGGTGCTCGCACTGTGGCTCACCTGCACGGCGCATATTTCGTTCAGTGGCATTTGTATGCTGCTTCGATATCTGTCGGGGCGGTGGCAAACAATTTATCTGACAGCATGAGTCTCGGACTGCACAAAAGGCCAAGCCAGAGGAAAGTCAATAAGTCATGGAAGTCAAAGACCGTGTGATCGTGGTCACTGGAGCTGGTCGCGGAATTGGGGCTGCGATGTGTCGCGTCTTTGCGGAGGCGGGTTGCAAGGCGGTTGTGGTTTCTGATCGAGATGAAGCAGCCGCGGCCAGCGTCGCTTTGGGGATTGGTCCGCAAGCCGTCGCCAATCGTTGTGATGTGGCACTCGAAGCTGATGTGCAACACCTGATCGCGCACACAATGGCGCAATTCGGCCGCGTGGACATCTTCTGTTCGAACGCGGGGATTACGGTGAAGGGCGGCTTGGAATCAAGTAATTCTGACTGGCAGCGCATGTGGGACATCAACGTGATGTCGCGTCTGTTTGCCGCGCGGGCTGTAGTACCGCACATGCAGGAACGTGGCGAAGGCTATCTGATTCACACGGCATCGGCCGCCGGACTCCTCATGGAGATCGGTTCCGCATCCTATTCCGTCACTAAACATGCTGACATCGCGATGGCGGAATGGTTATCCGTCTGTTATGGACGCAGTGGCATTCGTGTTTCGGTGGTCTGCCCGTTAGGAGTCGAGACCGACATGCTGGACGATTCGGATCCGATCCATCGCTACCTGCATCTGCATTCGATTACCGCCGCCGATGCCGCGCGGAGTATTCTGGATGGAATTGGACGGGAAGAATTTCTAATTCTGCCGCAGGCTCAGGTGGCCGAGTTCTTTAAGATGAAAACAGACAACTACGATCGCTGGATTCGCGGATTTCAGCGTCTTCGGCAAAAACTGACGCGAGATCAGAATCCCGCAGGTACCTCACGCAACCATGAGTGACACATTTTTCAATTCCTGCAATTTGAGTGTCATGCATCGAGCGAGAGTTCCTCGGATGTTGTTGACCTAGGGTTGCGGCTGAACTCACTGCGGTATTTTTCGCATCTTGCCGGGCTTTCATTTGCCCTACGCATGCCTCTAAATTTTCTGCCGCCGACGGCCTGCAATTGGCGATGAATAACCAGCATGCTGGCATAGGGAATAAAGTAATTTTTGTGTGGCTCGTTGCTGGCATGTGTCCGCTAACAAATTATCATTCCCCGCGGACTATTTCAGCCGGATTCAAAGTTGAGAGAAATTTTACGATGAGAATTGGATTGCCAAGTTCCCCTGCGTCGCATCGTTGGAATGGGTTCCTCATTGCATTTGCAATTTTCGCCTCACCGGTTTTTGCCGAGGACGCAACGGACGTCACGTCCGTGGTTGTCGCAGCAGTCAAGGATCACAAACTTTCCATTAACGCCACTAACGAAAAGTTTGGCGATACCGCTCCCGGGGTTCCAAAAAAGCTGCATGTCGATTACAGCATTGGTGACGAAAAGCTCCAAAGCGAGGTAAACGAAGGCGGGAAGATCGAGATTGTGGCACCCGAGGGACAAGAACTCCTCATTCTAAAGGCCGTCTATGGGCCTGCGGATGGTTCGAAGCCTGTGAGTCTTGAAAACGCGGCTGAAGTTCTCGATACACTTCCCGGCTTTACGATCGAGCACATCCTGCGAGCTGACGCGACAGTGAATGGCTCGTGGATATGTCTTGCGAAAGATCCCAAAGGACGGTTGCTGCTTGGAGGCCAAAGTGGCCAGCCCATCACGCGCGTGACGATCGAGGACGGCAAGGTCGCGAAGCAAGAGGTTCTGCACATCCCCGTAAGTGAAACGATGGGAATGTTGTTTGTAGGCGATGCACTTTACATCAGCGGCAATGGCAGTCGTGGCTTTGCGTTGTATCGCTGCCGAGACACGAAGGGTGACGACAGTTACGACGATGTCGAGTTTCTTCGCGAATGGCAAGGGGGCGGCGGCGAACATGGATCGCATGGTCTGGTGCTGGGGCCGGACAACATGCTTTATGCCGTATGCGGCAATTTCACGGCTGTCCCCACGGATCTTGTGGCCAGTTCACCGCATCGCAACTATGCGGACGATCTGGCGCTTCCGCGGATGGAAGACGGGAACGGATTCGGTGCGGGTGCGAAACCACCGGGTGGTTACGTCGCGCGGATGGATTTGAACGGTCAGAACATTGAATTATTTTCGGCAGGCCAGCGCAACACTTATGACATTGGGTTCAACGCTGATGGCGAATTATTCGGCTTCGACAGCGACATGGAATGGGATTGGGGAACACCGTGGTACCGACCGGTTCATGTTTTTCACTCGGTCCGTGGTGGTGATAATGGCTTCCGCGAAGGCAGCGCGAAGTGGCCGCAGTACTATGCTGATGGTCTGCCGCACACAGCCACGATCGGCATTGGCTGCCCGACCGGAGTGACCTTCGGAACAGGGGCGAAGTTTCCGGTTAAGTATCAAAAAGCGTTTTACATCTGTGATTGGACTTTTGGCCGTCTGATCGCTGTCCACCTGACACCCAGCGGAGCAAGTTACACTGGCACATTCGAAAACTTTGTCGCGCCAAAATCGCTGCATGGCGCAGGCGGAAAGACGCCCCTGAATTTGACTGATGCGGTAATCGGCGACGATGGAGCACTGTACTTCACAATTGGTGGTCGCGGGACTCAGGCAAGTTTATTCCGCGTGACATACACCGGCGAAGAAATGGCCGCGCCCATTGCGGCCGACGGTTTGGCTCATAAAAACAGCAGTGACATGCGGGATCTGCGTCGCAAGCTGGAGTCGTTCAATGTGCAGCCAGACGCCGCGGCTGTCAAATTTGCGTGGCCTCATTTGAACAGCAGTGACCGACATATCCGTTACGCTGCACGGATGGCAATCGAACGCAATCCCGTAGACCAATGGCAGGCAAAAGCGTTGCAAGAGAAGTCTCCCGATGCCGCGTTTACGGCTTTACTGGCGCTGGCTCGGCTGGGGACCGCCGAATCACAACCTGCTCTGCTGAGGGCCTTGACATCTATCCCTTCCGCGAACCTGACAGAAGAACAGACGCTGAACAAACTGCGTGTGATCGAAGTTTCGATCGCGCGGCAAGGGATTCCGACCGGCGAGGTTGCGAAACAAGTCATCGCGGATGTTGATCCTCTCTATCCCGCCAAAAGCGAAGCGATGAATCGCGAACTCTGTCAGATTTTGATCGCCCTCGATGCACCAAACGTGGTTGCCCGAACGATGAAATTACTCGAGGCTGCGCTGACTCAGAAAGAACAGGTGACTTACGCGGTACACCTCCGCAATGTAAAAACGGGATGGAATCCCGGTCTTCGCCGAACCTACATGTCGTGGTGGAACGCGGGGCGTTCAAGCACGCATCCGGCTGATGTCGTCAAAATGTTTGAAGACGCGGGTGTTCCGTTCAACAATGGCGCCAGCTTTGGAAACTTCATGGCTCATGCGCATGAGGAAGCAAAGTTCACGATGACGCCAGATGAAATTATCGCACTCAGCGATGTTCTGACAGCCTATAGTGCCACACAAACACCAGAGCCAGCACCGCCTTTAGCGTCCAGAAAACTAGTGAAAGAATGGCTGACAGGAGATCTTCAGCCGCTTTTAGATCAGGTCGGTAAGGGACGAAGTTTTGCCCGAGGGAAAGATGTTTTCTATCAAGCTCAATGCAGTGCCTGTCATCGTTATGGCGATCAAGGCGGCGCGGCCGGCCCAGATCTGACCGCCGTCGCAACGAGATTTAAGCGTCAGGATCTCTTGGAGTCAGCGACCGAGCCTTCAAAAGTGCTTTCTGAACAATATATGAATACGGCTATCGAGACAAAAAAAGGCCTCGTGATCACGGGTCGTATCACCGAAGAAACTCCGGAAAAGGTCGTCATCCGACCGAAGCCACTGGAACCAGAAACCGTCACTGTCATGAAGTCGGAAATTGAAACGCGACAGCTTTCTAAGACTTCACCGATGCCTACAGGATTGCTCAACACGTTCACCGACGAAGAGATCTTAGATCTACTGGCCTACATGGAATCGTTCGGCAATCCAAAGCACGTCAATTTCACGAAATAGCCAATCCCATTTCCACACGCCCTCTAAAAACAATAACCGCTGTCTGGCTTGGTCTGCATCCTAGACAATGCGGTTATTGCGTGAGGGTTGGCTTGGGAGTCGATTCGACCACTGTCGGTTGACCTGTAGCCGGCGAGCCCGGCTTAAACTGAATCCGCGTCGCGCGAATGCCGACGTGGATTTATGACCGTTCGAATTGCAGCCACATCAACGAGCCTCAGAGAGGTCGGCGATGAGGCACTCGGCCGTTTTCCGCCCGCTGACCATCGCTCCCTGAATTGAGGCGGTTTCAAGATAGTCGCCACAGTAATAAACGCCTTCAACGAGGCGTGGAGACGCTGGAATCGCAGTTCGAAAGTGCGGCGGCTGCCCCGGTAATGCGTAGGGAATGCGATAACTTTTTAAGAGCGACCACGAATCGACCTCCGATCCGTACCATGACCTCAACTGACGCCGAACGCTGCGTTCAAGGTCGTCGGAGTGCTCATCCAGTCTGCCAACGACGGACACGCTCATGAGAGCGGACCCGGCAGGCGCGTAGCTCTGGGCCACATTGCTCACGACGCACAGATTATTGATCGGGCCTTCATTGTCGCCGTTCAGCACGAGTAACGAATCTGGGAACGGTGCCTGCGGGGCGGCGTAGTAGATGCACGTGGTCGATCGCGCTTCCGGACAACGCACAAATCCTCCAGTTAATCTAGAAGCTTCCGGGCCCTCTACCGCCAGCACAACAGCACAGCAGTCAATCAATTCACCACTCTTGAGTCGAACTCGCTGACCATCTACCAGCAAGTCGACAGGAGACGACAGACGGAGCATCGATTGAGATAACCCGGCCGCCAGTTGCTTTGCGATTGCGCCCATGCCTTGCCGTGGTAATGAGGCATCCCCGATCGCAAAAATTCGGAACAGAAATCTGAAGAACCTACTCGAGGTTGCTAGCTCGCTCTCAAGAAAAACTCCAGAAAACCACGGCCGAAAGAAACGGTCCACCATGTCTGACGAAAGCCCACACGTTGTGCGGAGATAATCGTACGTTGTCGATTCAGGCTCCTGCCACAAGTCTTCGGGGGATGTGTGCGTGACGTGCCAACGCAGCTTTGCTAATTTCAGACGATCAGAAAATGTTCCGATCCCATTGCACGCCGTGGACCACAATTTCGTCGGCCGCCGCCACGGATCGCTCATCTCAACCATTCGCCCCTGCGTCCGAATCAACGCCCCAGGTTCAAAGTTGTGCAGACAGAGTCCGTGGTAATCAAGTTGCACGGCTGCTTCCGGATAAGCAGTCTGGAGAACCTGAAAGCCGCGATCGAGAAGAAAGCCATCCACATGGTCTGTCCTCACCCGGCCTCCGATGTCGTCCTGAGCCTCCAGCACGATGACGTCGCGATGTTGTTTCAGTAATTCGCGTGCGCAGCATAAACCGGAAAGTCCTGCGCCGATCACAACAACAGGCTTTGGCTTCATCGATGGCCTTTCCGTGGACGCCAGCATCGCATGATCGCTAAAATTCGTCTGTCAATGCGAAACATCAGCGGTCTCTGCAGCCAGCGAGATGTTTCGAAGCATGCCAGCAAATACGCATTGATGCAGCGGATAAATTCCGTACCAGTACAGGATCCCCAAGAGTCCCAAGGGATCAAAAATCGCTGTCTGGCGGATTGTGCTGCCTTCGTGTGTGGGAGTCACTTCAAATTCAAGCCACGCCCGTCCGGGCACTTTCATCTCCGCGTACAGGCGCAGCCGACGGCCTGGTTCGTATAACTCGACACGCCAAAAATCTAGAGAATCACCGACGCGCAGCGTTTGCTCATCTCGACGCCCACGCCTGACACCAACTCCGCCAACCAGCAGATCGATAAATCCTCGAACTGTCCACAGCCAATTTCCGTAATACCAGCCGGTTCGACCGCCGATTTGACGAATTGGCCCGAAGGCCTGCTCCGCGGGGACAGAGACCAAGCTTGTCCGTGAATCGACGAGTCGAGAACCGAACCGACTGCCTCCCCAAGAGCGGACCTGCCCCGCTGATGAGAGTGCGTCTGACCACCGTGTGGCCGCAAATTCACAATCTTCGTTAAGGATCGCCCGCGCAATGGCCTCCCGAAATGTTCGCGGACGAACGGCAAATGAGGTTGCCGCAAGGTTGTTCGAAATCAGCGTTGGGTTACGCAGACTTTCCACCAATTTTCGACCAACCCGCGCGTACAGCGGAGTCACTAAGCCCAGCCACAGACTCGAAAGATATGGGGTCAGAAATGGCACAGGAATCATCCAACGCGACAGCCCTCTTTGCCGAGCATACTCCTGCATGATCTGACCGTATGAGACTTGATCGGGCCCGCCTATTTCAAAGACCTGTGATCCCGATGTCGGGAAATCTAGGACGGCAATCAGATATGCCAGTAAGTCTTCGATTGCAATCGGCTGAGCCTGCACATGCACCCAGCGAGGGCAAATCATCACGGGCAGACGTTCCACCAACGCCCGGATCATCTCAAATGATAAACTCCCTGACCCGATCACAATCGATGCGCGAAACTCAATCACCTGCGCATGATGGGCACGGAGCGCATCGCCTGTCTCTTGACGACTGCGGAGATGCTTCGACAGTGCATGATCCGGATTTCCAAGACCACCAAGGTAAATGATCCTGTGAACTCCAGCTAGCGTGGCAGCCTCCGCGAAATTGGATGCAGCAATCCGATCCTGTTCCTCAAAATTCCCCTCCGCCCCCATCGAATGCACAAGATAATAAGCCGTCTCAACGCCATCAAAAATGGTCTTGAGCGAGTCGCGGTTCAACACATCCCCAGCGACAATCTCAGTGGTTGCCGAACGCCGGTCTTCCAAGGCCTCTGGCCGGCGGGTCAGGCAACGAACCTGCACTTTTTGCTGTTGCAAAAGAGTTAACAACCGGCCGCCGACGTAGCCTGTCGCACCGGTCAAGAGAGTACGTTGTCCGCTCTCGCTAAAGCTTAGATTTTCCATGAATCTCGTCATCCTCAACGTACGCTCTGAACACGGGTCGCCCGGACGGGATCGTCAACATCCCAACAAGCCGCTAGGCCTTCAATTTACGTTAAGATCTTCGAAGTTTCGGGCGACAAACTGGAATCACAACCCTGTGGAAAGCTGAATCAGAGTACTCGTCTCATTTCGTCTGAACACTTTTCGCCTCGGTGCTGATTTTCATTGTTCCACTCAACACCCATTCCGCATGCTCAGCCTGTGGCCCGGTGCCGCTCGGCACCTTGACATGCAAATCAGCAAACTCGTACGTAATCTCTGCGTTTCGTCCCGTCAGGCGATCATAAATTCCGATTGCGAGTTCGGGCCAATTCGTGGTCTGTTCAGTCGTCATTTCTTAAGTCCAGTAAGCTAGAAAAATATCCGTAAGTTACGCTAATTCACACTGACTGTATTCAGCTTTTTGTGCTCAGGTCAAAGTTCACACTCACTCGTCGGATCGGTCACTGACAATCAAAGAAATGAATGTTGATGTGAGCGCGATGGCAAACACAACACAACCCACAGAAAAAATGAGCAGGTCGTTATTTTGCATGATGAGAACTCCCCAGAAGCAGAGTCCCAAAACTCAGGATCGACGGCACCCATAGGCCCACAAACATCCCCTCATCCTTACTCCCCGTGAACCAGAGCGAAATCGAGAACACAAAGGATGCTCCTGCAGCGACGACAAATCCCAGTTTCGCCAGTTTTTTCTTGTCCATCATCAGTCCCCTTACCCGATAACCCTCAATGACCACCACAACAATTCGTTCATAACGTTCACCAGATGCAAACCGTGAGGCAGATCGATTGTTAACGCAGGTTTGAGATTTTCCGAGCGCTACATCTGTCCGCGGTTGATCCCAGATGGGTCTGGAGCATACCGCTATTCCTCTGGTCTTGTTCCATGATAATAAACACGAGCCCGCTTATTTGCATTTTTAATTTTTCGCCTAAATCTCCTGATTTGTCCTCCGCCGTCTGCGGTCTCGCTCTCTCGATCCTACCTCATGAACGTTTTTTGTTAAAATCGGCCACTTAGGTTCGGAGTAAATTGGATCCACGTCATCCGCGGCAGGCTTTTGGCTGATTTTGCGACCCTCAATTTTTTCTCGACGCGGATGTCGGCCGACATGGCTTTTTGGAGCCGTGGCAATTCATCTGTGAGCAGGCACAGTTCATGCAACAATGTCGCTCGGATTCAAATAATCTCTGAGCGATGAATCTGGATGAGAAGGCTTTTGTGTCTTTTCTCACGAGCCATGATCTGTGAGGATCGCCATGATGACTAAATCGCTGATTGACCTGACGGCCATCAGAGGGGCCGTGCGGGCGATTCTCTGATCTTTGGGTGAGAACCCGGATCGCGAGGCGCTCGAGGAGACCCGGCAAGTCGAGCCGAACTGATGTTTCTTAACAGATCTGCCGAACTGATTCCGAAGACAGGTCCGGTGCATGGTGAGGATCAACCGCAGTGAGCACATTTTTATGATGATTCAGAAGCAGTATAAGTTTTATGCAGCTCACCGAAATGAAACCCTTGTGGATAAGTGCCGAAACCTGCACGGTCATCGTTATGGAATTCTGTGCCACTTCGAAGTGGAGCGTGAGGGAGATATCAGTACGCTGTTTGGTGACTTTGACTCTCAGATCGAACCATGGCTCAAGGAAAATTATGACCATGGGATGTTGATCAATATCAACGACCCGCTGCATGAAACATTGCAGCAACACATAAATCATTCAAATGGGATTTCGGCTGGCGCGTTTAGATGTTCAAGAGACCGATACATCAGTCATCAGTTACACCCGGGAAGACTGGATCGCTGACAATCGCCACTTCGCGCGGTGCCGATGTCTTTCCGAGGCAGAAGTCGCAGCATCTCGTTGAACGAAAAGGGCCGTTCCAGTTCACCCCTGAAGCTGGTCACTCTGGGAGTTCTCTTTTACGGAGCAACACCGATTCTACTTTCACCACATCCTCAGTGGCTGTCATGCGTCGTTTCATGAGGCATCCTCGCCTCTCGGAAAATGGGTGAATTTCCGGCGCGTTAACTCTGTGGAGCGGTTTGCGTCAAGCACGAATTCGCCGACAAGTGGATGGCCTGCAGGAGCTTCAATTGCTCCGCCCGTCCGTGATTGTCAACGGTTTAGTAAACGTGCAACCGAGAATTGGGAAATCCAAACAGCCGCAGCAGCCAAGAATTGCCTTGTCGTCCGATCGTAATTTTCGAAGTTGGCAAGATCCGACAGGATTGTCCGTTAAGACTCGAGGCCCGCGACGGAAAGCGACACGGAGGCGGCCATGAACTCCTGTGATTTTTTCAGCTTTTTCGCGATGATTCAGTGGTTTCCGCAACTCCCGCCATGAACTGTGATCGATGAATCTCAAACTGACCGGAACAAAGATGGTCTACGCAGCCATCCTGATTCTTTTGGTGACGCTGATCGTTGGCTGGAAACTCACGGCTCGCTCGTCGTACGAGGCCGCCGATTACAGCGTGATTGAATCAGACGGCCCGTTTGAGGTGCGTGCATACCCAGATTTGATGCTCGTCACAACCGGGATGAAGTCACGAGGCAACAATGGTAGTTTCGGAAGGCTGTTTAGGTATATCAGTGGCGGAAACGACAAGGCAGTGAAGGTCGCGATGACAACTCCCGTTTTTATGGAAGCCGAAGGCAGGGGCACCGAGGGTCGAATGGGATTTGTCGTTCCAGTTGACGTCGCTGCAAACCAAATTCCAAATCCGATCGACGGGGCAGTTCAAATTCAAAAACGCGCCGGAGGTCGCTTTGTCGTGATTCGCTTCTCCGGAGAAATGGGCGAGGCAACAATGGCTGCAAATGAAGAGAAACTTCGGCAGTGGATTATCGCCCGAGGCTTCACAGCAAGTGAGAGCGTCGAGTTCGCCGGCTATGATCCGCCGTGGACTCCAAATCCTTTCCGCCGCAATGAAATTCTGATTCGCTTGCACTGACCGATTGAAGAATCAGGTTGGTCCTGTTGACCACGCGCTGAGCCGTTGTGGATCGTGGGATTCATAGGAATTCTGCATCTGCGATGTGCAAGTGGCTGTAGAAAGAAACTGGGTCCAAAAAATTGCCTGTCCGATAATCTGTAACAATCCGTGAAAAATTAGCGTCTCTCGGGAATTTAGACGGTTTCCTGATCACCTTGCAAAGTTCTAGCGAGGATGTTGGCCAGTTGAAAATGGTTATTCATGATCAGCTTGCCGTCCAATAAAATGCGGCCTTTGAATTCGAAGATTTCACCCACTTGGTCCATTAACTCCACATGCGTGTGCAGTGTCTGGCCTGGTCGCGCAAAGCCGCGGAAGCGCGCCCCCTTCAACCTCACCAAGACCCCTAGCGCGTACTCGTTAAAAAATGGGTCGTGCGTGTCGAACTCTTGCATCGGATTGAATCTGGCTGCCAGCAGAATTCCGGCAGATTGAGTCGTCATTTCCTGCAGCATGGCACCGGGCACAATTGGAGCTCCAGGAAAATGCCCGGCAAGGAAGTATTCGTCGCCTGACACATGCGTGGATGTTTGGATTGCCCGTTCGCCGATCGCGTGGATGGAACCGATCATTAAATACGGATGCCGGTGATGCAAGTAATCTTGGACGTTTGCGAAATTGTGCTCGTACACCGGGGCGTTCATACCGCGTCTTTCCTTTGTGACTTGATAATCGGACAGAGGAATCTTAGTTGGCACGTAAAAATTAGCGAGCAATTCGATCGCAGGAACGCCGCGCACCACTTCAAATTGGAACGCACTTTTTGATCGCGACCGAGTCAAAAAATAGG
>Ga0209553_1000743_pt1 | contig 16657 bp, 11 predicted proteins | sample LauGreFBDMM110DN_2_FD_188217 | JGI IMG/M metagenome (GOLD analysis project Ga0209553, IMG submission 188217) | Freshwater lake microbial communities from Lake Michigan, USA - Fa13.BD.MM110.DN (SPAdes) (version 2) | ecosystem: Environmental > Aquatic > Freshwater > Lake | place: Lake Michigan...
TCCCAGCCCACCCCCCCGCGAGGGTCAACTTGGTTTTCTGTATTGCCCTCCGTATCGCGTGCAGGGCATAAGTGTCGCAGGAGAACAAACTGTTGTTCAAGTGCCTGAACTCGATGTGTGTTTTGACATGGGTCAATGCACGCGCGCTTCACTTTCTGCGTCGGTCATCGCGCTTTCGCATGCGCATATGGATCATATCGGTGGCTTGCCGTACTGGTTTAGTCAGCGCTACTTCCAAAAGATTGGTGCGGAAACTCATCTCCCTGACACCGGACAACCTCCAGCGCGTGGAAGTGTTGGCAAGGTTGTGTGCCATCCAGAATTAGAAGCTCCACTTCGCGCCATGCTTCGTGCGTGGGAGCCGCTCGAGCGACAGCGCACGCCATCGGAAATTATTCCGCTCGCGCCTGAAGAGGAATATCAACTTAAAAACAACGTCACGCTTCGTGCGATCGAAACGCGACACACTGTGCCGAGCCTTGGATTTGCGGTCATTGAACGACGAAGCAAGTTGAAGGAAGAGTTCAAAGACTTTCCACAAGAGCGACTTCGCGCGTTGCGCCAAGCAGGCACCGAGATCACGCATCCGGTCGAGATTCCGCTTGTTGCCTACACCGGTGATACAGAGCCTGGCGAGTTTCTTGTGCGCAATGAGTTTGCGAAAGCAAAGATCGTGATTGTGGAGTGCACATTCTTTGAGCCAGAGCATCGTGGTCGCGCGAACACGGGAAAGCACATTCATGTTGAGGATCTTGTTCGACTCCTCCATGTGTGGGAAGCGGAATCTGTAGTTATCGTGCACGCGTCGCGGCGCACAACCATTCCGTATGCGAGAGAACGGTTGCAAGCGTTGTGTGGTGAACACCTTCCGCGCGTTCACATGCTGATGGATCACCGAATGAATCGACAACGCTACGACGCGCAAGTCGCGGCTTCACAAGCGTTGGTGGCGGCTCGAGAAGCGGCGACCGCGAGCCGCCTGGCGGAATCCGCTGCTGCGAACGATGCCACACTCGTGGATGAGTCGGATGTGCGTGATGCTGACGAATCGTCGGGATGAACGGTTGACGCACTTGCACGCAAGGCGTATCTTCGAAACCCTTCATGCGCGCCGACGGATTCGGTGTTGTGTGAAAGAAGTTTTCACTTTGCTTGTTCTCCGCAGGATGCGGTCTCACGCGCGTCTCTGGTCTGTTTTTTCACCCCAATTTCACTTCGAGCGCGCAATATCTGTGACTCGAAATGACAAAGGCTCTTGGAATGGCACGCAACGAAACTTCCCTGAGCAAACAGCACATGCTTCGTTCTGAACTCAAGGCATCGCTCCTTGTGTATCTGCGCAGCCATCATGCGGATATCTGTCGACACTGGTTCGACTTGATTGAACCAAGCGTGATCGTCGATGGCGTGCTTCGGTTGGTGGTGCAAGAACCAGTACAACTGAAGTACCTCCAACGCTGTTGCCTTCCGCAATTCGCAGAGGCTGCGCAGGCTGTGACTGGTTGTCTTGTTGTTGTGCGCTTCGTGAGCCCAACTGAAGACCAGCAACTTGTTGCGAGTGGACGATCACTCTCAGCACCAGGAACAGCACCAGATGGTGGTGAACTTCCATCGTGGCTCGATGAGCAGATGGTGATCTCGCCGGACTACACCTTTGATTCTTTCGTCGTTGGACCAGGCAATCAACTTGCACACGCTGCTGCGGGAGCTGTTGTGCAACAACCTGGTCGTGCGTACAGCCCGTTCTTCATTCATGGTGGTGTGGGCCTCGGCAAGACACACTTGCTGCAATCCATTTGCCAAGCGCTCTTGTTGGAAAATCCTGAAATGAGGCTCTGCTACATCTCCTGCAACACATTCATGGATCTCTTCCATGAATCCGTGAAGGCTGGGCGAATGGCTGATTTCCGCAATCGGTTCCGCACATGTGATTGTTTGGTGATTGACGACATTCACTTCCTCTCCAAGAACGAACAGACGCAAGAGGAGTTCTTCCACACCTTCAACGCGCTCCATCAACTTGGTCGACAGATCGTGTTGAGTTCGGATGCGAGACCGATTGACATTCCAGATCTTGAGGAGCGATTGGTGAGCCGCTTCGCAGCTGGGTTGGTCGCGCGTGTGGACAAGCCTTGCTACGAAACTCGTGTTGCAATCGTGAAGGCGAAGGCGCGCTTGCATCAACTCGATCTTCCAGATGACGTTCCTGCGTATGTCGCGTCGAAGATTGACTCCAACATTCGTGAGCTCGAAGGTGCACTCACGCGCATTCGTGGAGTCGCGATGGCAAACCGCGCGCCGATCACGCTTGAGCTTGCGAAGCTCGCGCTTCAAGATGAGCCCACACGTGGTTCGAGTTCGACAATCACGTTGCACGCGATCAACGAGGTTGTTGCGCGCTACTACGACGTCCGACTGCTCGAGATTCTGTCGAAGCGTCGCACAACCTCTATTGCGCGACCGCGGCAAGTCGGCATGTTCCTAGCGCGCAAGCACACGCGGTTCTCCCTTGAAGAAATCGGCGGGTACTTTGGCGGCCGCGATCACACCACCGTGATGCATGCTGTCCAGAAGATCACTGGACTTATCGCCACCAGCGAGCAACTTGCCACGGATGTGACCCGCATCGAGCAAGAGCTTGAACGCCGTGGTTGAAGTTCAGAAACTTGTGGACAACCTGTCTTGGAGTACCGGTCACTTTCAGCCCTTTGGGTTGTGGACAAGTCCAAGTTGTCTGGTTCTGGAGCCATCACCGCCGCTGTCCGAAAGTTCGAGAACCGTGCCGACAAGTCGAAGAATGGTTCTACACATTAACTTGTGGTTGTAAGTGTCTTTTTGGTTTGGGTTTATGACTAAATTGGTGGAGCAAGCCACATTCCGACGCCACTCAAAACTAGAGAAGATGAGATCTTTTATTGGATGACTTGCAGAACCAGCTAACCGCTGATCTGTGCATCCACAGCCGAAACCACGTTGTCTCAAATCACATTGTTGCGTGTGCGTTCCTTGTGGACAGTGACACGACCACAATCAGCACTAAACAATTTCTTTACTCGTTATATGAACTGGCATTGTGGGCACCAGACCGTGGTTCTTTGGGCAACCGCGGCAGACTCCAGAATCGTTCCGCAGCGCCGGCAAGCTGCGCCAGCTCGTCCGTAGACCTGGTGGCGCGTCGCGTAGGAGCCTCGCTCACCTTTGCCATCGAGATAGTCGCGGATGCTGCTACCGCCGGCCGAGACTGCGCGGGCGAGGATTGTGCGAATCGCTCGGTGAAGGTGGAGCACATCCCCAGGCTCAAGCGATGCCGGAGTTCGAGTCGGATGCAACCGCGCAGCAAACAGCGCTTCGTCCACATAGATGTTTCCCAACCCCGCAATCACAGATTGATCAAGCAACGTTGCTTTAAGCGTTCTCACTTTGCTTATGAGGCAAGCGGCGAGGAATTCGTGGGTGAGTGAAAGCGCATCAGGTCCGAGTTTGGACCACCGTAGACGCAGGAGCGTTTCCATATCGGGTGCGGATGTGATGCCACCAAATCGTCGAGGATCACGAAAAACGAGGTAATGCGCCGGCGTTTTCTGCGATGGGGCTCCGAACTGCCACACAGCGTGGGCGTGTGTCAACACGCGATCTTTGTGTTCGCCCGCCGAAAGCACCAGAAACTGGCCAGACATTCCCAAATGCACTGCCAAGACACGACCGTCGCACATTTCGAGCGCGAGGTTTTTTCCACAGCGGTGTAGCGCGCGCACAACACCATCCTTCAACAGCGCGAGCTGCAGATTTCGCTTCACACCGAGGCGCGTGAGAATGTCTTCTCGATTGAGCGACACATGGAAAAACTGTTTCCCAAGGAGCAGTGGAACGAGTGATCTTCGAAGATGTTCAACCTCGGGTAACTCTGGCATGTTGGCAACCTGTTCAACGAGGCTTCATGACGCAGTCTCAAGAGCTGCAAAGGTATAGTGGTTGGTTCCTCTGTTCGACTTCGAATCGAGTGAATTCGATGGAGTAACTCGATGCAAGACCCCTCAGCCGAATCTACGCCAGCCTCAGGCAACGCAATTGAAGCTGTCGCGCGCGTTCGACGGACCTACGAACAACTTCGAACCGAGATCCACCGCACGGTTGTCGGGCAAGACGACGTGCTCGAGCAAGTCTTGATCGCCATGTTCTGTGGCGGGCACGTGCTGCTCGAAGGCGTGCCAGGACTCGCGAAGACACTGCTGGTGTCCACGATTGCGCGGGCGATGTCATTGCAGTTTGCGCGCATTCAGTTCACGCCCGACCTCATGCCCTCCGACATGACAGGCACTGAGGTGATCGAAGAGAACAAGTCGACAGGCACGCGTCAACTTCGATTCGTGCGCGGTCCACTCTTTGCGAACATCGTGCTCGCGGATGAGATCAATCGCACACCACCAAAGACGCAAGCAGCACTGCTCGAAGCAATGCAAGAACGGCAAGTGACTTCTGGCGGCGTCGCGATGGCACTGCCGTCGCCGTTCTTCGTGCTCGCTACACAGAACCCGATTGAACAAGAAGGCACATACCCACTTCCAGAAGCGCAACTCGATCGCTTCATGTTCAACGTGCGCATTGGGTATCCGACTGAAGCAGATGAACTTGAGATTGTGCGCAGGACAACTTCTGGTACAGCCGCAGAATCCGAGGTTGTGCTCAGCGCGATTGAGTGCTTGGAGATTCAATCACTCGTTCGATCTATTCCGATTGCTGATCATGTTGCGCGCTACGCAATCCGTATTGTCCGCGCGACCCGAGTGCGAGAAGGCGATGACGCGCTTGAGATTTGTCGCAACTATCTCGCATGGGGCGCAGGGCCGCGCGCGAGTCAGTTTCTTGTGCTCGCAGCAAAGGCGAAAGCGATTCTCGCGGGCGCAACGCATGTGACTCCAGAACACATCGAAGCAATCGTGCTTCCTGTCATGCGCCACCGCATTGTTGTGAATTTCAATGCGGAAGCGGACGGCGTGAAGGCGGACGATGTACTCCGCGCGATTTTGACGCACGTTCGACCAGACAGCGCGGATCCGCGCACGAGTCGTGGGCTTGATTTGTCGGTGCGCTGATCGTTTGAGATTCCTCACACGCAAGTGGTATTTGGGCAACTCGCATGAAGAACCACAACGTGCCAGGAAGAATGCGCGCCGAGGAGTATCTCGCACCAGAGACACTCATGCAGCTTGCGCCATTCGAACTTCGCGCACGGGTGATTGTGGAAGGACTGCGTTCTGGAATGCACCGCTCGCCGTATCAGGGCTTGGCGGTGGAATTCGCGGAGCATCGGCAGTACACCTCAGGTGATTCCCTTCGAACACTTGACTGGAAGGTGTTTGCGCGCACCGACAAGCTTTATGTCAAGCGCTACGAACAGGAAACGAATCTCGATGTCGTGGTGCTGATCGATCGATCACGGTCGATGCGCTATGGCTCACTTGGAATGAAGGCAGGTTGGGGCGGAACGGATCCCTCGCGCGCGACATCACGCTGGACCAAGTGGGATCACGCAACCGCAATCACCGCGGCACTGGCGTATCTTTGTTTGCAACAAGGTGATCGCGTGGGCGTTGCAACCTTCACTGAAGCGCTTCACACAAGTCTGCGACGAAGCGGCGCGCGAGATCAATGGCGCACGATCGTGCAAGCACTTTCGATCGAACCCATTACGGGCACAGCGAATTTCACAAAAGCCGCCGAGCAAGCGCTCGCGAAAGTGCAGAACCGTGCATTGTTCTTCATCGTGAGTGACTTCTTAGGACCACTCGAAGATGTGCGTTCCATGCTCGCACGATTTCGACACCGCAACGACGACGTCGTGCTCATTCAAACACTCGATCGACAAGAACTTCGATTTGAGCTTGAGACCTCGGCACCTTTTGAAGGACTTGAGGGCGAACCCCTCGTTGAGACCGACCCAAATGCGATTCGTGCTGCGTATCTCGAAGTCGTTCGCGAACACATCGATCAACTCTCAAGCACCGCACGCGCGTTTGGCGCCGACCTGTTCACACTCGACACACACGATTCTGTTGGACCAGCACTCGCGGCACTCCTTGACCGTCGCGCATCCTTTCGAGGGAGGCGGTTGTCGTGAACTTCCTTCACGGAGGATTCTTGCTCGTTGGCCTTGCGAGCACAGCGCTTCCTCTCCTCATTCATCTCCTGCTTCGTCGGCGACGCGCGCCCATTGAGTGGGCCGCGATGGCGTTGCTTCAAGAAGCGATTCGACGCACCAACAAACGACTTCGTGTCGAGCAACTTCTTCTGCTCTCCCTTCGAATTCTCGTCATGGTGCTTGTCGGTGCAGCGCTTGCGGTGCCGTTCTTCGGAAACTCGTCAACTGCGTCATCAACACGACGGCTCGTGGTGTTGGTACTTGACGAGAGTGTGACGACAGGTTTGCGTGTCGGAAATAAAACAGAACTTCAGGCACTTGTGAGCGAAGGAACGAGGACAGTGCGCGAGCTCGGTCAAGGCGATCGAGTGGCATTGCTCTACGCATCACAACCCGCGCGCATCGAAGTTTTTCCCACACAAGATCACGCGGGCGTGATCGCTGCACTTGAGCGAAGTGCGCCTTCAGAATCAGCAGCGGACTTTGGCGCAGCGTTCGCGCGGGTGAGTGAACTCGCAGCAGAATCCGACACACAAGTCAGCGTGATTGTGTTGAGTAAGTTTCGTCGCGGATCACTTCCGGAGGGGAGCGCGCTCGCAGCACTTCCTACACGCGACGAGGTTCCAATCACGATTCAACTTGGCGAGGCTGCGACGACAACTCCATCAAACACGCGCATCACAACAGTTGAGCCGCGACTCGATGTCGAAGGAAAGAATCTGCTCGTGCTTGTGCAGCTTCAGCGCGAAGGAGAAGAGCTCGGCAAGGGACTCACGCGCATCTGGTTCGATGGAGACGGCGTGCACCCGAGCAAAGCGCGAGTATTGAATTGGGATGCAGGGCAAACCGAAGCATCGATTGAATTGTCGGCGGCACTCAAGGATTCCACCACGCTCCGCAAGACATCCGTCGTCACGGTGCACACCTCGGCAGATGCGCTGCCGATCGATGACGCACTATTCGCGGTCTTTGAAACACAACACACTGTTCGAGTTGGTGTTGTTGGTCGTCGGGGCTCTGTGGCGATGTCGGATGTGGAGTTACTCCCTGCATCTGTGTGGGTCGCGCGAGCGCTTGCACCCACAGAGTCGACGCGAGACATTCAAGTTGTAGAACTCGATCCAGGGACGATTGATTCGCGCGCGCTCCTTGGCCTTGACGCACTTGTCATCGCGCGCCCCACACTCATCACTGACGCAGGCTGGCAATCACTTCGCACCTACACAGAGCGTGGCGGAGTGTTGCTTCTGTTTCCAGATGGTGAAACAGATGCACAAGCGTGGACGACGATCATGGCAACAACCCTTCGGTTGCCGTGGAAATTCGCGAGCGACGCGCCTCTACTCTCTGTCCCGCTCCGCGCCGCGGCTGAACAACCAACCCAAAAGGCGTCGAACTCCATTTTTCGAGCGATTGATGCGGAACTCCCAGCACTTCTCGCGCCACTTGAGTTCTCGCGTTATCTCCAAACAGTTTCCGCGCCAGAGTCAGACATCGCACTTCGACTTGAGCAACAATCTCCCCTCCTCCTTGTCGCAAGGCCAGAGGAGTCATCACGTGGCTTCGTTGCATTCTTTTTGGTGAGCCCTGAGCTCTCGTGGACCAACCTTCCAGTGAAACCCGCAATTGTTCCACTCTTCCAAGAGATTCTTCGAAGCGGCCTGCAGAACGCGGGAGAGTTACAAGAAGGAATCGTGGGCGAGCGCTTCCAACTTACAGGAGAGAGTGCCGGAACACTCGAGCATTCGAGCGGTGCTTCACTTGGACTCAATGCCGATGGATTGACACGAGACCCAATCCCACTTGCTGGTGTATGGCAGAGTGTTGCGAAGCAAAATATGTTGCTCGTGGCAAACATCAACAACCGAGCAACAAGGCTCGCACCAGTTCCGCCAGCGGAAACACGCAAGTATTTTTCGCCCACAGGCGCACTCTCGACAACACTCTTATCCCAGCCAGACACACGAACCACACAAATTTTCTTGCAGTCAGACAGCCTCGCACTACTCTTGCTCATCGCACTCGCGATCACATTGTTGACGGAAGGAATTCTCTCCCGTGTGTTCTCACATGCGAGTGAGCGTCGCGCCGCCAAAGTCGATACGGGTCTTCGTGGGCTTGGTGCGCGCAACCTGTCTCTCGCGCCTCGCTCGACATCCATCTCAACTCAATCCGCACAACCACAGCGGGCGAACACATGAGTGGAGTGGGACCGCAACTTCCGACAGTTCTCGAGAGCACGCTTGCGCGGTGGCTATTAGGGCTTGATGGCGCGACCAACGGACTTCCCGCAGGCACAACAGGTGTGTCGTTGGTGTACGAACACCCAATGGCTGGATGGGCGTGGTTTCTCGCGTTGCTTTGTATTGTCGCGTTCGTGGCGTGGACATACTTCGGACTTCAAGGATCGAAAACTGTTCGTGTTGTGCTTGGGAGTTTTCGCTTCGCATTGCTCGCACTGATTCTGATTGCAGCGACTGGACCATCGTTGCGATTCGCGCGCGAAGAAGTTGAGCGCGATCACGTCATCCTGTTGATCGATCGAAGTCGATCCATCGACATTGCGGATGGAACAGCCGGAGAGACACGCGATGTTGTGCTTGCGCGCGCACTCGAGGACGCGAAGCCGATGTTTGAACTGATCTCGCAGTCCAAAGAGATCGATTGGTTGGGATTTGGTGGTACAACCTTTCCGCTCGGTGACGGAAAGACTGACACGGGTGCGTTCGCGCAACCAATCCTTTCGCCCGTAAGTGCAGATGAGACGAGACTTGACCTCGCGCTCACACAAGCCATCACGCGTTCGGGTGGACGACCACTGAGCGCGGTTGTGATCCTTTCAGATGGAAGAAGCGCGGCGCCCGTTTCACGCGAGACACTCACAGCACTGCGCGATCGAGGCATCAAGATCTTTGTGATGCCACTCGGTTCAAAGGATCCGATCGGTGATGCGTCCATCCTCTCCGCTGTCGCGCCACCGACGACATTTGTGCGCGATCGCGTACCAGTGCGAGTAGAGATTGATCGTGGCGCGTACAAAGGCACACTTCGCGCAGTGCTCGTTGATGCGAAGTCTGGCGTTGCGCTCGATACACAAGAGGTTCGTGACGGCGTGACCGAAATCATGCTTGATGCTGTGAGTGATGTGCCAGCCGATGTGCAATGGCGTGTGGAGTTGCGCGGCGATCCACCGGATCTTGTTGCCGAAAACAATGAGCGCACTTTGCGGTTGTCCTTTGTTGATCAACCCATTCGCGTCTTGTTCCTTGATGGCTCTGCGCGCTGGGAATTCCGATACTTCAAGAATCTTCTCCTTCGCGAGGAGTCGATCGAAGCAAGCACAATGCTGCTCTCTGCGGACCACGACTTCGCACAAGAGGGAAATATTGCGCTCGCGCGCCTTCCGCAAACCAAAGAGGAATTCGCGGCCTACGACCTCTTCGTGTTAGGCGATGTTCCAAGTGGCTTCTTTGCACCAGAGCAACTCGAAATGATTCGCGCACAAGTTGCTGAGCGCGGCTCGGGGCTCTTGTGGATCGGCGGCGAGCGCGACACACCAACATCTTGGGAAGGAACAGCACTCGCAGATCTTCTTCCGTTCCGCGCGCCGTTTAATCTCACCTCCACTCGGGATCTTCGCGTTGAACCCACCCTCGCAGCACGCGCACTTGGACTCTTGCAGCTTGCTCCTGATGAAGACGGAGAGGGTCGCGATGGCGATGGGTGGCCGAATGCGTTCGATCCACCAGCGAGTCCGTGGTCTGTGCTTCGTTGGGCGCAAATCATTCCCGCCACACAGTTGAAACCAACAACCGAGATTCTCGCCGTGGGGATTCCAGCGTTCGGCGCGACGCCGTCAACTCTGTCGACACCAATTGTGCTTCGTATGCGTTTTGGTGCAGGTGAAACGATCTATGTTGCGACCGATGAGATTTGGCGATGGCGATACGGTCAAGGCGAACGCCTTCACGAAAGATTCTGGATTCCTATCGTTCGCATGCTCGCACGCGAAGCGTTGATGAGCGGGTCATCGAACGTGTTGTTGCGCGTTGATCCACGCCGAGCAACACTGGGCGATCGTGTTTCTGTACGGCTCGAGCTCCGAGATCAAGCGCTCACCGACGCGCTTGCTGGATCCATCCCCATCGAGATTCGAGACGCACAAGGCGAAGTCGTTGCAGTGATCGACGCACTGCGCGACGGATCACACGCACACGCGCACTGGTACGCGGACGCCGTGGGTGAGTACACCGCTGTCGCTGCAGACCCAGCACTCGACAAGGCGACGGCTGCGTTTGAAGTCATCCGTCGCAACGACGAACTTCGTGACTCCACACCAGATCATCAAGCACTTGTCACTCTCGCAGAAGCAACCAATGGCGCGGTGTTGACTCCGACAACGTTGCGTGACCTTGCACCATTGCTACCACTTCGGGCTGTCACAACGGATGCGCCAGTGTTTGAACGACTCTGGGATACGCCGCTCTTCTTGATTCTTCTCCTTCTTCTTCCCACACTTGAGTGGACAGGACGGAGGATTCTTCGACTTGCGTAGCGAAGCGCACCTATGAAGCACGCACTCGGGCAACTCGAACAGATCGCGCATCGCGCTCGGCAGTTACTTCTGCTTGGCGAAGGCATGTTTGTCGTGGGCGTCATGCTGTGCGCGGGAATCGTGTGCGCCACACTTGATTGGTGGTTGCGTTTTCCAAGCCTTGTTCGCACAGGTTTCCTTGTAGCAATCCTTCTGGCTGCAACACACCTCGTGCGACGACGAGTGCTTCCCGCGATTCGATTTCGACCAACAGCGCTTGATGTCGCGTTCAGAATTGAGCGGCGCAACCCACATCTTCAAGGACGGCTTGCGAGCGCAGTTGATTTCTCGCAGCAATCACCATCTCTCGCAACCTCGGTCGAGTCAAGCACCCGAGATCAACTGACGCAACAAGTCATCGACGATGTTGACCTTTCCACTAAGGCCACCGAACTTCACAAGGCACTTCGCTTTGGACCAACATGCAAGCATGCAACATGGTTGGTGATCGGCATCACACTGTTGAGTCTTGTTGGCGCGCTCTCGGGCAACCTTCTGCGCGTCGGCGCAACGCGCGTACTTATGCCGTGGAGCGACACGCGATGGCCAGCGCGTACGGAAGTGCGCGCACTCCTCGCTGATGAGAGTGTGCACGCGAAGGGCGTACCACTTGCGTTGCGGGCAGAACTTTCGCGAGGCGATAACGAAGACGAACGTGTTTGGGCCTCGTATCGCGTGAAAGATACGGCGGCAACCACGTGGTCGTCATGGACCGAGGTGCTTCTCGCGCGCCAACCAGATGGTGTGTATGAGCGATTGCTCGAAGTCAGCACAGACGCGGTTGAGTTGCGTTTTCTCTCACAAGACAACGAGAGCGAGTTGGTGCATCTCGCATTTGTTCCCGCGCCATCCATTGTGTCGGCTGCGTTCGAGGCGCTTCCGCCCAACTATCTTGAAACACACGGCGTGGCTGTCGAGACGTTCACACAATCGCTCGGCGATGGAACAAACGACAGGGCGTTCGTCGAACAGCCGGTACTCGAAGGAAGTCTCATTCGTGTGCGCGCACAACTGAACGTGCCAGCCGAGGTGTCGATCGCTGGAACAGAAGGTTTCGATGGAACAGTCTTCATTGATGACGCCGATCCAACCATGGTTCTCATCGAGGGTGTCGCGCGAGGCGCGGCGAAAATCCAAGTTCGACTTCACACTCACTTTGGGCTGACGAATCGAAACGACATTGGATTTGCATTTGAAACGCTGCCGGATCGCCCACCGACCGCAGCAATCATCGAGCCGCCTAACGATGAGTCCTTTGTTGTGGACGCAGTGTTTCCGCTGAAGGGTGAACTCCAAGATGACCTCGGGCTCGCGCAGACAGGCTTCGAGTTCACGGCGCGCGCAAGCAATGTTGCGGACGAGCGAGTGCTGCGTACAGAACTCAAGCCCGCGACTGGTCTGCTTGTTGATGAGTCGCAACAACTTTCGCTTGCGTCACTCGGCGTGAGTGCGGGCGAGACCGTGCTTGTGCGCGCGGTCGCAGAAGACATTTATGTGCAGGATGGCGTGCGACACCCACGCGTGTTGAGTGCGCCACGCACACTTCGTATTGTGAGCGAAGAGGACTTTGAACAACAACTTCGTTCAACACTGGCTTCTGTTCGACGCGAAGTGGTTCGCACAGACGCACTTCAAGCGCGTGCGCAAGAAAGCCTCGTTGGCAAGATACAAACAGATCAACGCGACCAGTCTGTTGCGAAAGAGCAAGCAGAAGTGAGCGAGTCGCTTGTGCGCCACGCGGAGTCGCTTGCAACACTCGGGCGACGCATGCAGCGCAATGGTCGCGAAGGCAACGAGCTCTCTCAGATTGCGCTTGAGGCAAAAGCAGTCAGTGAAGCAGCGCGTGCGGCGAGCGAAGAAGCAGCGCAACACATTGAGTCTTCACAGGCACCAGGCGCTTCTCCAGAAGGCGTTGCGAAGGCGGAGCAAGATGCGAAGGGTGCGCAAGAAGAAGTTCGCGCAAACCTTGAGGCACTCGTTGAACTTCTTGATCGTGACGCAGATTCTTGGCTTGCGCGCAGGCGCCTGGAGGAATTGCGTGAACGCATTGAGAAACTCGCGACGGACACAAGCGCGCTCGCGAGCCGAACACAAGCCAAAGCGCGCGACGAACTTTCAGCCGAAGACCGCGCTGCGCTTGATGCACTTGCCACGCAGCAGCGTGACGCAGCAACAGATGCGGATTCGCTTCTCAACGAACTTCGAGAGCGCCAAGAAGCAACAAAGAAGATCGACCCAGCGCTTGCGCGTGCTCTCGAACGGGCCGCGCAAGCAGCGCAGAAGGGTCGCGTGCGCGAAGAGATGGAGCAAGCCGCAGAGGACACAGAAGACAATAGATTGACGCAAGCTGGGGAAGCGGAGCAACGCGCGATGAACGCACTCGCGCAAGCAGAGCAAGCGTTGAAGGATGCTGGAAAGCTTCGCGCCGAGGAACTTGCGCGCGTGCTTGAGTCTTTGATTGCCAGTGTGGAGCGCTTCATTGGTCAAACCGAGGTGGTGATTCCGAAACTGCTTGAGGTGCCAGCCGCAGAGACAAATGCGCGAAGCGTTGGAGTCATTTCACAGAACTCGCGCGGCTTGGCCGGCGAAGCACGCACTGCAGGGCGCGCCGCATCACGCGTCGCAGCGCCGCTTGAACGAGCTGCGGAGAGTCTCTCTGCCTCAGCATCGCTCTTGCGGAAAGAGCAACCAAATCTCACCGACGCTTCAGCAGCTGCGGAGAGTGCGCTTGTGAGTTTCAAGGAAGCGCTCGCGCTCGCCGAGGCGGCGAAGGAGCGCGCGCAAGCAGAGGCAGCCGCGGAGAAGCGCGAAGAGTTGCTCGCAAAGTACCGAGAACTTCTTGAACGAGAAGTTGCGATTCGAATGCAGACTGAGCGAAGTGTGCCAGTGGATAAGAATGCACCAACTCGACGCGAGCAAGTTGAATTGCGTCGACTCGGTGTTGCGCAAACGGAAGTGCGGACCGCGGTTGCTGGGATCTTGACCGATGAAGAGACCGTCGCGAAGAGCGCAGCATTCAGCGACATGCATCACGAGATCGATGAGCGGCTTGCGTCTGCTGTTGACGCATTGAGTAAAGCGCGTGCAATAGACGCGTTGCTTGCGCAGACCGAAGGCGCTCAGGGAATTGCAGACATCATTGCCGCACTCGGCAAAGACGAAGAGGAAGATCCATTTGCGGAACAAAAAACACCACAAGAGCCAGCCAATGGTGGCAGTGGTGCTGGTGGTGGCGGTCAACCGAGCGAAACGATTCCACCGCTCGCAGAACTGAAACTCATTCGAAGAATGCAGCAATCAATTTTCGATCGAACACTTCAACTTGACGCGTCGCGCGCAAATGGAGTTTCAATCGAAGAAATTGAGAAGCGAAGAGAAGACATCGTCGCGCGGCAGGCGCGCATTCTCGAACTTGCAGAGAAGATCGCGGAGGGAATGCAAGAATCCAAAGGGAAGGCCACAACAGAGCAACCAACGGAACGACCTGTTCCTGTTCCAGTGCCACCACAAGGAGGCGCAAAGTGATCGGCGTTGTGCCAGTGCTGATTCTCGTTGGGTGCGGACTCATGCTCGTACTCGGCGTAGTGGCCGCGATCGTGATTGCAGTGTGTTACGGTGGCGGAGGCTCAACGGGCGGCGATGCCTTTGGGCTTTCAAGCGGCGAGGCCAACGCTGTCGACTACCTCTTGTTCTTTGATGATGAGACTGATTCGCCCCAGCAGCGCGGTGCACAAAGGCGAGAACCACACCGATGAGCACTTTCTTTCGTGCAATCAAGCACTTTTATGCAACGAACTCCACGCGAGGTCGATGGATAGTTGTCAGGAAATTGATTTCTATGCAGCGCAGCGCTCCACTCCTTTTGTTTTGTCTCGCATGCAACGTGGCGATGGCGTCTCCACAGACTGCGCCGGTCACCACACCGCCGATGCAACCACCACCACCCAAAGGTGGTGAGCGGTCGCTCGATGACATTTTGGGAATCCCCGAAGCAGAGCGCGGCGGTTCTCGTGGTGCGGACGAAGTTGCTGGCGCAAAGCGAGAGGGCGCGGTAGACCGAGTGCTTGCGGGTCAACCATCGCTAGCGGATCTCATGCAAAGAGCGCTTGAGGAGATGAAGATCAGTCAAGCGCGACTTTCCACTGAGCGCGACACCGGGCTTGGCACACAGCGCGCACAGGAGGCGGCATTGAAGGCGCTTGATGCACTCATCGCATCAGCTCGTCAGCGGCAGCAACAACAACAACAACAGTCGAGTTCTTCTTCGAGCTCATCGCAGTCCAAGCAGAAACAGAAGAAGGATTCCTCGGGCGATCCGAGCGAAGGCGCGAATCAAGCGAGCGGCAAACAAGAGGGTAAGGGCGAGGGTGAGGGTGAAGGCAAAGGTGAGGGCGAGCAATCAGGCGCGAACAAGAAGCCAGGCGGCACCGATTCAAGCGACGCGACTGACAAGCCAACCGAGTTTGAGCAAGGCGATGCCGGCGCAGAACTTCGTGAAGCAGGCATTGAATGGGGACGCTTACCGCAACGCCTGCGCGAAGTTATTCTTCAAGGGAGACGCGATCATGTATCCGCGCCCTACGAGCGATTGACGCGTGAGTATTACAAGCGACTCGCGGAAGAGGCATCGCGATGAATGTGATGCACCCTCGTGTGTGCGCGGCAGCGATGCTTGTGATCCTCGCACTCTGCGCTGCGTCGATCCATGCACAAGATCCCGCACCAATCATTTCGCCGACAACACCAGTGGCACCAAGCGCGACGCCACAACAGCCACCAGTGGTTGTTCCGGATGTGAAGGTAACGCCACCCATTCGCGGAGCAGAGAATGCACCGATCGAAGATGAGATAACGCCCGAACTTGACGCAGCCGTGCGTCGAGGACTTGAGTATCTAAAGTCGGCGCAGAATCAAGACGGCAGCTTTGGTCAAGGGCGACTCGCGCAGCACGCGGGGATCACCGCACTTGGTGGAATTGCATTCATGGCCGAAGGAAGCGTTCCTGGTCGAGGCACTTACAGCGAGGCTGTGCAGCACGCTTTGGACTACGTGTTGTCGAATTGCAGTGAGACGGGATTGATCGCGAGTGATGAGTCGAGTGGACCGATGTACGGACACGGGTTCGCAACATTGTTTCTCGGTGAAGTGCACGGGATGAATCACACGGATGAGCGCGTGCGCGATGCACTTGTGCGCGCAGTGCAACTCATCGTGAATTGTCAGAACGATCAAGGTGGGTGGCGCTACAACCCCGTGCCCTACGATGCCGACATCTCGGTCACGATTTGCGAAGTGATGGCGCTCCGGAGCGCGCGCAACGCAGGTTTGAAGGTTCCCAAAGAAACCATCGATGCAGCAGTTCGTTATGTTCGAAGTTGCCAGAACAGTGATGGTGGGTTTCGATACATGAAGGAAGCTGGCGGAAGTCTGTGGCCGCGCACTGCAGCAGGTGTCGCAGCATTGTTCTACGCGGGTGTGTACGAAGATGATTCCGCTGAACGTGGTCTCGACTACTTGATGAAGTTCGCGTTCCCTAGCGCAGGCGCTGTGAACGGCGCCTTCGCGCAATCTCACTACTTCTACGGTCATTACTACGCAGCGCAAGCGATGTACCTCGCAGGCGGCGAGCGCTGGAGCAAGTGGTGGCCAGCAGTGCGCGCAGAGTTGCTCTCGCGGCAGCAGGCAGATGGATCATGGTCTGATGCGCAGTCTGGAGACGCGTATGCAACCGCGATGGCACTCATCGTGCTTCAGATGCCCAAGCGCTATCTCCCGATTTTTCAGAAGTGAACACGTCGACGACGAACACGACGAACACGACATGGACTACGCAAAGTTCAACTCTCCTCTGCGAACGAAAAGTCACGCCGTTGTGGCGATCGTTGTGGCGCAACTTTGTGTGTTGACGAGTTTCGGCGCCGTGG
>Ga0209553_1000744_pt1 | contig 16647 bp, 14 predicted proteins | sample LauGreFBDMM110DN_2_FD_188217 | JGI IMG/M metagenome (GOLD analysis project Ga0209553, IMG submission 188217) | Freshwater lake microbial communities from Lake Michigan, USA - Fa13.BD.MM110.DN (SPAdes) (version 2) | ecosystem: Environmental > Aquatic > Freshwater > Lake | place: Lake Michigan...
ACACCCACTCGCGGCCAGGATAGACGCAGCATCGAGGCCTAAATCGCGGCCGCCCCCAGTAATTAGAGCTGTCTGGCCTTCCAAATTGAATAGTTCGGAGATTTCAGTATGCATAGGTAATGGGATATGTTTCTACTATACCATGCGGCGTCCGCGAGTAGGCGCCTAGGGCTCTCGCCTATCGCACTCCGCACGTCGCGCCGCGGTGGCTGGCAATGGCTTTCATCATGTCTACCCCGCCATCCTGCCTGCCCAGATCGTAGCTTTCGTTGCACACCAGCGCCATCAACGCGCCGAGCCACTCTTTGGCAACCGGCCTCTGGCGCGAGATGTCGTAGACGGTATGAAGCTCAAGTCTGATGGTATGACGCAGACCGTTATCGAACATTAGATGTCACACGGTGCGCAACACCTAGGTTTGTCAAAGATCCGTCCAGAGTTGTTAAGGAAGATTTCGACTACAGGCACGGCCGCGCGATTGTCGTTATGCAGATCCTGCCGCCAGACCGTGCATACCAAGTCCGCTTTCAGGTCAAAGCAAAGCTCGGAGACAATTAGTGGTTTGTCCGAGCACACATCAAAAAATGTGAGCTGAGTGAGTAAAATCCGAATTCGGCGTCGCGTTGATGGTATAGATCGCTTCTGCCGCGCACCAATTCATCACGGCGGCCCTTGAAGGGCGTCCAGTTCCGATAGTTGATAACCTTAGCCGCGATTACCACACGAAATTCAATTTTATCCGCCTGCAGCAGAATACCCGAGACGCCAAAGACTCAGGCGTCATAGTGCGCAACGATGGCAAGGACGGTGTTCGGCATGTCCAGCATCATACAATGTTCTAGCGGGCTTCATCAGCACCTGACGCCAAGGTCATAGCATGTTTCCGTTAGCCGCCACCATCGTAGTCCACCTTTGGGCAGTGACGCTCCGCTAAGAACGCGCATCCTTCTAATCGAAGACAAACCCGTCAGTCAGAGAGTGGCGTGCGCGCTGCTGGAGTAGAACAGCACGCACGGGGGCCTCGCTGCCACCGGTCTGATCGCCCTCTTACTGGCACCTCGGAAGCAAAACGATGCCACCCTGATGGATTTCCACACCCTTGAGCTCGATGACTTCGAGCCCAACAAGCGGATCTGTCAGGAATCAGGTAAGGGACCTGTGGCGCGTCCCGAGTGTTGCGCTAACGGAGAGCGACTGGGTTAAAGACCGGCAGCTTTGCCTGGACGCCGGCATGAATGACTTTATGAACAAGCCGTTCTGCGCCCAGAGATTGTTCGAAGCCAGGCGCAGTTTATCGAAGAGCAGCAACCTTCGCGATGAGCTTGATTTCCAAAGTGCCCATAAACTCTGGTCCGAAATCGAAGGCCTGAGCATACGAATGTCCATGAGCCGGATCCCGCGTCAGCATCTCGACACCGTAGCGGACGCCCGCGAGCACGTTCAAGCCAGTCCGCCTATCAAGACCGCCACTGGTGAAGGAAACCGCCAAATCGCTGCCCTATCTGTACTGCACCCGGAGCCGCACTCCGCCCGCCGACCGGCCATTGCCATGCACGAAGAGGGCTTCGATCTTTTTTCGGTGAATGGCACGGGAAGAGCCCATGGTCCGCGACCCACCGAATCGACGCCCCGTACACCTCTAAGGAAATTCACGCCGCCAAGCACCCATAAACTTCACACTCTGACTCCGTCCTGTGCACTTTCACATCGCTCAAACCTCCACCCCCCCAATCAGTTCATAGCCATACACCACCTTTTTTCGATATTCGAAAAGGATTGTTCGGCGCAACAAATAGAAATTGCACGACTTCTATAGAACAACGTCAGCAGGCAATAACTTCACAGTACCCCGCCAGTGCCAGAACCACTCTTATCCACGCTCTGCCGCACACGCCATTCCTTCAGCGCAGGATTACCACCCCAATGTCTGATCAAACTACAGTTCCGGGAACAGATCTGCATCCGCACCCGTTGGGTGCGTCTATCCCAGCTTGGGAGCTTGAAGAGATTGATTACCGCAACTCCTAGCCGCCGACTCGACAGAGCCGATGTAAAGACTCGCTCGCGCCCTAGCGGCAGCAACCTTGGTAGACAAAACCGTGTCGCGAATACCACGATCGGCAATCCAACTTCCGAGAAGAACCTTTGATGCTCCGCGTCAGTAGGCTTCACCGGTGTCGGCTAGGGTCACCCCTCACTCCAGCACCCGATCCACAACAGCATAACTCGCGCTCTGATTAGTCTCGCGCCCGAATGTGGCACCGCCCAGGTTAATTGGTTCCACCGCCTCGCCACTGCGTCCTAGCACCCGATATTCCACTATCAGTGCTCCTGCAGGATGCGCCTCTTTGGCAACAAACCATTGTTGGGCGTGCTGTACCTAAATTTTCTGGAATTAGGGTATGTTTGGGGCGCCTAGCCAACGCACGACCTGCCCATCGCTGCGCGCCTTGAGCCATCCAATGTCCCAGCCGCGATTGGTACAGCGCAGAGGCATTGCTGATCGTACACGCACAAACGGGTGTGCACCGGTCATGAATAATCGCCGATCGGTGTTGTAATAGCATCGCGAGCCAGCGTCTAAAAACACTTCGTAGGCAAACCCATGGTGGGATTGTCGGCTACATCCAAACACAGGCCCCGGACGCTAAGTCTAATCGGGCAACCCTCAAAGACCGCCTCAGCCAGATTTTCGACTGAGTCGAAGGGCACAGTTCTGTCAGCTGCGAAAGTGAGCCCGAAACTACAGCGCTTATTAAGGAGGAAGCGGTAGCTATCGAATTCATAGACGAAGTAAATGCTTGGCGCATTTGTTCCTGCATCCCAGCTATCTTGTTGGCAGTATCCCGGCATGGCACTATGGTCATCGAGTGGGCATGTACCAAAGCTTCCAGTCGGTGGCACGCCATCTAGGTATGGCCACGCGATTTCTTGTTGTCCGTCCAAGTCGTACAGAAAGAACGACAACGATGGGAATGGCCCATGCCATAGGGCCGGTCGACCGGCTGCCGCAGAGTCATGATCTTGGCGCTCCAGTGCTGATCGAGTAGATAGGTCACACGAAACTCGGCAAATTCCTGCATCAATTCTGCACTGGCTGAAAATAGATCGATATGCCCCTTGTGGCGGAACGCGGGGGAAATCCGTGGACTAGCACCACGGTGGATTGCTTCTGCCAAGGCATCGAAACTGCCAGCGCCTAGGCTGCGGTCGCGATCGAGGGTAGGTGAGTTGTCAAGACATGTAGCCATCGTCTAGTACCTTCAGCCGCACCCAGCACACATGTACGATCGCTACCTCCATGCACCACCAATTTGCGTAGACATCGCCATCGGCTAGGCGCAGAGCGGTAGGCGCAGCGAAGGCGACCGTATCAGGGCTGTATGGGTACATCTCAAAATACACAACACCAAGCCGGTCGCGCCCAGTAGCACCCCAGCTCCGCCCGCCATAATCCGATAGCGCAACCACAATGCCGGGACGCACGCCTTCGCGCAGGGTGTAGACCACACTGAGACGCTAGCCGCCCAGATCCACAAGTGCCCCCGTCTGGCCGGGCAGATTGGTTGACACGGGCGTATCCCACTGGCGCGCTGGCATCGCCGGTGCAGAGGTGGTTAGACAAGTTGGCACCGCTGCGCTTGTTGGCGGCCCAGTAGATCACCTGAAGTTGCCCACCGCCCACCAGGATCGGGGTGCCACGAAAGGATCCTAGCCCCTCAGCGGCACCGTCGGCGTAGGCAACCATGTCATGCCAGCTGCGCCCCTGGTTGGTTGAGAAAGATCCTAGGGTGCGCGGCTGGTATTGGCGCTCATCACCAAAGCCATTCCACTGGACGAACGGGCAGAACCAGCGCCCGTATGCCAGCTCAATTGCCGCGGCGGCAGGCGTGGCGACGATGCCCGCTGGCAGCGCCACCACCTCAGGCGGCCCCCGACTCTGGCCTGCTGCGGTTGAGCGAAGCAGGATGATCGCGGGCACATGCAGCCCACTCGTGTCTTCATTAAATTTAATGTCGGCTGTTCAGGGTCGGAGCGGAAGGCGCCAATCAATAGAGTGCTATCACGCATTCTGCTCACGAATGGGCCATGGTCCGAATATGGTCGATCGTACTGACTACGGTCACAAACTAGCCCCTGATATGGCCACGTAAGACCACCATCAGTGGAGCGAGATAGGTGAAAGGTGGGATCTAGGGCATATACTGCACTGCCCAAACTATAACAACAGATTAGCCCATTGTCTATTAACTCCAACGGATTTGGAAAAAGTGCCGAGCTATTGTTGTGGCCAAGTACGGGGTTGCGAGATATTACGCCATTATCGGCGAGGTGGAGTCCGCCAATAGTTTCACCGCCTTGACTTTGTTATTAAAATGATCACTAATTAGCAAAATCGTTGCGCCATAGAAGCACAGCCCGTGCGGCTCGTTCAGCAACGCCTGAGTAGCGAGCCCCCCATCACCAAGGTCGCCGGCCAGCGCGCCGCCAGCAACCGTCACCAACGTTCCATCGGGTGCGATTCGCCGCACGCAATTATTGCGGGCGTCGCTGAAGTAGATCGTACTATCGGGACCTATGGCAAGCCCATATGGCGTGTCAAGTTGAGCGTGAACAGCCGGTGACCCATCTGGTGTATAGCCCGGCGAACCAGTTCCTGCCAGAGTGGAGATTATGCCAGTGATGGCGTTGACTTGGCGAACCACGTGGTAAGCCTTGTCGGTAAAATAGAGACTTCCATCAGCATCGAAGCAAATAGCGGTAGGAGTGCCGATCTGCGCCACTGTAGCCAGACTACCATCACCACTGTAGCCGCGTAGGCCAACCCCTGCAACTGTGGTGATGATCCCGGTTTCCGAGTCGATTTTGCGAATGCGGCCAATGGCATCACCTATATAGAGGTCATCATTTGGGCCATGAGCAACTGCCTCAACATGCACAAGGCATGCGCCAAGCGCTGGGCCACCATCGCCTTTGTCCCATTGCAGGGTTGTACCGGCAATCGCCCTGATTACGCCATCACTATCGACACATCGCACATGCCCATGACGTGTATCCGCAATCACCACTCGCCCATGCGTATCTACCGAGACATCGTGTGGGTTGCCAAGGTATGCATCAATTGCAGGCCCACCATCGCCTCCATATGCGCGCGCACCATTCCCGGCAATTGTGCGAATAGTTCCATCCACGGGATCGATCGCGCGAATACGCTGGCTCCAAACATCTGCGATATAGAGGGTACCATCTTGGGCAACCGCAAGCCCGCCTGGCCCACACAAGAAGGCGCTACTTGCCAGCTCGTTGTCATGAACACTCGTGCCGCCAAGCACCGTCGTCACAATGCCAGTGCGCCCATCGTAGCAGCGAGTACGGCCGGAGCAATCGCCCCATAAGACAGTACCATCCGAGTCGGCCCAGATTCCAGCCTCGACAGAGTTACAGCTCGTCTCCCCGCCGGATCGACCCTCCTCGCCAAACCCCGGCACACCATTGCCGACAAGTGTCTGCACCACGCCTGTGCGCGCCTCCACCTTGCGAACACGGAAGCCGTACTTCTCACCAACATATAGATTGTCCGAGCTATCAAGGCAAATCGCATCGGGCATGAGTGTGCTAGCTTCAACTGCCTGCCCGCCGTCGCCGTTAGAAGCGCGCTGCCCATTGCCAAGCACGGTTGTTATTGTGCCACTACCCTTGTCAATCTTGCGCACACGGTTATTCGAGTTGTCGCAGATATACAGATTGCCATGCGAGTCGAACGCTAGATGCTCGGGGTGAAAGAAAGCTGCCTCAGCCGCCGGGCCGCCATCACCATGGTAGCCGGCTAGACTCAATCCAGGCCCCACAAACGGTCGGCTCGTTCCCTGTTCAGATGGATAGTGCCGAGCATTTTGGCCAGCGATAGTCTTAATAATCCCGCTCTTGACATCGACACGACGAACATTGCCGGCCCACTCATCGGACAGGTAGATATTTCCGTCACGGTCTACAGCAACGCCACATGTGCAGTCCAGCTCGGCATCAACCGCTAAGCCGCCATCACCGCCCCGCCCAGCTCGCCCGCTTCCTGCAACACGCGTAATCACCCCGGTCTCGTAGTCGATCCGTCGGATCGTGCGATTGCCAAGATCAGAAAGGTACAAGTCGCCATGCTGGTTCTGAGCAAGATCATGCGGCCAATAGAAGCGTGCTAACTCAGCGGGGCCACCATCGCCACGATTGCCTGGTACTCCATCGCCAGCAAAGACGTGGAGCGTGCCGCCTTTGTCGATGCGCCAGAGCCGGTGGGCATGGTAATCAACCACAATCAGGTCGCCGTCCGGCCGACGCGCAACACCCATCGGCCAGCCGGCATCAGCCTCACGTGCGGGGATGCCGACACGGTAGCTCATGCCAGCAATGGTCGTAATGAGGCCAGGACCAAGCGCCGACAGTATGTCTTCTAGTCGCATGTGAGCACCCATAGCTGTCAAGGTTCGATTTGCAGCCGCGCCCAGTGGATATCCATAGCGACCTCACTCCCGGCGTAATAGACTATCAAGACATCATCATCAGGCAGTACCTCGGCAAACGGCAACCCAAATGTCCATAGCCCCATCTCGGCTAGCAGCGCACCAGTCGTATCATCAGGCCTGTCGGCACTTCTAGTACTCAGTGCATAAAGCACCACCTCAGAGGCCGGATCAAACTGCCCAGCAATATCGGATGCCAGACATGCGCGAATAGTGCGGGTGCCAAAGCGATCAACCCAGGGTAGTACGACTCTGCCATCACGCAGAACAGCTGGACGTCCGGCTTGATCGGCAAACCCAAGATCCTCTGCAGTGGACCAGTGTCGCCCACCATCAGTGCTGATCCGGCGGTGCATGTTGAGGTAGATTAGAGCAGCGCTATCGTACGTCCAGATGAATGCGCCAAGCCGGCCATCAGGAGCATGGCCAATACGCTGATCCCAGTTAAAGATCCTACCGGTTGAATCCTCACCAGCCGTGATTGGCATCTCCCAGCTGCGCCCCTCATCACGTGAGTGGAATAGCACCACCCGCTGCATCCAAGGCGCGGCGTCATGGTACGCCTTATTGGTCTCAATACTCATCGCCAGTGTTCCATCGCGCAAAAGAATAACAGGGCTGGTAAGGCTGGCCGGGCCAATATCAGCGGGCATGGAAATCACCCGCCACGGTGACCAATGGCAACCTCCATCAGTAGACTCTGCCAACATGATTAGCATTGGCAGGCAACCCTCAGTTTCAGCATTAAATAGCGGCGCACCTGGGTAAGTAGTGCGGTCGATCCACATTGCGGCCGCCAGCACATGGCCTAGCGCAATCTCTGTCAAATAACAGACTTTAAGCGACCCATACGCACCATCAATTGGCTGATTATGCGACAGACTGCCAAGCTGCCGCCAACTCACGCCACCGTCTTGCGACTGGTAGAGCTCAATACTCTCATCAGCAGAATCCTTGGTCGACCCTGCACGTAGTGTCGCAAGCAGGTTTCCATCGGCAAGCGCCAAAATGCTGGGAAAGGTTAACACCGCGCGATTCGTATCCCGCTCTCCCGATGCCAGAACGCCGGTTGCCCTTATCCGCATTGTGCACTCCTGTCGAATAGTTGATCGCCGATATGACCACCCGGATTATGCTTCGTGAGCAGATGTGCTATTTGCCCATTCGGCGTATTGCTGAAGCAGGATCGCACGACAACGCTGGGAATTCCCATTACCAAGCACCCTATATTTCTAATACAGCCTTTGTGGCATCTCATAAAGACCGGCCAACCGCACAGATATTTTATCGCAGGCACTTTCGATTCGATCAAGCGCTAACATCGGTTTAAATAGGTCGTACGGAATACTTAATGAAGATGTGGCGCAGTGTCACCATTTGTTCGAGTTGGCGATTACGGCCAGGCTGAAAATACTGCATGCGAGACACAGTACATGGGACTTCTAATACTGAGCTGCCCGCGTATTATTGATACAGATCCTATAACCCTACACCAATACTGCACACAATACGGAACGAAACCTAGTGTCGCCGCCGTACCACATTCTTTTGCGCCACAGTCTCAGTCAGGTAGCGCTCAGTCTCAAGCTGGTCGAAGCGATCCGGCGAAAAAGCACTTACATCAATCCTGGTCCGGCCGTCGGCCAAAAACTCAGCAAGTAATAGACCAGAGACCGGGTTGTAAGCAAAGCCACCCGAGTGGAAGGCGACACCGACAAACAAACCAGGAAGCTGTGTAACAGGCCCGATGATCGGCTCACCATCCATTGCAAAGGTCAACAGGCCAACCTTATCGATCTCCCAGCCAACACTCCCAAGTGCTGGCACATAGGGGGTGAACTTGACCCTAATTTGGTCTTTGAGCGTAGCGGGTGCTGTCAATGCTGAGAGATGAAAATCAGGTGCGTCAACACGATGCTCCGCACGATCAGCCGACTCAATCCCAACCAGTAGCCGTCCGCCATTGCTTGGGCGGAGGTAGCCCCCCAATGGATTAGCATTAACTGCCGGGATAGCAAGGGCAGCTGCAAGTGGCTGTGTGACATAGCGCTGGTGCACGAACGCTTTGACCGGCAGACGCACATTTATCCGCTCCAACAGGAGGTTGGTCCAGGCATACACAGTGCTAACCACTGCGTCTGCCGCAATCGTCCCAGCGGCAGTCCTCACACCTGCAACGGACCCGCCACGCAGCACGATATCCTGGACCTGCTGCTGTTCCCGAATCTCGACTCCCAATTCGCGGCACCTCCTTGCCAATGCTGGTATATAGTGATCGGGCTCGCTGTAACCACCTAGCGGATCGTAGAGACCGATATAACCATCCGCTGGATGAAGGTCCGGCCAACGTGCCCGCATTTCGGCAACATCCAAAACCTCGAAGGGTGCCCCGCAGCGTTCATAGAGCGGCAACAGCGCTGCGCGCTCCGGCCATGAAGCCGGATCAAACAGGTTCAAGCAGCCAACCGATTGAAAGTGATAGTCGTCGAGATCCTCGGATAGCTCGCGAAAGAGCTGTAGACTGATTTTACGCGCACGTACACCTGTCTCGCTCCAGAGTAACCCGGTGATAATCGCAGCAGCACGGCTACTAGAGCCATCGCCAACCGGGCCTTTTTCAAGCAGAATGATCCGCCCAAAGCCTTTGCGTGCGAGATGATAGGCAGTGCTCAAGCCTGTCACACCGCCGCCGATGATAACCGTAGTCGTTGATACCATCGTTCCCCCTTATTTAGCTAACGGCGCCACCCCACGGGAATTTCGAGCAACCACAAGCATCAGATCAAGATGCCGATAGGTGAACGGCCTGGCCAGTAGCATGAGACTGCATCGCCGCTTCGACCATTGCAACAGCCGCTCGGCCCTCCTCACCTCGGACGCTGGCAGGGCGACCATCCAGCAAATCATCGACAAATAGCTGTATCTGAGTGTAGAACGCCTCTAGACGTACCGGATCAAGTGGCTGGTTAACAAAATCGAAGCTTGGCTGCTCCCAGATTACGTCGGTCGTACCAGGCGTACTGAGCAGCAGCTTGCCATAGCCATCAATCTCTAGCGCTCCCGTCTCACCAACAATGACATACATGTGCTGGCTGCGCGCCAGACTCAGCGAGGGCACCTCATGCGAAGTCCACTGCTGCGCCATCACTCCATTGGCAAAGTCAATCTGAGTCATCGCGCTCAGCCACGGGTGACCAGAATTACCATAGGTTGTGACATGGGCAAAGATGCGTTGTGCCTCTGATCCACTCCAAAAGCGCATGATGTCGAAGTTATGCACGCCCATATCAAGGAATGCACCACCATGCTCCGGCTGGCCCGGCCAAGCCCCCGCTGCGATATCATAGTCGCGCACCAGCGAACGGCCTTGAATCATTCGCACCACCCCGATCCGACCAGCATCGATTAATTGCTTGGCGCGCGCAGGCGTGCCACGGAAACGCAAGGTCTGAATAACTTGTAGCATGAGACCAGCCTGTCGACAGGCAACAATCATGCGGTCACAATCGGCTACGTTTGTTGCCATTGGCTTCTCGGTAAGGACATGCTTTCCTGCAGCCGCGGCTAACAGCACTTGCTCGCAATGGTCGGCATGGGGCGAGGCAATCAGTACAGCATCAACATCCGGCCGTGCTAGCAACTCGGCGTAGTCCGAAGCATACGCTACCCCGTAATCGGCAGCGAGACCAGGCGCACGTGTGCCGCCAGCAATCGCCGTCAGGCGGGCGCGGCTCACAAATTTGCTGATACACTCGGCATAGGTTCGGCCCATGTAGCCCGATCCAAGAATGGCCATGCGCAACTCAGTCATTAGTCGTCTCCTCTTGGTCTAAGCCCAAAGCCTACGGTCCCCTCACTTGACGAAACCGTATTGCACAAGCAAGGCGCGCACCATTTCAGGTTTCTGTCTCACGGGGATGTCCGGCTGACGCATGATGAAATGTGCTTCATGCTCGAGCGCCCGCATCTTCGCCGCCCGCTCGGGCAACTGCTCGAGGCAGGTCTTTGGAATCTTGATTACGCCCTCGACGCTGCCGTGGATCACGTCTCCGGGCCGGATCACAACACCCCCGACCTCCACCGGTTGATTGATCGAGCGGACACGCAACGCGGTATGGTGGATGACCCGTCCCCGGGCAAAGGCATGGAACGGCACCGTGGCAAAGCCGGCCACATCTCGGAGCCCCCCGTCAGTCACCACGCCGATACATCCAACCGAACGGAGACTCTTGGCCATGCCATCGCCGAGGATGCACTCGTGGTCGGGCCGCGATCCGACCGCTTTGACCACCCAAACTATCGGCTCGTAGATCCCTTGCATCTGCTCGAGCTGCTCATAGTGTAGGTCGAACTCATGTTTGCCGCCGGGTGAACTAGTGTCCATCTCGCAGGTGACGGCTGTTCCCACCATGGGCCCGAACCCGGGCGTCTGGCATTGAATGGATCCCCCAAGATAAACCTCCCCAGGCGGAATCGGGTCGATGTATCCGATGGTGTTCGCGATCAGCGCTGCGTCAAACTCCATCAACTGGCGGTAAATAGTGGAAAGCGTCATATGATTGGGTGGTTGACGGGGAATGAGGGAGACCCAGGAATCTCCAGCACAGAACAGCGTATTGCTCCCGACAGTGCGTCTGGTAAATGTGGGAAACCGATCAAAGTGGAATGGAGATTCAACACATGTTGACTGTACGCGATAACACTGCGCTTGTCAATTATCACTTCGGTGATGCGCGTTATTCTCCACTACACCAATGGTGTCACAGCCACAGGCCACTTGTTTTCAATCTTCGTGCTTACATTCGCACAGCCAAGGCAACGTACACAACCTCTATAAATCGGCACTGTCCGTCGATGCTTTCAACGCACCCAGTCGCTGCAAGCTGGTGCCGCCGTGCTTCTGCGCGCCCGCCGAGGTCATCAGGCCGACCATGGAGGGGATCACGCCTGAAATGCGCGTCGTTTCAAACACCTGAAGCTCCTCGTGTGCAGTGGACTGTGATTCGTGTCACAAAGCGAGTCTGGGCCGCCCGTCGCCGCCGGATAAGGAGGAGTTGGCGATCGGCGACCGGATTTCCGGGCGCCGAAGCAAGGAACCAATCCTCATCCGGCTCGGTCGTGAGGTCGAGCACCAGCCAACCATTCGGCAAGAGGAACTCGAGCGGCCCGGGAGGCAGGATTCGACGGACCTCCGTAAGCTGGTCATAGCCGCAGGCGCCCGCTACGACACCCGGCGCGGCCTCGGTCGGTCCGGCGTACGTGCCGCGAATGTGCAGCAGCCAATCGATCGTGCGCTTTCCTGGCGCCTCCACTTCGAAGCTGTCGCTGACGCTGCCCCCATCGAGCCGCAGGCGCCGCTGCATTCGCACGTCCGCGTAGGCCATGGACGGCGATTGCGGCCACTCGATCGTCCGCGTTCGCGCCGCGACCTGCGCCCAGCCGCCGGCGTCGGCCCAGCGCGCCTCCGCCGCGACGGAGCCGTCGTCAAAGGACGTGAATGCGGCAGACGCGGGGGGCTGGCTGGCCGAGTCGAGCAGCACGGTCGAGTGTGCGGCGGTCTGGCGGTACCACGTGTCGTTCAATGCAATGCCGTAACCCGGCGTGCCCGAATCGATCGCGATGCGGCCGCCGGCGCCGAACACCTGCAGACCGAGCTGATCCGGATGGCCGTGGGCGTCGCCGTCGCGCAGGGAGGCCTTCACGATCGCGGTGAGTTCGTCGGTGCGGAGAACGGCGAGGTCGTCGAGCTGCCGGCTCGGCCGCCGTGCGATTGCGCGACCGGCCGGGGCCGCCGCCGGGGCCTCAGCGCCGTCGAGCAGCGCCTCAAGCGTCACGCGCCCAGACCGCACCACGTTCGCCGCGAGCACCTGTCCGAACTCGGGCTCGCCGAACCACGCCCACGCAAGCTCGTGGAACCCATCCGCGCCGGGAATCCCGTGGCCAACCTCGCCCAGCAGACCGATGTGGTACCAGCAGTCGTTGACGGCCGGCAGCGACCCGTCCGGGAACGCGAGGTCCAGCGGCGCCCGGAACATCTCGCGGACAACGCCCTCCTGCGCGAACGGCCGGCCGGACGCCCGAAGCCCGCGGACCGTCCATGACAGTGCCGCCAGCACGTAGTAGTGGTAGCTGAGCGAGACCTCCCACCACAGGCCGTCGCCGCCGACGCCGCGGTACAGTTCGTCGCGGACGCCGTACTCGCCCTCGAGGATCTCGTCGATGGCGACGTCGTCGCCAAGGAGCATGGCCAAGGTCAGCAGCGCCGAGTTGTCCCAGTTCGCGACGTTCTGGACCGCACGGTAGCGGACCCGTGCAAGGTGCTCCCGCGCCGGCTCGAACAGGCCCTCGCGGATCGCACGCCGATCGTCGGGCGCCAGCGCGTCGCCGAGCAGCGCCGCTGCCCATGCCAGGCGAATGATCCAGACGTCCTCGTCAAGTGCGCTGAAGCAGGCGATCCCGTGGTAGGCGCCCGGGTACGGATTGGGTGAGCGCGGCAGCGTCCGGTAGCGCTCCGCGTAGCCAGCGAGCACATGGCGGACGACCGCCGCGTCGTCGTCGGAGTCGTCGAGAGCGTCGGGTGCGCCCATCGCGTGACGGACGGCCGCCCGCAGCGCCGCGTCCGAGAGCATGTCGTTGACCGACCAGCCCCACGCGCTGTCGAAGGGCTCGCCCGAGAAGACCTCGCCATCTACTGGACACGGGTGGCGATGTGGCTCGCGCGGGTCGAAGACCAGCTGGACGGCGTGCATCGGGCAGAAATAATCGTGGTAGTAGCCAGCCTGGCGTACCGGCAGCTCCGGCAGGGCGCGGTGGTAGCCCGCCAGCCGATCGTCGAGCGCCCGGCGGGCGGCGGCGAACCGCGGATCACGCCCTCGAGCCCGCAGGGCCGCGCGCCATTCGGCCGACGGGAAGGCGACGAGATCACTCATGCGCGGTAGGCCTCGAGGGTTCGGCGGGCGATGTCGTCCCAATCGGTGCTGGTGGCCGACTGCCACGCGGCGGCCCGCGCCCGCCCGAGGTCGATCTGACGAATTCGTCGCATTGCGACCTCCAGGGCGCCCGGCTCGTCCGGTGTATAGAGGATGCCCGCGTCGGCGGACATCTGGGAGGGCAGGCAGCCTATCGCGGGCGCGATCACGGGCCGCGGCCAGGACAGCGCCTGGACTAGGGATCCCGACGTCGTGGAGGCCCGGAACGGCAGGACGATCACGTCGCACGCCTCGAGCACCTGCACGAACGCCTCACCCGGGGCGTAGTCGTAGGTGCGCAAGACGATCCGCGGGTGATCGGCGAGGTATGCCCGGAGGTGACTGCGGTACTCAGCCTCGACGCCGCCACTGATGAGCATCCAGGCTTCGCCCGAATCGACGGCACGGAACGTGTCGATCAAGTTCTCGAGGCCCTTGTAGGGCAGCAGGTTGCCGATGAAACCATAGACGAAGGCATCGGGCGGGATGCCGAGGGCTGCGCGCTCATCGGCCCGGGTGACGGTGGCCGATAGGACGTCGATGAAGTTGCCGTGCGGGATGACGTGGATCGGAACCCGGGGGTGGAACTCTGCGCTTACGGCCTCGGCAGCAAGGTCGCAGTGGGCGATCAGCGCGGTACTCAGCTCCACCAGCCGGAACCGGAACTCCCGGTTGATATCGTGGTACTTACGATCGTGCGGGTAGAGGTTATGCACCGTCCAGACGAGCCGCCAGCCGAGATCTCGGGCCAGCCGCAGCTCGCCGACGAACGCCTCCATCGCCGCCTGAGTCTCGGCTGTGGTCGCCCGGTGGTACTCGTGCGCCGGCCAGTGCCAGTGCATCAAGTCGAAGTCGTCCGCGTGCTCGCGGATCCAGGCCTCGCCATGGCGGTCGACGTAGGTCACCTCGACGCCGACCCGGGCGAGACCGTCGGCGAGCAAGTTGCCGTAGGGGTTCGTCTGGTCATTCGGCTCGCGGGCGGGAACGGCGTAGTAGAAGGCAACGCGCGCCGTGGGCTTCGTCACAAGTCCACGATGCGCCGCTCGCGGGCCGCCGTGTAGACCGACTCCTGCACGCGCATCGCCGCGAGGCCGTCCATGCCCGTCGCGACCTCCGGTGGCCAGGCGTCGGAGGCGAACGCGTCTAGCAGGGCCACGTGGGTGCATATCTCGTCGATCACAATAGCGCGCTCGCCCTCGGCCGTCGCCAGGAGCAGTGTCCCGCGGCTGAACTTATCGTGCAGCGGCCAGGTCACTATGGTGCCTTCGGTGCCGGAGATCTCGAGAACCGAGGTCCGCGCTGGGCTCGGGTCCTCGATGCTCCAGTGGGCCGTTATCACGGCCTGGAGGCCGGAAGCGAATCGCAGCAGCGCCGACGCCGTGTCTTCCACACCGGACGGTTCCGCCAGCGTGTCCGTGAACGCGGCGACCTCCTGGACATCGTCGATGAGCACGTAGCGGAGCAGGTCGACGGCGTGGCTGCCTTGGTCGGCGAAGACCCCGCCGCCGCTCTGCGCGGGATCGAAGCGCCACCCACCAAGCCGCGGTCGGGAGCGACCCGAGAAGTTGACCCGGGCGGCCGTCAATCGACCGATGGCGCCCGACGCGATCAGGCGGCGGACCTCTCGGTGCCGGGGGTTGAACCTCTGGTAAAAGCACACAGCAAGGCGGCGCGCGGCCAGCACTGCGGCCAAGTTCATCGCCGCTGCCTCGGCGGTCGAGCGCGCCATAGGCTTTTCGACAAGGACGTCCCGGCCAGCCTCAAGCGCGGCGGTGGCGTCGGGGGCATGCCGGTCGACCGGCGTCGCGAAGTAGACCGCCTCCACGCCGGGGTCGGCGAGGAGGTCGTCAAGGCGGTCGTGCACGCGGCGGGCGCCATGGCGGAGTGCGAACGCCTCGGCCTTCGCTCGGTCACGACCGAGGACCGCCACTAAAGTGGCCGAAGGGGCGGCCGTCATCGCGGGCGCCATCACCCGCTCGGCGATTTCGCCCGGCCCGACGATTGCCCAGCCGAGGCGCGTGCGCGCCGCGCGCTCCTGAGTCACCAGCTCACGATAGGCGGGTCGCGACATCAATGACCAAACCTATAGGAAATCCAATCCCCCTGCACAACGTTATAGTACATTATTATTCTGGGATTGTCAATTACCACTTTGGCAATGCGCGCTAACCTCCACCCGACCAATGGTCTGACAGCCACAGACCACTTTTGTTCAATCATTGTGCTTAAATTCGCGTAGCCAACGCAACGTACACAACCTCCATAAATCGGCACTGTCCTTCAAGGCTTTCAACGCACCCCGCCGCTATAAGCTGCTGCCGCCGTGCTTTTGCTCGCACAGGTTGTGGCGCGAAGCAACTCGCTCATCGCGATTCCCGCCACCCGGTTCAAGCAGCCTGCATCAAAGGCGTAGTGCGATAGCTCAGGAGCTTGAGCCCGCACTCTTGCGCGATCTCGATGATCGTGCCCAATAGGCGGCTCTGATCCTCTTGGCGTGCGAGCGAGCGGTGCCACCAGGGACCTACAAAGACACAACGGTCGGCTCAAATAAGCTCACAAGGACAAGCTTGCGAACTTTAGGCCCGCCCAGCAAGGGACCATACATCAGCACGCATCCCTGACGCCCCTTGTAACTTTGGCATGCCAGTCCAGTCGGTGTTGCCCGTGGAAATCCACAACGAATCGCTGTGAACTGTGACCGAGGAGGCGTGCCGAGCCACCCAGGGGGTGCCTTTTAACTCGTGCCAGGTCACCCCGTCGTGCGAATACCACACGTCATTACGGTTGCCCTCGCTACCCACCGCAGGCATCCCAGCCGCCCCTGCGCCTGCCGATGCCTCCTCTTCATACAAATGCGGGTGTCCATTGAAGCCCCCAATTACCCACAACTTGCTGTCCCAGCTCAAGACCTCATGGTAATGCCGCCGCCGAAACGCAGCGTGCGCGGTGTGACAGATCCACTCTCTACCATCGGCGCTGGACCAGACATCGTTCAAATACAGCCGCGTCGGCTTGGGCACTTGGTAGACCAGCGAGTCCTGGACGTAGCCCACCGTCCCCGTAGCGGGGTCGAAGCCACCGATGAAGCCACCGCCGACCACCCACAGCCGCCCATTGAGCACTGCGTTGCCACCTACCCATCCCCGAGGCGCCCAGGGAGCCGC
>Ga0209553_1000745_pt1 | contig 16627 bp, 13 predicted proteins | sample LauGreFBDMM110DN_2_FD_188217 | JGI IMG/M metagenome (GOLD analysis project Ga0209553, IMG submission 188217) | Freshwater lake microbial communities from Lake Michigan, USA - Fa13.BD.MM110.DN (SPAdes) (version 2) | ecosystem: Environmental > Aquatic > Freshwater > Lake | place: Lake Michigan...
GGTGCGAACCACGGCCAGCGTCCTGGCGTTAGCGCTTAAGCTTTTTTGCATCACCAGGCCGGTGGTCAATAAAACCAAACCTATGAGCAGCACGCCTATTTCGATTTGCCTGTCCAGCCACAGCTTGACCCAGTCCAACTCCAGCCAATTGGTGTAACGCAAATCTGTGATGGAAGCACGCCAACCGTGAAACTGATGGTCAACAGCAAAGAGTTTTTCTTCTACCTTGTTCAAGACAATATTGCTGCCGTAACGCCGCTTCAAATGGAAATTCAATTCAAAGGGCTGCGTGGCATCCAGTGGCGTGGCTTTTTCAGCCAATAGAAAAAACGCATATGTGGTTTTTGGGTAGCCAGGAACCGATAAGCCTTTTTCGTAATCGATCAACTGCAGTTTTATTTCTTTGCCGTTTTGCGACAACGTGAAAGGCTGCGGTTCAGTCAGCCATTTGTCACGTTTGTTTAGCAGGTCTAAGTGATCATTCAGAGTCACCATCAAGGCCTGTTGGGTCCGGCGCTTATTAGTGATGTAGCGCCACCCTTCTGCGTCCAGCAGATTGCGCCCGGCCAAAGGATCGGCCAGCAAGCTGGCGTGAAAAACCAGCGCATCCTGCTCGTCTTTCAGCTGTGTTTGCAAATCATTCACAGGTGCGTTGGAAGTGGCATAGGTGTCGCGCAGTTGCTTGATGCTCACGCGCGTCGCCGTCACCAGACTGTTATCAAGCAATGCGTTCCAGTCAAGCGGCGTATAGCTGTCTGAATGTGCACGCCGCTGAGTGGCATTGGCCATGGCCTTGGCGGCCGCGCTGTCTGCGCTGATGTTGAGCTTTGCCATGGCCACCATGGCTGCAGACGAAAGAATGCTGCGGTTGATGGCTTTGGCTGTGACTGTGCCGTGGTGCACACCCGTGAGCTCTGCTGTCTGTGCGCTTCTGCTACCGGCTTCGTTCCAGTACAAAACTTCCACTATGTGTTGTAAATTAAGTTCTATGTACTGAGAAGCAAAATCCATTAATCTGATGGTGCCGGGTTTGTTCAAAAAGAACGGCTCTTTGTGGTCAATCAATATCACGTCACGGTAAACGCCAGTGGTGTCCATCATCACCAGCAAGTCCACCGGTTTGCCGCTGTAGCCGCGCACCGGCTCCAGATCTATGGTCTCAAAGGCATACCCGGCAAGCTCAGGTTTAGCTGAGGGCGCAGACGGGTTTTTCAGGAACAAGGGATAAGCGGGAATATCGGCTTGAATATCGCCAACCAGATACCTGCCTTCCAGCAGGTTTTCAATTTCAGTTTTATTTAATAAACCCGCGACAGACTGTGCCGATGTCAGCAGCAATAAGGCGCTGAGTAATAAGGCTTTAAGCATCAAAGCATTTTGCTTGAACCGGTTCAGTTGCAATCAGGGTATACATCTATATGGACAGGGCTGATGAGCTTTGTTTTTCAAGAATTACCGGTCTAGGGTTAGCACTAGGATGTTTACCCTAGGGGTCACAACACTGGTTTCATGGTTATCATGATCTTTGAAAGTGATCACTATGTTCGCTCTTGAACGGATCATTTTTAAACTTCGCATAAACAAAGGAGATCCAATGAAACTTTCGACCATCATGTCAGTGGCGATTTCGCTGCTGATGGGTTCAGCGCTTGCACAGCAAGAAGAGACAAGGCACCACGCCTTAAAAGGCCCGATCGACGACAACGCACTGACCTGGGCGCCGACCCAGTGGGGTGCAAACGACCGGGCTGGCAGTGCCAACCATACAAAAAACAGCGCTAATATCGCCAAAGCTTTGTCGACCGTCAAACAAAACAAAGCTATTACCATTGGTAAGCATTACCACTCAGAGGCTCCCGGTTTCGGGCCACGTAAATGGAACATGTGGATTCCCGGTACACCCACCGGCGGTCCTTTCGGCAAAAACGCCTTGGTCTACCATGATGAATTGGTCACCACACAAATCGGTCAGATTCAAACTCAGTTCGACGGCCCTGGTCACATTTATGTGAACACCTCTAAAGGCCCGATGGGTTACAACGGCATTATCAGCTGGGACGCATATGAGCGTGGCGCCGGCGGGCAGGTTATGGGCATGGGCCCGCACGGTGTTGATCACATTGGCGATTTAGGCTTTGTATGCCGTCTGGTGGTGTTGGATGCCGTGGCATACCGCAAGTCACAAGGCAAACTGTCTTCCACTGCTGAAATGCTGCCTATTCCCCGCAAGCCGGGCGACATCGGCATCATCACCGGTGATGACCTTCAAGCCATCGTGAAAGCGCAAGGCATGAAAGAAATCGGCGCAGGCGACTGTGTGGCATTGCACACCGGCCAAGGTAACACTTGGGGCGCAAGCCGCTTCAAGTCTATGACTTCTGAGCAACGTGCTGCCGCCCGTGCCATGTTTGCCGATGGTGAACCCGGCTATGGCATCAGCGCTTGTCAGTACATGGCCAGCAGAAACATTGCGCTGACCATGGGTGACACCTCTGCCAATGATGCACAACCTGGCAATGAGATTGAAGGTTATGCCGTTCCTTGCCACACGGAATTGCAAACACGTCGCGGTATTTGGAACCTGGAAAACGTCGACACAGAAAGCCTGGTTAATGCAGGCGTGAAAGAGGGCGCATTCATTTGGGCTCCTCTGAAAATCCTTGGAGGTACCGGTTCACCCGGCAACCCTATGGTTTTGTATTAATCAAGTTTTGGCCTGATTACATCAGGTCTTGAAATATGAAAAGCACTTCCCGAAAGGGAAGTGCTTTTTTTTAGCGCTTTTCGATAAGGAAAAAATATTCAGGTGCGCAATCAGGTGCACACACCACGGCCCAACCAGCCTCTTCGCTGTTAAAGCCGAAGTAAATTTGGGTTTCGTCTTTGATGTCGTTCACCGTATCCATGCGGATCATTTTTTTCGGTGCTTGCTTGTCTGGAAAATTACGGAGGTTTTTAAAAATCGTCTCGTATGCTTCTTGGCGTTCGGCTGCGTCTGCTTCATAAGCGGAAATACGTCTGAAAAAGCGCAAACCGGGCTCAGGTTTACGAGTTCTGGGTGAAAAGGCTGAAATAAAAGGGCGGTCAAAATAACTGTTGGGGTAACGCCAAAGCCAATCATCGTTATTGCTGATGAATTGGTTGCAGTCTATGTTTGTCATGAAGTCCAAAACTTTAGGAAAAGTGAAATTAAACAAAGTGCGGCAATCCACTTTTTGTTCTTTCTCATCCGGCACCTGACCGTTGTGCGCCATGGCTGAACCGCCAATCAACAAAGTAATTGCTAAAGTGGCCAATTCGTTTTTCTTAAACATGGGTTTTCCTGTTCTTCAAAGAAATCTATTTTAGGCTTAATCAAGCACGTAAGTGATGCCCGGTAGTGAAATCGTTCTTGCCGCAGACATCGCGCCCTTTGAGCAGCCACAAGGGACGGGTAGCGAAATTCAGATTCAAACCGGTTTCACCTTTGGCTGGATGCAGCTCGCGGTCAAAGTGTGAACTCGTCGGCATATAGCGAATTGCTACGCCTGTACGCCGCAGGTCTGATGTGTTGGCGTTAGCGCCGTGGATCATGTAGACATCGTGCAGCGACATTTGTCCGGGTAGTAACTCCAGGTCATGGGCCGTCGCCGGGTCAAAGCAGTCAGCGTTAACCGACTGGTTCAGCGTTAATTCTGATCTGTCCTCATGCAAATGCGGATGCAAGACTTTGTCTGTGTGTGAGCCGGGAATGACGCGCAGGCATCCGTTCTTTTTCAAACTGGGTTCAAGCGCAATCCACACCGTGCATGTGGCCAGAGGGCGTATCGGCCAGTACTGGCCGTCCTGGTGCCAAGGCGTGGCATAACCGCCTTCGGGTGGTTTGCAAAACACCTGGCAACCCCATAACGCGATATCGCCGCCTATCACCTGCGACACCATGTCTATCAGCGGCGGGTACATGGCAAGCTCTAGAAAACGACTGCTGCCAATCACACCATCATCATTTTTTCCTTCGATATGTGCGCTGACCAATTTTTCCGGGCGAACGCCAGGGTTAGCGTCTATCAATTGCTGAAGCGTAGTTTGCAGCGCATTCACCATGTGAGCGGGCAAAGTGAAGGAGGGCACGATATAGCCGTTTTGACGGTAATCTGAAATTTCTTTTTCGCTCAATATGGATGAAGTCATGTCAGCCCCAGATGTTTTTCTCATCAATGAGTTTATACATAGGCGACTCAGGGGTTTTCCCTTTATCAAACCTTAACCATAAAAAAACCCCGCAACGCTTTCACGGTGCGGGGCTTGTTCAGCCATGAAGGCTTGAAGCAAATCAGCTCAGTGCGTGACCTTGTGCGTTCACGAAAAAAGCGTAAATGAAGGTTGAGCCTGTCATGAACAAACGGTTGCGCTTGGTGCCGCCAAAAATCAGGTTGGCAATACTTCAGGTGTGTGCAGGAAAGCCAGCATGGTGCCATCAAGGTGATGCTCGCGCACGACATTGGTCTGCATGCCGCACCAGCCCAAGCCGCACCACCCGTTGCCGTCGGTGTCGCAACGGATATGTTTACTGTTTCACAGCTTCGACTTGAATCAACAGCTTGACTTTGTCAGGAATACCGAAGTCGATGCCCCAGTTCATGCCCCATTGGCTGCGCAAAATGGTGGTTTCAAAGTCTCCGCCACAGACTTCACGCTTGAGCATGGGGTGGTCATAGCAATTGAAATTGGTTGCTTTCAACACCACAGGCAAGGTTTTACCCAGCATGGTCAAGCTACCGGCGACTTCAGACACTTTGTCTGCGTTGAAGCTGAATTTGTCAGCCGTGAACTTCATGGTCGGGTGTTTGGCCGCGTCAAAAAAGTCAGGCTTTTTCAAGTGGGCGTTGAAAGCCTCTGTTCCTGTGTTGATCGAGTCTGCTTGTATGGTCAAGTCCACTTTACCGGTTTTGCCGGCGCGGTCAAATTGCACAGTGCCTTCTTTTTTGTCAAAACGGCCGCGGTTGGTCGATGTGCCGAAGTGGGTCACTTCAAAAGTCACAAAAGTGTGAGTGGGTTCGATGGCATAAGTGGCAGCTTGTGCTGAAACTGCACTGGCCAAAGCCGTTGCTGTCAAAGCGGATGCAATGAAAAATTGACGCATAAATACTCCTGATTGAAAATTGAAATTAAAGCTTGGCAACGCCTGTCAGTACAAATTTGAATTTCACTTGTACATCGTCAGCCACCATGGAGGTGTCTGACCATTCGTTGTCACCGATCTTGAAGGGCAAACGCTTGAGAGTGAATGCACCTACGGCGGTGGTGAGGCCGCCGGTTTGGCTAAGGCTGACCGGGACGACGATGTCCTGGCTCAAGCCTTTGATACTGAGTTTTCCAATGACTTCATATTTGCCGGCACCCGTGCTTTTGACCGCGCCGGATTGAAAACCTGCTTTAGCAAATTTGGCGGTGTTGAACCAATCGGCTTTGACCAGTTCCGCATCCGTTTCTTTGGAGCCCAGCGTGGCACTTGCCATGTCAACGCTGAAGTTGATTTTGGCTGCGACGGGTTTGGCCGGATCGAAACTGATTTGCGCATCAAATGTTTTGAAGCGCCCCTCAACCGGCACGCCCATCTGCTTGCTGACAAACACGATTTCGCTTTGACTTGCTTGTAGTTTTTGCTGGGCTTGTACTTGCAGCGAAGCCAGAGCGGATGAGGCTATGAAAAGAGGGAATAAAAATTTGTATGAAACCATGGGATTTTTTGTGTGAATTAAAAATGACGGACAGGCAATATACGTTGCAACATAGCGTGTTTGTCGACAAACTGGTGTTTCAGCGCGGCGGCTACGTGTAAGCCCACCAGTCCTGCCAGGGCGAAAGCGCTGATCTCGTGCCAGGGCTTGATCAACTCAGCCAGCGCCTTGTCTGCAGTGACAAAATCCGGCAGCGGCAAGATGCCGAATACCACCACCGGATAACCTGCGGCCGAGCTGTAAGCCCAACCTACAAACGGCACGATGAAAAACAGCGCATACATGGAGTATTGCGTGGCCATGTGAGCGAATTGCTGCCAGGCCGGCATGTGTTGTTGGATGTGAGCTGGCAGGGGAGGCGGTTGATGGGTGATACGCCACACCAATCGCAAAACAGTCAACGTGAGTACACAAATACCGGCCCATTTATGCCAGTTGAAGAGTTTTAACTTCAGTGGCGAAACCGGTAAGTCCGCCATAAAAAACCCCGCTGCAAACACACCGGCCAAACCCATGGCCAGCAACCAGTGAAGCAGCATGGCGATTAATGAGTATTTGTCTGTTTTAGGCTTTGCTGCCAGGTTTTCTTCTTGCATGTGCGTTAGTTTATGGATGAAAAAATCTAACGCATCAAATATGATTGATTTGACTGATCAAAATAATTGATCCTTTAAGCCGATATGGACTTTCGAAACATCCATGCCTTGTCAGGAAAAGCCGTTTAGGAAAAAATCGCCGCATCAGCGGCGAAACAGTAAGCGTGAGCCAATCGTTAATTGCGCTGAACTTTGTTTTGTACTGGTAACAAGGTGTATTCGATGTCCAGATCGCGCTTGCCGTTGGAATTCAACTCAATCCAGACCACACGCTGGCCGCGTTTGAACTGAAAGGAATTGTGTAAGCTTACCCGCCGGCTGAGCAACATTTCCCAGCCCTTGGCCTTGGCATCTTCAACCAGCTCATCACGAGCCACATCCAGGCAAGTGGCACCACCATCGCATTGAATCATTCTCTTAGTCACCACAGGTGCGGGTGCGGGTGCTGGAGCAGGGGGAGCGGGTTCAGGCTTTCGGGCGTTTTTCGAACCTTTTTTCACAGGCGCAGGGAGCGGTTTGACCTGGACCGCTTCAGAGATCACAGGGAGTGGTCCGGGTTTATCGCTGAAAACAGCACGGGCGTACAACCGGCCGAGCATTTGCTCCCCGAAACCCACGACGGTTTCTTCATTGATGCGTGTCGGTGTTGAGCCTGGAATCCACGGAAAATCGTAGGTCGGCTCTTTTTGCCAACGACGCGGTATTTCGCCTTCACGCAAAGTGGGAATATAGGGGGCAAACAGCATAGGGCCTGCCGCAGCGCTGGCATCGTCAGCTTGTAAGGAAAGCGGCTTAGGCGGTGTCACAGGCGTGGTTTTGGCCTGTGAGGCTGCGGGTGTGGTTTGGTTCAAATCCACGGTTGCAGTTTTGGCCGCTGCGGGAGCAGGGCTGTTGATGGGCACAGCGGGTTCGTTGGTGTTCAGTGAAACCGCAGGAACAACTGCCGGTGTTTTTTTGCCGGCTTGTTCGCTGATGCGTGGCGGTAATTTCACGACTGCGAATTGTCCTGCGTCATCGTCTTCGTCCAAACCCAGGAAACTGGAACAAGCAGTCAGCAACATACAGGCAGTCATCAGACCGAGGGATTTCTTGGAGTGGCTAAAAATGGGTTGCATACATCAAACTTTGTGAATTTGGGTTACCCGGATGGGGTCAGTCATTGGACGCAGATTCGCGTCCGCTAGGACGGTTGCCACGTTGGTTTAACAAAACCGAATAGACAGCGTCCACCCCGGCGGTGGTGTTCGTCAGTCGAATGTCCAGAATCCGGTCATCCTGCGTCAAGGTCACCACATAACTCGTGCCTAAGCGCATCAAGGAGTGCAACTGCCAGTTTTTCAACAGGGCGTCCCCGATCAATTCGTTATGCACCTGCTCACTGTGTGACTCGGGCAGGGTGGCGAAAAAAATCCCGGTTTGCTGATTACCTTCACCCAACAAAACGGTTTGTTCGTGCCGGGTCAGCAGCATCGAATCCACGTAGGGGTACATCGAACTTTGTAAAACAGGCCAGCGTGTTTGTGCGTGCAGCGATGGTGACATCACCAGCACCCAACAAATCAGGGCCATGGTCTTCAAGGCGTTCAGTGAAAAATGTCTTGGTGTCATGTTGGACAGAACTTCAAAAAGGGAAAAGGCAAGGTTTATTCCTGTCAAACCTTCAGTACCTACAATATATCAACAAAAATGATCAAATCATCAAAAACAACAGTCCTAATGGAATAAATGACAAATAGTCTAAGGTGAATATCGAATTCAAAATGCCCATCAAAGCGATAGGAAGAATAATAAATAATTCAATTATTGAATTCTGAAATAAATCTCATTTTTTGAGATTCGACAGAAGTTTAAAATTAAAGCTATGTGGAGGGGGCTCAGCGCCGACGACTGCCGCCTAAGAGGCCGCCAAGCACGCCGCGTACGATTTCGCGGCCTATGGCAGAACCAACTGTTCTCACCGCGCTTCTAACAACAAGTTGAGCCACGCCATCATGCCTGCCGCCACGCGGTCCGGTGGAGCCGAACAAAAGTTCAGACACCTGGCCCATGACCCCGTTATCAGCAGGTGTTGCAGCATTTTGCATGCTTTGTTTGGCTTGGCTGACCGCGTGCTCGTCCATGGCGGGCGCTCGTCCTTTGATTTTTTCGTAAGCTGATTCTCGATCCACGGTTTTTTCGTAGACACCGGCAACCAGGGATTCAGACATCAACACTTTGCGTTGCTCAGGAGAAATAGGGCCGAGTTGACTGCCGGGGGGCAGAACAAACACGCGTTCGGTTTCGCCGGGGCGTCCTTTTTCGTCAAGCAGGCTGACCAGGGCTTCGCCCACAGCCAGCTCAGTGATGGCAGCTTCAATGTCCAGCCCTTTTTTCGGCCGCATGGTTTGTGCTGTTGCCGCCACTGCTTTTTGGTCACGAGGCGTGAAAGCACGCAACACGTGTTGCACCCGGTTGCCGAGCTGGCCCAGCACAGTGTCGGGTATGTCCAACGGGTTTTGTGTGACGAAATACACGCCCACGCCTTTGGAGCGCACCAGGCGCACCACGAGTTCAATGCGTTCAACCAAGACTTTGGGTGCTTCATTGAAAAGCAAATGCGCTTCGTCGAAAAAGAACACCAGTTTGGGCTTGTCCAAGTCACCGACCTCTGGCAGTTGCTCGAACAACTCAGAAAGCATCCACAGCAAAAAAGTGGCGTACAGACGCGGGGAGTTCATCAGCTTGTCGGCTGCCAGAATATTCACCAGACCGTGGCCGTTGCCGTCGGTTTGCATGAAATCGTGGATGTCGAGCATGGGTTCGCCAAAGAAGCGGTCTCCGCCTTGCGCGTCAATCTGCAACAAGCCACGTTGAATCGCGCCTACGCTGGCGGCGCTGATGTTGCCGTATTCGCTGGTGTAATCCTTGGCGTTTTCGCTCACGTGTTGCAGCATGGCGCGCAGGTCTTTCAAATCGAGCAACAACAAGCCGTTGTCATCCGCGATCTTGAACACCAGATTGAGTACACCTGCTTGGGTCTCGTTCAGATTCAACATGCGCGACAACAACAAAGGCCCCATGTCACTGACAGTCGCGCGCACCGGGTGGCCTTGTTCACCGAACACATCCCACAGCGTGACCGGACTGGCGGCAAATGCCGGTGTGTCGAGGCCGCGCTCTCTCAATACCGCCGCCATCTTGTCAGACAACTTACCGGCCTGACTCATGCCCGTCAGGTCGCCTTTGACATCGGCCATGAACACAGGAACACCTATGCGGGATAAACCTTCGGCCATGGTTTGCAAAGTAACGGTTTTTCCGGAGCCAGTGGCACCGGTAATCAACCCGTGGCGGTTAACCAGTTGCGGCAACAGAAAAGATTGAGTGCTGCTGTTGCGGGCGATCAGTATGGGGTCTGACATGGCGTGAGACAGGCTGTGCGGATTCAGCGCAGTGAGGGATCCGCTTGGGTGGCAACTGCACCAGCGCTGACACGGCGGGCGCCATTAAAACGTTTACGCCAATAACTGTCCGACATGTTTTCAATACGCACTTCGCCGCCTGAGCGCGGTGAATGGATGAAGCGGCCTTCGCCGACATAAATACCGACATGGCTAAAAGTTTTGCGCAAAGTATTGAAAAACACCAGATCGCCGGGTTGCAATTCGGCCTTGTCTATGGTTTGGGTGGCAGCCGCTTGTGCTTTAGCGTTGTGCGGCAACACCAAACCCAAGGTGTTTTCGTACATGGCGCGAACAAAGCCGCTGCAATCAAAACCGTTGGTGGTACTGCCACCGCGCTTATAAGGCACGCCCAGAAAACCCATGGCGTTGACCACCAGATCGGAGGTTTGGTTGCCTACACTTTTGCTGATGTGATTGATCTGCGACAAAAACAGCGACTGGTTGATAAAGTTTTCCAGATCATCCTCTTCGGGCACCACAGGCGCGGCATGCGCGAAACCTAGGGAGAGGCAAACAACAAGTATCAGTTTGAGCATATGCCGCAATTCTACTGGCTGAGGCACGGTAGGCCGACTGTCGCACAATCACCTCATCTCTTTTCATTTGTATTTAAGGAATTTCATATGTTTCGTGCCCTCGTCCTCGACAAAGAACCCACATTCAACGCAACCGTCCAATCGCTGGAAGAAAACCGTTTACCTGATGCCGATGTGCATGTGCAGGTGGCTTATTCAACACTGAATTACAAGGACGGCTTAGCCATCACCAACAAAAGCCCGGTGGTGCGCGTCTGGCCGATGGTGGCCGGCATTGATGGTGCTGGTTCGGTCATTTCTTCCGCTCACGCCGATTGGAAAGCAGGCGATCATTTCGTACACAACGGCTGGGGTGTAGGCGAAACCCACTGGGGTTGTTTGTCTGAGCAAGCAAGATTGAAAGGCGATTGGCTGGTCAAGTTGCCCAAGGCCTTCACGCCGCGCCAGGCCATGGCCATAGGCACCGCTGGGTATACGGCCATGTTGTGCGTGATGGCTTTGGAGCAGCAAGGCGTGCAAGCTGGCAAAGGTGAAGTGCTGGTGACCGGAGCCACTGGGGGGGTAGGCAGTGTGGCTGTGGCTTTGCTTGCCAAGCTCGGTTACCAAGTGGTAGCCGCCACCGGCAAAGCCAGCGAAGAAGCGTATTTGAAAAGCTTGGGCGCGCACAGCATCATGGACCGCGCTGAATTGTCGGCAGCCGGTAAACCGTTTCAAAAAGAACGCTGGGCCGGAGTGGTCGACGCCGTCGGTTCGCATACCCTGGCCAATGCGCTGGCCCAGACCCGTTACGGCGGCGCAGTAGCCGCCTGCGGACTGGCCCAGGGCATGGATTTACCAACCACGGTCATGCCGTTTATTTTGCGCAACGTGCGTTTGATCGGCGTGGATTCGGTGATGGCACCGTTGTCCTTGCGACAGCTTGCCTGGGACAGATTGGCGCAGGATCTGGATACGGCCAAGTTGGAGAGCATGATCGAAGAAATCACGTTGGATCAGGCGTTAGAAAAAGCCCATGCGCTGATGGCTGGTCAGGTGCGCGGCCGCATTGTGGTGAAGATTTAAATTATGTTGCTAGACGCTGAAGATTCCCAACTCGTGCTCATTGATTACCAGGAGCGCTTGATGCCGGCCTTGTTTCAAGGTGACGCCTGCCTGGCCAACGCCATGCGCTTGGCGCAAGCCGCACATGTGTTGTCGGTGCCGGTTTGGGGCACCGAGCAAAACCCGGGCAAGCTGGGCAGCAACCCTGCCGCAATGAAAGCTTTGTGCAAACAAACCTTGGCCAAAATGCAATTCAGCGCCTGCGAAGAAGGCCTGGTCGAATGGTTGCGACCTGAGCTCAAAAACAAACCGGCGGGTAACGCGCGCAGCCTGCCCAAGCATTTGCAAAAACCTGCTGCTGTGGAGTCGACGCCTTCAAGCATCGTGCTAGCGGGTGTGGAAGCTCATGTGTGTTTGATGCAAACCGCTTTGGATTTGCTGGAAGATGAATTCGAAGTGTGGGTGGTAACGGATGCGTGCACGTCGCGCACCGAGCGTAACCGTGACGCAGCCTATGACCGTTTGGCCGCAGCCGGGGCCGAATTGCTGACCACTGAAATGGTCTTGTTTGAATGGTTACGCAGCGCTGAGCATGAGCATTTCAAAGACATACAAGCATTGATCAAATAACAACGTCCCCCGGAGATACGCTGTGAATAATTACGCCAGTTTTTACCAACGATCCCTGAATGAACCAGATGCCTTTTGGGCAGAGCAGGCCGGATTGATTGACTGGCAGGTCAAGCCTACGCACATTTGCGACTACAGCAAACCGCCTTTTGCCAACTGGTACCAAGGCGGTCAGACCAATTTGTGCCACAACGCGGTAGACCGGCATTTGAAAGACCGGGCCAATCAAGCTGCTTTGATATACGTGTCTACCGAGACCGGTGTGGAAGTCACCTACAGTTTTGCGCAACTCAGCGACGAAGTGCAGCGCATGGCGGCCATCTTGCAAAGCCTGGGCGTGAAGCAGGGCGACCGTGTGCTGATTTATATGCCCATGATTGCCGAGGCTGCTTTTGCCATGCTGGCTTGTGTGCGCATAGGCGCGGTTCATTCGGTGGTGTTCGGTGGTTTTGCTTCGCATTCGCTGGCCACCCGCATAGATGATGCCAGCCCGGTGCTGATCATCAGCGCAGACGCGGGTTCGCGCGGCGGCAAGGTGGTGCACTACAAACCGCTGTTGGATGAAGCCATTTCACTCAGTCAGCACAAACCGTCTGCAGTGTTGATGGTGGACCGCGGTTTGTCGGCGTTCACCACTGTGCCGGGGCGCGACCAAGGTTACGCAGCCTTGCGTCAGCAGCATTTGAATGCGCGCGTGCCCTGTGTCTGGCTGGACAGTGCTCACCCGAGTTACACCTTGTACACCTCGGGCACCACTGGCAAGCCCAAGGGAGTGCAACGCGACACCGGCGGATACACCGTGGCCTTGGCTGCCAGCATGCAGCATATTTTTGAAGGCAAACCCGGCGAGGTCTATTTCAGCACCAGCGACATTGGTTGGGTGGTCGGTCACAGTTACATCATTTACGGGCCCTTGATAGCTGGCATGGCGACGCTCATGTACGAAGGTTTGCCGACCCGCCCGCACGGCGGTGTCTGGTGGGAATTGGTTGAAAAATACAAAGTCACACACATGTTCAGCGCCCCGACGGCGGTGAGAGTATTGAAAAAGCAGGATCCTGCGCTGTTGTCCAAATACGATATCTCCAGCCTCAAAGCTTTGTATTTGGCTGGTGAACCCTTGGATGAACCGACGGCTCAATGGATTGCTGACGGACTGGGTAAACCCATCATCGATAACTATTGGCAGACCGAAACCGGTTGGCCTATTTTGACCGTGGCCAATGGCGTACAAAAAATGACCAGCAAGTTCGGCAGCCCGGGCGTGCCTATGTATGGGTTTAACGTGAAGCTCTTGAGCGACAGCACCGGTGAAGAACTCACCGGTGCCAACGAAAAAGGCGTGGTGGTCATAGAAGGACCGTTGCCGCCGGGCTGCTTGCAAACCCTATGGGGCGACGATGATCGTTTTGTCAAAACCTATTGGCAAAGCGTACCTGGCAAGCTGGTGTATTCCACGTTTGATTGGGGGGTGCGCGACAAAGACGGTTATTTCTACATTCTTGGCCGCACGGATGACGTGATCAACGTCGCCGGCCACCGTTTGGGTACGCGGGAAATCGAGGAAAGCATTTCCAGCCATCCGAATGTGGCTGAGGTGGCGGTGGTTGGCGTGGCTGATGATTTGAAAGGCCAGGTTGCCATGGCATTTGTGGTGGCAAAGGACGCTAGCGCGCTGGGTGACGCGGCTGCCTGCTTGAAGTTAGAGGGTGAAATCATGAAACTTGTCGACAGCCAGTTGGGCGCTGTGGCCAGGCCGTCGCGGGTATTGTTTCTGAGCTTGCTGCCCAAAACCCGCAGCGGCAAGCTGTTGCGCCGGGCGATACAAGCAGTTTGCGAAAAACGCGACCCCGGCGACTTGACGACGATTGATGACGCCACACCGTTGCAACAGATCAGGCAGCAACTGGGCTGACCGCCAGTTAGTGGCACAATGTAAATACATACCGGCGTAATACAAGGTGCCGGTTGCACCCGTTATCCGGTTCAGCCGTGTCACGGAGGGTTCATCAACCAAGCTTATGTTTCCTGCAGGGAAACGGAGGTCAGCAATGAGCGATTCACCGCAGACGGGTTCGTCCGTCTATCTAGCCTATGCAGGCAACACTTATCTCTTCGGCGGCAACGCGCCCTATGTTGAAGAGATGTATGAAAACTATCTCCTCAACCCCGGCAGCGTGCCCGACTCGTGGCGTCAGTACTTTGACGCGCTTCAGCATGTGCCTGCTGTTGACGGCAGTCAAACCAAGGATGTGCCGCACCTCCCGGTGATTAATGCGTTTGCCGAGCGCGCCAAGCAAGGCGGCACGCGTGTGGTCATGGCCAGCGCCGACCAGGAAATGGGTCGCAAGCGCACCGCAGTTCAACAATTGATCGCGGCTTACCGCAATGTCGGCCAGTTATGGGCCAATCTCGACCCGCTGCAACGCACTGGCCGCCCCGACATCCCAGAACTCGAGCCCTCGTTCTACGGCTTCAGCGATGCCGACCAGGAAACTGTGTTCGACACCAGCAACACCTTCTTTGGCAAAGACCGCATGAGTCTGCGTGAGCTGCTCAACGCTTTGCGCCAGACCTATTGCGGTACGCTGGGTGCGGAGTACATGTACACCACCGATATGCGGCAAAAACGCTGGTGGCAAGAAAAGCTGGAAAGCATTCGCAGTCACCCGCAATTTTCGATTGAGAAGAAAAAACACATTCTGGATCGACTGACTGCAGCCGAAGGTTTGGAGCGCTATCTGCACACCAAGTATGTCGGCCAAAAACGCTTTTCACTCGAAGGCGGTGAAAGCTTTATCGCTGCCATGGATGAATTGATTCAGGCCGCCGGCACGCAGGGCGTGCAAGAAGTCGTCATAGGCATGGCTCATCGCGGTCGCTTGAATGTGCTGGTCAACATCATGGGAAAGATGCCCAAAGATTTGTTTGCCGAGTTTGACCATACCGCGCCAGAGGAATTACCGGCCGGTGACGTGAAATACCACCAGGGCTTCAGTTCGGACGTTTCTACCGCTGGCGGTCCTGTTCATTTGTCCCTGGCTTTTAACCCCTCGCATTTGGAAATCGTCAACCCCGTGGTCGAAGGCTCGGTGCGTTCACGCATGGATCGGCGCGATGACCCTCGCGGTTCACAAGTATTACCAGTGCTGGTGCATGGAGACGCGGCTTTCGGTGGACAAGGCGTCAATCAGGAAACCTTGGCACTGGCCCAGACCCGGGGTTACACCACGGGCGGCACGGTTCACATCATCATCAATAACCAGATAGGTTTCACCACCTCTGACCCGCGTGACATGCGCTCATCTGCGTTTTGTACCGACATCGTCAAAATGGTTGAAGCTCCTGTGTTGCATGTGAATGCCGATGATCCCGAAGCAGTCGTTCTGGCCACCCAACTTGCGCTCGAATACCGCATGACTTTCAGCCAGGACGTGGTGGTTGACATTACTTGCTTTCGAAAGCTCGGACACAACGAACAGGACACGCCCAGTCTGACGCAGCCTTTGATGTACAAAAAGATTGCGGCTCACCCGGGTACGCGCAAGCTGTATGCGGAGCGCCTCAGCGCTCAAGGCTTGGGCGAGAGTATTGGTGACGATATGGTGAAAACTTTCCGCGCTGCACTCGACGCGGGCAAAAACACCTCCGAACCGGTGTTGACCAACTTCAAAACCAAGTTCACGGTAGATTGGAGTCCGTTCCTTGGCAAGAAATGGACAGATGCCGCGGACACAGCATTGCCCATGGGCGAATGGAAGAGATTGGCAGAACGCATCACCACCTTGCCGCCGGGTGTGACACCGCATTCGCTGGTTAAAAAAGTGCTGGATGACCGCGCTGCAATGGGACGGGGCGATCTGCCCGTGGACTGGGGCATGGGCGAACACATGGCATTTGCTTCGCTGGTGGCCAGCGGTTTTCCGGTGCGCTTGTCGGGCGAAGACTCCGGCCGCGGAACTTTCACCCATCGACACGCCGTGATTCACGATCAAAACCGCGAAAAATGGGACACAGGTACTTACATACCTTTGCAAAACGCGGCGGATAACCAGGCTCCTTTCACCGTCATCGACTCCATTCTCTCTGAAGAAGCGGTACTCGGTTTTGAATACGGCTATGCCTCCAATGATCCGAACACACTGGTGATCTGGGAAGCGCAATTTGGCGATTTCGCCAATGGCGCGCAAGTGGTGATCGACCAGTTCATCGCCTCCGGCGAAGTGAAATGGGGCCGTGTGAACGGCATCACCCTCATGCTGCCGCACGGCTACGAAGGCCAGGGGCCGGAGCACAGTTCAGCGCGGGTTGAGCGTTTCATGCAACTCGCAGCCGACACCAACATGCAAATCGTGCAGCCCACTACGGCCAGCCAAATCTTCCACGTGCTGCGTCGCCAAATGGTGCGAAATCTGCGCAAGCCCTTGATCATCTTCACGCCCAAATCTTTGTTGCGTCACAAGGATGCGGCCTCGCCGGTGTCCGAGTTCACCAAGGGCGGTTTTCAGACCATCATCCCTGAGTCCAAAGACCTCAAGGCGGACAAGATCAAGCGCATCGTGATGTGCTCGGGCAAGGTGTATTACGACTTGTCCAAAAGACGCGAAGAAGGCGGGCACGACGACACGGTGTTGTTGCGCTTGGAACAGCTCTATCCGTTC
>Ga0209553_1000746_pt1 | contig 16614 bp, 9 predicted proteins | sample LauGreFBDMM110DN_2_FD_188217 | JGI IMG/M metagenome (GOLD analysis project Ga0209553, IMG submission 188217) | Freshwater lake microbial communities from Lake Michigan, USA - Fa13.BD.MM110.DN (SPAdes) (version 2) | ecosystem: Environmental > Aquatic > Freshwater > Lake | place: Lake Michigan, USA...
AGCGAATTGTAGACCCATGTCTGTGTGTCACTGCCGATCGCGAGTTGTGTCAGGTTTCCATTGCTGCTGTACTGATAATTCCATACCGGGGAAACTTTCGTTCCCGCTCCGTCCGGGTCTGGCAGAGTCAACTGCGTGACGAGCCCGTTGCTGTTGCGCACCGCAGTCGTGGTGTAGCCCAGTGTATTGATGATGGTCGTGAACTGACCGAATGAGTTGTAGATCGACTTCGACACCTGATTCAGTTGATCGGTGTAGACGGAATACAGATTGCCGGTCGAATTTGGCAGATAGGGAGTCGCCGGGTTACCCACGGTCCCTGTGCCGCTCGCCGGAATCCCGCGCGACTGATACGGATCGAGCTTCTGCACACCTCCGTCGGCCGCAGTGATCTGATCGAAGAGTCCCAGATAATCGTACGCAACTGTCGCGGCATGGCTCAGCGGGTCAGTGATTGTGACGAGCTTTCGGGTCGTCCCCGAGTAGCCGTATGTCGTCACAGGGCTCGTGAGCGATCCCGCGCCGTCCGGATCGGTTTCGTGACTGAAGTAATCCGCCCTTGGCTGTCGTGTCCGATCGTTGTCACGCGCGACGCATTGTCGGTCACCGTGGCCAGCAATCCCCCGGAATAGGCAAACGTCGTCACGCGACCCCACGGATCGGTCACGGTGGACAGATCATCTGTCTGGCCGTCACTGTCTCCATCCACATAGGCATACGCTGTTGAATTGCCCGCCGCATCAACTCGTGATGTGACGTTGCCGTTTGACGAGAAATTGATCTTGTCGCCGTACTGATCGGTAAGCGTATATGTTCCACCGCCGTTCAGAACGAGAGTGGAGAAGGCGTAGGGACCTGCTGGACTCGTATAGGTGCTCGTTCCGGTAAACAATGCCGTTGTGCCATCACCCTGTATCCACAGCATTCCACCGGAAACGGACGCGAGCCGATCCATGTCTGCGATATTCCAGGAATCACCCTCAGAATTGGTGTTCCAGTTCACGACATAACTCGATCCGGTGTACGCACGCGTGCTGGATGATCCGTCGGAATATTTTCCCTTCAACGACATGGACCATGCGTATTTCCCCGACGCCAGACTGGTCGCATCGGCCTGCTGGGCGAACCTCAACCGCGTCGTCCCGGAGATACCAGTTGTGTTGTAGTAGACAGTGGAGCCCGCTACGCCGTTGAACGTCAGGACACTTTCGAGGGACGTCGGAGTGCCGCCGTTAAAATTCATTTCCACCGCGATGATGGGTTTGGGGTCACTGTTCGAGGAATAGATCAGGTCCAGCCCGTCCCCGACAGCCGCTGAGGTCTGTGCATCGCCCGTGTAACCCACCACCGCAACCGACCCGAAGGTATCCGCAATTGCAGCGACGCGATCCTCCGCGTTGGTCTGAACACCCCAGGAATTCGTGACCGTCAGATACACGGTCGTGGCGGAGCTGTATGACGTGCCGTCATATGCTCGATACTGAAAATTGTCTGCACCGGTGTACCCCAGCGTCGGCACATAGGTGAAACCTCCGTTGGAATTGAGCGTCACAGTTCCATGGAGTGCGTTGGCATAGAGGCTCGCCGTTAGGGCATCCGATTCCATGTCCCCGTCGTTCGCCAGAACTCCGGACGCGGCCACCGCATACGAGTCCTTGTTCACGCCCGTATAAGTATCAAAATTCGCAAATGGAGCCATCCCGGAAAGCAGGATCTTCGACTCACAGGACTCAGTGCGATCCGCGACTCTCTATGACGATCGCCGTCGTTGTCGCCCGTTTCTCCGCAGATCCGACAGACAATCAGCCAGAAACCCCAGCCATTTGCCGGCGGTCCGCGGACGAGAGGTGGCAGTCGCCGCGCCATGGTGAGGACTTGCACTGGGCCGGTTGCGACGCGGATTCAAGTCCAAATGCAATCCTGCCAACATGGTCCGAAGTCTGCCATTCGCCATGACATGTCTCCCGGTGTGCAGTGCACTCTTCGAGACCGCAAGTGTTGCGTGTTGCGAGTGCGACTCAGCTGGGCTGAGCCTGTGCGTAGGGGTAGAGGGCAACTTTCGCTTCCCATATGCAGAGTAAGAGCATTACGTCCGGCAATGCAAGCGTCAATGGCGTCGAAGAAGTAGTTCCCAGGAATTTGAAATGCGGCTGCGCATCATTTTGCTGGGCCGTCTTGCTTGCCGTCATTCAGACAAAAGGAAGTAGCCGCAGATTCAATGCCGTGAGCCGAGCCCGTTTTCTGATTCAGCCACGTCACGTCGAGTGATCATTCACGACGGTCTTATCGCGTAACGTCTTATTAAACTCTGGATATACCCGTCATGGACGGGGGAGCCAGAGGTTCTGTGCCGAGTCTGTAACCCCATTCGAAATGCGTTTTGGGACCATACGGTATCCACAGGATACTGAGCAGGAATTCCGACGAACCTGTCCGCCTTCAAATGAACTCCATAGGTCCACTCGGGGATTAAGCATTAGCCACCAATTTATTGATGCGATCACAGGTCAACGAAACTGCTTCTGTCAGCATCGAGCGACGCGTCGAAGCATGCGGCGAGAATCGCCAGTCGATGCAGTCAATTTGATGTCGTTCCGCGCACGTTTTCTGGCCCGGCCCGCGAGTGTCGGAATTCGGTTCGGTCGAGCACTTTTGCGGCAGATTCTCCAACGTCGTTACTGACTCAGGATGAACCGTCCTGAGTGAGTAATCGCCTCACGCCAATTGATCGAGGTATTCGCGATTTCCGCGTCAAACGTCTGTCGCTAATCTGCGAAGTTCTCCACCGACGATTCAACAAAAATGTCCCGCATACGTACTTTCATCGGGATTTGCCGATGCGGGCAGCAGTGCGGCGGACCTTCACGTCGACAACGTCGTCGCACATGCGAAATGTCGGACGACCGCTCAAAATTCATCATGGATTTTCGAGGCTATCGTCTGCTGCGCCCAAGGCTCCCACTTCAGAATGATCCCAACTCTACTTGATCTGGGATCGAGAGTCTTTTCGGGAAGGCTTCGTGACTTCTGCTTTACCTCGTGTGGGTGAAACCCACTCCCATTCGAGCTATCGCTCGGAGCTCTATACTCCGCTCCCGTTGGTCGCAGGCATGGCAAACCGCGGAGTCGGCAGACAAAACGGCTCAACGACAAATTCACGCAGGTTTTCCCGGATCGCAACCTGCACGGAGCTGCTGGCTGAGGTGGGGAAGCTCAGGGAGATCAGCGGCGTTTTTGATGACTCGGACAGTCCCGCAATCGCATGGCGCAGCACTTGCTGTTCGTGGCAATCTGCTGAGTCTAAGGGCAAAGGATTTCCAAAACCTGTACACGTTCCTTTGGACTAACGACAACACGATCAGATTCTGCCGGGATCAGCACGGTGCTGCCGATACCGGCCGACACTGATCCGCCGGATGTGCGGACTTCGGCTCGACCTTCAAGGAACATGAGAATACGAAACTGTTCGGACATGGTGATCTCAAACGGTTCCAGCGCACGATGGCGGCGGACTACGAAGTAACGGCATCGGATCAGTTCTTCAAAGACATGTGTCTGGTCGCACAGCGAAATTGGTGTTACAGGCGACACCGGGCCACGATTGAAGTCCGTACATTCGATTGACTGTGCTACATGAATTTCGCGAGGCTGTCCGTTGGCATCCACGCGGCCCCAGTCATGCAGGCGAAATGTCAGATTGCTTTGCTGCTGAATTTCGGCCAGCAAGATTCCGGGGCCGAGTGCGTGGACAGTACCAGCCGGGACATAAACGCAGTCGCCAGGCTTCACGGGGATCAGATGCAACAACTCTTCGATATGGCCAGTCTGCAATCCGTCACGCAAGGCAGAGTCATCTACGCCGGACTTCAGCCCTACACAGATGCGACTTTCGGGTTGAGCGTCAAGGATAACCCACGCTTCCGTCTTGCCGTTTTCGTGAGGATTATACTTGCAAGCAAGCTGATCATCGGGATGAACCTGCAATGACAGCCAGTCGTTTGCGTCCAGAAACTTAATCAGGAGCGGGAACTGAGTGAGCCCGGCGTGGCTGCCAAGCAACTCACGCGAATGTGACCGCATGAGTTGTCTCAGAGTTGTCCCGGCCAATGGCCCACTAGCGACGCGGCTTTGATCATTGCCGTGGTCCGCCAGTTCCCAACTTTCAGCGTAGTCATTGCCGTCGCCGATTGGCTTTTGGAGACAACTGCCCAGCCGCCGGCCTCCCCAGCGAATCCGTTTCAGAAGTGGTGCAAAGACAAGCGGCGGGAGCATGGCAAAACTTTTAGGTTCTTACGATCGAACGCCTTCACGGCGGGGCTTACGTTCCGGACGTCCGGGACGATCCGGTCTGTCAGGACGGCCACCGGACTTACCAGCCCGTGGTACGAATGCTTGGTCTCGATTTCCTTCCGCTTTGGAAATTTGCAACTGACGACCGGAGACCCACACTTTCTTCAAGGCAAAGAAGGTCTCAGACGGCATGCCTTGCGGAAGGTCTACTGTACTAAAATCGTCAAAAATCTCAATCCGCCCGATCTGAGCACTGTCGATTCCAGCTTCGTTGGCAATTGCTCCCACGATATTGCCGGGTTTGACCTGATGGGAATGCCCCACTTCAATTCGGAACGTTTCCTTGTCCGCATCATCACGACGTGGTGCCCGGGGGCGATCATTCCGATCGCGGAAATTGTCATCGCTTCGTGGTCCGCGCTCGCGTGATGATCCTCGATCCTCGCGGTGCAGCATACTATCATTCCGCGACCCGCGGTCGTTCGGGCGACCACGAGATTCAAAGAACGTCTCTTGGCGGAATTCTTCCTTCAACAGTAACGGCTGACCACCGGTGGACATCACTGCGAGTGCCGCCATAATTTGTTCGACAGGCGTCTCAGGATTTTCGCGACGGTATTGCTCAATCAGGGAACCCATCGACTCGACCATCGCATGCGTCATATTCTCGGTAATTTTCGCATGGAACTGCGAAACACGCGTCTTATTGATCGCACGATTGGTTGGCAGGTCCATCGGTTCGATCTTCTGCCGTGTGGCGTACTCCAAACTCTTCAGCACGCGCTGAGACTTAGGATGTACAAACAAAATGGCCTCGCCGCTGCGACCAGCGCGGCCCGTGCGTCCGATGCGATGCACATAAGCTTCGCTGTCCCCGGGAAGATCATAATTAAACACATGGCTAATCCGTTGCACGTCCAGTCCGCGAGCCGCAACGTCGGTCGCCACAATGATATCTAGCTTGCCGGACTTCAAATGTTCGATAATTCGTTCGCGTTGAGCCTGTGGTATATCGCCGTTCAAGGCGGCAACCTTGTGCCCGCGTTGACTGAGAAATTCTGCTAATGGTTCACTCGTGCATTTCATCTTGACGAAGACAATCACACCATCGATTGGCTCCGCTTCCAAGATTCGCCCCAATGCCGCTTCTTTCTGATGGTTCCCCACGACGACAAATCGCTGCCGGATCGTATCCGCCGTGACGGTCTTCTGACGAATTGTGATCTCAGCCGGATTCTTCAAATACGTTTGCGCGATCTTGCGAATCGTCGGTGGCATTGTTGCAGAGAATAAAGCAATCTGACGTTCTACCGGCAGTTGCTGCATAATAAATTCAACACTCTCCGCGAATCCCATGCGGAGCATTTCGTCGCCTTCATCGAGCACGATACACTTAAGTCCATCCAATTTCAGTGAGCCACGATTCATGTGGTCCGTGACTCGCCCCGGCGTCCCGACAACAACATGCGCTCCCCGCTTTAACTGTGAGAGTTGTGGCTGATAGGGGGCTCCGCCGTAGATCGCGAGCACATTCAAATCAGCCATTTTTGCGGCGTAGCGTTCAAAGGCTGCGGCGACCTGAATCGCAAGTTCGCGCGTCGGAACCAAGACCAAAACCTGCGTGCGTTTCACGTTCAGATCAATGCGCTGCAGTAAGGGTAGTGCGAATGCACCTGTCTTGCCGGAACCCGTCTGAGCCTGTCCGAGGACGTCACGACCCGCAAGTAAATGCGGGATCGTCTGTTCCTGAATGGGTGTCGGGGTTGTGTAGCCGGACGATTCAATCGCCTTCATCAACGGAGCGATGAGTCCCAGTTTGTGAAAACCGTTTTCGGCCACGACTGGCGTGGCTTCAGCCGTAAGAACAGGAGCCGCGACCTTGGCGATCATAGGTTTTTTCACTTTGGTAAATTTAACGACCGGGACGTCGGTTGCCGCCACAAGCGAAATTGGACTTTCGACTGCAACTTGTGCGGCAACGACAGACGACATTTCGACGGCAACCGAAGTTTCAATCACGCTTGGAATCGGGTTCGTCGCTGGTCCTTCGATCACGGTCGATGCCTCAAGGCTTTGGTGCTGCGGAGTTCCGTTGCTGGGTGAGTTTTCAAGGGAGGGGTTCATCGGGGTTTCTGCATTTGAATCTGTGAACGACATCGAAGTTTCAATCTCTATAGTTGGCCGCGGTTGGCAACCAAAATCTGAATATGATGGAAACGTCAGCGACACGCTGATCGTTTGAGTGCAGGCATTAGCCTGTAGTTATCTGACGGTATGAGCCTAGGGTTTGCAGCATGATGCCCGCACTCCGCCAAGTCACATCCTAAACTCTAGGTGCCAAGTTACGTATTTGTTCGTGCCGGGCGTTTGCGACGACGGCCAGCCGGACGTTGCTCTGAGCCGGAATTTTCGGATGCTCCTTCGACGAATAATCCATCACCAAAGTAATCCTCTTTCTGAGGAGCACGCGGTCGGTCTGTTCGAGCTTCGGAAGCAGGTCGAGCATTGATCGGCGGATGGGCCTGAGCCGTCTGTGTTCGCGATGCCGGACGACGATTACTATCGGATGTTGCACGTTCGCTACGGTGATTCGTAGCCGTAGTTTCAGTGCGTCGTCCGCTTGTATTGCCTTGGCTCGATTTTCCGGGACTGGCGTTGCCCCGTCGTTCCTGACCGCGACCTGGTTCGCTGCGGGCGGGCTTTTCAAAACGACGGTGAACCGAATAGCCTTCGCTCCGCGTCGCTTCCCGTCCACCAGTCGATTGACGACGCTCTTGGCCATCGCTTCGTCCACGACCTCCCGGCTGCGAGCCACGCGGCGAACTTGGGCGCCCACGTCGTGGTCCACGTTCAGAGCTATCACTTTCAGCCGAATCCAATGCTGCAGAAAAATCGAATCCTTCTACTTCCTGCACCGGAATCGACATCCCGATTAGCTTTTCAATGCTGCGTAACATCCGACGCTCATCCGGATCGCAAAGTGCAATTGAAATCCCCGTCGCACCCGCGCGACCAGAACGACCAATCCGATGCACATAGGTTTCTTCTTCAGTCGGCATGTCGTGAATAAACACATGGGACACGCCATCTACGTCGATTCCGCGAGCCGCAATGTCTGTGGCAACCAGTATCGGAGGACTCTGACTCTTGAATTCTTCCAAAATACGCTGACGCCGGTTCTGACTCTTGTTCGCATGAATCGCTTCCGCTCGAAATCCAGCTGCTGTCATGTGACGCACGATTCGGTCAGCACCATGCTTGGTGCGACTGAACACAATCGCTCGGCTTGGATTTGCGCGGGTGATGAGCTCAATCAGGAGCCGCGTCTTCTGTTTTTGTGGGACAAAGCACACACTCTGCTCAACCAGTTCTGTCGTCTTTTGTTTGGGCTCGATGGAAATACTGACCGGGTTGTTCAGAATGGAACTTGCAAGGTCACGAATTTCGGGCTTCATCGTCGCGGAAAACATCAGCGTCTGCCGCTTCGCCGGAACATACTTCAGGATGCGGCGAATGGCCGGAAAGAAGCCCATGTCCAGCATCCGGTCGGCTTCATCCAAAACAAGCGTGTGGACGTCCGATAGACTGATCAGTTTCTGCTGAATTAAGTCCATCAAACGGCCGGGTGTCGCGACGACAACATCGACACCCGCCCGCAAAGCGCGAACCTGAGGTTGCTGACCAACGCCACCATAAATCGTAGTGGATCGCACTGAGGCAAAAGCCCCGTAGCTTTTGAAGCTCTCATGAATCTGCATCGCCAGTTCTCGTGTACTGGCCAAAATCAGAATCTGAACCGGACGATGTCCTGACTCTCGCCCAGATTTGGAAGTAATTAACTGATGGATGATCGGCAGCGCAAACGCCGCCGTCTTGCCTGTGCCAGTCTGGGCAATTCCAATCACATCATGCCCTGCGAGCACGACTGGAATTGCCTGAGCCTGAATTGGTGTAGCGACCGAATAGCCTTCTTTGGAAATAGCGCGCACAATGGGCTCCGCGAGCCCGAAGTCTCTGAAATTCATTCTTTATCCTGGGGTTAGTTAAGAAACATTCCCAGGACCGAATGCAGGAGGACGCGGCTAAAAAGGCGAACTCAAGAAAGTAGGAACTGGCAGTCGTCCGTCGGCATAGCCAACTGGAGAGGACCGAATGCTTCACTGCTCAGATCAACGCCCCAGTGAAACAACGTTCACTCAAATCAAGGCGAATCCGAAATCAGTTACGCCGGCACTCTATCACTCCACGCTGGAATGAACACCAAATTTTCCACGATCTCGTGGAATTTACAAATGTTCTCACCGGTTGACGTACATTCTCAAAAAAATCACAACTGCAGAACCACCGGATATCTAGTTTGCTGGATTCATTGAAATCAGTGCAGTGGTCCATAAGATTGGGTGAATCGCCAGCAATTGCCCGCCCCTCAAGACTTATGGAGTTCCTCCTGTCGTTGCTGAGGGACTCGCGTTCTTGGGATCCACCGTGTCTATTACGATGATATCAACAGTGAAGCTGTCACCCGATCCAGCTCCTCCTCCAACTCCTCTTCCACCTAAGCCGCTACCGGATCCCATCATCCCGCTAGGTCTCCCACCTCCTCCGGAAAATCCCATTTGCGAATTTGTTCCGCCACCTCCGTCTTTCTGAATGATGACATCTAGGGTGCGACGATGACCGTTTGGTAAAGCCTTAACGCCTTCAATCCACATCAAACCTCGCGTCTCATCCGGACGGCTATAACCACTAGTGCGATCTTCATAGTGTGCCTGCAGGTCTTCTGTGTCGCGCTTCTTTTGATCTGTATAGTTTGTGCGCGTGTAATAAATTGTGGTCGCTGTCGGAATGGCCTCCAACGCTTGCGAACTCGTTGCCGCCACAATTTCCATCATCACCGAAACTTCAGCCGTAGCATTCTTGTGGAGCTTGACTGGCAAAGTGTCAGTGTACGGTTTCATACTCCCAGACGTTCGCTGCAGTTCATCACGAAGTGCCAGTACCAAAATTTCGGTACCAGCGGTCCAAGAATCCATTGTGCCCGGCGCATCTTTTAATGGTCTTGTCCTTGGCAATGCCTTCAAAATCACGAGCATCGCTGGATCATGCACCTCGCTGAAAAAACCGGAAGCATTGAGACCATCTGATCCGGACGCATAGAGGCGTGTAAACGTTTCGCAGATCGCGCTCCGAACGACAGCTCCAGGAATTGTCGATGCAAGCACGAGAATGTCAGATGCGGCTGTCATATCCGTTGCTTTTTCCAACTGACCGACAATCGCAGCGATGCTCTTTGGGCTCCAGAGAAATTTGGCACCCTTTTCCACCACATCCGGTTCCAGCGATACTTGCGGCAGCGACGATTTCCCAAGGACTGCCGAATTCCCATCGAGTCCACTCATCCCCTGATTTTCGCCAAATCCGCCCATCCCTGGATTTCCGCTAGGTCCACTCATCCCCTGATTCCCACCAAATCCTCCCATCCCTGGATTTCCGCTAGGTCTGCTCATGCCAGGATTCCCACTAAATCCGCCCATGCCCGGATTTCCGCTGACTCCGCCAAGTCCCGTGGCTGCAGGTGTGTCCGTCATCGCGAAGCCCGTGAGCATGTCTGTTTGAGACGCCGAGATTGCCGCAAGCATCCGTAGACATGCTGTTCGGCTTTCTGGCGGGATCTGCGTCACGCTATCCAAGAACGCTAGTATGACCGGCTGAATCACGTCCGGATTTGAATCCATGTTTTGTACGAGGCGTTCAACTACCATCTCACAGTTACTCGAAACTGGCAAAGGAGTTTTCACCGTCCCTGCGACAATCCCAAACACCGATTGCCACGCTTCCGGGGAATTATTTACGATCAAGCCATCCACAACTTTTGCGACTAATAACTCGTCCTGCAACTGATCGGCAGTCGGTGCCCCGTTCACATCCGCTCCGTAGCCACCCGGCATTCCTCCACCCGGCATTCCTCCGCCCGGCATTCCTCCGCCCGGCATTCCTCCGCCCGGCATTCCTCCACCCGGCATTCCTCCACCCGGCATTCCTCCACCCGGCATTCCTCCACCCGGCATTCCTCCACCCGGCATTCCTCCGCCCGGCATTCCTCCGCCCGGCATTCCTCCGCCCGGCATTCCTCCGCCCGACTTCGCTCCACGCGACTTCGCTGGCTGTCTGGATGCACCTTGCGGCATGTACGTGACTGCCGCATCCAATATCATGGCTGAAACACTATCGATGGCACGTAACTGAGCATTTGCGACTTCGCTGAGATTTTCATGCTGCGGTTTTCCTAGCAAACTCTGCGGTGCAAGTCCCGGTGCCGACGAAGGAATCGATGGTGGCGCAGATGAACTTGGCGCAGACCTAGGAGCCCCTGGCCCCTGCATCGAACTTGAAGAATTTGGCTTCCCGATTTCACTAGGCGTGCCATTTGAACCTCCTGCACTTGGAGACGAAAAACTGCCGGAGCCTGACTGGCCGCTCATTCCGGGATAACCCGATGCATCCCCGTTCGAATTTGTCTGCGAAGGCAAAGGCGGCAGGTCGAGCAAACTTGTGAGCAACAGCGCGACACTGGAATCGCCCGGTGCGGACTTCACTTTAAAATCAATTGCGTCAAGTACCCGTGGGTCATGTTCGCGAGCTGCCGACAGAAAATCGGTATCAGTCCAAGCGTCAAAGCTGTCTGGCCTCGGAGTGGTTGCGGCCGCCATGCCGAACCCTGCTCCCATCCCCGGCCCGCCGCTCATACCTGGCCCTGCTCCCATGCCTGGCCCGGCGCTCATGCCCGGCCCTGCTCCCATGCCTGGCCCGCCGCTCATGCCTGGCCCTGCTCCCATGCCTGGCCCTGCTCCCATGCCTGGCCCTGCTCCCATGCCTGGCCCGCCGCTCATGCCTGGCCCTGCTCCCATGCCTGGTGCGCCGCTCTTACCTGGTGCGGCTCCGCCTTGGGCGCCAGAAGGCGACGAACTCACTGCTGGTGCTGTTGTTGGGTTTGTTGTTGGTGCGGCATCAGCAGGTGCTGGTTTTTCACTGCCACCACAGCCAATCAGCGCGGCGGCAGAGCAAACGACAATTCCGGAAGTGACATACCGCAGCATCGGCCAAAACGGATCTGACAAATTCATTTTCAGCGACTCCGCTAACGTCTTATGCGACGTTCCCAGAAAATCCTTTAATTTTGCGGTCCCCGGAGACCGTCTCACCTCTTGTGATTATCACGCACAAACGCCGGCTTGCAAGCCGCTCCTCGCAATTCACCCGTAGCAGCACAGGATTTTGGTGCGTGGGGCCAGTTGCAACTCCAATTCACGAATTCATGCAGTGTTGAGACATGTCGCAACGGTGCGTGAATTCCCGATGGGGAGCATCGGGAGCGAATGGGTTGAATCACCATGATAAGCGTTTACCCTGTGCGTTTTTCTGACACTATCTTGTTTGTCGATGGCCGCAATTGAGCGGTGGAGTTATCCAGATGGACGCTACGATTGTCCTGCTTCCGGGTGATGGTATCGGGCCGGAGATTGTTTCCCAAGCTCGGCGCGTACTAGACGTTGTTGCACAACGATTTGGGCACTCATTTGAAATGCCGGAACATGCAATTGGCGGGAACGCGATCGATGCGTTTGGGGATCCGCTGCCCGAAGCTACTCTCACCGCGTGCCGCAATTCTCAGGCGGTACTGCTGGGCGCTGTGGGGGGGCCGCAGTGGGATGATCCAAACGCGAAGACTCGGCCGGAAGTTGGTCTGCTGCGAATTCGGAAGGAGTTGGGCCTGTTTGCCAATCTTCGCCCGACGAAGACATGGGATGAATTACTGGATGCATCTCCGTTAAAGCGCGAGATCATTGAGGGTACGGACATCTTATTTGTACGCGAACTTACGGGCGGTATTTACTTTGGTGAATCCGGTCGTCGGCCTCATCCGTCTGGCGAAGAGGCTTGGAACACGATGATCTACTCCACGGGTGAGATTGAACGTGTCGTGCGTGTCGCTGCTCAGGCGGCTCGAAAGCGGCGCGGTAAGCTGACCATGGTTGATAAAGCAAATGTCCTAGAATCGTCTCGTCTGTGGCGTCAGGTGTCGGAGCGGTTGATTAAGACCGAATTTCCGGATCTGGCATATAACGTTGTTCTGGTAGATGCCATGGCCATGCATCTGATTTCGAAACCGCGTGAATTCGACGTCGTAGTTACAGAGAATCTGTTTGGCGATATCCTGACGGATGAAGCATCAATGCTGCCGGGTTCACTGGGTTTGCTGCCGTCAGCCTCAATTGGATCGAGCGGACCGGGACTCTTTGAGCCGATCCATGGTTCGGCACCGGACATCGCCGGTAAGAACGTAGCGAATCCTTTGGCCACAATTCTGGCGGTGGCCATGCTCTTGCGATATTCGATGAGCATGAATGCAGAGGCCGATGCCATCGAAGATGTTGTCAGCCGCGTCTTGAAATCCGGCCTGCGCACCAAGGATATTGCCTGCGGTGGAGCGTCAGTGAGCACAACTGAGATGGGTGATGCGGTTGTGAAGACTCTGCTTGGATGAGCAGCGAATACGTGTTTTTTCACCGTTCCTGAAGAGGCTCTCCCATGTCACAGACGCTGACGATTGATGACACGTTCGCGGAAGCATTTCCCATGTCGGCCACACGCATCATTATTACGGCGTTGGACGCGGAACTCGTGTCGGCCGCTGCGCAGGAGTTCTGTGGCAATGCGTCCAGCGTGATCGGGTGCGATACGGAAGCAGGCGTCGAACGCATTCTGCCGGCTGAAGAAACACCAGATGGACGTCCGGGAGTTTCTATCTTAGCTTTTGGATTTAAATCCAAATCATTGCAGGCAGCGGTCGTCAGTCGTATCGGGCAGAATGTACTCACATGCCCCACGACTGCGTGCTATTGCGGGTTGCTTTCAGACTCAAAGGATCAGCAGATTCGCGTTGGTGGTCAGTTGCGTTACTTTGGCGATGGATTTCAGATCAGCAAGAAACTGGGCCGTCGACGATTCTGGCGTTTGCCGGTAATGGATGGTGAATTCCTGTGCGAAGACTTTTTCGGGACGGTCAAGGGAATCGGCGGCGGCAATCTGATTTTTTGCGGAGTGTCACAACTTGCGGCACTTCATGCCGCCCGCGCCGCAGCGAATGCCATTCGACAGGTTCCGGATGTGATCATGCCGTTTCCGGCAGGGATTGTGAGAAGCGGTTCAAAGGTCGGATCGAAGTATCCGCAACTGAGGGCCAGCACAAATGACAAATTCTGTCCGACCCTAGTAGGTCAGACAGAGACATCGTTAAATGCCACCGAGAACGCCGTTTACGAAATCGTCATTGATGGATTGTCGGGCAATGCTGTGGCAAAGGCCATGCAAGCAGGTCTTGATGCCGCCGCCACAATTTCCGGATTGCTCAGAATCACAGCCGGAAACTATGGCGGAAAATTAGGTCCGCATCACTTTCATCTGCATCGCTTGCAGGACATGATGATGTAACCGGTCCGTGCCCTATTCCTTGATTTTAGATTTGAAATTTGAAATTTCAGATTTGCAACAGTGATTCAATCTAGAAATCAGAGCTATGCAAACCACACCCGTCCGCATGGAACAGTTTCGTTCATCCGTCCTCGCGGTGCCGCCTCTCGCACGCGACGACAGCGACCGCATTTGTCGGCAGGAAAATGAACGACTCATGCGGCACATCGAAGGCGGTGGCGTTTCAATGCTGCTGTATGGAGGCAATGCCAATCTCTATCACATTCGCCCTTCTGAATATGCATCCCTATTGGAGATGCTGGAAGCGACTGCCGGTAAAGATACTCTCGTAATTCCGTCAGTCGGACCGTCGTACGGATTAATGATGGATCAGGCTGAAATCTTGAAGAGTACACGGTTTCCAACGGCAATGGTTTTGCCAACAAAGGCCGTCATGACGGAAGCGGGACTGATGAACGGCTTCCGAAGATTTGTCGAAGCCTTTGGCCGTCCAGCCGTGCTGTATATTAAAGAAGAAGGTTACATCAGCCCGGAAGGCGCAGCAGAGCTCGTCCGGGATGGGTTGGTTTCGTTCATTAAGTACGCAATCGTTCGCAAGGATCCGGCAGACGATGACTTCCTCGATCGCTTAGTTTCACTGGTTGATACGCCGTTGATTTGTAGCGGCATTGGCGAACAGCCAGCATTGATTCACATGACAAAATTTCGCTTAAATGGGTACACGTCCGGCTGCGTCTGCATCAATCCGGCGCTGTCACAGCAGATGCTCAGAGCAATCACCTCGAAAGACTATGACCTGGCGGAAAAAATCCGCAGAATCTTCCTGCCGCTAGAAGACCTGCGGAATGAAATTCACCCGATCCGGGTACTGCATGAGGCGATCGCACTCTGCGACATCGCAAAAACGGGGCGGCATTTCCCGATGCTCTCCGGCATCACAGAATCCGCGGCCGATCAGGTTCGCCGTGTGGCAACGGAGTTACTTGCGATTGGATGAGCTTTAGTTTGTCTACAGCTGGAGGCAACGCGTTAATCCGGCAATCACGGGCTCATCGGCGGCACGATCAGTTGCGAAGAATCGCAAAAATGTACTGTCCCCCTTGTTGACGCTAGAATCGATTTAGTCGCAAGATTTTTTTGATAGCATCTATCCCAGTAGTGTTCGGCACGCCATTTGATGTGGTCGCAGAAAAATCCGAAAAAATTCTGTGAGCGCTATTGCGCGCCTTCCTTGAAGTTGCCAACCTTCGCACATGGAAGTAGATGGCAACACACATTCAACGCCCACCGAGACGGCGAAGCTGACCAAGAAGGACATCACCGTCCATGGGTGCAGTCGCGGACGATTGCGCTTTTGAGTAGTTTAGGTTAACGTGGTTGCTTCTGATTTTTGTATCTCACGGAGGCAACGATAATGGAATTTGAAAAGCTGACTGCGGAAGAACGACTCATTGCCGAACAGGCTATCCTGAATTTTCGATCACTCAACAAAGCGTGTGATGACGCGAAGGATGGCACTGTACTCGCTGTTGCGGAGAAGCTCGCGATGATTCAGGGGCGGAAACTCATTCAGCAAACACTGCAGACATCATTGGTGTTGCAGGCTCGCGCGATCGAAAAAAAGTGAAGTGAGCCGAGCCTGTTCGTGTGGACGAACAAAGGCTCATCATGGTCGCAAGCCGCGAGTCGTCATGACGTCTTCCGGAGAAGTCTGTCTGTCGCGAGTTTACTTTCGCTGCGTCGCCTGTGGTAACGGTGGATTCGCGGCGGATGGGTGTATTGGTTCAGCGTAAGTCGTGGAAACGGGTGAAGCGAATAGCAGAGAAGTGAAGCGGACAGAGAACACATTGGACGTTGGTTTGGCCGGTGCTTGGGGGCCAGCCCCCAAACCCCCGGGATTTATCGCATCGGGCCATTAACGGAATTTGATTTGGAAGGAGCCTGCGCTGGTCAGATGCGACCAGCGCAGGCTTCCGTCAACGGCATCGCAGCGGCGCTCGGGAGGCATCCCGGCAGAGCGCTGTCTTCCGCGACGACAGAATTAAGATACGCTGTTGGGTCGTGATTGCTGAAGGAATCTTTGGACTTCCCGGAAGATTTAGCGGCACGAGTTTTGGCTCGGAGTTCCCGAGCTTGTTCGAGCTTGCGGTCTCGTTCAACAAAGATCGCGTGCTGCCTGCCTTCAAGCATCGCCAGCGGCGTCACATAGCCGATGGCACTGTGCAGGCGAATGAAGTGCTTGAAGTCTTTGGCGATGAACTGAGGCCCGTTGTCAGAGATGATTCTGGGTGTCACGCCGGGGTACTTTTCGCGACCTACCTGAATAATGATTTCGAGATCGACCTCCTCCATTTTTTCACGAATGTCCCAATGGACGATACTGCGGCTGAATCCATCAAGGATCGTGGCCATGAAGTAGAATGTCCCGGCGATGTTGAGGTACGAGATATCGATGTGCCAGTGTTCATGAGCCACGAGCGGCTGCTGAAATCCGGTACCCTTTTTCGATCGCTGATTGTTCCGTTTGAGCAGTCCGGCGTCACTGAGGATCCGGTAGACGGTGGCTGCACTGCAGGCGACCACATTGGCATCGATCATCATGTACGTCAGGCGTCGATAGCCCGCGAGCGGATGATCGAAGTGATACTGCAGGATGGCCTGCTTTTCCCACTCGTCCAGCCAATGATCTCGCGGAATCCAGCCGTTGTGTTCGAAGGCTCGACCGTAGTTTTTCGTCCAGCTGCAATATGTGGACGACCAGATTCCGATCCACTTCTGAATTTGTCCGACAGTGACTTCCGTTTTCTGCGACCACTTGCGGACGTAATCGAC
>Ga0209553_1000748_pt1 | contig 16604 bp, 11 predicted proteins | sample LauGreFBDMM110DN_2_FD_188217 | JGI IMG/M metagenome (GOLD analysis project Ga0209553, IMG submission 188217) | Freshwater lake microbial communities from Lake Michigan, USA - Fa13.BD.MM110.DN (SPAdes) (version 2) | ecosystem: Environmental > Aquatic > Freshwater > Lake | place: Lake Michigan...
AGCGAAGCATGACGAATTGACGCTCGTGATGGATAAAGTTCCGCCTGGACGCTTCGCTCGGAAAGACAAACGCTACTACGATGTGGACGATGCCATTCGGATCCTCAATAGCGAACTGGAGTCCCAAGGCTATCGGCTGCTGCGGCAAAAACAGTTTTTGGTGGTTTTGAATCTTGATAAAGCACGGACTGAGTACGCTCGCCCACGGCTCCCGCAGGAACCTGATTCCAGCGTTGAACGATCGTCGTCCACGGATAAATTTGTGCGTTCGGCTTCAGCATCGAGAACACGCGCAGACGCGATCCACGACGGAGAAACGCCGGAGGAGGCCGAGCCGATTCCAGATCGTTTTCAACCAGCGCGAAAAACATCACATCGAACATCCGGATTCGTGACGTCGCCACGCACACGCCCAAGTGGCATTCAGCAGACTGCCAGATCAGACGATCAAGACCCAACGGTGGATGGTTTCAGTAAGGTGGTCCGCGCTGTTTCACAGGAAAGTCAGGTCGTTGCTGACGAGCAGTCCGAAGCACCCGCGTTGACTCCCACGACAGTAAAGGCTGTCGAACTGGAAAACACATCAGCCACCGATCTAGCGCGTAAAATTTACGTCGTATTTTCAAAACGTGCTGAGCTGCAAAAAAAGGGCATCGAAGGACTTCCTACGTTTGCCGTTTATGATCGTGCAGAAGATGGTTCAGCGAATAAAGCCGTGCCTCCGCTCTTTTGCATCGCCATCGATCAGGAAACAAACCGGGTGCTGATTGAAGCGCCCGCATCGCGGATGACTCAACTCCGGAAACTCGTTACCGATCTTGATCAGCCTGCGGCATTAGATGGTGACAAAACAGTCAAGGTACTGGAGAACAATGGGATCAAGGGTGAGACCGCCAAACAACTCAGCGAGCAGATTCATCAGCTCGTTTCAATCGCTGATGAGACGGCCAAAACTGCGGACGGCAAAACGTCACGACAGGACGCAATCGGAGAAGAAGATGATCCGTCCATCAACTTGCGCGGTGAAGTGAATATTCAGGCCATGCAAGATATCGGCGTCCTGATTTTGAAGGGCAATGAAGCTGATGTTGAAAAGGTGCAGGAGATTATTCAGCGACTTGAGAAAATCAGCGTCGGCTCATTGCCGGCGATTCATGTGCTGACACTCCAACACGTCGACTCGGAAGCCTTTGCGACATTGTTGACAAGCGTGTACGAGCAACTGACGGAACTGCGTCAGCGTGGCGGGACCGCACGCAAGACCGCAGCCTTTATTCCTGTCGTGCAACCGAACGCGATCTTGATCATTTCGTCGGAGATCGAACGGACTTCGATTCTGGAACTGGCGCAGGAACTTGATCAACCGGTCGCTCCAGACTTTGAATTTGAAGTGTTCTCGTTGAAGAGTGCGATCGCATCGCAAATCGTCACATCGCTCACCACGTTTTATGCCGAACGTCCAGGGCTGGGAACAGACATTCGGGCAATTGCTGACGTTCGTACAAACTCAGTGATCGTTCAAGGTCGGCCGAGCGAATTGGCAGAAATAAGAACGCTGATTCAGAGCATCGACAAAGATTCACCAGACGCGGTGAATCGAATGCAGGTGATTCCGCTTAAGAATGCCGTTGCCGAAGAATTGAGCACGACGATAACTCAGGCGATTCAGGCCGTCATCAATCCACCACAGCAGACCACAACCGGTCAGGGTGGTGCAGGCGGTCAGACCCAAGGTTCACAGGAACTGCGAACCAGCAAGTCCGTGGCCCTTGAGTTTTTGACCACAACTGGTGGCGTCCGTGATCTGATTCGTTCGGGGATTTTGGCCGACGTTCGAGTTAACTTTGATGCGCGTTCAAACAGTCTCCTCGTGTCTGCTCCAGAATCCAGTATGACATTGATGGAGGCCTTGATACAGGCTTTGGATCAGTCGCCGGGAGCGACCTCAGAAATCAAGGTTTTCACCTTGAAGAACGCAGATGCCCAGCAGTCGGTCGATACGCTGACGACAATGTTTGAAAACACGAATCAGGAGACCCAGCTTGGAATCCAATTGGCAGGGACAGAGGGATCATCTAGCAGCCTGATTCCCCTGCGGTTCTCGCCCGACATTCGCACGAACTCCGTGCTTGCGATTGGGAGTGCCGAATCATTGAGTGTCGTGGAAGCGATCCTGCTCCGCCTAGACTCGGACGACACCCGCCAACGGCTGACCACTGTAATCCCGCTGCGAAATGCTCCGGCAGATCAGGTCTCGGCAACCTTACTCGATTATTTGCAGCAGCAGCAGGCCCTGCAGCAGAGTGCCGCAGACTTATTTAGCAACATCGAACGAATTCGTCAGGAAGTCCTAGTCTCTGCTGACTTGAATAGTAATTCTCTGATCGTCAGCGCATCACCTCAGTATTTTGATCAGGTGATTCAGGTCATCGAAGCGCTCGATGCTCAGCCACCGGAAGTCGTGATCCAGGCTCTGCTGGTGGAGGTGGCTCTGGATTCGACGGACGAATTTGGGATTGAACTGGGGTTACAAGATCCGCTGTTGCTGGCACGCAGCCTCGTGACAAACACAACCGGTGCAACGACATCCGTGGCCACAACACCGGGATTGAATTTTAATAGTCCGGGGCCATTGGGGAACAACAGTGGGTCGGGAATCAACACTGGGAGCGTAGCCACCCAAGGATTGAGTAACTTTTCACTCGGCCGAACGAACGCGGACGCAGGTTTCGGCGGTTTCATCTTTTCAGCGCAGTCAGACGCGGTGAGCGTCTTATTGCGCGCACTCTCGTCACGTCGGACTGTGCAGATTCTAAGTCGACCTCAGGTTCGCACGACACATAACAACGAAGCGTATGTCACAGTGGGGCAAAGTGTCCCGATTACCAGTGGTGTTACTCAGACGGTGAACAGCACGTCTCCCAATATCACTTATCAACAGGTGGGGATTACGCTCCGTGTGACGCCACGCATCACGCCAGATGGCATGATTGCGATGAATGTCTTTGCCGACAAGAGTTCACTGTCGCCAGTCGGCGTTCCTGTTTTCGTGGACGCGAGCACAGGGGCTGCTGTGGAATCTCCCATCATCAATCAGTCACAGGCTGTCACGACGGTCAATGTTCCCAACGGGCAGACTATCGTCATCGGTGGGATGATTACAAAGAGTGATGGAACATCTGAACGCAAGGTGCCATGGCTTGGAGATCTACCGATTATTGGCAAGGCGTTTCGCTACGATGGCACGCAGATTGCCCGGACCGAACTCTTGATCTTTCTGACGCCGCGCATCGTCCTGAGCGATATCGATTCGGAATTGATCAAGCAGGTCGAATCTGAGCGGATGCACTTTATCGAATCCGATGCGGAGGAAATTCACGGGCCACTCTACAGCGTGCCAAAATCCACTCCGCCAACAGCAAATGTATCACCGCTCTGGAATCCCGCGGAAGGCACTATTCTGACTCCTGATATGCCAATTGAAGAAATGCTGGAGCCAGGTCCGAATCTTCGGTAATTCAGAGTGGGACCGGCGCGTAGCGTACTTTCCTGCCGGATCAGCCAACACGCGCTGAACCGTCTGTTGACTTAATCGTTTAACGGCAAGCCGCAGGCGTCGGCGTTCATGGAAACCGTCGCCTGCGGCTTGCCGTTAAACGAAAACTTGATCCGAGTGGCTAAATCGACACACCGCTAGCGTCCGGGATCTGCATCATGAAAGATTCAACGTTCCATCTTCCTGCAGTTGTCATTCTGATGTTGGTGATCTTGTCTGGCTGCGCATCTTCAACTGCGCTAATCCATGATCCGTCCGTGCTGGTCAAAGATCCAGGCAGCCTTGTGGGCCATCCGCGTATTGAAAAAGATGTGGCACGCGTGGTTGCCCTGTGGGAGCCTGCAACCGGCAAAGGCATCGATGGCAAGAACGCCCGCGGGTTCGCAGGGCAGATCCTGTTTTTTGGTTCTGGTTGCGCCACTGGTGCCCGCGTCCACGGAAAAGTCAACATCTACGAATATGACAACTACAAATCGGATTCCGACGACGAGCCTGAATTGCTGCACTCATTTGAATTTGAGCCTGACGCATGGGAGGCGCATCGAGCGGTGGGAACGTTTGGGCATTCCTACGGCGTCTTTATTCCTTACATGAACAAACACCGAAATTCGGTGCACTGCGGGTTAAAAGTAGAACTGGTGCTCGACGACGGCCGCATCGTCTCGACCGCCACAACAGAAGTCCTGTTGCATGGAAAAAACGAAACATCGCAGTCTGGCGACGCTACGCGCGGATTCGTCCGCCAGAAGCAGATCGTTTCCGATGTTGCAGCCAAATCTGGCCAACACGCGGTCGCTGAGCCAGAGACTGCCACTAGTAAGTTGGAAACGCTGAGTATTCCGCTGCCGCAGCGCTAGGCCTGATGCTGATTGGGGGCAGACAATAAAATTAGCCTGCCACGTTAATGAAGGACAGGAACTCTTCAGTAACGTGACAGGCTCGATTGTATCCGTCAAGGTAAGCCACACGATCTCAACGTACCGTCGTAACTTCCAGCAGATTTTCGATGCGGTGTTTGGGATACATGCTGCGCGCGGCGGATGTGGCCACCTGCTTCCCATGCCATGAATCAGCACGTCCTGTCAACACGACAGACTCAAAGCCGACATCGACGCAGAGATCACGCACCACAACACTCGCTAACTGTTGAATTAAATCCATACAGCGGTCTGTTTCTGGACTCGTCCTAGGCTGCAGTCGCATTTTTTCTCCTCCGTGAAAACCGTGCAAAGTGAAGAAAACCGCAATTCGCATCGTTGTAAACCAACCACAGCAAGATTACCTAACACATATCCCCTTCGGTAGGGCAACTTTTCAATTTTTGCCTCATATTTCGGTGGTTTCAGTCAGATTACGCTGAAATTAGGAAGCTTGAGAAGAGTGGGGGGTGGCACTGGGTTCGAAGAGGTCGGCCGAGTTATCCCGCCGAAGAATTCAACAATCGATGGTACACAGATTCATGAGCCGCGACCATTTGCTCCACTTTGTGGTGCTTCTCGATGCGTTCACGTGCCGCTTGCCCGAGCCGTTTTGCGAGTTCTGGATCTGCCAGCACTCTTGCTGCCAACTTCGTCAAATCTGGGCTCTTACCCACCGGAAACAGCAGCCCGGTTTCGCCATCGGTAATGAGTTCGCGATTCGGGGGGATGTTGCTGGCGATGCACGGCAGTCCTATTGACATGGCTTCCATCAGGCTGTTGGACATACCTTCGAAATCACTTGCCAAGACAAACGCATCAAACGCTGCCATCAACGCGGACGCATCCTCCCGATGTCCCGTAAAGACCACACGGTCGCGGCAACCGAAACGCGTGGCCAACTCCGCGAGCGCATCGCGTTCAGGGCCAGAACCGATCAGTACTAGCCGCGCACTGTCAACGATTTGATGCAGCAATTGGAAAGCCCAGATCAAGTCGTGGAGCCGCTTCTGCGGTGCCAGACGTCCGACAAAACCGACCACTTTATGCTCATGCGTCAGCCCCAGAATTTCTCGCGCTTGTTGCCGGGAATACAGCGATTCGGTCTGCGGGAGTGCGTTCGGAATAACGGTGATCAGATGACGGGGCACACCGACACTTGCGTAGAAGTCAGCGACGCTGTTGGAATTCGCGGTCAGGGCATGTGTGCGGGAAATTTGTCGTCGATCAAGACTCAATTGCCAGCCCCTTTTCCAGCTATCGACACAACGTTCCGACACGACGATTTTCGCCGTTGGCGGTGTGACGCCGGGCAGCCGCACGTAGGAGTTTGCTGCGAATAAAAATGACTGCACAATGTCAGGCTGAAAAGACCGTAATTCCCGCCGCAGCCGATACCACGTCAATGGATCCAGACGAAATCGTTTTCCGAGTACTTGGACATCAATTCCGGCGTCGGTCAATGACTTGAAATACGGACCGCCACGCTGCAACGCAAACACCCGCACGGCATATGTCTCGCGTGGTAAACTGGTTGCCAGCAGGGTGAGTTGCCGTTCCGCACCAGACTGGTCGAGAGTTGGAATGACGTAGGCAACGCGGATCAAAGGGGGGCACTCAAATTTTTGGGTTTTTCGAGGTTACATGATTGCCGCAACCCCGCGCAGCGGAACCAGCTCCGAGGTCCAGAGTAAACGACCAAATTGAAAGTCCACTCCGCCGTTCACCTCACGCCCGGAGTATATACTTTGCGTGGGCATCATGGGAATGTAGCCGGATCCGCAAGAATTCGGAGATGTGTGTTTGGACGGGCTTGCGTGGGTGAAACGCCTCTGAAGAGTTCTCGAATCGAATTGCAAACATCGCAAAGATCGTCGAGACTGATGATTCGGATGTGGTGTCTGACCGTGCCCAATCGCCTGAAAGTCCCGATGATGAATTATTTTTCACTCCTGTTGCCGGCTATCATCCTTATGGTAATCCCCTGTCCCGCTAGTGTTGGACAATTGCAAGGCGACGATTTGAAACTGGAACTTCGATCGCAGCGTCAGACTAAGGCTGACGAAGGATGGGAGAGAACAACTGAGCAGCAGACTTGGGTCGCTGCGGAGACCGCCGTGATTGTCTGTGATGTGTGGGACAAACATCACTGCCTTAACGCCGTCCGTCGACTGGAAGAATTTGCTCCCCGCATGAACGATGTGCTAAAACAAGTGCGTCACTCCGGTGCGATCGTAATTCATGCGCCCAGCGATTGCATGCCTGCATATGAATCGCATCCGGCACGGCAGCGCGCGATCTTGGTCCCGCGGGACAAGTTGACACCAAAGTATGCGGCAGACTGGTGTTCTCAGATTCCGACCGAAGAACTAGCCGAATACCCGATTGATCAATCGGATGGCGGCGAAGATGATGATCCGGCGGAACACGCTACGTGGGCCGCCGAACTGACAGCGCTTGGCCGCAATCCGGGCATGCCATGGAAGACGCAGTCGTCACTGATTGAGATTGATGCCGATCAGGACTACATCAGCGACAAGGGTGACGAAGTCTGGAACATCCTGCAATCGCGAGGCATCAAAAATGTGATCCTTGTCGGCGTGCATACGAATATGTGCGTCCTTGGACGTCCTTTCGGGTTGCGACAGATGGTCCGCAGCGCAAAGAACGTCGTGCTCATGCGTGATCTGACGGATTGCATGTACAACCCCAAACGTTGGCCGTTTGTGCACCATTTTACGGGCAATGACCTGATTGTCTCGCACGTCGAACGTTATGTGTGCCCCACGATTACCAGCGATCAGATTCTGGGCGGTCGACCATTCGTCTCAAAGTCTGACGCACGCACCGAACGCGACGTAAAGACAATTCCGGCCGCCGCTGTTACTGCCGCAACGTATCAGCATCAATGGACGACCGCACTTCTAGACAAAACATGGAAAGAAGCCACCGAAGGTAAGATCATGCAGCATGGCGGTGTCGTGTGGTTGCGATGCACAATTCGCTTCCCAGGCAGCTGGATTGCAGACAATGTTACCAGCTTGGGCGTATCCAAACAGTCCAACGGACTGACTGCGTGGATGAACGGTACGCCTCTCGTGCATGCCGCTTCAGCCGCCCCATCTTTTTTGCGAATCCCGCAAGAAGCGATCGTCGCTGATGATATCAACCTGCTCGTGATTCGTACTGAGTTCGATGCGCAGGATAAGCATCTGCCAATGCCGCAAAGCATAAAAAACCGCGAACAGAGTTTTTCGCTCAACGGTCGCTGGCAGTTTCGCATCGGTGACGATCCCGCATGGTCGAACATCCCGCTGCCTGCGAAATTCGGTATCGGATCTGATGTGCTGTTTGAGCCACGCTGACTGGATTTAAAAATAGCGTGGATCCTCCGCGCGGGCAGAATTGGTGAGAGCTGAATTCACAAGAATTCGGAGGTTTGCAGGATTCATGCCAAAAAGCGGACTTCGTCTGGTCTCCTAACATTCGCAATTTCCTGATCCTATTTCCGGAATTTATCGCCTCACGACGGACATTCGTCCATCCCAGATAAGAATTGATTGACGATGAAACTTCGATGCCAGATCCTTGCTGCGTTCACTGTCCTGACACTGCTGCACTCGTCGCACATGCTTACCGCCGCCGAGTTGCGCATCCCGGCATTCACGGCTTACATGCAGCCCGATCCTGAGTCGGCAGATATTTCAGAATCACATGGCGTCACAAACTGGACCGATGCGACGCAATCCGTCAACTGGTATGGCAAGTTTAAGGCGACTGGCGAGCTGACGGCCAGCGTTGAACTGCGGTTGCCCGCAGGCGTGACGTCAAGGTTACGACTGACGATTGGCGGCATGTCTCAGGAGACTACGGTCACCGGCGCGGGCCGCGAAAACGTTGTGACGGCGAATTTTGGAACATTCACGATCACAGCCGCTGGGCATCAACGATTTCAACTGGATGCACGCAACGAGAAAACGCAGCCCGCCGGCGACATCGACGCGTTGATCCTCGCTGGGCCTGCGATCGAAGGCGTGCATTTCAATCTGAAAGAACGTCGCAACGCGGCTTCAGTTCACCTTGCGTATCCCGTCGCCGATGGCACGGAGGTCGAGGCTTTTTATGGTGAAGTCACGGCGGTCGAAGATCCCACAACGACGTTCTATATGGCCTGTGGTTGGCATCGAGGTTACTTCGGGATGCAGGTCAACAGTCCCACAGAACGTCGAATTATTTTTAGCGTCTGGGACAGCGGCAATGAAGGCGTCGATCGCAAGAAAGTCGCTGACGAGAATCGAGTGAAGTTACTCGGCAAAGGTGAAGGAGTTTACACCGGCGATTTCGGCAATGAGGGCACTGGCGGGCACAGTCATCTGAAGTATTTGTGGAAGACCGGCGAGAAGCAACGCTTTATCGTGACGGCGATCCCGACGGACAAGACGCACACGGATTATTCGGGCTATTGGTTTCATCCGGAACAACAGAAGTGGATGCTGATCTCAGCATGGCACGCCCCCAAAGAAGGTGGACGACTTAAGGGACTGTATAGCTTCAGTGAAAACTTTGGTGGCCACAACGGTCATCTGCTGCGAAAAGCCCTGTTCGGCAATCAATGGATTCGTACCCCAGATGGACAATGGACGGAATTGAACACCGCCAGCTTTAGTCACGATCCCACCGGTCGCGAAGATCGGTTCGACCGCTTCATGGGACTGGAAAACGGACAGTTTTTTCTGAGTCATGGCGGTTTCCTTGATGGCCATACGGAATACGGCACGCCCTTCGAGCGGCCAGTCATACAACAACCACCTCAAAATCTGGAATTACCGCCCCTGACGAAGAAGTAGTTCCTCAGCACACGGTAAAACCTAGAAAAACAGCTTGAAGCGGTGATTCCGACGAAGTATTCCTAGGTCGCAGATTTTAGAATTGCGTTTCCCTGCAGTCCACGTGTTTCGACGACAGACCAAGCCTGCTATTCTATGAATCAGCCGCTGTCGGCAGCGGCTCGTCTGTTTCTTGGCTTTCACAATGAGTCTCTGATTTCATGTCCCACGAACCCCATGGTGATTCATCGCCTGATCAGGCAAGCGAAACTCCCGCTCAAGACATCATTGCGTTGGATATGTTCTTGAAACTGGCCAACGTCGTGGCGTCTGGTGGTGCGGCAAAGCATTTGATTCAGTCGGGGGCCGTGTTGGTGAATAGCAAGGTGGAAACGCGTCGCGGCCGCAAACTCCGCCCGGGAGATATTGTGGAAGTCCATGGTGAAGAGTTTGTCATCGAATCTGACGGTCTATAATCCTGATTCGAAGGCGACAATCATGACGGCTCCTCCTGATGACATCGACAATCCACCGCTGGATGCAGCGGATGACGGTTTGGACCACCTAGCGGAGGACGAACTTTCGCTTTCGGAATTCGGCAATCCCGTTCCTGCAGATCGCCCGCTCTATCGTGCACATCGAGATGCTTATCAAAAGCAGAAACGCCGACAATTCCGGACCTCCGTGATTCTCTTTGTGCTGACACTGTGCAGCACGTTTTTGGTTGCGTCCGGTTACGTTCCGTTTCGCTGGCTGGCGACTAAAGTGTCACCACAGTATGAACAGGAAATTGAACGAATCATTCTCGATCAAGCACTCCAGACCGGGAAACCTCCACAAACCATCAATGCTGTCATGTGGGATGGAGTCCTTGCGGGTCTGATGTATTCCATTCCCTTAATGTCGATATTGTTCTGCCACGAGATGGGACACTATCTGCAATCGGTGCGGCATCGTGTCCCCGCCTCGTTTCCCTACTTCATTCCGCTGCCACTTCCTCCGCTGGGGACGATGGGGGCCGTTATTCTGCAGGGACGGGGCGTGGCAACGCGCAGTCAGATGTTCGATATCGCGGTCTCAGGTCCAATTGCCGGATTGGTGGTGACGATTCCTGTGCTGCTGCTCGGGATCTATCAGTCAGGCTACGAAAACACCATGCTCAGTGGCGGCCTTGAGTTCGGTGAACCACTGCTGTTGCAATGGATGATCTACTGGATTCACGGGCCAGCATTGCCCGGCGAGTCATTCATGATCACCTCCCTAGGATTGGCAGGCTGGGTGGGTGTCTTTATTACGGCCATGAATCTGTTGCCAGTCGGTCAACTGGACGGTGGCCATATTCTCTACACCCTGATCGGGCGCAGGGCGCACGCGGTCGCGTTTCTGGTCATCGCAGCCGGGGTCGCGATGATGCTGTACCAAGGCACTTACACGTTTACCCTGCTTCTGATTCTGCTGATGGTTACCGGCCTGCGTCATCCACCCACGGCAAACGATGAGGAACGGTTGACAACAGGACGCGTGGTGCTTGGCTGGCTGACCCTGTCTTTCCTCATCATCGGCTTTACGCCGACCCCGATCGTCGAAGCCGACGGCACTCATCGAACGCCAACTGAGCAGGCCGAACCGGTAGCCGCTGATTATGACGCCTCGGCGATTTAATGGTGCTAGTTATCGCCACTCAGGTTGCGATTCAGTTTGCGGAGCGCTTCACTTTCAATCTGGCGAACGCGTTCACGAGTCAACCCGAGCGATTCGCCGATTTCTTTCAATGTCAGTGGTTCACTGTCATCCAGACCAAATCGCATTCGCAGGATCGTGGCTTCACGGGGATCCATTTCATCCAGCAGTCGGGAGACCTGTGTCAGATTGTCGTTGTTAATCAATTCATCCTCAGGACCACGTACGCGATCGTCCGGAATGATGTCACCCAGACTCATTCCTGATTCTTCCTGTTCTGACTGCGGCGAGGCGTTATACAACGTGATCGCCTTCTTTACGATTTGGAGTTTTTTCTTCGGTATCCCCAACTCTTTTGCGATGTCTTCCGCCGTTGGCGTGCAATTGAGTTCGTCCATCAGTTTCGCTGACGCCCGCCGCCACTTGGACAGCAATTCCACCATATATGCTGGGATCCGAATCGTCTTGGCTGAATTGACGAGTGCGCGTTTGATGGATTGCTTGATCCAATAACTGGCATATGTGCTGAAACGCGTATTCATGTCGGGATCAAAGCCTTCAACCGCGCGAAGCAGCCCAAGGTTGCCTTCTTCGATCAAGTCCTGCAGCGGTAGCCCCTTCCCTGAATATCCCCGGGCGATGTTGACCACCAGACGCAGGTTCGCACGCACCATGCGGTCTCGAGCGGCCCCGTCGCCCGCAGAAATACGGTTCGAGAGTTCTTTCTCATCGTTTGCAGTCAACAAGGAGGTTTCATTGATTTCCTTCAGATAGGTTTCCAGTGGTGTCTGGAGCCTTGAAGAGGATATTGTAGATCGCTTCTGTCGAGTTGTTTGGGTCATGCTTGTCAGCCTGCGGAAGTAACCGAAAGGATTCCATCCCTTATATCGGAGGCAGTACACGCCACATTGACGCAGAGATGCGCAGAATCTGCCGGTATCCACGGATCGCTTTCCCTCGCTCCACTGCGCGGCATATTCGCGACAAACGGAAGAGCCAAACCACGCCCAATTTCCGTCACGGTGAGGAACCGTTACACTGCGCCGCGGATTCATCCAGCCAGTGCCCGAATGTCCATGTAAGATTTTGTCATGTCATCAGATTTATCCCCAGTGATAGGAAAAGTTTTTCTCGTCGGCGCCGGGCCAGGCGATCCAGGTCTCATCACCGTCCGTGGTGCCGAATGTCTCGCGCAGGCAGACCTTGTGCTGTACGATGGACTCGTGAATCCTTTATTGCTGCGTCTGACAAAGGGCTTGTGCGAGCGGACCGCGCGAGTCCGCCGCGATAACGCTTTAATTGTGGCCCAAGCCGAGATCAATGCACGACTCATCAGTGAAGCTCAGGCGGGACGCACGGTCGTGCGTTTGAAGGGCGGCGATCCGTATATTTTTGGCCGTGGCGGCGAAGAAGTCGTCGCGCTCTATGAAGCCGGAATTCCATTTGAAGTCGTGCCCGGTGTCACCGCCGCCACAGGCGCCGGAGAATACGCTGGCTTCTCGTTCACACATCGTGAAATCTCTTCGTCCGTCGCCTTTGTAACGGGGCATGAAGATCCAAACCGCGAAGAAAGTCGCCTCAATTACCGTGCGCTCGCAGCCTTTCCTGGCACCTTGGTGTTCTATATGGGTCTCAGCCGACTCAAGGAAATCTGCCAACAACTGCAAGTCGCCGGGATGCCTGGAAATGTCCCAGCTGCAGTCGTCTGCCACGCTTCGCTGCCCAGTCAGAAGGTGGTCGAAGGTACGCTAGAAACACTCCCCGCTCTGACTGCCATCCAACATCTCAGGCCGCCTTCGTTGATTGTGATCGGCGAATGTGTAAGGCATCGAGCCCAGTTGTCGTGGTTCGAAAAATTGCCATTGTTCGGGGTGTCGATCGGCGTTACACGCCCCGAAGATCAAGCCGAAGACGTGGCGCAGCAGATCGTCCGCATGGGAGGTGAACCCGTCCTGATGCCGATGATCCAAGTCGGTCCAGTGAACCGCCCTCAGCAAACGGAGATCGCCCGCGTCCTGCGTCAGATCGCACGATTTCATTGGTTGATATTTACGAGCGTTAATGGTGTGGCCGAATTTTTCCGACATCTGCACGAGGCAAAACTGGACACGCGCTGCCTTGCAAATGCGCAGATTGCCGCGATTGGCCCCAGTACCGCCGAACGGTTGAGGAACTTCGGCATTCATCCAGACGTGGTGCCTGCCGAATATAATGCGGAGTCCCTCGCAAGGACACTTGCAACAAAAGTGCACGGCAAAACCGTCCTCTGGGTGCGTGCCAGTCGAGGGCGTGACGTACTGCCGCGGATGCTGACTGATGTTGGCGCATTGTTCGCCCAACTCGTGGTGTATGAAAATCGCGACGTCGAGACGCTCTGTCCCGAAGTCGCCAGCCGCTTGAAGGCCGGCACCCTAGATTGGATCGGACTGAGCAGCCCCTCAATCGCCCGCCGCTTCGCCCAATTACTGAAGACGGCGACTATTGCTCCCGCCGAACTGCTGACTCGCATCGCCACGATCAGCCCCCTGACGTCCGCGGCCGCACGCGAATCCGGGTTGACGGTGGCTGTCGAAGCCACGGTCTCTACCTGGAACGGGATTCTGCAGGCGATTGAACGCAGCAAATATTCTCCGCCCAGCCAGAAATGACTCCGGCGAGCGGAGCGGCGTGAGCCCTTCGGTACCTCGGTTTTGGACCGCCAAGCTGACGCATGCCGCTCACCAATTCTCTCACGCATTGCCGCGCGGAGTACAGTTACTTCGAAGCGATAACAAAATACTGCTAGCAAACTCGCGCCGAGTCTCACGCTAGACCGCCACCTAATCGTGCAGCACAAACGTCACCTTCAGGATGACACGAAAACAACTGATCTTGCCGTCAGTCACATCCACCTTCTGGTCCTGCACCCATGCGCTCGTGACGTTCTTCAACGTCTTGCACGCCCGGGCTACCCCAACCGCAACCGCGTCTTCAAAACTGGTCGGTGAAGAAGCAATGATTTCAGTCACACGCGCGACCGAGCACGTCACCTCAACCTTTTCCTCGTCTTTTTTCTTCTTCTTGTTTTTCATCACGGAAAACTCCAACGCTTATTAACAATAAAAACACGTCGCCATATTAGCCAGAGTTAATATTATTCGCATTTACCCAGCTTTATCCAGTCACTGGGCGGCGATGGCCTGTTTTCTTGTCAATTCTCCCGCAACCACGTCTCGCGGCAGTATCTGGATACTCCGCAGGGTTTCACTCAGACGTTTTGTGGGAGTCGAATTCTTGCCAATCCGGCGACATTTGCATTGTGCCCGCCCGGAGGATCACTCACGCCGCATGTCGCTGAGCTGCCAAACTAACGCCGATCCAGCGTCAGCAGTCCGGCAATGGTTAAGCCGATCCCTACCAGGCCGAAGATCGACAGGGACTCGCCAAAGATCAGCACGGCACCGACGGCGCACAAGGCATTTTGAGATGCATTGATCACGTTCGCCCGACTGATGGTGAGATGCCGCATCGCATGCGTGATCGCATAGAAGCCCGCGGCATTGAAGATTCCCGCGATGGCAATCGTCACCCATTCGGCAGGAGTTGTAGCGACGATCGTCTGGATTGGCAGCAGGCAAAGGCTGACCGGACATAAGATCAGAAAACCAGCAGCACTGAACAGGAACAGCGTGGCTGCCACAGGCATGTGTGACCTGACCGCTTTGCGAATGTAGACCCCCGTAATTCCATAGGCTAGTCCGGAGATGACAGCCAATGCAACACCGTCCGCGGTGTCCCAATCTGTGGCCGTCGGAACTTCAGTCGTCCGTGTTTTCGCTGCGGTCGAAAGAAACATAATCGATGCAACCATCAAGCCCATACTGATGCCCGTGCGAACGCTGACCCGATCTCCCAGCACATAACGCCCCACGATCGCTCCGCTACAAATGATAGACGCAAAACAGATCGGGACAGAAATCGCGAGGCCGATGACGCTCAGCGACATCTGAAACGCAAAATTGCCGCCTAACTGATTGAAGATTGCCGCTAACGCGATTGGCCAGACGAAACTCCATGACGCAAACGATGTTTGTCCACGATAACGGCGAATGCCAAGCAGCACGATCGCTGCGAAAAACGTCGGGAACGCCTTTGTGCCAGCGATCCACATATCCCACCCCACACCACCATCTGGGTGTGCGAGCCCTCGCAGAGCTAGATTTGCCACGGAATACGTCACGGCAGCCGTCAAGCCCAGCATCACTCCCGGAAACGCCGCGGCCGAGCTGCTGGTGACTGGCGTTACCGACGACGTGTCTGCCTGAAGCGGGCCAGCAGCTTCGCTTGCTGTCGCTGAATCAACGGCGGCAATTGATGGACTCTGTTGTGGATCACGGACGATATCCAAAGATCCGACCCGACTGGCAGACATGACGACCAAGCAATGAAAAATGACAAACATGGATCGAACGCGACAGATCAACCCTCTGAAGCCGGGATGATACTCCTTCGACACCGATCGGCGATACCGCGTTCAGCAATTCTGTTTGTTTCTCAGGGCGCTGCCTACGAACTGCACGACAGCATCGAACAGCCAGCTCTTTCCCGAGCCCAATCAGGACGTTTCCCGGCGAATTTTTCGTGGTTCGGCTGTTCATCGTAAGGATGCCGAAGCAATTCTAGTAATTCGGAAATCAAGCTGTAGTCCCCCTGATCCGCCTTATCGATCGCCAGTTGGGCCATGTAATTCCGGAGGACGTATTTCGGATTGACGGCATCCATGCGTTGCTGACGATCGAGATCAGAAATCCCTTCCAGACGCACCCGAGTGCGATACCGTTGCAGCCAGCCAATCGCTGTCGCTCGGTAGTCCTCGGTCAATTGTGCGGGTAGATAATAAGCATCATTTAACGCGTCCAGCACAGAATCATCCAGCTTGTCCGGTGTTCCGTCCAGAGGCAATACAGCCAGCTGACGGTAGAAGATCGTCATGTCGGTCTCGACCGGATAAAGCACGTCGACGACATCATTGGTGAGCGCCGTATCGGTCTCAGTCTGCCCTGCCATCACACTCAGACCCAGCTTGCCGAGCATCATTGCGCGGCACTCGGTATTGAAATACGTGGAGTACAAATCGAGGCCCGCCTGCAAAGGCTCAACCGTGTCAAACAAAGAAATCAGGGCCTGCCCCAGTTGCGCCAAATTCCAAAGCGCGATCTGTGGTTGCTGTCCAAAACGATAACGTCGGCCACTCGCATCGGTCGTATTGGGCGTCCAGTTTGGATCGTAGTTCTCAAGCCAGCCGTACGGACCATAATCAATCGTCAGACCCAAAATCGACATGTTGTCCGTGTTCATCACCCCATGCACAAACCCCACCCGCATCCAGTGCACAATCATGTCAGCCGTGGTGCGACAAATCTCTGAGAACCATGCTGCGTACGATGCAGCCGAAGGTGCACCAAGATGTGGAAAGTCATTCCGAATTGTGTGATCCACTAACTGCCGCAACACATCCAATTCACCACGCGCAGCAAAGATCTGGAAATTTCCAAACCGCGTGAAAGATGGCGCGACTCGACACACGATGGCCCCTAATTCACGTTGAGGATTGCCATCGTAAAACATGTCGCGTACCACTTTTTC
>Ga0209553_1000752_pt1 | contig 16593 bp, 10 predicted proteins | sample LauGreFBDMM110DN_2_FD_188217 | JGI IMG/M metagenome (GOLD analysis project Ga0209553, IMG submission 188217) | Freshwater lake microbial communities from Lake Michigan, USA - Fa13.BD.MM110.DN (SPAdes) (version 2) | ecosystem: Environmental > Aquatic > Freshwater > Lake | place: Lake Michigan...
GTTCCCGTACATTGCTCTGGCGTGGTATGACTGGAGCTACAGATGCGAAAGCAAGCTGCAGCCGACGGCTGTTCCTTTCGGGCGGTACATTTGGCTCCCGTTCAAACCTGATGGGTACAAACAGACTTTTGATGACCTTTCACCAGAGAAGATTGCCATTATGGACCGGGTGGACCACCTCGCAGGGTGGACCTTGGTTGCGGCTGCGGCGACGTGGTACCTTCTCAAAAAACGAGTCTGAACGGACAAGTCCCTCCGTGACTTGGAAGAAACGCTTAAAAATAAACGAAGCTAGTTCGTCATGGCGACACGGAGTGACCTCCTTCTCGAGGCACTTCGGCGATTCTTTGAAGTCCCTGATCACACTCAGCAACTCAAGGATATCCTCGAACACCGACGCGGAGTGTCTCTCAGGAACCTCGAATGGTTCGTGACAAACTATTCTCGTCAGACGAACGTGACGTATAAGACGCCGGCGGGACGTCAGTTTACAGTCCACGTGGCTTACAAGTCATCACTGGATGGCTATTCGAAAAAGTTTTTCGACCCGTTTTGTCGTACTGAGCGGATCGAGTTTCAGGGATTTACGACGACGGTTGCACAACTGAATTTCATTCGCTGGTGTATCGTCAATGATATTATAAACTATATCACAGAGAAGGGTGTCCTACGCGTTCGTCGCCACGAGGAAATAAAAACCCAGCCTCTTTGTAGAGATGTCATCAGCCCAGATTCAACTGGCTGCTGCACGTGATGTATTTCTTTCTGGAAAACCAGAAAGGACATTTTTTGAAGCGAAATACAAACCGATAAAAAACAAACTGTCACAGACATACGAGTACCCTTTTGACAATCCAGTGACGACGTTTGGACAAACGGGTATATGTACTATACCACAAAAAGGGGATGCAATCACGGGCGTGACGCTCAAAGTGACACTCCCTCAAATTTACACACCGATTAGCGAGGCTATGTATGTGTACCCCGTGCCGTCGAGTCGTTTCGACGGTGCTTTATATGTGGAGGTGAAAGTTGTATCAGTGACGAGCAATGGTACGCAACTTACAATTGTCACCGTGAATCCAGTCACGGCGAACGTTGGAGCTGCATTCAGTTTGTTTGACACTGGGTTGTTTGATGGTGATTATGTCGTCACGACAAAGGCGAGTTTGAATACATTCACAGCTGACTCGAATGCAGCTGCAGCCGTGTCGACAACAGGAACAGTCAGTATACTTGACGTTCGCCCTCGCGACGTCACTGGGTATTTCTCCACTCAGAATTTTACTCTGTGGTCCGATGACTTTACAGACATTCCTATATCTCTCGTCTCTTTAACAGGGAATGGTTCCGTAGTGACGGGTGTAACAAATGGATCACTCGGACAGGATCTTTTGCCTGGAGCAGCTATTATAATCGACGGTGTGACTGGTGCGACTGGGATTTTCAACGGAACCTTTACAATATTGACGTATAACGCAGGGACGAATACATTCACGTATGCAGCATCCGGTACAGGCTCTCCAAGCACGACAAACGTTCGTATGCGTTCACCTGCATTGACTATACAATACAACTCTGCCCTGAACTCCTTTCAATTCACGAGTGCTTTGTTTACGTCGATTCGTTTCACCACAGCACTTGACGCTGCATTCTGGGGTTTTGATTTCAAACAAGGTCCTGTATTTCCATTACTTAACGGTACCTTGACATCTCAGTGGACGCTCGTACAAGGTGGTTGGATTTACGGATTCTTACCTCCCGCTGATTCTTCATATGTGGATTCAGTCGCCAACAAACTCATCAAAAATGTAAGAATCATGGTGGGTAAACAAACCATCAACGAATTTTCTGGAGAGTACATCGAACTCTACAATGACCTGAATACTTCGTATGAAAATCAAGCCATTTACAAATTACTCTGTGGAAAATACGATACGACACAGGCGAGTCAGCCTCGCACGTACTATGTGAAAATACCACTCGGGTTTAATTCAATTCCCAATTTGACGTATCAAAACTTGGAGGTTCAGATTGATTTTGATCTTTTGACTAATTTGTCGACTGAAATTAACCCTGGAGTTGATTTCTTTGACCCATTGTCATACACTATATTTGACGCAACTGCCAACGTTGTAAAACTTCAAGGTGAACTCATAAACACCATCGCAACTCTTTCATTCGAAGAGTACATAGCGTTCAGAACAAAGGCTGGTTCCGTCGTAATTTACAACACTACTGAACCTCTAGAGGAATCAAATTCGTATTCGGTTGTGTCGTCGTATTTATATGACATTGGTGAATCATTCTTTACAGATTTTACTACTCTTGGTGAGACTCTGTATGTTCAAGTATATAACAACTTTTTACTCCAAGGAACAATTCCCCAACTCGTCGTTGGTGACATTTCTAGATTCGCGGGGAATGACTTTCGACCGACGCTTCCAACGTCAACCATCACGAACGCGTATTTTGCAGCTGGTGGGGGTGGTGGATTTATACAGACGGCAACACCCCATTATATACGAACGGGTGATACAGTCACTGTTCAAAACACAGTACCCGGGGGATTCAGCAATTCATATACTGCAAATGTTATATCATCAACTTCATTTGATTTTTTGACTGACAATGTAGGTGTTGCAACAAATCCGGGTGTTACAATTACAAAAGGAACATTTATACTGACAAATACAGTCATCGAACAGCTCGGTACGGGTGTGCAGGTGACAACATCGGCACCTCATTATTATAACGCTGGTGATCAAATTCAAATTACTGATTCGATTGGATATGATGGTATTGTAACAGTTTTTTTCGCCACATCTCCAACTCAATATACGTTTTACACAACGACGAGTACAGCTTCACCCGTTGTTACAGTATCCCCTGATTCTGGAAAGTCTGTGAAACAGATTGAATATGCAAATAATCCACCGAATGGTCTCGTGACAGACGGCGTCTATGTCTACTACACAATTTCGTCTAATAGACCAACGACATACTTTATTCGATATGACCATTCACAGAATTTTCTTGATAATTCGAATTCTTATGTTGCCATTGATTTCACTTCAAATGTAACCTCCAATAATTATGATTATACAGTGCTTGAGACTCTTTTCACTGGTACATCAATATACGTCATTCCAGAAGAAAATACGAGTAACATAATTTACATTTACAACATCAACGGAAATTTTATGGACTCTAATTCGTGGCAAGCGTTCGATTATTATGCTCTCTTGACTGTCGATTTCATATCAACAGGTGTATGTATAGGACCCTATATCTACTTTATCGCCGACGGGTACAAGATTATACAGTACAATGTTCTTCAGTCATACTCTGACGCAAGTTCATATACAACATTTAATACACTCTCACAAAACCTCCTCCCGTGGTCAACACTCGGAACGAATTGGACCGCCGGAACTGAGATGCCACTCAAAAACCTTCTGAGTACCGGAAAATATATGTACATGTCCGCAGGAGGCATCACATCCGATGTTTATTTGTCCGGGCAGGCGTGTGTCATACGCGTGGATGTCTCTGCTGGTCTAGGTAACCCAAGCTCATACGAATACTATTCATCAACTGGCGACGCCCCTATACCATTTGATTTCAGTAGCAACACATACGCAGTCACAACTGGAGTGACAGTTAAAAGACCCATAACACTTTATTCACCTATCCCAAACCTGAATCTTTCTATTGTAGGAAATGGGAGTCAGGCAGTCGTCGCGACACAGAATACACATAGTCTTTACACGGGCATGGTTGTGTTTATACAAGGCAGTACATCATTCGACAGCATCTCACCATACCCAGTTACGAGTATAATAGACGATAAAACATATACATTTGCGACGAGTATAGTTGCGACTAACATTGTTCCGAATGCAGGTGTTACTGTTTCAATTCTCAATCTGGCTATCACAGGATTTGGTGGGGGTGTAGCGACCGTAACGACACTCAATCCACACGGTCTTTCAGCTGGTATGTTTGTGCTCATTAATGGAAGTACGTCGTTCGACAGTCCTTACCCTTATCCAGTCACGAGTATAATAAGTCAAACAAGTTACATAATCTCAACGGGTATCAGTGCGGTTAACACTACACCTTCTGCAGGCGTTACGATTTCTAACATCAATCTATCAATCGTAGGTGCCGCGACGGGTGCAGAGTGTACGACACTCAATCCACACGGTCTCACCGATGGTATGTTTGTATTTATTCAAGGAAGTGCGCATTTTGATAACCCAACAGTGGATGCTCCATATATAGTTCAAATTACGAGTGCGACCACGTATGTATTTGCAACAGCAGCTGGTGTTGTGACAGATACTGTACCGAATGCTGGTACCACAATCGTGGCCCTGCTTAACAAAACGATCATTGGTGACGGAACGAATATTCAAGTCAGTATTCAAGATATCGTTGTCAATAATCATGGTCTGAGCGTCGGGGACATTATTAGCATCGAGGGTGCAAGCCCAGCATTCCTTAATGGTCAGCAGATTATTACAGAAGTTCCAAATACGACGCAGTTTAAATTTGCATCACCGTACTTGGCTGGTCGGTACATTCCGAAGATTTTCATAAACGGTCCGCGCTACGTGTACATGTACACGAACGATACGGGAACATATGGGAACGCAGAAGCCAGGGATATCATCCGTTTTGACCAGTATAATCAGACGCCCACTTTGACAGCGAGTCTGCTCGTTGATTTCGAGAAGCATGAAACCCCTCCACCAGAAAACCAATTAATTGGAGTCGTTCAGGTGGCAAAGTCAAATAGTCCTCTTGAGATGCAATTCAAGGGTCCAGTCAAAGAAATGTGGTTCACAGGAACACCCGACTCGACCAACGTGTTCCAATACTCGTCCATCGCCGACCAGACGGCATTGGCGCTCACACATGGTGAAGAGATTGTGTCCAGAGACGTCGGGAGCTACATATTCTACAATACAGTTCAGCCGTTTGAGAATCACACCACCATGCCCACTCGCAACTTTTCAATGTACAGTTTTGAAATGAACCCTGAAAGCCAAACACCAAACGGAACTGTAAACTTTTCGAGAATCGACGAACAAATATTCTCAAACGCATCCGCTACGGTATGGGCACGCTCATATAACATCCTCAAAATTCAAGGGGGCGTCGGAGGTCTCTTATTTAATTCCTAAACTTTGAGTAGAGAATGGTGCCAGCACAGTTTGCACATCAACTGACGCGTCTGCAGTTTCCAAAGGATGTGCATTTCGGTGATGATATCACCATTTGGATTGCAAAGGCGGGAGATGTTGCAATTGGAAAAATGTACCTTCGTGTTGATTGGCCTGAAGAGTCTCCTGTTCAGGATTCAGTAGGAACGTACATGATCGATTACGTAGAACTTTTGTATGAAAATCAACTCATCGAACGACACTACGGTGAGTCACTCGAACTCTGGAACGATATCACGGTGACACAGTCCAAACAAAGTGCTCTTACAACGCTGGTTGGAAAAGGAATCACGAGCAGCCTCCAGTCGTACTACATTCCGATTCCGTTTTCAGTCAATCTCCCGTTATGTGCCCTAAAAAAACCTCCAGTGTTTCGTGTTAAATTTAAATCTGCAAACGATTTTACAATTTTGAATTGGACGCTTCCAGTTCAGGTGAATCTGTTTGTCGATTATGTCTATGTGACCAGGGCTGAACGCGACTACATGACAAAGACACCAATGAACTACCTTGCCAAGACGTGGCAACGCTTGATATTCACCGTGTCTGCAGGTGAAACAGATGTTTCAGTCCTGACGGATTTTGTTCACAGTGTCAAAGAAGTCTTCTGGATCATTCAAAATGACGGAACGTCTGCCTACAATTATCTGAACAACGGTGGTGATCAGCTGGTTAATTTGCAACTGACACTCAATGGTTCAGATGTCATCAAAAGAGAATTTGGAACTCCTTTGTATCTTCGAGTCGTTCAGCCGCTTGAATATCATACACGTACACCAGACCGCTCATTTTACATGTATTCTTTTGCAATTGATCCTGAGAATGAAGATCCGACAGGTGAAATAAACATGAGCCTCGTGACTCGTCAACTTCATACACTCACCCTGACGCCGTCTCAGTACTCGCGGTCTCTGAGAATTTATGCTCTTGGGTACAATGTCATTTCAGTCAAGGATGGAGACTTGACAGCATTGAACGTTGACGTCCATGAAGGCGGTCAAGATACTGTCGTCACAGCTGAAAAGATTCAGAACAATTCATACCCGGGATTGTATCTGTTCGATACATTCACGTTCACATCTCTCGGAACCACAGGTCGTTTCGGACCACCAATTTCGAATACGTATCCAGGAACAGTTCCATGGACTGAACCGTCTTACTGGTACATCGACAACGGTGTTCAATACTGGACCGCACCTGCGAGTGGCATTTATCAGGTGACGGCTGCTGGTGCCATGGGCGAGGCAAGTGGACGCATCATACAGGGAAATGTGTCTTTCTACGAGGGACAAGTTCTCAAACTTCTCGTTGGACAAATTCCACTTTCGGCATTGGTTGCAGACCATGTGACTACAGGAGGTGGTGGATGTTCGTCCGTAAGCACGGATGCGGACCTACCTATTCTTGTCGGCGCCGGTGGTGATGGTGGATCTTTCTGTCCCCGTGGAAATGTTACAAACACAAACATCTCAGGGGCTATGGGTGCAGCTCTGGTGACCACGACGATACCTCATGAACTCTCAACTGGTTTGTACGTGACAATCACAGGCGGTACAATATTCGACGGTTCATACCAGATTGAGGTTGTGAGTAACGTTGAGTTTCAGTTCGCAACGTCAGTCGTTGGAAGTATTACTTCCCCGAATGCAGGAACGACAGAACCAGCGACTCCACAAGACGGTGTGTTTCAGCCGTACGGTGATGGTCAAGGTGGGGGTACAGGGCTCGGTGTTGCTGGTGCAGGGTACTTTGGCAATGGGCAGTATACAGTAAGGACGTTCCCATTTCTGATACCTAAAGCTATCGCAGCAGAAGGTTACGGGAATCAATACATCTACGGTGGAAGTTATAATCCACAACCAGGAATTCCACCACCGTCTAAAGTACCTGTCGCTGAAGGCGGGTTTGGTGGTGGTCAATGTCCTGTGAATCTCGTGTCAAACATCATCAGCATCAGTAATCAGGGTCCATATCTTCTCATACCCGGTTCTAACATTTATGCAATCACGACAGATGATATCAATGGACTTCCTGAAGGGTATCTTGTGATCATTTCGGGTGTTCAAACAGCATCTGGAAATTTTTACAATCCAACAAACAATAACCAGGAACCAAATGTAATTGGTCAGATTGTCGGTCTTAGTACTGTCATTGTTGCAGCGAATGCAGTTGAGCCGTTTGTACTGAATGGTGCGACAATTTATGGCGCAGCTTTCGGTGTAGCTGGAGGAGGTGGCTACACAGGAAGCCCTGGAAACGGTTTGCAGGGTGCGACGTGCTATGCGTCAGAACAAGTGACGGACGTCCAAGATCTCGGTTTGAACACTGGGTCGGGATACATTACAATAAGTCTTGTGTAACAAAGGCACCTCCGCCCTGAAACACGAGCTCTACCTGACCGTAGTAATAAAGGTACAGTGTATACGCCTGTGTGATTTGAGGTGCTGTGATTTGATCAAACACGAGATCGAGATGTGACGTGTTTGAATTCAGCTTTGAAAAATCGACACTCCCTTCTTGTGTATACTCGCGTGGAAAATCTGAAAAGCAATACATGTAAATATTCTTGGTCGGGACCGACAAACCGTGATCCATAGGTTGTTTGTAACTGTAGTACAATGCACCTGGAAAGTCTGAAAGAATGTTTTGATTGTTCAAGTAGATTGTTCCGCTCGTGATTGCATCCAGAAAGTTGATATTCACACCATTGAAAAACTGTACAGGTACAGCAGCCTCCACGAAATCCGTGCTGTACCCGTATTGATATCTCGACGTGTAAAAGTCAGGGTCGGTTGACTCGTACAATTTGTTTCTGACAAACCACGTAAGCATACTCACAGGATACTTTGACGTAAAATTCACGATTGCTTTTCCGTTGTTGTACGGCAGACCAGCTTCTGCCCAAACACGACTGATGTTGTACTTGAGCGGTTTTGACTGGTAGTATATTCGTTCTTCTGGTGTCAATGTGATTTCTTCGACAAGGATCCGTGGATTGATGAGGTCGATGCGATTCCCATTCACATCCGTTGGAGCATTCGTGATCCAGGACACGTCGTTGAACGTGAATCGAACAGTGACGATTTGTTGCAAAACGGCACACAGTGGAAAAAATGGTTTTTCGAGGCGTTCTCTCCCTTTTTTCGAATAACTCTGACGCCGACAAAAGAAGAAATCGAGAGGAATGAGCATATCCAATTGACTCGATCCTGAGACGACGTTCGATTCAGCTTGACCTCTGCTTATAGCCTGATACATGGCGAGTTTTTCATCTGCGTCGAGGAAGATCTGGTCCCGAAGAACATACCAGTCGTCGCTGATTGATTCGATGACTCGACCGTCGAGTAAAAACTCCACCTTTTTAAAGATGGCTCGACCTGTCAATTCACAGTATGAATAGTTATTTGGTAACTGTGGAAGTGAAACGGACAGGTACATGTTCGAAAGTAGATCCCCAGACTCGCGGGGATACAAATTGACAGAGTAACTTGTCGACGAATCGAGAAAACCACTCGTCGTTTCTATTGGGTTCAAAAGTCGATGTGTCTGAACAAATGGTGTGTGCTGTTTGATGCGTGGTATCCAGAGCGATTCACCTCCGTACATGAATTTTTCCTGGGCGCCAATGGCTGCAATTGCAGTCAATGCGCCGGTGCCGAAACCACGTCCGGTCATTTCGATGTAGGCTTCACGTGGAGCCGGAGCGTCCGTCCATACATTTGAATCGAGGTCACGAAGATTCGCCGTCTGTCCCTTTATGTCACTGGCATCGAACAGTTTGGGATCGTAGATTGAATAGTATTTGCTTTGAATATTTGATCTTGGACGAATAAAAGTCAACGGTACTATCGTTCCGGGAACAGGTAACACCTGTTCCTGGTCAACTGTAACACGCAGTTCGTACACGTAATTGTATGATTTAGTGACGCTTCCTACGAGCGTGTTCGAAACACCCTTCTTGGACATGGTTTCGAGCACTGTGACATTTCCAGCCACGTCAACGAGAAGCGTCGAAGGATCGCTCAGACCCGTCAACTTCCAGTCTTTGGCTGGTTTAGGTCCCTTGAATTCTTCGACGATGTACACACTGAATGTGTTTCCCGTGACGAGCGGTCCTCGAAAACCACGAGCAGTCGATCGGTCTTTGATTTGTTCAAAACCAAATGTTATTTGAAGCAGAGAACTCGGTGAGACTGGAATCGTACCAGATCCTTCGATATATGCCGTTGCGAGTGACACATAAGGAAAAGAAATCGACGGCGGTCCTGGATTGATCACAACGTCACTGTAGACATTTGCCGTGTACGTTTCGACGTAGACACGACCCTCAATCCCAATCAGTCCTGTAATAGACATTCCCTGACGAATCGGCGCATTTTGCAACAAGTAGACTGCAAGAACGTTCGATGTGAGTGATGGTCCGTAAAATCCAGTCACTGTTAAACTTGAATTGTCGACAGGTGGGACGACAGGTGGTGTGGGTGGGACGACAGGTGGTGTGGGTGGAACGACAGGTGGTGTGGGTGATATTATTGTACTTAAAGCATTTTTGAACAATTCTGCAAGCTGGTCGAATGACGTGTATTGAATATACGTCGGTGGACTGTTTTCGAGTTCTGAAACCACTTCATTCAGTTTTACACCTGCGCGTGCAATCACTTCACTGGTGATGGCACGAAGTCTGGCAATTACCTGAGCTGGTACTGAACCAGGCTCTACAAAACTGTTGATAATTTCGTCAACCTCCATCCTCTACAAAGACTCAAGATCTTGTTTCCACAGGTTCGACACGGTCATCGCCTCGAGCGTCGCGAGTTCGCTCTGGAGGGTTTTCACAAGCGTCAACGCCTTGTTGATTTCCTCCGCTGTGTACTGGTACGTCCTGACTGAAACCAACAGCTCGTGTGGAAATCCGAGGCGTGTCATGTCTGCTTCGATATCTGCTCGGGTCCGTCGGAAAATCTCGAGACGTCCGTGTGCCACCTCAGTGATGAAACGCGCCCGGGTCGTATTCTCATTCACCTGACGCCTGAGTTCTTTGACCAGGTACGACTTGCGTGTCTTGTACAACGCGAGACGCATCTCGAGGTAGTCGACCAAAATCTCCTCTGGGCTTGCATACTTTCTCACAGCACCGTTCTGTCCGATGAGGTACATGTTGCTCGTGTGAATCGTCTTCACCAACCCAAGCTGCTTGGGGTCGTCATTCTCGGTCCAGACAAAAAAGTCCGCCTTGTTCTCCGTCGAGTGATTCTCGTACTTGACCTCGAGTCCGTCCAGAAACTCCTTGTAGTCCTGGATCCACTTGCCTGGAGGCAGCTCAGTCACGTGAATACGGGACCCCTGACGCTCGAACGTCCCGGTCAGAGTCCATGTGTGTTCGCCCGTCTTTTCAGTTGTGCCTGTAAACCCCTTGAAGTGTGGTTTCATGGACTCCATCGCCTCGCCACGGAGTGCGTGCTGGATGTTCTTCGTCACCACCTTAGGGTCGTACGGCGGAACATACGACGAAAAGCCAGTCCCAATACCCTCGGCACCGTTCACGAGTACCATCGGCACGATGGGCAAGTAGTACGTCGGCTCGACATTCTGACCATCCTCCGAAACATACTTGAGTACCGGATCGTCACGCTGGTCGAAAATACGACGCGTCTTTTCAGCCAAACGCGTGAAGATGTAACGAGGACTGGCTGCATCCTTACCACCCATCAGACGCGTTCCAAACTGACCGCTCGGCTCGAGCAGGTTGACGTTGTTCGAACCGACGAAAGTCTGTGCCAATCCGATAATTGTGCCCTGGAGCGACGCCTCGCCGTGGTGGTACGCCGTGTGTTCGGCGACGTAGCCGCTCAACTGTGCCACCTTGGCATCCTTGACCAGGTTTCGCTTCAGACATGCGTAAATAACCTTGCGTTGACTCGGTTTGAGTCCGTCTGCCACGTGTGGAATTGACCGCTTAATGTCCTCAACCGAAAAGTTTGCCAAGTCCTTGTGGATAAAATCAGTCACAGTCAACTGCTTGACATTTCCGTAATCGACACCCGGTGGCGTCGTCGCCATGTGATTCACGAGCCATCCCTTTCGTGCATCCGCCATGGCTTTGGAGAAGGCGAGCGTCATCGACTCGCTGGTGAGCGCATCAGATGTGAACTTCACAGTCAGACGATCAATCATCTTGAAGTACTCCTTGGCTTCCGCTGACGTGGATGTTCCCAGACCCTTGTAGTACTTGACGTCGCCCGACCGTCCTTCCCTCTTGCGGAACGCCTCCTCTGTGAAATACCACTCTTTGCCCGCCTTGATCACTGGCGTCACCATCGCCACAAGGAAACCAAGGTCGAGGAGACTCGGCCAAAAGTGGTGAATCATGTTGAGGACCAGACCCTTGATGTGACTCCCGTCCAGGTCGGCGTCAGTCATAATCATCAAATGACCGTACCGAAGTTCTCGCAGGGAAGTGTACACCTTTCCGTGCTGAAGTCCCAAAATCTTCTTGAGGTTTGAAAACTCTTCATTCTCCGTGAGTTGCTTGACGCTCGCGTCCCGAACGTTCCGAGGTTTCCCCCGGAGCGGGAAGACGCCGTATGCGTTGCGTCCGACTACGCTGAGTCCAGCGACCGCGAGCGTCTTTGCCGAGTCACCCTCAGTGACGATGAGTGTACACTCGTGACTCTTGGCTGTTCCAGCCCAGTTGGCATCATCCAGCTTGGGAACGCCTGTAATCTTGTTCTTCTTGGCACCATCCGTCTTTTTGAGTTCCTTTTCCGTCTTGGATACGACGAGCGCCGTCAACTCATCACCGACGCCAGACGCCAAAACATCCTTGATAAACTTGGGCTTAAATTCATACTCAGTCGTCACCTTGGATGTACACTCCGTCTTGGTTTGACTCGAAAATGTCGGGTTGATGATTGTTGAGCGCATCATCACAAACAGGGACGCCTTGATTTGCGCCGGTCGAATCCCCGTCGCCAACTTGGGGACGAGCTGATTCACGAACCGGTCGACGTGTGTTCCACCCTGTGTGGTCGATATGCCGTTGACAAACGAAATGTGCTGAAACGAACCGGTCGTCGAGTGTCCGACAACAATGTCGCTTCCGAGCGTCACCAGAGGGACATCACCAAAGTGCATCTTTGCATACGCCTCAAGGCTCTTCACCTCGAGGCGCGTTCCGTTCAGGTACACGTGGCACTTGGGACAACACGCCGCCGCGTCCCATATGCGTTTCGTGAGAACCTTCAGAAGATCTGGGAGTTGTGCCGACCCACCTTCAAACCGAGACCAATCTGGTTGGAACTCGATGTCGACGTACCCACCCTTGGATGCCATCTGTGTAATGACTGGTGGTTCACACATGGTCATGTTCTTCGACCACTTTTGGACGTACTTTTGGTTCTTGTGTAGGATACGGACTGCAAACTTGGACGAGTACACGTTGGTCAACTTGGCGCCGTAGCCGTTTCGTCCACCGGTCGTACGTTCCTGTGTGTCGTCGTAGTTTGAACTTGTGAGTAAATGCCCAAAGATGAGTTCGGGAAGTCGAACACCCGTCTCGGTGTGTAGTCCGTTCGGGATACCGTCACCGTTGTTCCGTACGGAAAACACGTCACCCTGGAAAGTTATGTCGATACGAGTCGTCTTTTTCGGGTTGAGAGAGTGCTGGTCGATGGCATTCACAAGCACTTCGTCAAAGATTTTTACGAGTCCAGGCGAGACAGAGACTGTGGTCCTCTGAAAATCAACCCACGTCTCAGTTGACTCACGAGTGAGTGACCCCACGTATGAATCCGGACGCGTCAAAATATGTTCTACGTGGGTGAGTTTACGATACATGATCTAAACACGTGCGTCGTTCTTAAGTGAATGAATAAATACGTTACATTTCTCGGTATAGTGGCGGTGTCTCATGTTGTACGCTGTGTATCAGAGTACGTGTATTATACACAGTGTGCGGGTTTGTGGAACTCGATATTCTCGTGGAATTCCCCTACGTGCAGAGGGTTGCGTTGGGCAGCAGACTCGGTCATGACAAATGTCGTTTCTATCGTTGGTGTACATGCTACAAAGCTCCTCCTTGAGTTCTGAGCCGTTCAGGCGTGCGAAGGAACTTAAACACAACCCACCATTGAAAGACAAATGACGCAGTCTATCAAGCTCCTGATTATCAAGCTGGATGAGCTCAAGGCTCGCACCAAGGAGACGAACGAGGAGTTGAAGCTGGCTCTCGAGGACACTGACGTCTACCGCGACATTCTGCAGGCGTCCATGGAGGACAAGAGGTACAACGTCACTGAGAAGATTGCCAAGGTGCACGCCCACAAGGTGGCTCTGAAGCACTTTACTCCTCCCAAGGATGAGGAGTGAGAAACAGGACAAGTCCGAAGGACTTGTTCGCCGCTGCGCGGCGGAGGGGGTGCGAAGCACGCATGAAAAGATTCTTGACACCTAGTATGAAGGAGGTGATTCGTGTCTGTCGCGGAGCGCCACCGCACAAATGGCGCGCTACATTTCCGGATGGAAAAACAGTCAGCTTTGGTCTCCGTGGATATTCAGATTACACTATACATAAAGACCCTGAACGTATGATGCGTTACCTGAGGCGTCATGTCAGGCGTGAAAATTGGAGTCCCTCAGGTCGCTTTAAGGCGGGATTCTGGTCTCGTTGGCTCTTGTGGTCCAAGCCCAGTCTGCGCGGTGCAGCCCGTGAGACTGAGAGAATTCTCGGTGGAAAGTACCGTGTCGTCATCGCGAAATAAAGTTCTATCGATTAAGTAGTCGAGATGTGGTGTCCGATAACATGTTATCGCCCTGGTCCACCTGACATTCTTTACGTCGTCATTCCATACTTTAATTACTGTGGATTCAAACGACGTCAAGAGCTGTTCATCAATTTTGTGCATGAGATTCAGCACGTCAAGGGGGTGCGTATCGTCGTGTCTGAATTGGTGGGACCGACGCCGCTTCCCAAACTCCCAGTGTGGAAGCACGTGAAAAACAAGTCAGATAGCCCTGTGTGGATGAAGGAGAAACTCATCAACGTGGGTATCAAAAACCTTCCAGATGAGTGGAAGTACGTGGCGTGGATCGACGCAGACGTTACGTTTCTGAATCCCAACTGGGCTCAGGATACGATCGATGCACTCCAGACGAATGACGTCGTTCAGATGTTTCGCACGGCTGTGAACCTCGGACCGAACAACGAAGCAATCAAGATTGACAAGGGGTTTGGGTATATGCACGCGGACAGCGGTACGCCCTACGTCAAGACGGACAAGTATGGGTACTGGCACCCCGGGTACGCATGGGCGTGTACACGGAAGGCGTTTCGGACAATGGGAAGCTCGCTGCTTGACTGGGCCATCCTTGGATCGGGCGACAGACACATGGCGATGGCGTGGACCGGACGCGTTTTGGACAGTTGTCCGGGAAACATTCACTTAAATTACAAGATTATGCTCATGGAGTATCAATACAATTGTCGAAATTTTAAACTCTCGTATGTCCCTGGAACTATTCTACATCACTGGCATGGTCGCTTCGAGGACCGTAAATACAAGGAGCGCTGGGACGTTCTTGTACGACACGCATTTGACCCAATCGCAGACGTGACGGCGAGCCTCAGGTTGACACCCGCCGGGAAACGGATGGAGAAGGACCTGAAGGCTTACTTTGAAGGTCGAAAGGAAGATTGTGTATGACCGTCTTCAATCCACATATCGACTGAGTTGACATACACAATCAACTCGTATATGGAACTGACCTGGGGACACCACAGGCGATCCTCATCCGGACCCTCATTGAAATACATACAGTGCCAGTTTGGTGAAAATTTTACCGTAGCTAGGTTTTTCAACGAGTCATCCACGTAAAGGTGTGTCATATGCTTTGAGAACTGTGCGTACCGCGCAGGGTCAGGCTTAAATTTGCTTCCCGCACAATCAACAAACACATTGTCGCTAATCGCACGAGCAACAGGTAGAGCCCATTCAGCTGGACTGTTTGTGAACAGCGTCACCTTCCAATCCTTTTGAGTCAAATTGTGAATCTCCTTCGCATCTTGTTGAAACTCTGTACCGTAAAGGATTTCACAAAGGTGTTCGATGAGACGCTTGTCGTACACCTTTTCGTTAAAGTCGCTCGTATCAATCTGGAAAGCCTTTGAGAGTCCCAGAGCCGTGTGTCCATGGCTCAGGTACAACAGACGGTTTGTCTCATGTGGATTTCTGCATTTGGGCAACTTGGCGACGACGTACTTTACACAATTGTCCTTGACGTGATCCATAAGCAACTTGTCACGTATGAGAACTCCATCGATGTCTAGTAAAAGCGACTTGTACATTTGTTACACCGCGTCTTCAGTTTTTATCTCTTTCTTCTTCTTGAGAGCGACCGTCTCAGCGGCACTGGCCTGAATCGCATCTCTTATCGCTTTCTTCTTGCTACTGGGAGCGACCATTTCAGCGGCAGTGATCGTCCTTCGACGTTCTGGTGGAGGCCAATCTATCGCCTTGGGGAAAAACTTTGCCGCTCGCTCTGATAAATCATCCATTAGTCTATTAATACTCCAACGTTTTAAGGGTTGAACTCGCAAGCATCCAATTCTGGTGCCTCCTGTTTTTCATGTTCATCAGGTAATTGCGCAGAAAGTCTCTCACTGCCATGTAATAGTACGAAAGAGGTTCAATAGTCCCTTTCCAATGAGGATCTGCCAAGTGAACACCCGAAACAGATTCGACCCACTCTTCAAACTCTGTGTACTTTTCCCACCCAGATAATTCAAGAAACGGAAACAGACGTTCATGCATCATGAGAAGCGTCAGAAGTGTCAGATTATGAATGTTCATCAATTCAACCTCACCCCGACGCTTGACACAAATCATATCTGGATAATCATGTTTGTTCGGTAGGACTATGCATTTGTTCTCATCAAGTGAAAATACTTGGTGTAACATAGCTCGAATCCACGATTCCTTACGACCTCCAAGATTTGGACCATTCACATGACACAAACTGATCATATCAAAGTCGTTGATGTTCACGTTACTGAAAAATTTTGATGGTGCACGTACATACAATTGACCTTCTGCTGGTACACACGGGTTCTTCCGAGCCATATGCTTTTTAAATGTTGAAGTCCCGAACGGTCTGAGTCTAAAATCCACGTGGCAAATGGGACACACGAGGTCCTCCTGGGTCTTGGGTCGACCCATCCTACCCTAGACTGAGAAAAAGTTTTTGGTAATTTCGTAAAGGAGAAGTTTTATAATTGAGAATAATGAAAAACATATGACATGTCATATGACATGCGTCCACCCAACCTGCAATTTTTTCTGTGACGAAATTAGAAAATGAACATCTG
>Ga0209553_1000753_pt1 | contig 16592 bp, 10 predicted proteins | sample LauGreFBDMM110DN_2_FD_188217 | JGI IMG/M metagenome (GOLD analysis project Ga0209553, IMG submission 188217) | Freshwater lake microbial communities from Lake Michigan, USA - Fa13.BD.MM110.DN (SPAdes) (version 2) | ecosystem: Environmental > Aquatic > Freshwater > Lake | place: Lake Michigan...
CCCTGTCTTGGTCAATGCGGTGAATCAGGCCATGCAAGAAGGCCGCAATCAATACCCGCCGATGCCAGGCGTCTTGCCCTTGAGAGAAGCTGTTTCGCAGAAGATTGGAAAGCTTTATGAGCATCACTACGATGCACAATCCGAAATCACAGTCACAGCAGGTGCCACACAAGCTTTGCTCACCATCATGCTGGCTGTGATTCATCCTGGTGACGAAGTGATTGTTTTGGAGCCTTGTTACGACTGCTACGTTCCCAATGTCGAAATGGCCGGTGGCGTGGTTGTGAGAGTGCCCTTGACACCTGGTACATTCAAGCCCGATTTCGACAAAATTCAAGCTGCAATCACTTCTAATACCCGTGCGATTCTGATCAATTCGCCCCACAACCCAAGCGGCATGGTGTGGCGTCACGAGGAGATGCTTCAGCTGCAAGAAATTTTAGCGCCTACTCAAATTGTGTTGATCAGTGATGAAGTCTATGAGCACATGGTTTACCAACCGCTTCAACACCGCAGTGCAAGCTCCTACAAAGGCTTGGCAGAGCGCGCCTTTGTGGTGTCTAGCTTTGGCAAAAGCTACCATGTGACGGGCTGGAAAGTGGGCACCGTTGCAGCACCTGCCTCACTGACCGCAGAATTTCGCAAGGTCCACCAATTCGCTGTCTTCACTGTGAACACGTCCATGCAATATGGCCTAGCAAGCTACATGGCCAAGCCTCAAGCCTATTTGGATCTGCCCCAGTTTTACCAGCGCAAACGCGATCTGTTTAGAGAAGGCTTGTCAAAAACCAAATTTAAGCTGCTGCCAGGCGAAGGCACCTATTTTCAATGTGCCGACATTTCCCAGCTGACGGTGCCAGAAAAAGATTTGGGAGAAGCTGAATTTTGCAAATGGTTAACGCGCGAAATTGGCGTGGCTGCCATTCCCATGTCCGCTTTTTATGGTGACTCTTTTGACCAAAATGTGATTCGCTTTTGCTTTGCAAAAAAAGATGCCACTTTGCACGCCGCCGTTGAAAGATTGGCCAGACTTTAATCGTCTGATTCTGGCGCCAAGTGTGGAAACAGCACAGAATTAAATCCAAATTTTGTGAAGTCACGGACGCGCTGTGGAAACAAAATGCCCACCAAGTGATCACACTCATGCTGAACCACTTTGGCGTGAAAGCCATCAGCCGTTCTTTCGATGGCTTGGCCATGCTGATCAAAACCAGAATAACGAATGTGCTGCCATCTGGGCACAACAGCCCTCAAACCAGGCACCGAAAGACAGCCTTCCCAATCATGCTGCAGCTCATTGCCGATGGGCGTGATGACAGGATTGATCAAGACGGTATATGGAATGGGAGCTGCATCGGGGTAACGTGAAATGATTTGCCCCGTTCCAAAAATGACCAGTTGAATATCCCAGCCAATTTGAGGCGCTGCCAGTCCTGCACCACTGGCAGCGATCATGGTCTCTTTCATGTCCACAATGCCATCCAGCAATTCGGGCGTGTTGAATTCGAGCACTGGCTTTGCGATTCGCAAAAGTCGCTCATCACCCATCTTCAATATTTCACGAACCGTCATGGGGATCTCCTTTTAACAATGACAAAAGGCCAGCTTCATCTAGAACCGGAACACCTAGCGCAAGTGCCTTTTCAAGTTTGCTACCGGCCTCAGAACCTGCGACCACGTAACTCGTTTTTTGACTCACAGAGCCAGCCACTTTGGCACCGGCTTCTTCTAGCATGGCTTTGGCTTCATCGCGACTTAAGGTCGGCAATGTGCCAGTGAGAACAATGGTTTGGCCACTTAAGGGTTTGGGTACGCGCTCTGCAGGTGCGCCTTCCTCCCACCGAACGCCACAAGCCCTGAGTTGAGCCACAATTTCTTGGTGGTGCGCTTGGGCAAAAAATGCAAGCACGCTTTGCGCCACGATGGGTCCTACGTCTGACACTTCTAAGAGTTCATCTAATGGCGCATTCATGAAGGCATCCAAAGTACCAAAGTGGCGGGCAAATTCCTTGGCTGTAGCTTCACCGACATGCCGTATGCCCAAACCATAGATGAATCTGGGCAAGGTGGTGGACTTAGAGGCTTCAAGTGCAGCCAAAATATTGAACGCAGATTTTTCTGCCATTCGATCAAGTTGGACCAGCGCGTTTAAACCTAATTTATAAAGATCTGGCAAAGTACTGACGACGCCGGCATCCACCAGTTGATCAATCAATTTCTCACCCAAACCGTCAACCTCCACAGCCCTTCTTTGCGCAAAGTGCAAAAAGGCTTGCTTGCGTTGTGCACCACAAAATAAACCGCCACTGCATCGGTAATCGGCCTCATCTTCATCGCGCAAAGCCGGACTGCCACAGACCGGACAGACACGCGGCATGGTAAAAACTAACGCATCAGCTTGTCGCTGAGAAAGAACGACGCTGACCACCTCCGGTATGACGTCTCCTGCGCGGCGAACAATGACCGTATCCCCCACCCGAACATCTTTGCGCCTGGCTTCATCTTCGTTGTGCAGGGTTGCGTTGGTCACGGTAACCCCACCCACAAAGACAGGTGCTAATTTGGCAACAGGCGTTAATTTTCCAGTTCGACCGACTTGAACGTCAATGGCTTGAACTGTAGTGAGTTCTTCCTGAGCAGGGTACTTGTGAGCGACGGCCCAACGGGGCTCTCGTGTGACAAATCCAAGTTTTTCTTGAAACCCAAGGTCATTGACTTTGTAAACGACACCATCAATGTCGTAAGGCAGCTTATCTCGCAGTTGTGCAATTTGTGCGTGAAAATCAATCAGTCCGGCGGCGCCTCTGACACACTGGGTTTGTGCAGCCACTGGAAAGCCCCATGCCTTGAGCGCTTGCAATAAATCATAGTGCTGCTGAAAAGGTGCTGCACCTAATGGCCATCCCAACACCTCACCCAAGCCATACGCAAAAAAACTCAGTGGCCGTTGCGCGGCGATGTTGGAATCCAATTGACGTACAGCGCCTGCTGCAGCATTTCTTGGATTCACAAATGTTTTCTCACCCTTGACACCTTCCGAAATTTTAAGAAGTTGACGTTCATTGAGGGCATCAAAGTCGTCTCGCCGCATGTACACTTCGCCGCGGACCTCCAACACAGAAGGCACTTCAGAAAGTTGCAAGGGAATTTGCCCAATGGTTCGAATATTGTGCGTGACATCTTCTCCAAATTCGCCATCGCCTCGTGTGGCGGCTTGGACCAAAATACCATTTTCATAACGCAAGCTCATGGCCAATCCATCAAACTTGAGTTCTGCAACGTATTCGACTTCTGATGTACCTTCTGGCAAACCTAACTCTTTTCGAATTCGGGTATCAAAAGCTGCTGCGCCACTGGCCTCAGTGTCAGTTTCAGTTCGAATACTCAACATGGGCACTTGATGACGTACTGTAGAGAACTCAGGCAATACGGCCCCTCCAACGCGCTGTGTAGGGGAATCTGCCGTTAGCAGGACAGGATATTGAGTTTCGATGCTTTGAAGTTGTTTAAACAATCGATCGTATACAGCGTCTGGTACTTCAGGTGCATCCAAGGTGTAGTAAGCATGCGCATAGCGGTGCAGCAATTTTCGAAGCTGTGCGGCTTGTTCACTTGCCAGATCGAATGCTGAAGGGCCAGGCCTTGTACCTTCTTCCGATCCTGAAAACAAATCTAAGTTCACAATGAGATCGAGGGCACGATTATGAAAACAATCGACGTGCCTGAGGTGAGCCGGCAGACAACTCACGTGAATCTAGGGCGTCGTAAAGGAGTTCTAGATCAACAGCAATGGCGTTTAAATCTACCTCGGTGAGTGCGTGTCCTGCACCATCGGTAATGACACCGTCCATGTCTTTGCCAAGAATGCGTGCTGCTTCGCGCAACCTGGCAAACGCTTGTTGTTCTCTGGGAACCTGCGGAACATCTAGGCTTAAGGTAAATTCTTTGATAGCAGACAAAGCCGGGTCATCGGCCATGGCCGCTTGCGTATCAAAGGACAATGACAAGATGGGAGGCAGACCTTGAACAGCTGCAGCCAAAACCATTCTGCCAGGAATGACGCCAGCCACAAAACCCCAACGTGCAGCGTGTTGGTGAATGTAGCCCGGACTCCATGCTGCTGATGTGGCGCATACTGTGAAGCTAAGTTGCGCATCGTGTTCACTGGCAAATTGATCAAGCTCACGGGCACGCGCCACTTCTTCCAACATGTCTGGAAACTCTGGTGCACCACCAATTGAATCGGCAAAGTTTTGAGCTTTGAACACATACTCTGAAAATTCAATTTCATTCAAGGGCCCTACACGGTTGGCCAATTGAACACCCGCCTGAAATGCGTGGTACCTGCGCCCAGCCACAGGCATTTCCCATTCACCCGAATTGTCATTCAATCCTTCAACAGCAAATGGTTTGGTGCCAACTCGGCGGGTGGCAGGCAAAGCCGCCAACGCAGCATCGCCTGAAACCTGCACATCTACCTCAATCGCAGCAATCACGTCGATCAGTGCATCAAGCGGCGGCTTCTTTTCAGGTGTGGGCAGAATGCCAATTTCATCGTCCAAAAAGGTTGACTCTTTAAAACCTGTGCGACCCAAATCCGAATGGTCTAAGACAGGGTCGACGCCAGCAATAGTCTCGGGTGCAGCCTGACGTGGTGCGTTTTGCCTAGCCGTCCAGAGGTTGTACAAAACAACACCCACCAAGGTCACAACACCCACAATGGCCAAACTATTTTGTAAGGAGCTCATATAAGTTGATGCAAAGTACGGTGTCAATCAAATTGATTAGTTCAGGCCAATTCGGGGATCGAAACTGCAGCTTCCATGTCAACAGCAACAATGCGGGAAACGCCCTGCTCTTGCATGGTCACACCAATCAATTGCTCGGCCATTTCCATGGCAATCTTATTGTGACTGATGAACAAAAATTGGGTTTCTTTGCCCATGCTCTTGACCAATTTGGCGTACCGTTCTGTGTTCGCATCGTCCAAGGGGGCGTCAACCTCGTCTAGCAAACAAAAAGGTGCTGGGTTGAGTTGAAAAATAGCAAACACCAAGGCAATGGCCGTGAGGGCCTTTTGGCCTCCAGACAGCAAGTGAATGGTCTGATTTTTTTGCCCCGGTGGCTGCGCCATTACTTGAACACCTGAGTCCAAAATTTCATCGCCTGTCATGACCAAGCGGGCACTGCCTCCGCCAAACAATTCAGGGAACATGCGTCCAAAATGTTCATTCACAATTTTGAAAGTGCCAGCCAAGAGATCTCTGGTTTCTGCGTCAATTTTCTTAATGGCATCTTCAAGCGTTGTCATGGCTTCGGTCAAATCAGCGGTCTGAGCGTCCAAGAACGCCTTGCGCTCGCGGGATGTTGTCAATTCTTCTAAAGCAGCCAAATTCACAGCGCCCAAAGCCATAATTTCACGATTCAGGCGATCGATTTCAGATTGCAAGCCAGTTAAGCGAACATGGCCTTCTTCAATTGATTTGGCCAAGGCTTCAAGATCTGCCTCAGCATCAATCAGCAGTTGAGCGTATTGCTCAAGTCCTAAACGAGAAGCCTGCTCTTTGAGTTGCAGCTCGGTAATTCTTTGGCGCAAAGGATCAAGTTCTCGCTCAAAACTCATACGCCGTTCATCACTGGCACGCAAACGCGCTGTGAGGTCATCGTACTCACTGCGTTTGGCTCCCAAAACCTGCTCCCTCTCCATTTTCATGGCCAATGCATTTTGTAAGCCGGCCTGAGCAGCGGCATCCGTGAGGCGCGACAATTCATCCTTGGCACGTTCTTGTTCATCAACAATCGATTTAATTTGCTGAACCGCAGTTTCAAGTCCACGCTGCAATTCTGAGCGTCTGGCTTCAAGGCTGCGCTGTGAAAAAGTGGCTTCTTGCGCCAAGCGTTCTAGCGTTCGTTGCTGCTCACGACAGTCTGACAGTTTGCGCTCAGCTTCAATCACGCGCTCATCAAGTTGTGCATGGCGTTCTTGACTGTCAGCCAACTGCATGTCCAGTTCTTCAAATCGGGCTTCAGCTGTGATTCGACGCTCTTGAAATTCTTCTAACTGGATGTCAATTTCAGACATGTCAACTGCAATTTGCTCGCTGCGAGCCTGCGTTTGTGCTGCCCATTGCGAGAGGCGAAGTGTTTCAACCTGAAGTTCGTGGGCTTTCGTTTGAGCCTCAGAGGCTTCTTGCCTGGCCGAGACCAAACGCTGCGCAGCATCAGAATAGGCAGCTTCAGCGCGAACGGAGGCTGCCCTGGTTTCTTCTGCAATCAGCGTTTGTGCACGCAATTGTTTTTCAAAATTTTCAATGTCTTGGGCGCGTGCCAAGAGGCCTGCTTGTTCAGAATCAGGGGCATAAAAACTCACGCTGTGTTTGCCAACGGCATGACCCGTCTGAACCACAAAACACTCGGCGCCTTGAAGTTGATCACGCCAAGCCATTGCATCTTCCAAAGAAGGCGCCGTGAAATAAGCTTGAAGCCAATCCGTGAGCAAAGCCGAGAGGCTAGCATCAGACAATCTGAGTAAATCGGAAAGGGGCCGGCAAGCTGCTGGCAGTCCTTTTCGAGCCCTTGCTTGAGTGACATTGGGCGGTGAATAAAACGATAGTTTGGCAGGCGGTGCATCTGATGCAAAAGCCTTAACCATGTCTAGGCGCGAAACCTCAAGCGATGAAAGCCTCTCACGAAGCGCAGATTCCATGGCGTTTTCCCAGCCGGGTTCCATGTGAATCTTGCTCCACAAACCTTGCAACTGATCAAGGCCATGTTTGTTCAACCAGGGCTTGAGTTTGCCGTCGGTTTTGACTTTTTCTTGAAGAGATTTAAGTGCTTCAATCTTTGCCGTGAGATCAGCCAATTTGGCAGACTCATCGTTTACGGCCTGCTGCTGATTTCTGCGCTCTTGGTCCAATCGAGGCGTTTTTTCTTCTAAGTCTAGCAAGGTGTCGCTGGTCAACTTGGCCAAAGAGTCTGCGTGAGCTAACTGCTCTTGCAGTAGAACAAGTCGTTGTTCATCTGGGGCGTCCAGTGCATTTCGATCGGCTATTAAACGCTCTTGCCTGACTGAGAGTTGACGAGTTTGATCTTCGATGTTGCGCTGATCGGCCGCCAGCACCTGAATTTGCTGTTGAACCTGCACCACACTGCCTCTTTGCTCGTTCGCTTTAGCTTGCGCTTGTCGCATGCCTTCTTCCAAATCAGGCAAGGCTTGGGCTTGATCTTCGACTTGAGCAGCCAATGTGATGGTTTGATCTTCGGCTTGCAAGGCCTGTTCTGCCAACGCTTCCAACTCTGCGAGGGCATGTATTTGCTTTTCAGACCATTCTGTTGATTGGGCTTTCAATTGAAGCAACCGCTGCTCAGCACGTTGGCGGCCTTCCACCACGAAGCGAATTTCAGCTTCTAGTTTAGAAACTTCAGCACTGGCCTCATACAACAATCCCTGTGCCTGATTGACTTGGTCGCCAGCGGCATAGTGCGCTTGGCGAACGGTTTCTAGGTCTGCCTCGACACGCCTCAAATCGGCGATGCGCGCCTCCAAATCAATGACGGCCTTGTCGACATCGGCTTTGATTTTGACTTGATCAGTTTCTGCATCTGCGCGTTTGAAAAACCAAAGCTGCTGCTGCTTTAAGCTGCTATCGGCTTTTAAATCATTAAACCGCTGAGCCACTTCAGCCTGCTTCTCCAACTTTTCCAAATTGGCATTCAATTCGCGCAGAATGTCATCGACACGCGTTAGATTCTCTCTGGTATCGGAAAGGCGGTTTTCAGTTTCGCGGCGCCGTTCTTTGTATTTAGAAACGCCTGCGGCTTCTTCCAAAAACAAACGCAATTCTTCTGGCCTAGACTCAATGATTCTGCTAATGGTGCCCTGACCAATGATGGCGTAGGCACGAGGTCCTAAGCCTGTTCCCAGAAAAACATCTTGGACATCGCGTCGGCGCACAGCTTGGTTGTTGATGAAATAACTGCTGTTACCGTCGCGTGTCAAAACGCGTTTGACCGCAATTTCTAAAAACTGCCCCCATTGCCCACCCGCACGGTGGTCTGCATTGTCAAAGACCAATTCAACGCTGGCACGGCTGGCTGCCTTGCGGGTGTTGGTGCCGTTGAAAATAACGTCTTGCATGGATTCACCACGCAATTCGGAAGCTTTGGACTCTCCCAAAACCCAGCGGCATGCATCCATGATGTTGGATTTTCCGCAACCATTGGGGCCGACAACACCGACCAACTGCCCAGGCAGGACAAAATTGGTGGGTTCTGCAAAGGATTTGAATCCAGATAATTTGATGGAATTGAGGCGCACAGGAGTCAGAAATTAGGTCAGAAGGCACAGCTCGTGCCAGAAGCCTCCATGTTAACCGACCCAAGGGCCCCATGAGGCTGGAAAACACCTGAAATTGAACTCAAAAACAGCCCCACAATTGCCGGATAATTGGGGCATGAACCCCCTCTTGGCTACCCTACAACCCTACCCATTCGAGCGCCTTCGACAATTGTTCGCAACGGTAAGCCCGCCCACAGATCGCGCCCACATCAGTTTGGGCATTGGCGAGCCCAAACACGCAACGCCCGAATTCATCAAAACCGCCCTCAAAGCTTCGCTTGATACAGCACTGTCAGGATATCCAGCCACTGCCGGTGAATTGCGCATGCGGGAGGCGTGTGCCCAATGGCTCCAGCGCAGATACCGCATTGAGATTCAAGCCAGTACACAAATTTTGCCTGTCAATGGCTCCAGAGAGGCCTTGTTTTCCCTGGCGCAAGCGGTCATAGACCCCACAAAACCCGGTGTACGGGTTGTTAGCCCGAATCCCTTCTATCAAATTTACGAAGGTGCAACGCTTTTGGGCGGTGCGGAGCCCTACTACGTGGCCAATGCGCCTGAAAACGACTTCTCAGCCAACTGGCAGGCAGTGCCTGAGTCTGTTTGGCGCACAACCCAACTCGTTTTTGTCTGCTCACCCGGAAATCCCACCGGAAAAATCATGCCCCTGGCTGAATGGCAAACTTTGTTCGAGCTCAGTGAAAAATATGGTTTTGTCATTGCCTCCGACGAGTGCTACAGCGAGATCTATTTTCGCGATGAACCCCCTTTAGGCGGCTTAGAAGCTGCTTCTCTTTTGGGTTACAAAGAATTCAAACGTTTGATCGCCTTCACAAGCTTGTCCAAGCGCAGCAACGTGCCTGGTTTGCGCAGTGGCTTTGTGGCTGGCGACGCCGCCATCATCAAAGATTTTTTGCTGTATCGCACCTACCACGGCTGCGCCATGAGTGGCGTGGTTCAAGCCGCCAGCATTGCGGCTTGGAACGACGAAGACCATGTGGTCGAAAACCGCAACCTGTACCGCACCAAATTTGCACAAGTCACGCCTGTCTTGGCAGAGGTCATGGATGTCAAGCTACCCGATGCCAGTTTCTACTTGTGGGCAGGTGTCCCAGCAGCTTGGCACAACAGCGATATCGATTTTGCACGCGAGCTTTATGCATCTGAAAATGTCACTGTGTTGCCAGGCAGCTTCATTGGCCGAACCGTCAATGGACAGAACCCTGGCCAAGGTCGAGTTCGAATGGCGTTGGTGGCCGAAACGGCAGAGTGTTTGGAAGCTGCACACCGCATGGCAAAATTCATCAAAGCAGGCAGACCCTTATGAGCGCCACACTTCGACTGGCTGAGCAACTTATCTCCCTGACTTCCGTCACCCCCGAAGATGGTGGCTGTACGGCCTTGATCAATTCGCACCTTGAACCTTTGGGCTTTCAATGCGAAGTGATTGATTTGGGGCCAGACAACTTTCGGGTTCGAAATCTTTGGGCCAAAAGAACAGGTACCTCTGGCCAAACCTTGGCATTTGCAGGTCACGTTGACGTCGTTCCCACAGGGCCTTTGACAAAATGGACCAGCGATCCCTTCACACCCACTCACCGAGACGGCAAACTGTTTGGGCGCGGTGCTAGCGACATGAAAACCTCACTGGCCGCCATGGTGGTGGCCACCCAAGAGTTTTACCAAGCATGCCCCGCCCCTGCCTTAGGCATTGCGTTTTTACTAACCAGTGACGAAGAAGGCCCTGCACTCGATGGCACCGTGCGCATATGCCAAATGCTTCAAGCGCGCCAAGAAACGCCCGACTATTGCATTGTGGGGGAGCCCACATCTGTCAAACAAACAGGCGACATGATCAAGAATGGAAGGCGTGGTTCTCTGAGTGGCAAATTGACCGTCAAAGGCATTCAAGGACACATTGCCTATCCGCAGTTGGCAGACAACCCTGTGCACCGCGCCGCGCCTGCCCTGGCCGAATTGGCAGCCATGGTCTGGGATGCGGGCAATGAGTTTTTTCCGCCAACCAGCTGGCAAATCAGCAACGTGCAAGCTGGCACTGGCGCCACCAATGTCATTCCTGGCGAAATGCTCATTGATTTCAACTTTCGTTTTTGCACCGAGTCCAACGAAACCTCATTGAAAAAACGTCTGACCAATGTTCTGCTGAAACATGCTTTGAAGTTTGACATTGAGTGGACGCTGGGCGGCCTGCCCTTTCTCACCACGCCAGGTACGCTTGTCAAAGCCGTGCAAGAGGCTATTCATGAGGTGACAGGAATTCGAACAGAACTGTCGACAACTGGCGGCACCAGCGATGGCCGCTTCATTGCGCAAACGTGCCCTCAAGTGATTGAACTGGGCCCGCCCAACGCCACGATTCACAAGATTGATGAACATGTGGCGTTGGCCGACATTGAACCCCTGAAAGACATTTACAAAAAGGTCTTGTTCAATTTAAACAAGGCCTGTGCAATTGAGATGGGGCAAAAGCCGTAAGGCATCAACGTGATGGATCTCAAAGAACTGATACACACTAGCGCAGATAGACTAGATGAAGCCAAAGTCGCATTTGGTCACGGCACCCTGAATGCACAAGACGAAGCCGCTTGGCTTGTTTTATGGCAACTTAAATTACCATTGGACCTAGACTTCACTGAAGACATGCTGTGCACCCAGGAACGGGCAACGGCCTTGAACCTGAATCTGAATGTTGCAGATATTTCTGCGTCTCACATCCAAGCTTGCCAAGCACTGATTGAGCAACGCATACAGACACGCAAACCTGCAGCCTACCTCACCCGAGAAGCTTGGCTTCAAGGCATTCCCTTTTACGTGGATGAGCGAAGCATTGTGCCGCGCAGTTTCATTGCAGAGCTGATTTCAGATGGCGCCTTTGATACTTGGCTTGCAGAGACTTCACATTGGTTTTTAGATCTGTGCACTGGCAATGGCAGTTTGGCTGTTTTGTGTGCCCTGGCCTACCCTGAAATTGAAGTGATTGGGGCTGATATCTCAAAGGATGCCTTGGCGGTGGCCAAAATCAATGTCGATCAACACCAGTTGTCACAGCGCGTTCAACTTATCGAAAGTGATGGCCTTCGAGGTCTGACGCAAACATTTGATTGCATCATTTGCAACCCGCCTTATGTCTGTGAAGCCAGCATGCAAGGACTGCCTGCCGAGTTCAAAGCAGAGCCGCTTTTGGCCTTGGCCGGCGGCACAGATGGCATGGATTTCATTCGTCAACTGTTCCTTGACTTGCCGGACCGCATGAACCACAAAGCCATTTTGATTCTGGAAATTGGCAATGAACGTGAGCACTTTGAAGCGGCTTTCCCCCGGCTTGAAGCAGTCTGGCTAGAAACCAGTGCTGGCGAAGATCAGGTTTTGTTGGTCACCAAAGAAGCACTTTTGAAAATTGACACAAAGTCATTTAAAAAAAGCCCCCTTGGAAGGCTATGATCAAGCGGAATTGAGTACAACTCTCCCCCATCACAAATTGATCTTCCTAGGTCGCCCTTTGAGTGCGGCCGATGTTCACCCCCATTCATGATTCAACTGAAAAATGTCACTCTGCGACGCAGCGCCAAAGTGTTGCTAGATGCTGCTTCCGTCACACTCAATCCGGGTGAAAAAGTGGGCTTGGTCGGACGCAATGGCGCTGGCAAATCCACCCTTTTCGCACTTTTTAATGGCACATTGCACGAGGATGGTGGCGACTTCTCCATTCCCAAACAATGGCGTTTGGCTCAAGTGGCCCAAGACATGCCAGAGACAGAAGAAAGTGCAACGGATTTTGTACTGGGTGGCGATACGCGATTGGCCGAGTTGCGTGCTGTGCTTCATGTGGCAGAACTTTCAGAAGATGGCATGGCCATGGCGCATGCTCACGTTGACTTGGCCGATGCTGGCGAACACGACGCTATACCCAGAGCTCAATCTTTGATTTTGGGTTTGGGATTTCGAACAGCTGAATTGGATGATCCAGTCAACAGTTTCTCAGGAGGCTGGCGAATGCGACTGCAATTGGCACGCGCTTTAATGTGTCCCTCCGACTTGCTCATTTTGGACGAGCCCACCAACCACTTGGATTTGGACGCCTTGGTTTGGCTTGAGGCTTGGCTTAAACGCTATTTGGGCACCATGGTCGTGATCAGCCACGACCGAGAATTTCTAGATGCCGTGACTGACGTCACGCTGCACATTGAACATGCCAAGCTCAATCGATACGGCGGCAATTACAGCGCTTTTGAAACCCTGAGATCACAGCAACTTGAGTTGCAACAAGCTTCGTTCTCAAAGCAGCAAGACAAAATTGCACATTTGCAAAAGTTCATTGATCGATTCAAGGCAAAAGCCAGCAAGGCCAAACAAGCTCAGAGCCGAGTCAAGGCGCTTGAACGCATGGAAAAAATTGCGCCTGTTTTGGCCGATGCAGATTTCACCTTTGAATTCAAAGAGCCCCAAAACTTACCCAACCCCATGCTGGCCATCACCGATGCCAATTTGGGCTATTCGGTAGAGGGCATCGACAAAGTCATCGTCAGGCAAGTCAATAAATCTGTTTTGGCAGGAGAGCGCATTGGCATCTTAGGTGCCAACGGTCAAGGCAAATCTACTTTGGTTAAAACCATCGCACGCAGCATCAAGGCTTTGTCTGGCGAACTGACTGAGGGCAAGGGGCTGAATATTGGGTATTTTGCACAACAAGAATTGGACGTCTTGCACCCCGCCGACAATCCGCTGGAGCACATGATCCGTTTGGTCAAAGAACTCGGCTCTACGCCTGGGCAATCTTCTCGTGAACAAGACCTTCGTAATTTTTTAGGGACCTTTAATTTCACCGGTGACATGGTGAAGCAAAACGTCGGCTCGATGAGTGGCGGTGAAAAAGCCAGACTGGTATTGGCCATGATTGTGTGGCAGCGCCCCAACCTTCTGTTGTTAGATGAACCCACCAACCACTTAGACTTGGCCACACGCGAAGCTTTGTCGATGGCCTTGAATGAATTTGAAGGCACCGTCATGTTGGTCAGTCACGACAGGGCCTTGTTGCGTGCAGTTTGCGATGAGTTTTGGTTGGTAGGCCGCGGAGAAATAAAACCATTCGATGGCGACCTAGACGATTACCAGCGCTATTTGTTAGAAGAATCCAAACGCTTGCGTGAGGAAGCCAAAAACAATGTGGCAGATCCACCTGTTGCCACACCAACTTCTGCAAAGTCAGAGCCTCAAAAGCCTCTGACCAAAATAGCCAACCGAACGCCAGACCAAAAAAAAGAAGATGCTCTTCTGCGTCAACAAAAATCAGCGCTTCTAAAACCTTTGAAGAAATCAATTGAGCAGACTGATCAAAAAATTGCAAATTTAGAAGCCGATAAACTGGTCTTAGAAAGCAAGTTGGCTACACCTCTGACGCCAGCAGAAATTGCAGAGACAGGCAAGTTGCTTAAAACGGTCAACACGGCCCTTGAAGAGTTGGAAATTCAATGGCTGGCTTGGTCAGAGGAATTGGAAAAGCACAATCTTGAAGCTTGATAAAGAGCAGCCTAGGGTGTCAAGAAAAAACCCCACAGAGCAAGCTTTGCGAGGTTTTAAAGAGGTTTGAGTAATTGGTGGGTCGGGCGAGATTCGAACTCGCGACCAACGGATTAAAAGTCCGCTGCTCTACCGACTGAGCTACCGACCCATTTACTCAAGCCTTAAATTATAGCTTCAAATTTTAGGCTTTGCCAAGCCTGTCGCAAGATAATGTCGCAAGATAATTGACGACCAATGAGGCAGCAACCAAGCCAAAGCTTGCAGTCACGGTGACAGCCGATCCATAGCCATGGCAGTTGAGTGTGCCGTCTCCTTCAATGAGGCAGGATGCATCGGGGGGCGCAACGTTCTCTCGACTAAATACGCAAAGCACACCTATTTTTTTACCCTCTTTGGGAGCGCCCTTTTCTTTTCTAAGTCGATAACGCAATTGGGACAATAAGGGGTCGTGGGTAACCTGCGACAGATCGGCTTGCTCAACTCGATGGGCTTCTTTCTTACCCCCAGCAGCACCCAGCGTGACCATGAAAACTTTTTGACGAATGGCCCAATCGGCCATGGCCACTTTGGCCTTAACTTGATCACAAGCATCAAGCACAGCCGTTATAGGCATCAAGCTTGACGCAGATGAATTAATGCTGGCCACAAGCTCTAACCAGTTTTCTGGAGATACAAAATCATCGACAACATGAACAAGGCATTCTGAATTGATCTGCGCAATTCTTTCTTTCATGGCCAATACTTTGGCCTGTCCCAGTGTGCTTTCTAAAGCATGGATTTGGCGATTGATATTGGATTCGGCAATGTGGTCCATATCGACCAAGGTCATCTCGCCAACGCCACTTCTGGCCAATGCTTCAGCAATCCAAGAACCCACACCACCAATACCCACGATCAACACGTGTGAACGTGCAATTTGATCTGCGCCAGTCAAACCATAAAGTCTGGCCATGCCACCAAACCTTCGACTGGAAATGTTTGGTTGCATCAATGCGTCATTCTAAAAAACGCTACCGCCGAATCAGGCTTGACGCAAATCGAATTGCAAGGCCGCATAGGCACCAGCAACGATGGCAAGGCTTGCAATTAAGCTGTTTAAGCTTAGCGTTGAGAGGCCGCTTAAGCCCTGTCCTATGGAGCACCCCATGGCAAGCACGGCGCCGATTCCCATGAAGCTGGCACCCACAAGATGACGACGCATGTCGGCTGCATTGGTAAAGCCTTCTAGCTTCAGGGTGCCTTGAAACCAGGCACTGATGAACGAGCCAGCACAAACGCCCAGCACACTGACCAAACCCATGGTCAAGCGCTTGGTGCCATCGCTGAAGTACATCAAAGCGTCTAAAGCCAAGCCCACCGGGCCTGTGAAGCTGAGGGCTTCCATTTTGCGACTCGAAGTGGCGAGGTAAAATTCCTCGAGCGTTTCGGGGTGTTCCATACCGTGCCCTAAAACGCCAGAAATCCACCAGACCGCACAAATTACAAGACCAACCAAAATTCCCGTCAGCAAATTGTGAAGGGTTAAGAAATTTTGATCTTTCAAAATCCATAAAAGCAAAAGCGCAGAAACCAAGCAAGCGGCAGCAAAAATACCAACAGGCAGAGAAACATTGAAATAATGGCTCAGCCATTCACCCGCAAACAGACCATGCGGCATTTCAATTTTCATGGCATCAATGTATTGAACCCGTCCGACAGCCAAGACACCCTTCATGGCAGAAAGCGCAACGACGCCCATGACGAGTAACACCCAAAGAGCTTTCAAGTTACCAGCGCCTAGACGAACCAGCGTCTTTGACCCGCAACCAGAAGCCCACACCATGCCCCAGCCGAACAACAAGCCACCTAGCAAAGATGAAAGCCACAACAGGTCCTTGGTGGCATAGATCGATTGAAGGGGGTTAATCAGGCCAGCATAAGCCATGCAGCCAAAGCCCAAAATGGCAACAGCCAAGGCAAGGACCCACTGCCGCAAGCGGTCAAAATTTTCCATGATGACAGCATCGCTGACTGCGCCCATGGTGCAAAAATGCGAACGGTGAAAAAGAGCACCCAAAAACAAAGAGACTACAGCCGTAGAACTCAATACCAACCACTGAAAATGGGCAAGTTGAGATTCAGTCATACCGAATTATTTCAAGCGACTGAGTCGATCTTTGGCTGTTTGTGCTGCATCGCTGTTGGGATGCAATTTAATCAAATCTTCCATGGCTTTTCTGGCGGCCTTCAAGTCCTTGAGCTCGATCAAACAATTAGAAATGGCCAACATGGCGTCCGGGGCACGCGTGTGGAGTGGCGCAATGTTTAAGAGCTTTCGAAAATTGAGCATCGACTCTTTGTAATCTTTGGTGGCGTATTGGGCATTGCCTAACCAAAACAGAGCAGAGGACGCATAACCGCTGCTGGGATGACCTAGCAGAAAGCCCAATAAGCTACTTTGCGCAGCTGCAAAATCGCCAGTTCGAAAGACCGCAAGCGCGTTGTCAAATTGCTTCTTCTCTGCAGGGTCAGCTTGAAACTCCAGACCGTCTAAAACAATTTTGACAGGTTCAAACCTATTCAACCTTGCGTCGATACTTTGCAAAATGTCCTTTTGTTTCAGCTGAATGTCAGTGAGCTCACGCAACAAATTTTCCAAGGTGCCGCGAAGCCTTGATTGTTCAGATTTCAAACCTTCTATTTGATTTTGTAACTCAAGCAAATTGCCCCTTAA
>Ga0209553_1000754_pt1 | contig 16591 bp, 17 predicted proteins | sample LauGreFBDMM110DN_2_FD_188217 | JGI IMG/M metagenome (GOLD analysis project Ga0209553, IMG submission 188217) | Freshwater lake microbial communities from Lake Michigan, USA - Fa13.BD.MM110.DN (SPAdes) (version 2) | ecosystem: Environmental > Aquatic > Freshwater > Lake | place: Lake Michigan...
GGGCTTCGAGACGGCTGTCAGCGCCGTCTCGGCTGCCGAAAAGAAGGCAGCGATAGTCATGAGAACGATAATGGTAACGACGATGACAATCATGAGTTTGTTCTCTGTTGTGATTCGTGGTCCAAATTTAGCATTCGCATCTCATTGGGTATTGCGACCTTGCCAATGTCAAATCTGCTCCACTTGCCGGAAATGAAATCAAAACGCTCTTACGCCAGCGCATTTGCTAGAGTGTCGCTTAGAACTGTCATCGGCACGTCTGTGGTCACAAAGGCCTTCCCGACGCCGCGTGCCAGAATAAATGTTATCGAGCCGTCCTGAACTTTTTTGTCGAGCGTCATGTGTGCGATCAGGCCAGCGGGCGTCAGCTTGCCTTTGGGCCCCGTTTTGGGCGGGCTGACCGGCAAACCAATGTTGGCCAAATGCGCTTTGGCGCGGGTGGCGTCGGCAGCGGGGCAAAGCCCAAGCCAGACTGACAAGTCAAACGCGAGAACCATTCCCATAGCGACCGCTTCGCCATGCAAAAGGCCATCGCCGTAACCCATTTCAGCTTCTAAGGCATGTCCGAAAGTGTGGCCCAAGTTTAACAGCGCGCGCACCCCAGACTCTTTCTCGTCTGCACTGACGATCGTGGCCTTGGCACGGCAACTGGTTGCTATGGCGTGAATTAGGGCGGTTTGGTCATTGCGTTTCAGGTCCAGTGCAGTCGCTGCATTGGCCTCAAGCCAGGTGAAGAAGGGCTGATCGTTGATGAAGCCATACTTTGCGACCTCGGCATAGCCCGCGAGAAGTTCGCGATGGGGCAATGTTGTCAATGTGTCAGTATCAGCGATCACGAGGCGCGGTTGATGGAAGCTCCCCACCAGATTTTTTCCTGCCGCGGTGTTAATGCCCGTTTTGCCACCGACTGAACTATCAACTTGAGACAGAAGGGTGGTTGGGATCTGGATGAAATCGACACCGCGCAACAGAATAGAGGCCGCAAAACCGGCTAAGTCCCCGACCACACCGCCGCCGAGCGCCACGATCATAGTTTTGCGCTCACACTTTGCGGCCAGCATGGCGTCGAGCACGCGTGATAATTGACCAAAGTCTTTGCTGGCCTCGCCTGCGGGCACGATCACATGATCTGATTTGATCCCATGCTGCGCGAGCCCATTTGCCAGGCGATCTAAGTAGTGTGTCGCGACATGAGAGTCAGTGACGATGAAGGCACGCTTTTGCTTCAAGAGGGGGGCGATAAACTCGCCAGCACGTGCAATCAGGCCTCGGCCAATGATGATGTCATAAGAGCGTGCGCCTAACTTGACGCTGACCGTCGTTACATCTTGTGGGCGATGTCCATCGGGGCTCATGGGTGGGCCCTCATGGCAAAGTCGCCAATGTTGTGCCCAGGTGCTTTTCCAATGCGTCGAGGGCGCGTGAGGCTGTGACGTTGGGATTGTCCATGCCCGTATCAATGGCGACGTCAGCCTCGCTATAAATCGGGTAGCGCGTGTCCATCAAGTGTTGCAACATCGCGCGCGGATCTCCGTTATTGAGAAGTGGGCGATGCCCTCGACCCTTGGTCCGCGCAACGAGCGTGTCCAACTCAGCGCGTAACCATAGCGAGGTTGCTTGCTGCTTAATCAAGTGGCGCGTTTCGTCCTCCATGAAGGCTCCTCCACCGGCAGCCAGGACGCAAGGCTTGGCCTGCAGTAACCGCGACATCACCCGGCGCTCACCGTCGCGGAAATAGGCTTCGCCGTATTTTTCAAAAATCTCGGCGATGCTCAGGCCGGCAGCTTTTTCAATTTCGGCATCCGCATCGATAAATTCGACATCAAGCCGTGTCGCCAGCCGCCGACCGATGCAGCTTTTGCCCGCACCCATCAAGCCGACCAGAACGATGGTCTTGGGCAGATGGTGAGCGGCTGAGGTTTCGAGGTGCGCGTTCATCGTCTAGTAGTCCGATTCTAACATTCGCATCCTATTTCGTATTGCGATCTTGCGAATGTTAGAATCATCAGGACCACTAGAAAACATAAGGTTTTAGTGGAGCTTTAGATTCGACATTCGCTTCTCAGTTTGGCCGCGGCTAGGGGTGCGAATGCCAAATCCGCTCCACTAGGTCAAATACAGTCAGAAGCCGGAATACGCAATCTAACCGCGATTATACCATTCTCCCACGTTCACCTTCTGGGCAGGTCCACGATCTGTGACCTGAATGCAACAAAGTGTCTGATAAACCAAGGACTTTCATGGACTTTCGGCGGCCTGTTGCGTAATCTAGCCCAAGGCGATTTTCGATGATTCATCCCAATCCGGCGCTGTTTTACACGGTTGTGATAGTCATTGATGTGGGGACTTAAACAGTAATGCTGAAGATTGTATTTGCTCTTGTAATTGTGGCTTTAGTCGGCGGGGTAGTTGTCTTGGCGACCTGGGATATGCCGCCGCCAACCGCCACACACGAAAAAGTCATCCCCAATGAGCGCTTTCAGTAAAAGAACCAGTGTCGTGACACGCACGCTGGTGTTTGGGTTTGCTTTTGCGGCCATGACAGTGGCTGCCTCGGCGCAAACGCCAATGTCGCCGACAGCGCCGTCCGCGCCACGGCCTCTGGTACCGCCGGCCCAGCTAACACCTTCATCTGCCCCCTTATCCGAACCTGTAAACGACTCAAATGTCCGCAAGATTGCCGTGGGCGTTCTTGAAGAGCTCGGGGCCGAGCGCGTCGGGTTGCTCGACGAAGCCTCAGGCGCTTTGCCGAACGCCATGTGGGATGGCAGCGATCCAGCGTTGGTTCGCGCACTCTTGGCACAATTGCCCCGCCGCATGCCATCGCAGGCTATGCGAACCATAACGCACAATTTGTTATTACCTGCCGCTCGCCAACCGCGCGCGAAGCCTGATGCGATTGATCTGACAGATCCCCAATCAACTGATGTGGTTGAAGACCCCGCACTTGGCCAGCAGCTATGGCTACTGGAGGCGCGTGCCAAAGCCGTGGGCTCGATGGGCGATTGGAGCAATGTCAATTCATTGCTGGAATTAGTGCCGCAAGATCGTATGACCGAGTCACTCACGCGCTTGCGCGTCGATGGTCTGTTGGTTGTGGGTAATACGGAAAGAGCCTGCGCTGAGGGTCAGGCTGCTCTTTCCCGTCAGCCCGACACACAATGGCAAAAACTTCTAGTGTACTGTCAATTCGTCTCAAAGCAGGCTAGCGCCGCTCAACTTGGATTGTCGCTGTTGCGCGAACAGGGGCTCGACGATCCGGTGTTCTTTTGGGCGGCAGACGTAATGCAAGGGCAGCGCGCGCCGACCCCGGCTGGGTTAAAGCGCCTCGCCCCGTTGGAACTCATGATGCTGCGCACAGCAGGCCGCGCGTTTCCCGAAGCGATTGTGCGCGACGGCGACCCGACCATGATGCGTGTGCTCGCGTCCATGCCTGCCCCACCACCTGAAGAAGAAAAATTGACAGCCGCGCAGAGAAAAGACCGTATCCGCGCGCTCCAAGAAAATCGTGTTGTTATGTCCGAGTGGGCCGTGAGCTTAGGCGTGCTTGACCCTGAAATGCTGCGTGCGCGCTATCTGGACGTTGACCTCAGCCAAGATGCCAAGCCCATCACGTTGGACGCCGCGACCGCTGACAACGTGCGCGCGCGCGTGATGATGTTCCAGGCGGCCAAGAAGCAAACCTCGCCAGCGGCGCGCGCCGAGGTGATCGCGCGTGCCATCGCACTGGCCCGCGCTGACCGTGGCCAGAAGGGGCCTAATCTTGTGCTGGTCGGGCGTGTCTATGCGCCGATGCTGGCAGAACTGATGCCTGCGCCTGATTTGTTGTGGTTTGCTGGCAGCGCGGCGCGCGGCTTGCTTGCGGCTGGCATGCGCGACAAAGCCACCGCGTGGTTCGATCTCGTGCGCCAAATGTCTCGCGGGAGCCTTGAGGCCTCTGAGATCGCTGACAGTTTGTGGGCCGTGGAACACCTCGCCATGCCGCGTTCGCGTGGCAATCTGACGCCGCGCAGTTTGAGGGCATGGCAAGCCAGCATTCCAGCTTCAGCGGGTTCATTGCCTCGCCAGACGTTGCTCAATTTACTCGCCGCTGTGGGCGATCCCGTCGGAGCGGTGGATTGGTTACCGGTGATCACGTCCCCTCCTCTGCCCAGTCAGCCCAGTGCGCCCCAAGCAGCCCTCTGGCACGGCTTGTCGCTCGCGGCACGCGATGCGCGCTCGGGCGAGGCCACGGCCTTTGCATTGGCTCTGCTTGGGGAGACCGCCTCCCAAGGGGAGATGCCCGTCACGCTGAACAAGGCCATTGAGAGTCTGATCATCGTCGGCCGTGAAGACGATGCGCGGCTGCTCGTTGCCGAAGTGGCGTTGGTGCAGGGCCTCTAGTGGCCCGATCTTCACATTCGCGTCTCGGTTCGGACGACCCTCAAGTTGAAGCTTTCTTGGAAATGATGACCGCTGAACGCGGGGCCGCGCGCCACACGTTATCAGCCTATCGCGGGGACTTGTCGGCCTTAGAAGTGCATCTGAAGGCCTGCGGTAAACGCTTTCTCAACGCGCAGCCTGATGATCTGCGAAAGTATCTGACAAGCCTACATAAGGCCAAGCTTGGCGCACGCTCTACGACGAGACGGTTATCGAGTGCGCGCCAGTTTTTCCAGTTCCTCTATCGCGAAGGCATCCGCGCCGATGATCCGTCGGTCAGTCTTGATCGGCCGCGCTTGCCAAAGCCATTGCCAAAGTATCTGGGCGAGAGTGAAGTCGAGGCATTGCTTGCTGCGGCCAACAAGCAGCGCAGGTCAGACGGTGTGCGGGGTGCAGCACTCCTCGAAATGCTCTATGCGTCAGGCTTGCGTGTATCAGAGTTGGTGTCGTTGCCCATTGCAGCCGCCCGAAACCCATCCGTATTAATCGTCCGTGGCAAGGGATCGAAGGAGCGCATGATCCCCGTGGGCGAGGCTGCCCAAATAGCACTTCAGAAATACCTATGTGTGCGTGCGCAGTTTTTGCCAAAGAAGAAGGCCAACTCAGCGTGGCTGTTTCCGTCTTCAGGCGCGTCCGGACATTTGACCCGCGACGGCTTTTCCAAAATGCTCAAAGACATCGCTGTTGCGTCGGGCTTATCGCCATCACGCGTGTCACCGCATGTGCTGCGGCACTCATTCGCGACGCATTTGTTATCGCATGGCGCTGACTTGCGCACTTTGCAGCAACTGCTGGGTCACAGCGATATCTCAACGACGCAGATTTATATGCATGTGTTGGACGAGCGTTTAAAGAAGCTGGTGCAAACGCATCATCCCCTTAAGGGGTTTAAGCTTTAGGCGAGTGGAGCGGATTTGACATTCGCTAGCCTATACGCGGCGGCCCTGAGAAGCGAATGTCAAATCCAAAGCTCCACTACGACCCTATATTTTCTAGTTCTCCTTATGATTCTAAGATTCGCAAGACAGTTCAGTGAAATGAGATGCGAATTTTAGAATCGGACCACGAGCCCAACCATAGCCCGCACCTCATCGGGGGTGCGGCCCGAGTCCCGCAGCGCTCGCAATGTTGGGGCCTGATCTCGTTTCGAAAATTTCTTTCCATCAGGGCCGAGGAGAAGTGTGTGATGATGATAGTTGGGCGTCGGGAGACTGAGGAGATGCTGGAGTAACCGATGAACATGTGTGGCTGCAAACAAGTCTTCGCCACGGGTGACGAGGGTGACTCCTTGCAACGCATCGTCCCAAGTGCAGGCGAGATGATAGCTGGTGGGCGTTTCCTTGCGCGCGATCACCACATCGCCGAACATGTCGGGCGTTGCAATCTGGTGTCCTTTTTCAATGTCGGTCCATGTCAGTTGACCGGCGGCACGGGTTGCGTTGCTCATGCGTAGCCTTAACGCGAAGGATTCTCCGGCCTCGATTCGCTTTTGCGCAACCGATTCAGCGATGTTGCGGCATGTGCCTGCGTACAGCGGGCCGTCGGGACCGCTTTGTGGAGGGGCGTGATGAATTTCGCGCTGAATATCGGCGCGCGTACAGAAGCAGGGATACAGCATATCCTGTTCTCTCAGCTTCCCTATCGCAGTTTCATAATCTCTCAGGTGCGCGGACTGGCGGCGCACCGGCTGGTCCCACGTCAGGCCGAGCCAAGTGAGGTCCTCAATGATGGCAGATTCATATTCAGGCCTGCAGCGGCCGAGGTCGATATCCTCGATGCGCAGCAAGAATCGCCCACCCTGGGCCTGCTGGGCCGCAAACAGTGCCGCTTTGGCATGTCCTAAGTGCAAGTGCCCCGTCGGGCTGGGGGCAAAGCGAGTTACGAAGGAAGGGATTAGGGTCACGGGGCTGTCATTGCACTGTCATCACAAACGGCTCAAATGGTGGGGTCGTGGAGCATAAGCGTACCATAATTTGTATTCTGCGCAGAAATTGCTAAAGTAGAGTCCTCGTTTGCACAGGAGATGACCACCGCCGTGGGAGTCGCGCCCGACGCTTCGCCAGCCTTGGTTTTGAATGCGGACTTCCGTCCGCTGAGCTACTTTCCGTTGTCTGTGTGGTCCTGGCAGGAAACAATCAAAGCGGTGTTTTTAGGCCGCGTGAATGTGGTTTCCGAGTATGAGCGTACCGTTCGTTCCCCGCGCTGGGAAATGAAACTACCCAGTGTGATCTCGCTCAAAAAATATGCACCGATGGAACGCTCGCCCGCGTTCACCAGATTTAATGTTTTCTTGCGTGATCGCTTCATGTGCCAGTATTGCGGCACCCCGCACCCGACCAACGATCTGACCTTTGATCACTTGATCCCCAGATCAAAGGGCGGGCGAACGACATGGCAAAATGTGGTGACGGCGTGCTCGTGTTGCAACTTGGTCAAGGGCAACCGGATGCCCCACGACGCCGGAATGTACCCGAGCCAACGCCCCTTTCGTCCAACATCGTTCCAGTTACAAGATATTGGCCGCGCGTTTCCGCCAAACTATCTGCACGAAAGTTGGCGCGATTATCTCTACTGGGATACAGAACTCGACCCGAGTTAAAAGCATTTCTTCGAGAAGGGGACTTCCGCTTGGCCCAAGAAAAAGCGGGAAATGCGACCAAAAAAGACAATTAAATTCTTTTCGACAGCCAAATCGCGAGACGTGTTCCGGCTTTGATGGCGCCCGTCAGCACGGGGTAGCCCGCGGCTTGCTCGGCGCCATTTTGCAAGCTGACCTCACGATGATGCATTTCGTCACGGCGAAATGATTCGATGGTTGATTTCAGCTCAGCCTCTGTCTCGCCTAAGCTTGCAGCCTGCTCGGCATAATGCTCGCCGATGACATCTTCCACCGCGACCGTACAAGCCATGGCAGCCTCGCGGCCCATCAATGCGGTGGCGGCACCAAGCGCAAAGCCCGCCACATGCCAGATGGGTTCAAGCGCGCTGGGTCGCACACCGCGTGCGGCCACCAGTTGATTGAACTGCGCCAGGTGTTTTTCCTCTTGCGCCAAAATCTCGCTGAGCACCGGGCCGTCTGCGGTTTTTCCCAGCACGGCCAGTTGGCCCTGGTAGATTCGTTTGGCACCGTATTCGCCCGCCTGATTGACACGAATCATTTGCGCCAGCTTTTGTTCGCTGCTGAGCTCACCGGGCAAGGGTGCTGAGCCGGTCTTCATGCGCGCACACTCCACCACGATGATTGGCGCGAGGCCCAGGCGCTAAGGGTGGCGAATATCAAGCACGCGATCACGTTATATCCCGCCATCGAAATTCCAAGCACGACTAAGGCTGGGTTTTCACATCCCGTGCGTCCAGGCTGATTCAGTGAAGCTAAAAGATCATTGGTGGAATAATCCTTCACTTGGCCTGCGCATTCGGCAGGTCCCGGCCACCACCGGGTCTCTACGCCCACGTGATAGAATGCGATTCCCGCATTGATCAGAAAAAGCCCGGCACAAATCTGCACGACCAATCGTCGTGACGGCGCATCGACGACAGGCATGGCCGCCAGCACGACCATGAAGATCGTGAAGCCGTAGGGGACTCGCTGCCAATAGCAAATGGTGCAAGGCCATAGATCGAAGCCGTATTGGGCGACCAGCGCCAGCAAAAGGGCGCCGCCTGAGCATAGGCCAATGGCTAGTAGGGTTTGGGAATCGCGGTGTTTGAGCGGCATGACCCCCACTTTATGCCATTCTGGCGCTGCAAAGAAGCCGCCCAAAAACCGCAGTCATGGGCCATTTTTAACTCGCTTTGACAGGCGCTGATGACTGGTTTATGTCCCTGCCTCTTCGCGGGTATGGCGGAACTGGTAGACGCGCCAGACTCAAAATCTGGTGTCCCTAGGACGTGGGGGTTCGATTCCCTCTACCCGCACCAAACTTCTTGTTGGCAATCGCCGCAAGCACTCTGTTCAGGTTTTACACGCGCATGCGTTTGCTGATGTCAGGCCTGTTCGTGCTCTTGTCGGCGCAGGCCTTAGCCGCTGAATGTGTCCAGGCGACCCTGAAAGACCTCAACGGCCTATCGATTGCGACCGAAAGACCTTTAATCGGGTTTTTGATGCCCGATGGCGTCCCGCTGGTCGATTACGGCATACCGGCGGGTTCGAAGGTTGAATCTGGTCTGTCTGTGCCCTGTTCTCCTGAGGTGATCGCTTCGGTCAGTCGCATCTTGAACGAGAGTTGCTCCACCGACGCGAAGCGCGCGGCGACCGCAAAGACGAATAATGTCGCTGCCGATATTGTCAACAAGCGCTGCAAAGACATCTACATGGGCCTGAATAAGAAATAGGCTTTGGTCGCGGCTCTAATGCTTGATCAGGTGTAAACTCTCGATCATGGCGGCTGAAATTTCTCCGATATCAGCAACCGTATGCGCCGTCGATAAAAAGCAGTGCTCTGACGCGTGAACGATCACGCGCTTGTCCAATAAATGGCGATAAAATTCCTGCTCCATCTGGCGCTGGTCTGCGCGCTCACGTTTGAGGGTGGCTTCACCGCTGACGTTGCGATCAAACTGAATATGAAAGATTGACCCCGCAGTTTCGATGCGCGCGCCGTGGCCTAATTTTTCTGCGGCAGAATTGAAAGCCTCTGCGATGTTCGATGCGGCCTCGTGGAGCTGCGGATAGACGGTTTCGCGGTGAAGCGAGAGCAAGTTCAAGACAGCTACGGCGGCGGCCGCGCTGAGGGGGTTTCCTGCGTGGGTCGTTCCGCAGAAGACGCGCTGTTGAGGATTGCCACCGCCCAATACGGACATGATCCCCGTGCGCCACGCGACGGCGCCAATGGGCAATCCGCCGCCCATGGTATTCCCATACGTCACAAGGTCGGGTGAGAGATCAAAAAATTCCTGAGCACCACCATAACAAAGCCGAAACCCGCTGAAGGTTTCGTCGAGAATCAAAAGCACACCGCTGGTGCGGCAGGCCTGCTGGAGCCGGGACAGCCACGGTCCGTGGGTCAGCGATAGCCGTGCCGAGGGGATGGGTTCGACAATCACAGCGGCCGGTTTATGGCGACTGGAATGAATCATATCCAAGGCTTGTTCGCGACCATACGGCAACACCATAACATTTTCGTCGACGCTGGCGGGCACTGCACCAATATGGACCTTGCGGTGCAGCGTGGCGTCATTCGCGGCGGGGGCTTGTTCAAATTGCGCCGTCACAAGGGCATCGTCGTGTAGTCCGTGTGCCGCATGACTGAACACCGCGATCAAATCTCGCCCGGTGTGGGCTCGTGCTGCGCGCAACGTTGCGTCGCTCTCTGACGTGCAAAGCATCACCCGCTCGTTGGCCTGGCTTTGCTCAGGCCGGAATCTCTGGCTTTCCGCCCCCGGAAAGCTCTGCTTCAGCCCAGGCGTGGGTGTGCAAAATGCACGCATCGCAGACTCCGCAGGGCTTGGGTTCTGGCCCAGAAGTATCCGGTGCGTAGCAACTCCAGGTATCGCCGGGGGCCAATCCTAAGTCTTTAGCCAGCGCTGCAATCTGCGGTTTGGTGAGGTTTACCAGGGGGGCCACCAGTTTGGGTGGGTTTGGCACGGCCTCGGCCCACATGGCGCGGAAGGCATCCAAAAATGAACCGCGACAATCGGGATAGCCCGAGTAATCCACGGCGTTGACCCCAATCCACACTTCCTCGGCGTTTGCTCCGGCAGCTTCGGCGCAGGCAATGGCCAGAAACACCGCGTTTCGTCCGGGCAGGAATGTGGGCGCAATGCCGTCGCGCATTTCCTCCATGGTGCGGCCGGTGGGGATGGTGATCACGGGCTTGTCCCAGGCCACATCAACCAAGTGGCGCTCGAAACCAAAGCGTTCGCACTGCTTTTTGGCGTAGGCGATCTCGATATCGTGCCGCTGGCCGTAACTTATTCCTAAGCTCCGCGGCAGCCGCCCATGTTGGCGTGCGAGTAACAGACACAGCGTTGAGTCGAGCCCGCCCGAGTGCAGCACAATGCAGCGTTTGGTCATGATACGTTTAGCTCACCGTAAAGCGGCACGCTTCACCGCAACTGGGTCGGCGCACGGTGATGCTCACAAGTTGCGGGAACTTCGGCTTCAGTTGCTCGGCGACCCAGCGCGATAGGTTTTCCAAAGACGGGGTGGCCAGCCCGTTAATGCTGTTGAGTAAATGATGATCAAGTTGGTCGCGCACCTTTTCAATCTCGCGGGCGACGTCCTCGAAGTCGACGACGCAGCCGGTGGCAGAATCTGGCTCGCCAGCGAGCTCTACCTCAACCCGAAAAGAATGCCCATGCATGCGCGTGTTTTCATGGCCGTCGGGCTTGTGCGAAAAATGATGCGCGGCTTCAAAGCCGAATTCTTTGACGATATGGAAACGTTTGCTCATCACGTCACGCAATGCCCAGAATTTTGTGTGTCTGTATGCTCAAGCGCCACACCGGGTGCGCCAAGCAATAGGAAATTGCAGCTTTGGTGTTGGCTTCTTTTTGCGCCCCATCCATAGGTTGTAAAAAACGATGCTTAAAATTTAAACTCTCAAAAAGTTCGGGTGCGCCACGCGTCTGCGGATAAATTAGTTTTAATTCATCACCCGTTGTCACCACCAAGTCCGCATCGGCCTTGGGGCTGACGCAAACCCAATCAACACCGTTAGGAACTTCAATCGTGCCATTGGTCTCGATGGCAATGGTAAGGGCGTTGGCATGCACGGCGTCGATCAAAGCGCGGTCCAACTGCAGCAAGGGCTCACCGCCCGTAAACACCACAAATCGCTGTGCGCCGCCGTTGCCAGTCCAGGCATCGGCGATGGCTTGGGCCAGTGTTGCCGCATCGGCAAATTTTCCGCCGCCTGGACCATTGTTCCCCACGAAGTCGGTGTCGCAAAATTTGCACACGGCGTCAGTGCGGTCGCGCTCGAGCCCGCTCCACAAATTACAGCCGGCAAAACGGCAAAACACAGCCGGGCGCCCGGCGTTGGCACCTTCGCCTTGAAGCGTATAAAATAGTTCTTTGACAGCGTAGCTCATGGGCTCTGTTTATTCTGAAAAGCGGCGCAGTCCTACGCTTATCGCGCCCAAGAATCCATAGGTTACGACCACACCAACACACCCACCACGGCCCCGGTCAAACATGTGGCCAAGGTGCCTGATATCAAGGTTTTGGGGGCCAGTTCAATGATCTCTTTGCGGCGTTCAGGCACCATAGCCCCCAGGCCGCCGATCATAATGCCAATCGAGCTAAAGTTGGCAAAGCCGCACAGCGCATAGGTCATGATCAGGCGGCTGCGCTGGGACAATGCATCCTCGGGCAAGCGCGACATGTCGATGTAAGCGATCAACTCATTCAGGACAGCCTTGGTTCCCAGCAACGCCCCGCCGGTGAGGACCTCGCTCAACGGCAGGCCTAAACAAAACGCCACCGGCGCCATCAGCCAGCCACCAATGCGTTGCAATGTTAGCGGCGCTCCGGCCACGTCGGGCAATAATCCGATGATTGAATTGGCCAGGCTGACCACCGCCACCAACACAATCAGCATCGCGATAACGTTGATAACCAGCATCACACCATCTGTGGTGCCGCGCGCGATCACCGACATCACGCCGTCGCCGGGTTCGCCGCCGCTGATTTGCGTGGCGCTGTCAGGCGCATACGCGCGCGCGGGGTCTTCGGGGATCATCAAAAAAGCCGCAACAATGGCTGCGGGCGCATTGATAATCGAGGCGGTCAGAATTTGGCCCAAGGCGTTGGGCACAACATCTTTCAGGAATGTTGCGTACAGCACCATCACGGTCCCTGACACGGTCGCCATGCCTGCCGTCATGATGACGAAAAGTGCCGCGCGCGATTCGCTGCGCAAATAGGGCCGCACCACCAAAGGTGATTCCGTCATGCCCACAAACACCGACATGGCCGTGGCCACCCCCGCCGGGCCGCTCACGCCCATAGTGCGTCGCAGCACCCATGCAAAACTGCTCACTAAGGGTTGAATGATTTTCCAATGGAACAGCAGCGCCGACAACGCACTAATGACGAGGATCAGTGGCAAAGCTTGGAAGGCCAGAACAAACGTCGAGGCACTTTCTTTGGCCATGAAGGGGGCATCAGCACCTCCCACATACCCAAACACGAACGCGGTGCCTTGGCGGGTTGCGGCATCAAGTGCGCTAACACCACTATTCAAAACTCCAAAGACGCTGCGCGCGGCTTCCAGATTCAGCAGCGGCCAGGCCAGCGCGAATTGAAGCGCCACGCCTAGGCCCACAGCTTTCCAAGGGATGTTTTTGCGGTTCTCGCTGATGGCCCATCCGAAGGCAATCAGCACACCCAGACCGAGTAAGCTTTGAAGGGGCAAGATCAACTGACGGGCTCCATGAAAACCCCGGCAGACGGGGGCGTTGAAATGGTTGCGGCTGGCTCAGCCTGGATGGATACTACTTGTATCCTATTCAATCAGATCAGACCTGACTATGAACTCCATGGCGACGATGCCCTCCCTCAACCGCCGCTCGGTGATCGCCGTCCTGGCTTTGGGCGGAGGTGCCCTTGTCCTTGGCGTCCCGTTCGCCTCGGCCCAGCAGGCCAAGAAGGACTTTGGCCCCGGCGGACCCAAAGAAGCTTTCAAGTGCTGGCTGAAAATTGGTGCGGATAATTCCGTGACCGTGCGCGTGCATTTGGCCGAAATGGGCCAGGGCATCACTACGGCTTTGCCGCAGTTAGTGGCCGAGGAATTGGGTGCCGCGTGGGCCGATATGCGCTTTGAATTCCCACCCAATGGGAAGATTTATTACAATCGCGGCTATGGCAATTTCACCGAAGGAACCGGCGGAAGCGCCTCCATCCGCGGCCAGTTTACGATGTTTCGCGAAATCGGGGCCACGGCGCGCGAAATGTTTAAGTCGGCTGCCGCTGCACAGTGGAAAGTTCCCGTTTCAGAATTGAGTGCCGAAAACACCCGCATCATCCACGCAAAGTCTGGCCGCTCGGCGAGCTTGGGCGAACTGGCTGCTGCTGCTGCCAAGCAGCCGGTACCAACCTTGATTGCGCTGAAAGAAAAAACCGACTGGAAAATTCTGGGCTCGGCCCTGCCGCGCTTGGACACGCCCGCCAAGGTCGATGGCTCGGCGGGCTTTGGCACCGATGTCGTCGTTGCGAATATGTTGGTGGCGACCATTCAGGCCGCCCCTGTGTTCACCGCGCGTTTGAAAAGTGTCGATCCCGCACCGGCGCTGAAAGTGCAGGGTGTGAGGCAGGTGGTGACGTTGGACAATGCGGTCGCAGTCGTGGCCGAGAGTTACTGGCCCGCGCTCAAGGGTTTGAAGGCGCTGATGCCCGAGTGGGAGTCGAACTCGCGCGCGCAATACGGCATGGGCAATCTCAACGCCGATTTTGATGCGGCCCTCAACCGCACTGATGCGCCCGTGCTGCAAGCGACAGGCGATGTCGACGGTGCGCTGAAAGCAGCGGTGCAAAAAGCGACATTTGAATACAGCGTGCCGTATTTAGCACACGCGTGCATGGAGCCCATGAACGCCACGGCCCATGTTCAGAAAGATCGCATCGATATTTGGATCCCGGGGCAGGGGCATACCTCCGTTGTTGATGGTGTCTCCAAGGCGCTGGGCGTTGATCCCTTATCGATCCATGTGCATCGCACATTCTTAGGCGGTGGCTTTGGCCGTCGGGGCGAAGATGATGTGGCCATTCAAGCGGTGCTGATCGCCAAGCACGTAGGCCGCCCGGTCAAACTCATCTGGTCGCGTGAGGAAGATATCCGCCACGATTTCTATCGCCCCGCCGCCAAGATGCGCATGACCGCGGCCCTAGATGCGAACGGCATACCCACCGCGCTCGATATCATGAACGCCTGCCCCTCCATTTCCATGCGCCGGTTTCCCGAAGCCATCAAAGACGGCAAGGATATGTCCGGGCTCGCGGGCTTTGGTGATAGCCCTTACAAGATTGCCAACTCTCGTATGCGCTATGCGTTGGTGGATAACGGTATTCCTGTGGGCTACTGGCGCGCGGTCAATCACACGCAGAATGTTTTTTTCCGTGAGGCCATGTTGAACGAATTGGCGGCCAAGGTAGGCAAGGATGGTTTGGCTTTCCGCCGCGCACTTCTGGCCGACAATCCGCGGTATCTGGCTGTGTTGGACGCGGTTGAAAAACTCAGCGACTACGCTACGCTGTTGGCCCCGGGTAAGCCCGGCACCAAACGCGGGCGCGGTTTTGCGCTCAGTAATTCGCATGGGTCGATCGTCGCCCAAGTGATCGACATTACGGTGGGTGCAGATAGCACGCTTGCCATCGACCGCGTGTCTTGTGTGGTTGACGTCGGCATCATCGTGAATCGCGGCATTATTGAAGCGCAGATGGAAAGCAGCATCATCGATGGCCTGGCCTCGGCCATGTTCGGCGGCATGACGCCCAAAGACGGCGGCATGGCCGAAGGCAATTTCAACGAGGTGCGGTTCATGAAATTAGCCGAGACGCCCGAACTGCGGGTCGAGGTGCGCGATTGGCCCGACACCCCTCCGGGCGGTGTGGGCGAGCCCGGCGTGCCCCCCGGCCCGCCAGCGTTAGTTGACGCTTTGGCTCATGCAACGGGTGTGCGCGTGCGTGCTTTGCCGATATTGAAACAGGGCTTTAACATCTGAGAATCAAAGCTACTCCCTTTCCGTCATAAAAAAATTATCGTTTCGTCATAATTTTCTCACTATCGGGACGTAAATCAGTATACAATATTCCAACTATTATTATAAGGTCAGGCCACGTTCATGATGAACCAAGCCGTGCACACGGTCTCCTCTTTCGACAATGAGCTGGCGCAGCAAGAGCTCCGGGTTCTGGAGATGGCTGGTTTGGTCGAAGCGCAGTTGGGGGCCGCGATCGAGGCCCTGATGAAGCGTGATTTTGAAAGCGCTGCACTCATTGTTGCCAAAGATGCTGATGTGGATGAATACGAACGCAAGATTGAAACCGGGGCGCTGAGTATCCTCGCGCGTCGTCAGCCGGTGGCCGGCGACCTGCGCTATGTGTTTGGTACCATCAAAATGGCGGGCAGTCTGGAACGCATTGGCGATTACGCCAAAAACATCGGCAAGCGGACATTGGTTCTGGCCGAACATCGCGAGATCAAAATTCCCTCTGAAATGAATGTGTTGGGCCATACCGTTCTGATGATGCTGCGCGACATTATGGATTCCTTCACAGGGCGGGATGTCAAAAAAGCCAAAGCAGTCTGGCAACGCGATTGGGAAACCGATGAGTTGACCAAACGCGTCATGAAGAAAATCGTCACTAATATCGGGCATGATGTAATTCGTGCCATGTCCGACGGCGCGCCCAACGTGGAGGCTCAAACCCATCTGCTATTCATTGCCAAAAATTTGGAACGTGTTGGTGATCACACCACCAACATCGCCGAAGTGATTCAGTTCCAGCTCTCGGGCGCGTGGGCGGCATCGGATCGATCGCAATCTGGTGCGGCCACGCGGGTAGCGGTTTAAGGCTGCGCGCGTATTGTTGCGCCCAGCGCCTGCGATGCGCTGCAAGGCTTAGGCGTCGAGACCGTTGTGGTTGTGGAGTGTGTGCCAGTGGCGGCCATGTCGATGCAGCGCTTTAACGAGCGGCTCTGGTAAAGCAAAGGCTATCAAGGCCAGATCATCCATGGCAGCATTCTGCCGGGACGCCCAGAAAAGCTAATGCCGGGCTAATACTTTTGCGCATTTAGCTGCATTAATTCCGCCTTAAGCCCATCACGATTTAACCACGTCCCAGTGTCATAACTTCCCTTGTCGGACGAGGCGTTTCATGCGCTACGATCCGGGATCGAAGGGGAAAGACAGTGGCCAAGCTTGATCAATTTTTCGATGCATACGAGCGTACCTTGCCAGCCTGGAGTGGCGATGCATTTGCCGCCGCACTGGTCGCGATCGTTCTTTTGATCATCATCATCTAACTCACCGCTTTCCACTGCAGCGCATCAAAGCGCGCATGGTCTTGATGTCACAGACCCTGTAAACTCATGATATTGCTTTGAGGGAGTTGTCGTGTCTAAGTCGCCGACCAAACCATCATTCGCCGGGCCTGCGGGCGGGTGGGCAGCGCTGAAGTCGAGCGCTGAGCACTTGATCAGTGCGGGCAACCCGTTGACGGGGG
>Ga0209553_1000755_pt1 | contig 16588 bp, 13 predicted proteins | sample LauGreFBDMM110DN_2_FD_188217 | JGI IMG/M metagenome (GOLD analysis project Ga0209553, IMG submission 188217) | Freshwater lake microbial communities from Lake Michigan, USA - Fa13.BD.MM110.DN (SPAdes) (version 2) | ecosystem: Environmental > Aquatic > Freshwater > Lake | place: Lake Michigan...
TTTCTTATAGCCAAGGTCGAATGGCAGAACCGTTATTAAAAGTACCAACACAAGCCCAGTTGGCAGAAAAATCAAAACTGGAAGCAAGCAATGAAGAGTTAACGAGACGATTGAAAAAGCGTTCAATGGAAATTGATGCTGACATTACTAAATGGGAAATGTCATTGAGTAAGGAACAAATTGAAACTGCTGGCCCTGTGGGATTAGTAGCGCACTTCCCCTTGGATGATACTAAAGGCCCAACTATTGTTAACAACATTTCAATGCAAAATCCTGGCACTATAAAAGGCAACTTTACTTCTGTTTCAGGTCGCATAGGTAAAGCATTGCAATTTGATGGCAACACCCATATTTCTGCAAATGATACAGGCGTATTCGAAAGTGATCAAACATGCTCTTTCGCTGCATGGATTTATCCAACTAGCAACCAAGCCGGCGCCGTGCTATCAAAAATCGATGATGCAAATGCCTACCGAGGATACGATGTTATTCTTGAAAGTGGCAAAGTTGCGAGCCATTTTGTTAACCACTGGCCTGATCGTGCTTTTAAAGTTGTGACAAAAAAAGCACTCACCTTAAATGCTTGGCACCATATTACCGTGACCTATGAAGGGTCACGAAAAGCATCGGGTGTAAAAATATATGTTGATGGGCAACCTCAAGAACTAGATATCACGACCAACAATAAGCTTGAAGGGTCTCTTAAAACTGACAAACCATTCCACATCGGCCTGCGACAATCATCAATTCCCTTCACAGGAAAAATAGATGATGTGCGCCTTTTCTCAACCGTTCTGAGCCCAAAAGATGCAGCACAACTTTCCAAGGGCGAAACCATCCAAGGCCTTAAAGAAATACTAGTAGTTGCACCTGCAAATCGTTCTGCCATCCAGTTGGAACAATTGAAATCCTATTATTTAGATCATGTAGACACTCAAGCAAAACAGATAAAAGCAGAGTTGCTAGAGATTCCCAAAAAACTAACAGAGCTAGAAAAAGCTATGCCGTTAACAATGGTTATGGGAGAACTGACACCCCGTCGCCCCACCCATATTTTAAAACGAGGCCAATACGATCAACTTGGAGAGGTAGTAGAGCCGGGTGTACCGGGGATTTTTGCAGAATTGCCTACCACCGTTCCGAACCGTCTTGAGCTTGCAAACTGGCTTACAAATCCAAACCACCCTCTTACTTCACGCGTTGCAATCAACAGGTGGTGGGAAATGTTTTTTGGGACAGGATTGGTAGAAACATCTGAAGATTTCGGCATTCAAGGTTCGCTTCCAAGTCATCCCGAATTACTAGATTGGCTAGCGCTAGAACTTATAAAGAAAAACTGGAACATCCGAGAAGTCTTAAAGCAAATAGTGCTTTCTGCAACATATCGGCAATCTTCAAACACGGATGCCAAGGGATTAGAAAAAGACCCGCGAAATAAGCTAATTGGCCGAGGTTCACGAAATCGGTTACCAGCAGAAACTGTTCGCGATAATGCCTTGGCTATCAGTGGGCTGCTTGTGGAGCAACTTGGTGGCCCAAGTGTAAAACCTTACCAACCAGATGGATTGTGGGAAGATGTCTCAGTGGACAGACGGGAAAAATACAAGGCAGATTTAGGAGATGGTTTGTATCGGCGCAGCATGTACACCTTCTGGAAAAGGACCTGCCCGCCACCCGGCATGGCGGCATTCGATGCCCCCGACCGTGAAACCTGTGTCATTCGCAGAGCACGAACCAACACACCATTGCAGGCGTTAGTGCTTTTAAACGACCCCACCTATGTAGAAGCTGCTCGCAAGTTTGCTGAACAGATCCTGGTAAAGGCAAACGATAATCAAGCAAGGTTCGAATTAGCATTTCAGATGGCCCTTTGTCGATCACCTAAAACAGAGGAAGTGGAAGTACTTTTAAAAATACTACAAACTGCTGAAAAGCGCTTTTCATCGGATCCGGTTGCTGCCAACAATCTAACCTCCATAGGGCATTCAAAGCGAAATGAGAAATTGAATTCATCAACCCTTGCAGCTTGGACCACCATCGCATGCATAATTTTGAATTTAGACGAGACGATTTCAAAACCATGAAAACCTCAACGATAATTTTGCTTATAAGCACTAGAAATGCGAACAGGAATTTAAACAAATGAACCCACTAATTGATTTCAACAACCGGATGCGTCGCAGGGCTTTTTTGAATCATTCAGCATCTGCGCTTGGAACCGCTGCCATAGCAGGGCTTCTCGCCAAAGATGCAAGGGCTCAAGAAAACGCCTTTAATCACCTCACGCATTTTGCTCCGAAGGCAAAGCGGGTAGTCTATCTTTTCCAATCCGGTGGGCCCTCTCACTTAGAACTTTTAGACTACAAACCTAAGCTTAAAAAATTCCACGGCACAGAACTCCCAGATTCTATTCGCCAAGGCCAGCGGTTGACCGGCATGACATCAGGCCAGAAAAGCTTCCCGATAATCGCACCTAAATTTGAATTCAATCAAGCTGGAAAATCAGGAACCTGGATAAGCAGCCTATTGCCATACACCGCAAAAGTAATCGACGAAATCTGCTTGATTCGGTCCATGCATACGGAAGCGATCAACCATGACCCTGCAATCACTTTCATTCAGACGGGTTCGCAACAACCAGGAAGGCCATCACTGGGGGCATGGCTAAGCTATGGTTTGGGAAGCGAAGCAGAAGACCTTCCAGCCTTCATCGTTTTGATCTCTCATGGGACTGGCAAAGATGCGAACCAAGGGCTTCTGGAAAGATTATGGGGCAGTGGATTTCTACCTTCAAATCATCAAGGAGTGAAACTGCGTAGTAGCGGCGACCCTGTGTTATATCTTTCAGACCCTCCAGGTATTGATCGCAACTTACGCAGGAATATGCTCGATGGCATAGCAAAGCTAAATGCCAACCAGTTCAAAGAAACTGGCGATCCCGAAATTGCAACGCGCATCGCTCAATACGAAATGGCATTCCGCATGCAATCATCGGTGCCCAAGCTTACTGATTTATCAACAGAATCAAACAAAACTTTTCAGCTTTACGGTGAAGAGTCCAAGCGAACTGGATCATTCGCATCGAACTGTTTGCTGGCACGTCGTTTACTTGAATCTGGGGTGCGTTGCGTTCAACTTTATCATCGGGGTTGGGATCTTCATGGTGGGTTACCCACAAATATTCCAAAACAAGCTCTCGATGTTGATCAAGCCCAAGCTGCTTTGATCCTAGACCTTAAACAGCGTGGTATGCTTGACGATACTCTTATTGTCTGGGCAGGGGAATTTGGTCGCACCGTTTATGGGCAGGGAGGGTTGAAGGAAGAATATGGCAGGGATCACCATGGTCGATGCTTTTCGGTTTGGTTGGCCGGTGGCGGTATCAAGCCTGGAATAGTTCATGGGGAAACAGATGATTTTGGTTACAACATCACCCAAAAACCGATGCATATTCATGATCTAAACGCAACAATCCTGCATTGCTTAGGCTATGACCACGAAAAATTAACCTATCGCTATCAAGGTCGCGATTTCCGCCTAACGGATGTGCATGGGCAGGTAGTCAGAGAGATTCTTTCGTAAAAACATCATAATAATATTGAAACACTTGCGTAGTATTATCAGCCAATATGATTATAACTAAAAGGTAGAATTCTATAGCACCTTGCAAGTAAAACAACGGGCGTAGTTGATTTAAAATCTGTTGTTTGCTCAAAAAGTTGAAAGGCAAAAAACTAATGACAAATGAAGAACAATTCACCACCTCTAGCATGGCAGTAGCTGAAAAAGAAAAAATCGCAAAAACCATTGAATATGAAATTCTTAAAATCGAAAGCCTACGGTCTTTAATTTTTGCCATCGTTATCGGACTCTTGGCGATTACTTTTTTAATCGCAACTTACATATACCTTACTGACATAAAATATGGTGACAAACTGCCCATACCCCGCATGATTGTAGAATCGTTGCTCATAGGGTTTTCCGGATTTGAATTCGTTATCTGGTACTTTATAAATCAGTATCTAGATAAAGAAAAAAGTGTCCCTAAAACTTTGCGCTACATTGTTGCTTTCGTAGAAATTAGTCTGCCTACATTATTAATTTTTATCATCAGTCACGTGGTGTCTATTCATGCGCTATACTTGCCCCCCGTATTCCTGTACTTCATAATCATTGCGCTTTCTGCATTAAGCCTGAATTTTACAATTTGTATTTTTACAGGTGTGATAGCTGCACTCGAATATATTTTACTTGCATGGTACCTTATCAATTTCACAGAAATGCATGGAAATTTCTACAATTTGCCTCCAATTAGCATGTTTATTGTGCACCTTGTAAAGAGTTTAATGATATTAATGACAGCAATAATCACCGGGATTATTACCAACAAATTAAAAAAAGTGTTTCTAAAATCTTTTCAATCGATAAGTGAAAAAAAACACATCATGAGCATGTTTGGCCAACATGTTTCCCCTGCGGTCATGGAAAAATTACTGCACCAAAAGAATTCAGCAGAAGGGGAAGTTCAAAATGTTTGTATGATGTTTCTGGACATCCGCAACTTTACTGCATTTTCAGAAAATCGTACTCCCCAGGAAGTTGTTGCCTATCTCAACTCACTGTTTGATTTCATGATCGATATTGTGAATCGCAACCATGGGATCATCAATAAATTTCTAGGTGATGGATTCATGGCTGCGTTTGGAGCACCTTTTTCTGATGGTTTCGATTGCCGTAATGCCGTTAACGCTTCAAAAGAAATACTTCAAAAGCTTAAAGAAGAAATTGAAGCTGGAAATATTCTTCCCACGAGAGTTGGCATCGGCCTGCACACTGGCAATGCGGTGACGGGTAATATTGGCTCAAGCCAGAGAAAAGAATATACCATCATCGGCGATGTCGTAAACCTTGCTTCTAGAATAGAATCGCTCAACAAACAGTTTAATTCCCAACTTTTGATTTCTGATATGGTTAAAGAAGCTCTTGGCGATACCAGCATAGAAACTGTCAGCCTTGGAAAAGTAACTGTAAAAGGACGGGCTGAACCTGTTGAAATTTTTAAACTTGGTTGATAGTAGTTACACAGATCTAAAGTCCACATTTAATTCTTAAAAACAACTTTATGTGTTCGCCTTTGATACCAAGGGAATCATCGGGTAGAATCCCATTTTTAAGTGCGAGCGTTTTTCCATCGAATCAGTTGCTAGGCAAAAGGAATGTTAATGAAAATCAACACCGTAAAACAAAAGATCACCTCAGGTGGAACCTCCATCGGGACTTTTATTTTTGAATTTAACACCACAGGAATAGCAAGGCTTGCAGCCCAAGCTGGAGCAGAGTTTGCAATTTTCGACATGGAACATACTGGCTGGAATGCTGAAACCATCCGAATGCTGGTTGCAACTTCAAGATCCACTGCTCTAGTGCCATTGGTTCGAATCCCCGCAACAGAATATCATTTCATCGCCAGCGTGCTGGATATGGGTGCCATAGGAATCATGATCCCCATGTGCGATACCGCAGAGCAAGCACGAAAATTTGTATCCTCCGCAAAGTATCCTCCTGTGGGTCGTAGGGGCACAGCCTTTACCATTGCGCATGATGATTACATTAGTGGAAATATTGTTGAAAAAATGAGTTCCGCCAACAGCGAAACTTTGCTGATTGCGCAAATCGAAACAATGGCAGGCCTTGAAAATGTTGATGCTATTGCAGGTGTAGAAGGCATCGATGTTCTCTGGATTGGGCAGACGGATTTATCAACAAGCTTGGGAATTCCCGGTCAATTTGATCATCCGTTATTCCAAGATGCGGTAAAAAAAGTAGTCGATGCCTGCAAGCGAAATAAAAAAACTCCTGGCTTCATGCCCTTGAGCATTCCTGAAGGTAAGAAGTTCATCGACCAAGGCTTCCGCATGCTTGCCTATGGTGGAGATTTATGGCTTTATTTGGCTGCACTCCGTGATGGCATCAATACTTTGCGTGCGCATCAAAGCTAGGTAATCCTCTGCCCTTCAGCTAAAGGTCACAACCTATGTCAATCTTTAATAGCATGATTTCCAGAGAAAGAACAGTGGCACAACCAGGGTTCAATCGCTGGTTTGTACCGCCCGCTGCACTTTGCATCCACTTGTGCATTGGCATGGCTTATGGGTTCTCAGTATTCTGGCTGCCTTTGACCAAATCCGTTGGCATTACAACATCAGTCCCCTACCCCGAAGGCATGACCTTCCTTCAAAAATTGTTCTCAACTCAATATGATTGGGACAAGCCCATGCTGGGTTGGATGTACACCCTGTTTTTTGTTTTCCTAGGTTCGAGCGCAGCATTATTCGGACGATGGTTGGAGCAAGCAGGCCCTCGCAAGGCTGGATTTATTTCTGCCCTCTGTTGGTGTGGAGGATTGGTCATTTCTTCCTTCGGTGTTTACATCCATCAACTCTGGTTGCTATGGCTGGGCGCTGGCGTTATAGGTGGCGTTGGACTTGGGCTTGGCTACATCTCACCAGTTTCTACCTTGATCAAATGGTTCCCCGACAAACGCGGCATGGCTACAGGCATGGCTATCATGGGCTTTGGCGGTGGCGCTATGATCGGTTCGCCTTTAGCTGATTTGCTCATGAAAACATTTGCAACCCCGACATCCGTAGGAGTATGGGAAACATTCTTAGCACTTGCTGGAATTTATTTTGTTTTCATGATGATCGGATCGTTTGCTTACCGCGTACCCCCCGAAGGATGGAAGCCTGCAAATTGGAATCCCCCTGAAGGCCAAACTTCAAACGCAATGATCACACAAGGGCATGTACATGTTGATCATGCTTGGAAAACGCCACAGTTCTGGCTTTTGTGGATGATGCTTTGTTTGAATGTATCAGCAGGGATCGGGGTGATTGGAATGGCATCGCCTATGTTGCAAGAAGTTTTTGGGGGAAGGTTGTTAGGATTAGAAAAAGAGTTTGATAATTTAAGTAAGGAAGAGTTGGGAAAAATCGCAGCCTATGCTGCTGGGTTTACTGGGCTGCTTAGTTTATTCAATATTGGTGGTCGTTTTTTCTGGGCTTCTCTCTCTGATATTATCGGGCGCAAAACAACCTACCACATATTCTTTATTCTTGGATTTGTACTTTATGCCCTCGTTCCTTATGCAGGAAAAATTGGAAGCATCGCTGCTTTTGCTTTAATCTTTTGCGTGATCCTCACCATGTATGGTGGCGCATTTGCAACCATTCCTGCCTACATTGCAGACATGTTTGGAACCAAAATGGTGGGCGCAATTCATGGCAGATTATTAACAGCTTGGTCTGCTGCGGGCATACTTGGCCCGGTGTTGGTCAATTACATCAATGAATCTCAAATTCAATCGGGGATTCCAAAAAGCCATGCTTATGATACCACCATGTACATACTTTCATCACTTCTCCTAGGCGGCATGGTATGTAATTTTCTGCTTAAACCCGTGAATGCAAGATGGTTTTTAATTGAAAGCCCAGCGATGCAAAGCGGAACAAATGCCACACCAAAACCCAGCACCATTTCTGCAATTCCAAATGAAACTACACCTAATAAAAACGAATGGTTATTGCTGGGGTCATTCTGGCTGCTAGTAGGGTTACCGATTCTCTGGGGCCTTTGGAAAACCTTAAATCAATCCATGTTCATTTTCAAACCTTAATGATTTGTAATGGTGTAAGAAATTAGTCATCGCTCATTAAGGCTTTCGCACTAGATATTGGCACCTTATAAAGTATAAGATGCGCTATTACAAAAATCATCCTAAGCCAAAGAGGAATGTCATGAGACCGTCTAAATTTAAATCAATTCGAGTTGCTTTCACTCTTATTGAATTATTGGTAGTAATAGCAATCATTGCAATACTCATAGGGTTGCTATTGCCTGCAGTGCAAAAGGTGAGAGAAGCAGCCGCCAGAGCCAAGTGCCAGAACAATCTCAAGCAACTAGGGCTGGCATTACAAAATCACTTAACAACCTTGGAATACTTTCCCTGCATTTCAGAAATGCCCAAAGGCACTCTATCCCAGCCATGGTCTGCACATGCCAGGCTTCTTCCGTATTTAGAACAAGCAAGCCTGCACAATCTCATCGATTGGAAAACAGCGCCTAACAACTTCACCACCCGGCCTGATGTTGCTGCCATGAGATTGGGTGTTTACATCTGCCCCAGCGAAATAAACGATCGCTCGCGCATCACGCCACTCATCACTTATTACCCTCTAAATTATTGTTTCAACGAAGGCACTTGGTTTATTTATGACCCCGCAACTGATACCGCAGGCGATGGTGCCTTTGCCCCTAATCGTAAAATGAAACCTTCGGACTTTACCGATGGCATGTCAAACACTCTTGGGGCTTCTGAAACCAAGGCTTACCAAGCCAATCTTTGGGATTCCAATAAACCCGCAACATTAAATGTTGCCCCACCCGCAAATGTTGCAGCATTGACTACCTACCTTGGGGGAACATTTGACCAAAATGGCCATACCGAATGGGTCGAGGGGGATGTTCATGAAACTGGTTTTACCACGACTTTTACACCTAACACTAATGTCCCTTATGTTAGCGGGGGAAAAACCTACGATATCGATCTTACCTCGATGCGCGATGGTGAATCCATCACCCAACCAACCTATGCAGCCATTACTGCCAGAAGTTTTCATAACGGCGTTGTCAACAGTTTGCTAATGGATGGCTCTGTACGCCCCACTACAAATGCTGTAAGCCTGACCATCTGGCGTGCCTTGGGAACCAGAGCAGGCAATGATATCAACAACGAATAAAGGAGTCTTATCATGTTTTCTAAAATCACCCATGCCTTTTTACTATTGCTGTTGATTACCAACTTATCTGCATGTGGCAACAAATCAACCGAAGGCGATAGTAATGAGAAAACCATATCCGATTCTTTTTTGAAGCTCATCGCTAGTGGTAAAACAGAAGATGCCTGGAACAGTACTTCGGCAGAGTTTAAATCTTACATGGGAAAAGCACAGTTTGAATCAACTGTTGGTGCAAATCCGTTCCTTAAAAAAGAAGTCACTTTCGGGAAAGCAGAAAAGGATGAGAAAACAAAAGTCCTAACTTATTGTTCTTACAAAGAATCTAAAAGCAACAAAACAGTTGTAGTTATTGTGGGGCCAGACCCAGATGCATTACGGGTTCAAGGCATAAAAATTGAATAATTAATTCGAGAGAGTAATGTAGATCTGAAGTACAGTTGCAATCGAGACCCACACAAAGTAGGGGATTTGCGCCAGCATTACCCATAAAGAATAAGGCCATATTACAGCCATCGACCAGATAATGGTGCCCCAGACAACAACTATATCCAATGCTGCCAAAGGCATGTTTCGCATACCAAATTGAATGGGTGTGAACAAAATATTAGCAACGAGATTAATTGCAAAGGGAAGAGCAACATACCACGAAACTTTGCCTTTATAGGCTTGAAGAAATACATATCCAAACGAAACAATAATGACTGGGTATAGAATCTGCCAAATGGTTCCAATTGTTTTGGGCGCAGGGGTCCACTCTGGTTTGTTTAAACTGTTGTACCAAGTCATCCAATCCATTTGATAGCCTTCGAAATTAAAGAACTTGCAAAACCAAAAATACAATTCTAATGCCTTATAACATGCAGTGCAACGAGCTTATATCCCAATCAATTTGAAAGTGTATCGAATCACAAATGAGTGTATGATTTTGTTATAAATGTAATAATTAAATTGCCAGGTGGGAGTTGACTGATGAACTTGCAAACCTTCTTTAAAAGTTATTTTGAAGCGCCCAAAGATCTTGATAATGCTTCGTCAAGATTGTATGTGATAGCATCTGCAAATATTCCTTTTGCGATGTTGATCCACATTCTTTACATCCCTTTGTTTATGTGGATGAAAGTACCAGAAATGGCACTGATAAATATCTGTAGCGTTATTGCTTGGGCTTTTGTCTTGTATTCCGTCAGGCGGATGATGTTTTCAACCGCATGGGTGATATTTACCGCTGAAATAATGATACATGCAGGATTTTGCAGCCACTATGTTGGATGGGGGTTCGGCAACCAGTATTTCTTATTCACCCTAGTGGGCATGAGTTTCCTGCTTCCAAGGAAAATCTATTTAAGTATGACCATCGCAGTTGCAGCTATTATCGAATTCGTAATTCTTTCTCGTTGGAGCAACGAAACACCTTGGAACGGGAATCCTGATTTGCTTTACTTGTTCAATGTAATAAACATTGCAATCGCCCTTGCTATTTCAGTTTTTGATACCCTGCACTACCAATGGATTATTCACCAAACCGAAGCGGAATTAAAGAAGGCAAACAGCAAAAGTGAAAAGCTGCTGGCAAATGTATTTCCCTTGGCAATATTGGAAAAACTTAAAAACAAAGAGGAGACGATCGCAGATAGGTTTGATTGTGCCAGTGTTTTTTTCGCTGACATCATGGGGTTTACACCCCTGTCTGAAAAATTATCTCCGGTCGAACTGGTCAACCTATTAGACAAGTTGTTTTCTTTATTTGACGGGTTAGTAATCAAACACAAGGTTGAAAAGATAAAAACGATTGGCGATGCGTACATGGTAGCTGCAGGGGTGCCGACGCCGATTAATAATCATGCAGAACAGCTTGCAAATTTCGCATTGGATTTCAAACTCGGTTTGGCAGAGTTTAATCAAAAAAACAATCAATCACTGAGAATGCGAATAGGCATAAACTCCGGGCCGATTGTTGCTGGAGTGATTGGAAAATCAAGATTCATCTACGACCTTTGGGGCGATTGCGTGAATACCGCAGCCCGAATGGAAAGCCATGGCATGCCAGAAGAAATCCATGTAAGTGAAAACACTTACAAACTTTTAGTAGACAAGTTTGAATTTGAAAGCCGTGGTATCATTGAAATAAAAGGGAAAGGGCCTATGTCTACATTTTTCCTTCGTGGCCCAATCACCTCTACGAAATAACTTACGATTAATGATTTTACCAAGCTTAGATTTCCATCTCTGTGGGCACAACAAAGGGCTTGCGATATTCACGGGTCAGAAACTTATTGGCCAAGGCATTGCCCACGAATTCTTCGCTTTTTGGTGATACCTCAAGCTTCACACCCAAAGTCATTTTGCTCTTTTCCAAATCTACCTTGTTATCGCCCAGATGCTTCAGGGTGCGATCCAATGTTTCTGAAACATTATCGTGAACTTTCATTTTCGCAACTTGTTCGCGCACTTCTGCAACAGAACTTTCACGGCCCAATCTCCAAGAAATATTACCAATATGGCACAAGGCTGTTGAAAGATGCCCTTCTAGAATCTCTGCATTAAGGCTCTCTCTTTTTCTACTACGCACTGCATTGATGAAGTTTGCAAAGTGGTTTTCGCTCTTACGCTTAGCGGTAAAAGTGCTGACCATTTTGCCTTCTTTATCGAACAAGGAATTTCCCGCAATGGAACCTTCTGCACCATGAAACAACCAGCCGCCCGTGAACCCTGCACGGTATTGCTCGCTCTTTAAACCACGCGTTTCTGCAACAATCGTTTTGCTACCATAATCAAAAATACAAACCTGCGTGTTAGGAGTTTGGCCTGCATCAACATAACCAAACCGGCCACCATAACTGATTGCAGAATTACAAAGGCCATCAAGGCCCAAGCCCCAACGGCAAATATCAATGGAATGAATATTGTTATTCCCTAGTTCACCATTGCCTGTGTTCCAATCCCAATGCCAATCATAATGAAGGTTTTTACGGGTAAGTGGCTCAAGAACAGCAGGACCCATGAAGAGATTATAATCGACATTTTTTGGTGCTTCGTAGTTGCCTTTGGGGCCTATTGAACCTCTGGGGCCATAGATGATACTGCGGGCAAGTTTTACTTCGCCAAGCTTCCCTGCCTTCATGTATTCAACAGCTTCGGCGAGGGCCATGTTGGAACGATTCTGGGTGCCGCCTTGGCATATGCGATTGGTTTTGCGTGAAACCTGAACCATCCGCCTGCCCTCGGTGATATTATGGCTGACAGGTTTTTCGACATAAGCATCTTTGCCCGACTGCATGGCCCAGATTGCAGCAAGAGCATGCCAATGATTTGGCGTGGCGATAAACACTGCATCAATGGATTTGTCATCGAAAACCTTGCGCATATCTTGCGTTGTTTTAGGCGCACTACCCTGCTGTTTTTCAACAATTGCAGCAAGCTCTGCCGACAAAGCAGTATCAGGATCGCACAAATAGGCTATTTCAACATCTGGAACTTTAGCCAACTCTGCAGCATGTTGCTTACCCCGGACGCGATTACCCAGAATTGCAACACGAACTTTATTGGAAGGCTTGCCGGTGGATTTCTCTTGGGCATGAATTGCAAGGGGAATCGCTGCTGCAGCAAGGGCAGCAGAAGCTAGCATGGTATCTTCAAGAAAAATTCTGCGGGTAATCGATTTCATGTCTGCTCCTGGTAAATTTTTAACAATAATGATTAATGTTCTATTTTCGACGAGGGCTCATACAATAGGTTTTTATTTTTTGCCTGCAGCTTGTGCTTTGGCCTTGGCCATCACATCCTTGATTGCAACAGGTTTGCCCTCATTGCGCTTGCTTTCATCTGCGGCTTCCATGAAGGCAAATATCTCGATGGTTTCTTCCGGGCTGACAGGAGCGACCTTAGTTTTAAAAAACTTTGCAATCTCACGGCACATGGGTTCATAACCATCCCCTTTAAGCATGGGTGCTATCCCCTTAGTACCAAAAGCCACCGCACCAAAATCAGCTTTGTTCTTTCGTAATCCGCGGTAAGTTCCTACTCGGCCATTCTTCCAAACTCCTGTAACAATATCGGCATCGGCAGCCTGAGTTCGTGCAACCGTTTCGCATCCGGTACCCATAAGCGTGTATAAAGCTTCCACACCATGGATTCCGTAAAAGAACAAATCAGGTGTACCTTCTTGATAAGAGCACGGCCCCCAAGTATCTGCACCTGCAATTTCACCAAGCGATTCATTCTTTTTCAACTCCTGCAAACCAGCACCAAAACGAACCGAGGAACTTGAAAAGCAAGGGACCTTGTTCTGCTTTGCCAAATCAAAGATTGCAATTACATCAGCAAGAGAACCTGCTGCAGGCTTATCAATGAATAATGGTTTACCTGCCTTGATAACAGGTATAGCTTCCTGTAAATGAATGCGCCCATCAACACTTTCCAGAAATACCACATCAACTTTTTCTAGTAACTTGGGAATGGTATCAACAATTTCAATTCCCATTCCACGGATATCCTCGGTGAATTTTGCGACCCGAGTCTTACTTGGGCCGAAGTCTGTACCACCGGGGTAGGCCGCAACGATTTTGATTCCAGCAAGATCCCCCACAGCTTTTGGCCCGTTAAATAATTTCGCAAACGCGGGAACATGCGAGGTATCAAGGCCGATCATACCAGCACGAATAGGTGTAGCATTTTGCGCCTTGGATTCATTGGGAAAAATAAAAAGCAATCCAAGGATTGCGATCAAAGTTGCGGGGATGATTCTCATGGTGCACTACTCCAATAAACGAATTAATAGCGGGATAAATTATGTTTAAAACAAAGGCAGGATTGATACTCAATTCTTAAGTTAGCACATGCAACAAACGATTGCAAACAGTATAACAATCTCGCTAAATGAAAGAAGGGGCCCGAAGTTTACCTTCAAACCCCTTCTATTATTTACACCTTTATCGCAGCATTACTTGGCTGCAACAACTTCCCATTTATGACTCTTTGGTTTTACCAATTCGTTGACAGCTTTCTGTGCTTCAACAATTTGAGCCAAGCGTTTTTCCAACTCCATCGGCTTTCGTTCCTTGGCAACATCAGCCAACCATTCGGGAACATTGGCAAGCATAACTCCCCTGAACCGACCCTGTACGATTCGGTTCTTAGCTTCAATAGCCTTGTATACCTTGTCTGCATGATCCCAAATCGGACCAGCAGTAAGGTTCCCAAGGTTAACGCCCTTTGCAAGTTCTTCACCCGAAAACTTCGCAACTTCAACGCCATCAATCTTAACTGCATAACTGCCTTCCTTTAGGCCAGTCACCTGCAAACCATACCAATTCAAATCTTTGAGCTCATTGGTATAGGGAAGCATAGGCAACCAATCTTTCTGCACAGCCCAAGGCAAAGCTTCGTCCTTGCGTTCAAAACTAATGGCAGCACTATCAACTACTGTTACGGTGCAATTCTTGCCAGTGACTTTTTTGCTAGCAGCATCAAAAGAAACATCGCTCACTAATGCAGGGGACTTTAACCCAGTAAGAATTGCATGAGCCATAAGCATGCCGCCTGGGGCTGCAGTATGAAAACCATCTGGGTAAGGCTTTGCTTTTTCAGCCTTTGGATCATCAACAAGCATTTTATCCTGTGCTGCCCGGGTAATCGCATACTGATCCACAAAGGGGAATTCAAACTTGGCAGCAATATCTTTCAATGGAGCATAAAACTGTTTCTGGGTTTCAACATATTCAGCCCCATTGGATTTGTTGCGTGGGTCAACAGCATTGGGTGAAAGCAATGCAACTTTTACGCCGGCCTTGGTTGCCATATCCAGCATGAGTGCAGTCTTTTCAACAAACACTTTATTCGACTGGGGATTGAACTTGCCGTACCCGCCATCATTCATGCCAAAATTGATGGTCACCTTCGTAGGCTTTTCATCCAACACATGATTTTTAAAACGCCCCGACCCACCATTGGCGGTGTCGCCACCGATACCAGCATTTAAAAAGAAAAAGTTGGCATCAGGAAAACGGGTGGTCAAATATAATTCAATCGCATTGGAATACTGGTATTGCTCGGTGATACTATCGCCAAGAAAAACGATCCGATCCTTGGGTTGAAAGAAATAGTCTTTTGCGGGCTCTGCTGCGTTGGCAGAAGAAATCGCAAAAGCAGCCAATAGAACAGAAAAGCTAATTCGTATCATTGAAACCTCCATAATGAAAAAACGTCTATGTCGTAAAGCTAAGCCATGAAGGAGCAAGAGTCCAAGAAAAACAACCTGCACAATTACTTTGCCTTCCCAAGTGAATTGATTAATTCCCCTACCGGAAGATCTATCGCCTGCACTTTAAACCCTTTTTTTTCAAGTATTTCAGCAGCTTTCATGCATCTAATCCCCGCCTTGCAATGCAGGTAAACAACTTTATCTTTACCCACAACAGATTCTATTTCTTCCTTGGTTGCACCCTTTGAAATCTTGCTTAAAGAAAGAAGCTTCGCTCCTAAAACATGCCCCTCATCCCATTCGTTTTTCTCACGCACATCAATCAAAACCACTTCGCCTTTTTGAACCTTCGCCTTGATCGTTTCAACATTATCTTTGGTGTAATCCGCAGCCAATGCAATTGTTCCCACCAGCAATAAAACTAAAACGCTTATCTTCTTCATGATTCATCTTCCTTAAGTATGTGTTGTTACAACTGATTAAAAAACATCAAACAATAATCATGGCATCGCCATAACTAAAAAACCGATACTCATTTTTGATGGCTTCCTCATAGGCTTTGCGGATTAAATCGCAACCTGCAAATGCACCAACAAGCAGCAGCAAAGTAGAGCAAGGCAAATGAAAGTTGGTAATTAGCACATCAATCATTTTAAAGTTATAAGCGGGATCAATGGTTAAATCCGCCCAGCCCTGCCATGGGTTCAGCCCTTTTTGAGAAACAGCACTTTCCAATAATCGTGTGGAAGTGGTGCCCACTGCAACCACCCGCCCCCCAATACTTTTAGTTTTATTTAGAGCATCCACGGTGGCTTGAGGCAGTTCACCAAACTCCGGGTCAACCTGATAGTTTTCTGGAAGCGTTTCAGGCAATGGTTTGAAAGTGCCAGGCCCAACATGCAAGGTGACAAAAGATTTATCAACACCCATGGCTTTAAGGGTTGCGAAAAGTTCTTCGGTAAAATGCAAGCCTGCGGTGGGTGCAGCTACCGCGCCCGGATGCCTTGCATAAACCGTCTGATACCTTTGCGTATCTTCTTCCAAGGCTTTGCCCTTACGAATATAAGGTGGCAACGGAACTTTCCCATGTGCTTCAAGAATCGCAGGCGCATCTCCCTCTATACTGGGCTTGGCATGCCAGATGCCCCCTGCATTTTTCTGCACCAACAACAACTCCAATGGCCCGGGTTCAACCGTGATGGTTTCGCCAGGCAATGGCCAACCCCGCGTATAACTCATCATCTCCCATAAGCCATTTTCCAAAGTCTTTAGATACAACCCTTCCCATTTCCCACCCGTGGCTTTGCGTTTGCCATACAATCGGGCTTTAACAACCTGGGTATCATTCAACACCAGCAAATCATCTTTTCTTAAGAAGGAAGGAAGATCAGAAAAGGAATGATGGGTGATGAGAGATGTTTTCCGATCCACGAGCATCAACTTGGATTGTTCACGCTTTTGCGGCGGGTGTTGCGCAATTAATTCTGGGGGCAGTTCGTACTTAAAAAATATATCCTGCAATGTTGCAACCTTTAAAAGAATAGAGCGGCAGGTATAACCCGTGCCGCTCTGGTAATCATAAGATTAAAGA
>Ga0209553_1000761_pt1 | contig 16467 bp, 15 predicted proteins | sample LauGreFBDMM110DN_2_FD_188217 | JGI IMG/M metagenome (GOLD analysis project Ga0209553, IMG submission 188217) | Freshwater lake microbial communities from Lake Michigan, USA - Fa13.BD.MM110.DN (SPAdes) (version 2) | ecosystem: Environmental > Aquatic > Freshwater > Lake | place: Lake Michigan...
AAGTAAAAGTAAAAGTAAATAGAAACCTAACTTTATCTTTAGTGATGGAAAAAACATAAATTTTGTATATAAAGTCCTTCCACATTCGCTTCAACACCGCAGTAGATCGCTTGTAACCTATTGATTTATATGGGTTATTTTTTCTTTAACCAGCTCACAATCCTTTGGTCACTTGGTTCGAGCCCAGCTCGAGGAGCCAACAAAAAAAGGGGCTTTGAAGCGTCTTTTTGCTTTTCTGCGTTTTTAAAATCTTCTACGTTTAGATGCTTTTTTAGTAAATTCATGATTAAACAGCAAATAAAAGTGAATATCTCTTGCATTTTTAGAACTACATAATTAAAGTAGTCACTCATCTAAAAGGTGAACTCGTTGGCTTTTTTTACGGCCAGTTACCCATGCTTTAACTTAGGAGTTTCGTATGTCAGACAGTTTGCAAAAATGGGTGGGGCGCAACCGCCCGCCTCGAGTTCAAATCACCTACGACGTTGAAATTGGTGATGCTATTGAAAAGAAAGAGTTACCACTGGTTGTTGGTTTGATGGCTGATCTGAGTGGTCAGCCTTTGCTGCCACCGGCCAAGATGAAAGACCGTAGGTTCGTAGAGATTGATCGCGATAACTTTAACGAAATTATGGGTAAAATAGCACCTCGTCTAGACCTCTCCGTGCCCGACACATATAAAGGCGAAGGTAATTTGAAAATTGAACTCAATTTCACTGAGTTTGAACATTTCCAGCCTGAATCCATCGTCAAGCAAGTTCCACGCATGGCACGTCTCTTAGAAGCGCGTCAACAGCTGCGTGACTTGCTCAGCAAGCTAGATGGCAATGACGAATTAGACGCCTTGTTGGGCAACATTGTCCAAAACACAGAAGAACTCAAAGCCCTACGCGGTGCCGAAGACGATGCCTCTTCAACTGACGCTGCTACCGTTGCCAAGTAAGCCGCGGCTTGCATTAGCTTCAATTATTCTTTAGGTAAACAACCATGGCTACTAAACAAAAATCCGGTGCCTCTGGCGCCTCCACCACCGACTCCAACAACTCCAACGAGCTTAGCTTGCTAGACCGCATTGTTCAAGAAGGCAACATGGCCGTTGAACCGTCGCAAGATCAATATTCCAAAAAATTGCTGGGCCAATTTGCCACGCAAATTCTGGATGAGGGTATGAAAACCAGTCCTGACAAGGGCGTGGTCACAATGATCAACGAGCGCGTGGCCGAGATTGATCAAATCTTGTCCGCTCAACTCAATGCCATCATGCACGATGAGAAATTCCAGTCACTCGAGGCGTCTTGGCGCGGCCTGCATGACATGGTCTTCGGTACCGAAACAGGTCCTCGCTTGAAGTTGCGGTTGATGAATGTGAGCAAAAAAGATCTGCTCAAAGACTTGGAGACTGCTGTAGATCACGACATGAGTGCGCTGTTCAAAAAAATCTATGAAGAAGAGTATGGCACTTTCGGTGGCAACCCTTTTTCACTCCTGATTGGCGATTATCAGTTTGGTCGGCACCCGCAAGACCAAGCATTGCTGCAGCGCATGTCAAAAGTGGCCGCAGCCTCTCACGCGCCTTTCATTGCGGCTGCCTCCCCTGCAATGTTCGACATGAAATCGTTCACTGAACTGGGCGTTCCACGCGACTTGTCGAAGATTTTTGAAAGTGCAGAACTGGCAACATGGCGTGGATTTCGCGAAAGCGAAGATTCACGCTATGTGGCTTTGGTGTTGCCTTCTTATGCCGCCCGCCTGCCTTACGGCGCTAAAACAATTCCCGTGGAAGGTTTTAACTTCGAAGAGGATGTGGACGGTACCGATCACAGCAAATACCTGTGGGCCAACTCGGCTTACCAATTGGGCCTGCGCATCACGGGTGCATTTGCCAACTACGGATGGACCACGGCAATTCGTGGTGTTGAAGGCGGTGGAAAGGTGGAGTCACTCACTGCCCACGCATTCAAAACTGATGAAGGCGACGTGCTGCTCAAGTGTCCTACGGAAGTGAGCATCACCGACCGTCGCGAAAAAGAACTCAATGATCTTGGTTTTATTTCCATTGTTAATTCCAAGGGTTCGGACTTTGCCGCTTTCTTTGGTGGTCAGACAACCAACAAACCTAAGGTTTATAACAAAGACAACGCCATTGCTAACTCTGAGCTTTCATCGCGCCTGCCTTATGTTTTGGCCGCTTCACGTTTTGCGCATTATCTCAAGGCGATCATGCGCGACAAAGTGGGCAGTTTCCAAACCCGTGGTGCCGTAGAGGAATACCTCAACAACTGGATCGCCGATTACGTTCTGTTAAATGATGCTGCTCCGCAAGCCATGAAAGCTCGCTTTCCCTTGAGTCAAGCGCGCATTGATGTGACGGACGTAGCTGGCAAGCCCGGTGTATACAACGCAACGGTATTCCTCAAGCCGCACTTCCAGATGGAAGGCCTGACTGCCTCTATTCGCCTGGTGGCTGAGTTGCCCGCTGCTGCGGGTTGATACCTCTTAACAACCCATTGACCTAAAACCATGGCAACGGCAAAACCGTCGCCCTTCTATAAATTTTTGAAAGCTCTTCATGGATACCATCATTCTTGAAATTAAAGACATTAAAGGCAGTTGCGAGTTGGATGGCAATATCGGCCAAATTAACATCTTGTCGTTTAGCCACAACGCCTCCATTCCAATGCAAACGGACCGCTCCAATACTGAGCGTACATCTGGTCGCCCCCACTTTTCGGAGATGAACTTTTCAAAATCTTCGGACATTGCCACGCCTGCTCTTTACAGCGCCTGCGTAGCCGGTACTAAATTGGGTGACGCAAAGATCCACATTGGCCGGACTGAAGGCTCGAAGTTCATGTCCTTGATTGAGTACGTTTTGACCGACGCCATGGTTTCGAATATCTCGACCAGCGGCGGCGGCGGGCAACCCAACGACTCTTTCGGTTTGAGCTACACCATTATTAGTTTGGTGTATTCTCAGCAAAACAAGGACTCGACGAAAAAAGGTTCTGCTGGCTTTGGCTGGGATTTGGTCAAAAATATCCCTGCTACACCAAAGCCGTAGCCCATGTCTGAACTGTCACGCAGCGCCTCCATCCCTCTGTTTCAGCGCTTGTGCGCACTTGACGGTGAGATGGGTGACGCTGCGGACTTTGACGCTGCGGGGCTGCAAGCTTCGATTGCAAACGAACTTGCAAGTTTGCTCAATACACGCTGTGGTTTGACAATGGCTGAGTTTTTGCAATGCCAAGGTACCGTGCTCGATTTTGGTATTCCAGACTTTTCTGCATTATCCTGTAACTCTTCTGATGATTTGGCCTCGGTGAGTCTAGCCGTCCAACATGCCATTGCGCTGTTTGAGCCCCGCCTTTCGCACACCCAAGTTGTTGCAATTTATGACAACAGCGGCCACCGGGGGCAGGCCAAATTGCAAATATCAGGCGCAGTTCGATTAGGAATGAGCCTGCGCAAGGTGGAGTTTGATATTCCGGTGAACTTGTCCGATGGCGTATCGGAGACTATCTGATGCTTGCCGATGATGATTTGATTGAATATTACAAACGCGAGCTAGCCTATTTGCGCCATCAAGGCGCTGACTTTTCAGCCCGTTACCCCAAAGTAGCCTCTCGACTGGCTTTTGGGGGCGCCGAATCCCCTGACCCTCATACCGAGCGCCTGATCGAAGCCAACGCCTTTTTGGCGGCACGCGTGCATCGCGATCTGGACCGAGAATTTCCACAAGTTGCCGCAGCCCTTCTGGAAAGCCAGTGCCCATCGCTAATGCAGCCCGTGCCGTCGATATCGGTTGCGCAATTGGCTCTGGATCCAACACAAGGCAAGGTCACCGCAGGTTATGTGGTGCCGCGGCACACTTCCTTGGTGGCCCGTACCGCCAGTGGTGAAACTTGCCGCATGCGCACAGCTTGGGACAACGTACTGTGGCCGTTGAGTATTACTGATGTTCGCTTGTCAGGAACTTCCACTTTGTGCCTGAAAGTCAGCTGCATCGAAGGTTTGACTGCCAATGAGCTGGCTCTTGACAGCATGCGTCTGCACTTGCATGGTGAATGGATGAGTACCATGCCACTTTATGAGTTGTTGGTGAGCGCCGTAACAGGGGTCGATGTTGTCGATGCCCAGGGCCAACTGCGGCACTTACCACGCACTGCATGGCGGGAAGTGGGTTACGACGAAGATCAGTCCGTGCTTCCCAACCCACCGCATGCTACGGCAGCGTATGGTCTGCTACAAGAATATTTTTCGTTCCCCGGAAAATTCCATTTTTTTGACCTTACCGGTCTGTCGGGCAAGACGGGTGAAGGTGCGCATTTTGAGTTGCGTTTATTACTGGACCGCAGTGCCCGTGGTCTTCGCGGGCTGGATGCGGAGAGTTTCAAACTGGGATGCGTGCCCATCGTTAACTTGTTCAACCGCACCAGCGAACCAATCTCCATTGACCACAGGCACCACGAGTACTTGCTTGTTGGCGACAGACAGTTTGAAAGCACTACCGAAGTTCATTCCATCTTGTCGGTCCTCGCTTCAGACCCAGACGCCGAACGGCCTCAACGCCTACCCGCATTCGCCGCTTTGGATGCACAAAACTCACCTCACGCAAGCTACAGCGGCCAGCAAGCCAATCCAGATGCAAGTGCTGACGTTTTTTGGTCTTTTAGGCGAGAGCCTAGCTTGCGAGCAAACATCACAGGCACCGACATCTTTTTGTCTTTTGTTGATCCTAACAACACCCGTTGCGCACCCTCCGAGCCTGTAGTATTTGCACAGCTTTTATGCACCAATCGACGCTTGGCCAGGCAGTTGCGACCGCAAACGCTTTTTCGCGCTGAAAACTTGTCTTCTTCTTTGATCATCACCTGCTTGTACGAGCCTTCTGAACAGCGAGACCCACCTCTTTCAGGTGCCACGCTTTGGCGCTTAGTGAGTTTGTTGCGACTGAACCATCAGTCACTCGTGGGCGGTGCTAATGGGGTGCAGACTTTGCGCGAGATGCTGAACTTGTTTGCTTCCAGCAGCGCCCGAGATTTGGGACAAATCAAAGGTGTGCTCTCTTTAGAAGCACGCGGTGTTACTGCCCGCTTGGGCAGTGACGCTTGGAGAGGATTTTGCAGAGGCACCGAAGTCCAACTGGGCTTTGACGAGACCGCTTTTGTGGGGGGCTCCCCCTTATTGCTGTCGGCTGTACTGGCTCGCTTTTTCGCGCTTTACACCACCGTGAACTCGTTTGTTCGCTTGACAGCCCGCCGAAACGGTGAAGACTGGAAAAGATGGGATCCCATGTGCGGCCGCCAGCAATTGCTTTGATCGAAAGGCTTTACAGCCAACCTCAGGGCTTCAACCTGTTTCAGGCTATCAGCCTGCTCGAACGGCACGCACCCGAGAGAACGACCATGGGCACGGGTGTGGGCCTCGACGAAGCAGCGCTTCTGCGTGGCAGCGTTTCACTGGCATTTGCGCCAAGCGACGTGGTCAGCGTGCAGCCTGCGGCCTCGCCTCAAGAGCGCAGTACCTTGACTTCTGCAGCCATGAGTTTGGCAGGCGCTAATGGCCCACTGCCGCTGCCGTTCACTGAGATGCTGCTGCAACGCCGCCCAGCCAAAGATAGGGCGGCACTGGATTTTCTGGACATTTTTCAAGGCAGATGGCTGGCGTTTTTATACCGCAGTCGCAAAAAGCATCACATCGGGTTGAATTGGCGCGCTGGTCAACAAGATAACCCGTTGGCTCGAACAATAGACGCTCTCAGCGGCCTAGGCCGCGCCGAGGGCGCGCGTGGGCCGCTTGGTGAGGTGGCCCGACTGAACCACGCCGGTCTCCAAAACGCGGCTCCTCGCTCCATGCTCAATTTACTCACCTTGCTGTCAGACAGACTGAGCCTAAGCTTTAAGGGCAAGCAATTTTTAGGGGGATGGCAAGCCTTGGATTTGGCTGATCAAGTCCCGTTGGGTCGAGCCGTGCTGGGTCAGCAAGCTGTATTGGGTCACCGCTCTTGGGACGCTGCTGCGGGAATAGAACTTACTTTATTAGCCGTGCCCATGCAACGTTTACTGAGTCTCTTGCCTGGGGGGCATGAACATGCACTCATGAGCTGGTTGCTGCGAAGGCACACGCAGTCCGAAATGCAAGTGCGCTTGGTGTTGCTGCCCGAGGCGCAAGTTGCAGCCTGGGTTCCAGGCCTAGGCCAAGCCCATCTGGGCTGGACCAGCTGGCTAACTCCGAGCAGAAGATCAGATGCACTCACAACCTTACAGCCCATTCGAACGCGACTCACCCCCGCCTTGCGGGACTGACTGAGCAAAGAAAGTAAATGGAAATAGACATCCGCACCCTGTTGGGAAAGCTCAACCCCGAATGCAAACTGGCGATGAAGCTTGCGGCCGAGTTGTGCGGCCGACAAACGCACTTTCATGTGGACATTGAGCATTTGCTATTGCACTTGATGGACGAGCGCTCGCCAGACGTTGACCTGATCCTGCCTCAGTTTGGCGTTGACGCTGGCTTAGTGGTTTCGCAGTTGCAACAAAGCTTAGATCGGTTTAAGCGAGGCAATGGACGTACGCCTGCTCTGTCGCCGCATTTCGCACCTTGGTTTCAAGAGGCTTGGCTGCTCAGTTCTATGTTGCTGGGCGAGCAACAAGTACGCTCAGGCACTTTAATATTGGCCTTGCTGGAAGTTGACAGCCTTCGCGGCCTGCTTTTAGAGACAGCCCCGGCTTTGCTTGAAATTCCGCGCAAAACTCTTCGCGAGCAACTTCCCGCCTTGTTGGCCCACTCGGCAGAAGATGCAGGCGGCGCCTCACGTGCGCAACCAAATGAGGGCCAAGTCAACTTGGCTGAGGGTGAAGCCGTGCATAAAATGCCTTCATTTCGCCAAGGCGGCTCTTCTACTCCATCTCTTGACCAGTTCACCACAGATATCACGGCACAAGCACGGGAAGGCAAGATGGATCCCATCCGCGGCCGTGATAACGAAATCCGTCAAATAATCGACATATTGCTGCGCAGACGGCAAAACAACCCCATCCTCACCGGCGAGGCTGGTGTGGGAAAGACGGCCGTGGTTGAGGGGTTTGCCCAACGCGTAGTGCGCGGTGAGGTGCCCCCTGCTTTGAAAGATGTATCAGTGCGCTCGCTGGATTTGGCCTTACTCCAGGCCGGCGCAGGCATTAAGGGCGAATTTGAAAATCGGCTCAAATCAGTGATTGCAGAGGTCAAGTCATCGGCCACGCCGGTGATTTTGTTCATTGACGAGGCACATCAGCTTATCGGTGCGGGTGGTGCAGAGGGCCAAGGGGACGCCGCCAATTTGCTCAAACCTGCGTTGGCTCGCGGAGAGCTGCGCACAATCGCTGCCACCACTTGGGCAGAGTACAAAAAATACGTGGAACGCGATCCAGCCTTGGCGCGGCGCTTTCAGGTCGTCAAAATTGACGAGCCATCCCCCGATGTGGCCATTGAAATGCTGCGTGGCATGGTGGCTACTCTTGAAAAACACCACGGCATTGAAATTTTGGACGAAGCTGTGTGCGACGCGGTCAAGCTATCCCAGCGCTATATCACTGGGAGACAATTGCCCGACAAAGCCATCAGTGTGCTTGACACCGCCTGCTCCCGAGTGGCTGTTGGCCAAAGCGGTTTACCCGAAGGCGTGGAGTCCCTACAACGCCAACAAGGCAACACCGAGAGCCGCTTGCGAGTGCTGCGTCACGAGCAAGCTACAGGCATTCACCGCGTCGAAGCCATTGCCAAGGCTGAACTCAGCTTGAAAGATCTTCAAACCCGGTTGGTGGCTTTGCAAGATAAATTGATCCTAGAAAAAGATGCTGTGTCTCAAATTGTCGCACTACGGCGCCGCATTGCCAACGGCACAGCCACGGTTTCAGGCAGCGACGACGAGCAAGACCCACAACTCATGATCATGCAGTTGCAGCGCCTGAACAAAGGTCTGGAAGCCTTGCAGGAAGACGATCCATTGGTCACAGTCTGCGTTGACTCGGGAACTGTCGCCTCAGTTATTTCGGATTGGACTGGCATCCCCGTGGGCAAGATGATGGCTGACGAGTTGCACACCGTGCTGCATTTGCAAGACCGAATGGCCGAACGGCTAGTGGGTCAGCCCCAAGCTTTGGACGCTATTGCGAGGCGCGTGCGCACCTTCCGTGCAGACTTGGACGACCCCGGAAAGCCAGTGGGAGTGTTCATGTTGATCGGTCCCAGTGGCGTGGGCAAGACCGAAACCGCATTTGCCTTGGCCGACCTGCTTTATGGCGGCGAGCGCAACATGGTCACCGTCAACATGTCAGAGTTTCAAGAGGCGCATTCTGTATCCAGCCTCAAGGGTGCGCCACCGGGCTATGTAGGTTATGGGCAAGGGGGGGTTTTGACAGAGGCTGTGCGTCGGCGACCCTACAGCGTGGTGCTCCTTGATGAAATGGAAAAAGCCCATCCCGATGTGCTGGAGCTGTTTTTTCAGGTATTCGACAAAGGCGTCATGGATGACGGTGAAGGTGTGCAGATCGACTTCAAAAACACATTGATTTTGCTTACTTCCAACGCAGCACAAGACATCATCACCCAGGCTTGTGCCAACGGCTTTAGACCCTCTTCCGAAAAACTGGTTGAACGCCTTCGCCCTGCCTTGCTCAAACAATTCAGTCCGGCATTTTTGGGCCGCTTGGTGATAGTGCCGTATTACCCGCTGGGTGATGAGCAGATCATGGGCATCGTCAAACTCAAGTTGGGCAGACTGGCAGAGCGCATCAGCCTGAACCACAGTGCGCATTTCATTTTTGACGATTCTGTGGTCCTTGCTATCACCAAACGTTGCACAGAAGTAGACAGCGGCGCCCGAAACGTGGACTACATCCTGACGCAGTCAGTGCTGCCAGAGCTCTCTAGCCTAGTGCTTGAGCGCATGGCGTTAGACCAGCCCTTTACCACCATTGCCATGAAGCTAGACGCGCAAGGTCGTTTTGCTTACCGTTTCAGCGCCGACGCAGGGGACGCCATCCCATGACAGCCGGCTTCGCCCAGAACAACACTTTTTTAAAAGTCAGCACCCCTTTCGGGACTGACGAATTGGTGCTGGACGCGATGGAGGCCACAGAGGGCATCTCGGAAATGTTCAAGCTCACGCTGCACATGCGCAGCTTAAGCAGTGATCTGCAAGCGAGCAAAATCATTGGCAATGCCGTGACTGTCACCTTGGAAATTCCAGACGGACCTCAACGCTATTTCAATGGCATTGCCACACGTTTTATCCAAAGCGGTGGGGAAGACGGGCTGGCACATTACTCAGCCGAAGTGGTGCCCAAGTTGTGGCTGCTAACGCTCAGCAGCGACCGTGCTATTTATCAGACCAAGACCATTCCTGAAATTATCAAGGCGGTGCTTGGCGACTTCGCCATAACTTTCGATGCCAAACTGACCGGCACTTACACCGCACTGGATTACTGTGTGCAGCATGATGAAACCGCCTTCGCCTTTATCTCTCGCTTGATGGAGAGTGCAGGCATTTTCTATTTTTTCACTTTCAAGGACAGCGCACATACCCTGGTGCTAGCCGATGCATCCACCGCCAATCTAGCCTGCCCTAACGCGGCCACCGTGCGCTTTTTCCCAGAGTCGGGCACTGCCCACATGATCGATACAATCGCGTCCTTCGAAATTGAAAATCGCCTGGTAACACAAAAGCACAGTCAGGGCGACTACAACCCTAGCAAACCCAGTACTGTGCTGGACGCCAGCGCCAGTGGCTCTTTGGGTAAGGGCGAGTTATTGGACTGGCCGGGTAAACATGAGACAGTAGCAGCAGGCAATGCGCTCGCCAAGTTACGGGTTGAAGCCAGCCAACTGCAAGCCCAAGAGCTGCGTGGCAACGGCTACGTTTACCCATTCACAGCGGGCACCAAATTCACGCTGACTGGGCATTTTCGCTCCAGTCTGAACATTGCATATGTACTTCGCCGCGTGCAACACATCGCAAGCAACGAAATGTACCGTAACCGATTCGAAGCTTTTGCAGCCACTGTGCCTTTTCGTCCGCAGCGGCGCACACCGCTACCAAGGGTTGCGGGAAGCCAAACGGCCCTGGTTGTCGGACCAACGAACGAGGAAATTTGGACCGACAAGGACGGCCGTGTAAAGGTGCAGTTTTATTGGGACCGCGTGGGGGTAAAAAATGAAAAAAGCTCCTGCTGGGTGCGGGTAGCGCAGAGCGCCGCTGGCAAAGGTTTTGGCACGCTTTTCATGCCCCGGGTGGGACAAGAAGTCGTTATCAGTTATATCGACGCCGACCCTGACCGGCCCTTGATCACTGGCAGCGTTTACAACGGGGAAAACGCCACCCCTGTGTCTCTGCCAACCAACCAGACGCAAAGCGTCATCAAAACAAGATCCTCGCCCAAGGGTACGGCTGGTAATGAGATACGACTTGAAGATAAAAAAGACGCCGAAGAGTTTTACCTGCACGCCCAAAAAGACATGAAGGTGGAAATTGAAAATTCGCTGACCACCACACTTACCAAGGGTGAGGAAATTCACACCCTGACTGAAGGGGATCGCACTGTCGATGTGAAAAAAGGCAAAGAAATTCACAAGGTCAAGGGTACGCGAGCGTTGACAATTACGGGCGACGAAACGCATGAAAACGATGGCGACTTTAAGCAGACCGTCAAGGGCGACTTCACGCTCAAAGTCACGGGTGACTTCTTGCTTGACGTGACAGGCGACATTATTTTTAAATCCGCCAAAACCGTGTTGATCGATGCTGACACCACTTTGACCGCCAAGGCTGGCACTTCCTTGACCAACCAAGCTGGCACCGCACTGACAAATAAAGCTGGCACTGCCTTGACCAACCAAGCTGGCACCACCCTGGACAACAAAGGCGCCATGATCTCGCACAAAGCCTCTGCCATGCAAACCGTAGATGGCGGTGGGATGCTGACCCTCAAGGGCGGTTTGGTCAAGATCAACTGAGCCTCAAGAGTAAATAGCCATGGTCACCACACCAATCCCCTTCGAGCCACCCATCAGTCAAAACGATGGCTTCACACCTTTGCAAAGTATGGCGCCCGAGCGCCTAGACGAACGCGATGAAAATGGCTGCCTGATCAGTAGTACATGGTTGCGCCAGGGCATACTCCAAGGCCGCATGGACCGTTTTTGGCCTAACGGAAAACCGCAACTCAGTGCCAACTACGACTCAGGCCAATTGGATGGTCTGTTGTGTCAATTTGACGAGCATGGACAGCCTCTGCAAGTAGCCGCTTATGTACAAGGTCGTCAGCATGGCCTTTCTCGCGTTTTTGTACAAGGTCGCTGTGTATCTGAACAAAACTTCGTTGATGGTGTACCACATGGTCCCGCGGTAACCTACCATAACGACGGCCAGCCCAGCGCAAAGATGCACTATGTCAAAGGCCAAATTGAAGGACCAACTCGTTTTTTCCACGAAGGCCGGGTGGTGCGTCAAGCGGTTTACCGTGCCGGATTGCTCGAGGGTGAAGTCAGCGACTTTGACCGTGATGGCGGCCTTATTCAAATGGCTACCTACAGTGCCAATGTGCTTGAAGGTCCGCTTCGCCGTTACTGGCCAGGCGGCGCATTGATGGAAGAGGTTGTTTACAGTAAAGGCGTGCCGGTTGGTAAGCCGATGCGCCTGGACATCGAAGGCCGGCAGCTGGATAATGACCAAGCCCAACCTGGCCTGCTGGCTCGATTAGAAAAACTGTTGAGAGGCTGAAACCATGGGACAACAAGTTTGTACTGGCGCCATGACGAAATGCACCTTTGGGGTAGCTCCCGGGTTGCTCATGGTGATTCCAATTAGCAGAGTCATGGCCGGCGGCCCACCCGCAGCCAACATCATGGACAACAAACCCATGGCCAATGTCATACCCTTTGGCATGTGTCAATCTATGGCCAACCCCATGGTAGCCGCCATGACCGCCGCAGCTTTGGGCGTATTGGTTCCTATGCCTTGCATTCCAATGACCATGGCACCTTGGATGCCGGGTGCGCCCACAGTGCTGCTGGGAAATATGCCCGCCCTGAACAACAGCTCCAAACTGATGTGCATGTGGGGAGGCGTGATCTCAATTAACTTACCGGGCCAATTCACCGTGATGGTGCCTTGACCATACTTTTAGATTAACGACACTAAAACCACTTTTGCAATGGACTACCAATTCACCATGACCCCCCGCTTGATCGCCATTGCTGTGATCGGTTTTATATCGCTTTTGTTTCTCCTTTTTGCCTTGGGTTTCCAGTTTGGTCAGCAATGGGGGGCAGACGAAACACGGCTACAGGCCACTACAACTGCACCGAGTCAGCGCAGCTTTCCCGTTGTCCCGCCCGCAATTCCTGCACCGCCCACGATAGGTATTCCAGTTTCGCCCACCACCGCGCCGGGGCCAACTCTCGCACCCTTGAGTGGAGCGATCACGCCACCTACTGCCAACCCCTCTGGCGCCCTCGGTAGAACCAATTGATGATTGTTTAACTTGATTTGCATGATGATGAACACAGAAATATTCCACGCTCCAAGACCTGACTCGTACCCTAGGCTCAAAGCTGGACCTTTGTCTTATCTCAAGTTCAGCTTGTATGCTCCTAGCTTAGCGTTCTCCTTGGCATTGGCATTGGTTCTGCTTTTTGCCTCCCACATTGCCATGGCAGCAAAACCTGACGCAGCCAATACAGCCAACAAAGCGGTCAAAGCTCTCGCAAATCAAAGCACCGAATCGTCAGTCGGTCTATTGCCAGCAGACCTTGGCCGCATCAAACAGCGTGGCGAGTTGGTGATCGCCATGTTGGCCGAAGACAGGCCCCCTTTCTTTAATGAAAGAAACGGTGAGTTGGTCGGCTTAGAGGTGGACCTGGCCAAGTCAATTGCACAAGCGCTCAATGTCAAGGTTCGCTTTAACCGGGAATCCAAAAGCTTCAACGAAGTGGTTGAACTTGTGGCACAGCGGCGTGCCGATCTTGGTATCAGTAAGCTGTCGCGCACGCTGGCACGGGCACAAATAGTTTACTTCTCTCAGCCCTACATGACACTGAACCATGCCTTGGTGATCAACCGAATAGCCTTCGCACGCCTGGCTTCAAACATGCGGATTGAAGACGCGATTCGCCAATACCGAGGCGGTTTGGGGGTGATCGCAGGTTCCTCATATGCGGACTTTGCTAAGAGCAACTTTCCCAAAGCCCAAGTTATCGAGTACGCCTCTTGGGAAGAAGTCATGAAGGCTGTGAACAATGGCGAAGTGATGGGTTACCGGGACGAGTTCGAGATCAAACGCCTTTTAAAAGAGGCCCCCGCCTCGGCGCTTACGCTGCGCACTTTCACTCTTAAAGATTTAGAGGACACCTTGGGGATTGCCGTAGGCGTGAACGACCCCACCTTGCTGGCCTTTGTGAACCAAATACTGTCGCAACAGCGTGATAAATTAGACATACAAAAAGTCTTGAATGCGCTGGAGACCAATTTGTGAACGCGCAAAAAATTCAACAACTCGTTCTCAAGCCTTGGGTCATCCTGACCTGTCTGGTGATCGGCTTCACGCTGGGCTGGGCGCTCCCTTCCGTTGGTTTGAAGCTGGCAGTGGTGGGCGATATTTATGTCGATTTGCTTAAAATGATCGTCCTCCCTTTCATGGTCTCAGCGATTGTTTTCAGTGTCCAAAAGCTTTTAGATGAAGGTGGTGCTGGGCCCATCGCGGGTCGCGTGGTCCTGGCCTTCGCGTGCTTTTCTGTGGTGGCAGCCTTTGTCGGCATTCTGACTGTGAGCATCACCCAACCCGGCTCTAACTTGTCGGAGACCACGCTGGCGACATTTGGTCGCATCTTAGGGGACGATCTGTACAGCACGGACACGGCAATGAACCTGTACGGTGTCGATACAGATGCTCAGAAGGGGAAAACTTTGGAAGAGTTGGTGATGAGTCTGATTCCATCCAACATTTTTGAAGCCTTGGTCAAAGGTGAAACGCTCAAAGCCTTGATTTTCTCGCTGATGTTTGGCATAGCCTTGGGCCATGTTCCTAAACGCATTGCCGGCGTCTTGTCACAAACATGTGAAACGGTTTACCAGACATGTTTTACCCTCACAAGATGGCTGAACTACCCTTTGCCTGTGGTTCTGGTGTGCATCAGCGCCTCGCAGATTGCCAAGACCGGGATTGAGCCCTTGCAAGCCATGGCCAACTTTGTGCTGGCCTTCGGCGTAGCCAGCTTGATTTGCTTGATGCTGGCCGTACTCGTTATTTGGAAACGTAGCAACGCCAGCCTGAGCGAGACCATGGACGCACTGCGAGAGCCTTTTGCCTTGGCGATTGCCACCAGAAGCAGTGCGGCCTGCATTCCCGCCATGATTGAAACCCTGGTCCAGCGTCTGAGCTTTGCCAAAGCCAGGGTCGAGCTATTGGTGCCGCTGAGCGTGACCATTCTTCGCGTGGGACCCATCTTGTACTATGCCTGTGCCACCTTGTTTATTGCCCAACTTTACGGACGCAGCCTGGAAGCACATGAGTTGGCCTTGCTGCTGGCGGCATCGGTCTTGGCGGGATTCGCTTCAGCCGGTATGACTGGTTTGGTGACCTTGTCTCTAACCAGCATGGCCTGCGGCTATTTAGATCTGCCCTTCGAGGCAGCATTCATATTGTTTTTAGCTGTTGACCCCCTGTGTGACATCTTGCGCACGATGGTGCTGGTCATCGGCAACACTGCGGCTGTGTCCGTGATTTGCCCTCGTCCGCTGAAGATCTGATCTCAACTATGAAACTTCTTGCTACCCACGCGTCACACCCCTTGCTGCTGCTGCTGTGCGCTGCCGCCGGGACGGTGCTCGGCTTGGGGCCGCCTGCCTGGTCAGCGCCCGCATGGATCGTGGTGTATGCGAGCACGGCATTGCTCAACTTGGTTTGTCTGCCGCTTTTGGTGGTTGTCACATTGTCTGGTCTGCGTCATTTGCTGGGCTTGCCACAACCGGTACACCGTTTGCTGATGATTGCAATTGTGGGCGCCGCATTGATGCTTATTTGTTCAATGGCCGGCATTTTGACCGCACAGTGGAGCCAAATTGGAGGGCAACTGAACACAACCGATCAGCTCACGCTTGGTCGTTTGGTCATGGGGCAATCCCCTGCGGGCGAGATCATTGCACTGTTGGATGATCAAGGCCCCATTGACAAGCAGGAGCGCTGGGCAGTACCCGACAATGTGTTCGGTGCACTGACAAGCGGCAATCTGGCAGCTGTCATATTTTGCACCTTGTTTTTTGGCCTTGCTTTTACGGCACAAAGGGGCCCGTTAAGTGACTCGGCTGTGACCCAATTGGATGCCATTTCTCGCGCACTCGAAAAATCTATCAGCTTGGTCAATTTGGCCTTGCCATTGCTGGTATTGGCATACGCAGCTCAGATGGCAAGCCAATGGAACCCCGCTTTGTTGCGCGCCATGAGTGGTTTTTTATTTGGCTTTTGGGCCGTGTGTGGAATGCTGTCTTTTTTGATGCTGATGGTGCTGATCAAGATGGGCAATGCACCCATTGGCCAAGTGCTACGGGCTTTGAAAGAGCCATTCATTCTGAGCTTGGTATCGTCCAGCCCGTTGGCTGCAGTGCCCGCCAGTATTGAGGGTTTGAGCAACCGCCTGGGCTTTTCTCGAGGTATTGTGGAAATGCTCATTCCCACCAGTGCAGTTTTTATTCGCACAGGCGCAGCTTTGCAATATGCGATGCTGGCGGTTTTTGTGGCGAATTTGTACGGCCATCAAATATCATCCATTGAAATGCTAAGCTTAGCACCAGTGGTTATGTTAGCGGCATTGGCTTCGGCTGGCAGCAGCGGCTTGGCTAGCTTGGGTTTTGCCGTGACCGTGGTGGCCTATTTGCAATTGCCGTATGAGGCGGCCCTGCCGCTCTTTGCTGCCATACACCTCTTCAGCGAAGGGCCTGCTCGGGTGCTGTCACTTCTGAGCAGTTGCGTGTTGACTATTATTGTGTGCGGGGGACTGCCAGTTGAAAGACCCACGATAATCCCGGAGGTTGGTGCTTTGAACAGACCAGTTCGTTTTTTCATGTCACGGCAAACGATCATCGGCATGGCCAGTTGTGTTTTGCTCTCCGGTCTCCTTAGCTTGGTCTTGGGCATCTCAATTGGTCTGAACCAACCCTATACCCAAGCTTCTACGGCAACAACGATATTCCCTCCAGTAACATACGCCTTCATGGAGGCTTCATATTATGAGTACTAATTTGCCGATTGTTTTTCAAAGCAGCTTAACGCGCTGGCTAGCCTGCCTGGCCATGGCTTGGGTGCTCGGGTCTACTAGCGGTTGCGCCATGGTCGGCGGAATGGCCAACGTCGTGGCATCTACTACAGCGAATTTGTTCAGCGGTCCACCTGGCCCATCTTTTTTAGACTGGAAAGCCATCACTCTTGTAGC
>Ga0209553_1000762_pt1 | contig 16448 bp, 12 predicted proteins | sample LauGreFBDMM110DN_2_FD_188217 | JGI IMG/M metagenome (GOLD analysis project Ga0209553, IMG submission 188217) | Freshwater lake microbial communities from Lake Michigan, USA - Fa13.BD.MM110.DN (SPAdes) (version 2) | ecosystem: Environmental > Aquatic > Freshwater > Lake | place: Lake Michigan...
CCCCGAACCGTTTTCTGCCGAAGCCACGAACTGGTTAAGAACTCAGATCGAAGGCCGGGAAGTGGCACTGCGAATCGACTATCCAAAAACGGATCGCTATGGACGAACGCTGGCGTGGGTCTTTGAACCAGACGGCACATTGGTGAATCAACAGATGTTGCTGGCAGGTCGCGTCAAGTTGCTGGCCGCTTTTGGATTACCGGTCGATCTGGAGCCGGCTCTTCGTCAAGCAGAAAGCGAAGCTAGACTTCGGAAGATCGGGTTGTGGGCACCAAAGCGAAAGTGAGTGACATGTGGTGTGAAAAGGCGAGCGGCAGAAATGCATTTACTGTAGCTGAATTCGCGAGAATTCAGGGAGGCTCTGAATTCTTGCGAATTCAGCTACGGAACAGGAAAGAATTTCTCTGCCACTCGGCCTAAACCGAAGTGCTAAAAATAAAATTTCGAACTGCCAATCATTTGGCCATCCCTGAATGCCTTACGGGGGCAATCGTCACGTCGCCGCGTCCCCAAACTGCACCTTGTCGTATACGTCCCGCATGGCAAGCTGCTTGCTCAGGCTTGCAAGCTGCAATGTCTGGTCGATACCAACAACTTCCCGCAGCAGCCACAATCCGTCGTCCGTGCGAGTATGCTGTTCGGCACGAGGTTCGTCCTGCCACAGCACCAGGTACTCCTCCAGTGACGGTATCTGCCGATAGTGACCAAACTTTCCGCCGCGGTCGAAGTCAGCGGTCGATGGCGACAGCACTTCCACGACCAGAACCGGGTTTGAGATCTCGTCGTCTGCGTCGCCTTCGATCGGAGGGCAGACGACAGAGACATCCGGATACGCATGATAACCAGTTGCTTCAATACGGACTCTCATGTCGCTGCCGTGTGCCTGCCAGTCGTGGCCTTGCAGCATATTTCCAATTGCTCTCGCGGTATTTGTTCCGACCAGACTATGCCGTCGAGTCCCACCGGCCTGCGAAAACACTTCGCCCCTCCAGTACTCATGGCGTTCGGGCTGCTGACGTTCCCACGCGATGTATTCAGCCTCAGTCATCTGCGACAAGGGTCGAACGGCAGAATTCATGACCGCCTCCTGAAGAACTGAACAACCACGGAGTCAAGCGGGAACTCGGACTGGCTCACTGTCGGATTCACTCCCATTTCTCAATTTCAACGTTGCCGAGCCCCGCGTCGGAGACACGGGCAACGATGCAGTCTCACGCTCACTCACCAATTCCACCTTCAGTGCCCTGCAGACCCTCAAGTCGTTTAAGCACATCTTTGTAGTCGTAGTCCACTGCCAGAATTTCGTTGTAGTGATGTTCCGCCTGATCGTTCTTTTTAGCCTTTTCGTAAATGCGTCCGAGAAAATAGTGGGCCGTCTTAAAGGGATCGGGCTTGTCGGTGCCACTCAACCCGTCGAGGGCTTTTTCGAACTGTCGCCGTCCGAGATCCAGTTTCCCATCCTTTGCGAAACACTCGCCTAGCAGCACCAGCGATTCCACTTTGATCCGCGGATCAGACACGGCCTGTTGCAATAATGGAATTGCTTTACTAGGCTCTTTGATACTCATCATCCGTTGAGCGAGGTCGTATTTTTTTCGCATGTCGTTTGGATGCAGTTCTACGCTGTGAGTCAGAAACTCAATTTCCCTTGTGAGCAGTTCGCCTTTCAACGTTTTGACTTTTTCGATGAGGCGTTCCTTACCGGGATTGTTGCGTGCCCGTTCTTCAGCTTCGCTAAGGTCATTCCGCAGTATTAATAACTGCACTTCATGCAGTCGCTCACGAATATCAGCATTGCCATTGGAGATTTCGAGGGCCTTGTTGTACTGATCCTGCGCCTTTCCAAACAGTCGATCTTTAATGTAAAGGTCTGCCAGCTTAAGGTACAGGTTTAGATTTGTGGGTTCTTTGCGAATCGCGTGCAGCAGATCCATTTCGTCGGATTCCCCTGGAGCATCTGCCACTTTGGGTGTTCCTTTGCGAGCTTGGCGATCGGCTTCATAGGCATTCACCGGAGCGACTGGCTGTTCCACTTTCACATCGCGTGTATTTTCCGCATTATCGTAGCCACCACGATCCATGGTCGCTTCTGCATCAATGCGACTCATCATACTGCGTGCATCACTGTCGTTTGGATCGAGTTTATAGATGCGTTCAAAGCAGGCCCGCGCGGGTTTATAATCGCGACGTTCGATCAGCAGGTGTCCTAAGCGGCGATTGTATTCAATATTGTCTTTGTCATATTCCACGGCACGTTCCAACGCATACTTCGCGACAGTGAGGTTTTGCTGATTTTCGCAGGCGTCACCGAGGTCAAACATCAATTGGGCGTCCCAAGGATTGAGCAGCAGTCCTTCTTCGACAGCCGTCTCGATCCCTTTCCAATCCTTTTGCATTCGGCATTTCTTGACGCGACCGCGGACACCCATCAACCGCATTCCTGCCATCTTCGCGCCGGATCCGTTGTCGTTGAAGCTTTTGCGAATACAGCCGTGTTTGGACTGACGATAGAGCAGCATTTCGGGCGTCAGGACGACGCACATTCCGAAGGCTTTAATCGCATAGTCCCAATTTTTATGGTTCATGGCCTCAGTGCCTTTCTTGAACCACTCTTGGGCACCTTTTTCACGTTCGTTCATCGAAGCGATGCTTTCATGGAAACTATGAATATCTCAACCGTTTCACCACAATCTAACAGAGGGCAACGACAGTCGCCAACCCAGTCAGTTGTTCCGTCTGTGATAATTCGACCGGGAGCCGTTCGCGTGGCGTGCTGCTTCGGTTACAGTCCCGGTTATGGCACTGCTCAGTTTGAACAATTTGACGTTTACGTATTCCCGGCCGAACCTCTTGGACGGCATTACGCTGCATATTGAACGCGGCGAACGAATTGGCCTTGTCGGGCGCAATGGGGCGGGAAAATCAACCCTGATGAAGCTCATTGCAGGGCTGCTCAAGCCGGACGACGGCACGGTGGATCTGCAATCCGAAGCGGTGGTCGCCCGTCTGGATCAGGAAGTCCCGTCAGGTGGCGACAAGACTGCGTTTGAGATGGCAGCTGAAGGTTTTGGGCCTCTTCGTGGTGCCGTCAGCGACTATCGCAACCTTGGCCACAAACTGCATGAGGGCATTGAGCTGACCCCAAAAGAACTCAAGGCATACGAAGAGGCCAGCCATGCGATCGCGGACGCGGACCAATGGTCCGCTGCAGACCGCCTCGATGCGTTACTCGAAGAAATGCAACTTCCTGCGGATAGTTTATATTCTGCGCTTTCCGCGGGAATGAAACGCCGTGTGCTCTTGGCCGCGGCCATGATTCGAGAGCCGGATGTGCTGCTGCTGGACGAACCGACGAACCATCTGGACATCACTTCGATCGTTTGGCTGCAGGGATTTCTGAAACGTTTTAGCGGGACGCTCATCTTTGTCACGCACGATCGTGTCTTCTTGCAGGACATTGCCGACCGCATTGTGGAAGTAGATCGCGGCCGTTTGTTCGACTGGACTTGCGACTATCAGACGTTCCTAACTCGCCGTGATCAGCTGCTTGCGGCAGAATCGGTCGAGCAGGCTCAGTTTGACAAGAAGCTGGCCGAAGAAGAGCGCTGGATTCGACAAGGCGTCAAAGCCCGCCGATGTCGTAACGAAGGCCGTGTCCGCGCGCTGAAGGACATGCGTGAAGAACGCCGGCAGCGTCGCCAAAAAGTCGGCAACGCAAAAATGTTTCTGCAGGAAGCGGAACGTTCGGGACAAATTGTCGCGCGTCTTGAAAATGTCACGCATGCCTTTGACGGGGGAGAACCCGTCATTCGCGACTTCACCACGACGGTATTTCGCAATGATCGCATTGGCATCATCGGACCCAACGGTGCCGGAAAATCGACGCTGTTACGCATTCTGCTGGGGCAGCTTGTGCCGACCAAAGGCAAAGTACGGCAAGGAACAAATCTGGCTGTCGGCTATTTTGATCAGCTGCGAAATCAGTTGGAAGAGGACAAGTCAGCGCGTGAAAACATCAGCGATGGGACAGATTTCTTGATCATTAACGATCAAAAACGGCATATCATGGGATTCCTGCAGGACTTCTTGTTTTCGCCGGAACGTGCTCATACGCTGGTGAAATTTCTAAGCGGCGGGGAACGAAATCGACTTCTGCTAGCCAAGATGATGTCCAAGCCAGCCAACATCCTCGTGCTTGACGAACCAACGAACGACCTCGACGCTGAGACGCTAGAGCTCCTTGAAGAAATGTTGCCGACTTTCAGTGGCACGGTACTGCTGGTTAGCCACGATCGAGCGTTCCTTAATAACGTCGTATCGAGCACGATCGTGTTCGAAGGTAGCGGTCAGATCGGGGAGTATGACGGCGGTTACGATGACTGGCTCAGAACGCGAGATCAACGCGTCACGATCGCTCGTGAAGCAACTGGGCTAGTAAAGCCCCTAGCAAACATTTCGACGCAGGCTGGTTCAGCTTCCGGCTCGGCGGCTGTCAGTGTGAAATCCCGAAAACTGAGTTTCAAGGCACAACGCGAACTCGATGAGCTTCCGGAACGGATCGCCTCGCTGGAGAAGCGTCAGAGGCAATTGCACGCGGAAATGGCTGTCCCGGGGTTTTACCAATCCGCCGGCGAACGCATCGCCAAAGCGGCTTCAGAATTGGCTCAAATCGACGACGATCTGAGCGGGTGTTTTCAACGGTGGGAAACTCTCGACGGAACATAGGCGACGTCACTCTGCCGACACGCAGTCACTCTGCTGAGTCGTGTGCTCTCCCAAGATAAAACTCGGCCGCCTGCCAGTTTCTCCAATGGCTGCGCTTGCCCTCTACCATGCTTGATCTCGGGCGTTTTAGTTGGCAAAGCGACTGAGTTGGAGCTTTTCTTCGCAATTGCGAGAAGCGTCTTCTTCTGGACAATCCTACGCTCGTTTCAATTCGTTATCATAAGGAGGCCGTTCTGTCTTCTTTCCGTTTGAAAACATCCGAGCCTGCTCATGAGTCATTCCAATCCATTCGGTGCCGAAGCCACTTTTTCTACATCCGGCGGAAGCGTCAAATATTTCAGTCTCCGCAAGCTAATCGATGACCGAATTGGCGATATCGAAACGCTGCCTTATTCCATTCGAGTTCTCTTGGAAGCCTGCCTGCGGAACGTCGATAACTTTATTATCACCGCTGACGACGTCAATCACCTTGCCAATTGGAATGCCGCCAAGCCTGCTCAGGTTGAAGTCCCGTTTAAGCCGGGCCGCGTCGTCCTGCAAGACTTTACGGGTGTACCCGCAATCGTAGATCTGGCGGCACTGCGTAGCGCGATGGTGCGCATGGGGGGTGACCCGAAAAAAATCAATCCGTTGGTGCCTTGCGACCTTGTGGTCGACCACAGCGTCCAAGTTGATGAATTTGGATCAAAATTCGCATTGAAGCACAATGTCGAAATCGAATTCGAACGCAACATGGAACGCTACCAGTTCTTGCGTTGGGGTCAGAAGTCGCTGAACAATTTTCGCGTCATCCCGCCCGCGACTGGCATCGTACATCAGGTGAATCTCGAATATCTGGCCACTGTCGTGATGACCACAAATGGGGTCGTTTATCCGGATAGTCTAGTGGGAACTGACAGCCATACCACAATGATTAACGGCCTTGGCGTTGTCGGTTGGGGCGTTGGTGGGATTGAAGCCGAAGCCGTGATGCTAGGCCAACCAGTCTACATGCTAACTCCGGAAGTGGTGGGATTCCGAGTGTCAGGTAAGTTGCCGGAAGGCGCGACGGCGACAGACCTTGTACTCACCGTGACTCAGATGCTGCGCGCTCACAAGGTTGTGGGCAAGTTTGTCGAATTCTTCGGCCCGGGTGTGGATGCGTTGAGTCTTGCCGATCGAGCGACATTAGCCAACATGGCGCCGGAATACGGAGCGACGATGGGCTTCTTTCCTGTCGATGCCGAAACGTTGCGATACCTTGAACGCACGGGTCGCCCAAAGCAGTTGATCGAACTGGTCGAACGTTATTATAAAGAACAGGGGTTGTTTCGCACGGCGAGCTCGCCAGAACCACGCTTCACCAGTAAGCTGGAACTTGATCTCGCAGAGGTTGTGCCGTCGTTGGCTGGACCGAAACGTCCTCAGGATCGTATTCTGCTGAAGGATATGCTGCCCGAGTGGAAGAAGTCACTCAGTGGCACATTCGGCAAAGCGCATGCGTCTGCTGCCGTGCAGATCGAAGACAACGGCAGTTCGGCCCAGATCACTGACGGAGCGGTTGTGATCGCCGCCATCACAAGTTGCACGAACACCAGCAATCCAAGCGTCATGATTGGCGCTGGATTGTTGGCACGTAACGCTGTCGCCAAGGGATTGGAACGTAAGCCATGGGTCAAGACCAGCCTTGCACCTGGAAGTCGCGTCGTGACCGAATACCTGAATAAGTCTGGGCTTGATGTTTCGCTCGATGCCCTCGGATTCCAGACGGTCGGCTATGGTTGTACCACCTGCATTGGCAACAGCGGTCCCTTGCCAGAATCTGTCGCCAATGCGGTGACGTCAGGTGATCTGGTGGCGGCTGCGGTTCTCTCAGGCAATCGAAACTTTGAAGGGCGCATCAATCCGCTGGTGAAGGCCAATTACCTAGCGAGTCCGCCGCTGGTAGTTGCGTATGCGATTGCCGGCACAGTGAATATCGATCTCAATCATGAGGCACTGGGCCAAGACAAGCAGGGTAAGGACGTCTTCCTGAAAGACATCTGGCCGACTCAGAAAGAGATCGCCGACACCATCGCCTCCTCAATGACCCCGGACATGTTCACCGAACAATACGGCCACGCCACGCTCGGCCCAGAAGAATGGCAAAAGATTCAGAGCAGCGATACGGACCTGTTTGAGTGGGACGAAAACAGTACCTACGTTCAGGAACCGCCGTTTTTCGTCGATATGCCTGTCACACCTGGACCGATTGAATCGATCGAAAGTGCACGTTGCCTTGTCTCAGTTGGTGATTCCACGACGACAGACCATATTAGTCCCGCAGGTGCCATTAAAGCGAGTAGTCCAGCCGGCAAGTACCTCCAAGCACAAGGCGTCACGCCGAACGACTTCAATAGTTACGGAGCTCGTCGCGGCAACGACCGTGTGATGACGCGCGGAACATTTGCCAACATCCGCCTGAAAAACCTGATCGTCCCTGGCACCGAAGGCAGTGTGGCTATTCACTTCCCAAGCGGCGAACAGACATCCATCTACGACGCTGCGATGAAATACAAGGAGGAAGGCACGCCCTTGGTGGTCCTTGCCGGAGCCGAATACGGTACAGGTTCGAGCCGCGACTGGGCCGCGAAGGGGACATATCTGCTTGGCATTCGCGCCGTCATCGCCACTAGCTTCGAACGCATCCACCGTTCGAATCTTGTCGGCATGGGCGTCTTGCCTCTCCAATTTCGTGACGGGGAAAGCCGCGAGTCATTAGAGCTCGACGGTACCGAAACTTTTGATATTCGTTTGGACGACAAACTGAAGCCCCAGCAAGCCGTTGAAGTCACCGCGAGGAAGCCCAACGGCGAACAGATTCATTTTGTGGCGACGTGCCGGATTGATACGCCAGTGGAAGTCGTCTACTACCGCAATGGAGGCATTCTGCATACGGTGTTAAGGCAGTTGGCGACTGCGCAGTGTCAAACAAAGTGACAGTTTGAAAACTTTGTTCAGCTCGTAAATTTCCCAAAGCGTGCATCTGCGGCAGTGGCGTGGTATATTGGCAGAAGGGTTTTCGTAAAGTTCCGGCAATCTTTGAATGAGGTGCGTCCATGAATCGTACTGCTCAACAAAACCAAGCGACTCGTCGCGCAATGCTGGCCTCTGCTTCCGCGATGGTTGCTGCTGTTGCCGGTCTGCAAATTTCAAACACACTTCTGGCGGGACCTCAGTCGCAGGGGTTAAAATCAGCATCCGGCAGCGACATGCGTTTCGGGCTAGTGACGTATCAATGGGGCAAGGATCTGGACTTACCGACGCTGATTGATACTTGCGAAAAGTCCGGGTTGATGGGCGTTGAACTCCGGACTGAACATCGTCATGCAGTCGAACCGGCTTTGTCAAAATCCGAACGGGACGCTGTGCGAAAACGTTTCGAGGCAAGTACTATTGAGCTGATCGGTTACGGATCGAACGCGCAGTTTCACGAAGCAGATCCAGCCAAAGTCAGGGCCAATATTGAACTCGCGAAGCAATACATTCAGCTGATGCACGACTGTGGCGGTTCGGGAGTCAAAGTTAAGCCGAACGGCTTTGTAAAAGACGTTCCTCGCGAACAAACGATCGAGCAGATCGGCAAGGCGTTGAACGAAGTTGCGGAATATGGTCAGCAGTACGGGCAGCAGATTCGCGTTGAAGTGCATGGAGCAGGGACGCAGGAATTGCCCGTGATAAAGGCAATTTTTGATGTCGCCACGCATCCGAATGTGGCCGTTTGCTGGAACTCCAATGGGGAAGATTTGAAGGGCGAAGGGCTCGCATACAACTTCAATCTCGTCAAAGATCGTTTTGGCGCTACCGTGCATGTGCGCGAATTGACGCTCGGCGATTATCCGTATGACCAACTTTTTGGCATGTTTAAAGAGATCAAGTACGCCGGCTGGATTTTACTTGAAGCTCATGCAGAACCAGCCGACAAACTTCCCGCATTGATTGCGCAGCGGCAGGCGTTTGAGAAGTTGATTGCCGGATAAGGCGAGCGGTAGAATTCCGCTGTAGAACATGATGGAAATTCTCTAACGCTTGCCTGAGCCGAAAGTTGAGCGATGAAATTTATTTTAGCGCTGGATCAGGGCACGACAAGCAGTCGCGCCATTCTCTTCGATCATGCGGGACTCGCTGTTGCTACAGCGCAGCAAGAGTTTAAACAGTATTTCCCGCAGCCAGGTTGGGTGGAGCACGATCCAGAAGAAATCTGGGCGTCTCAGTTGGCCACAGCTAAAGCCGTTCTGCGCGATGCTCAGGTGGATGCAAACCAAGTCGCAGCAATCGGAATTACGAATCAGCGTGAGACGACCGTGGTCTGGGATCGCCGCACAGGCGATGCGATCAGCAATGCGATCGTATGGCAGGATCGTCGTACGGCTGACGTCTGCGATGAGTTACGTCGGGAGAACGCTGATCGGATGATCCGCAAAAAAACGGGACTCATTTTAGATGCCTATTTTTCTGCCACCAAACTGCAATGGATCCTGAAGCATGTGAAGGGCGCAAAGCAGCGCGCGACCAAAGGCGAACTGGCATTCGGGACGGTCGATTCGTGGTTATTATGGAAGCTAACGGAAGGCCGGGTGCATGCCACCGATCCCAGCAACGCCTGTCGCACAATGTTGTTCAATATTCATAAAGGAGATTGGGACGAAAAGCTGCTGCGACTGTTTAATGTGCCTCGGGAAATGCTCCCGGAAGTGCGATCGTCAAGCGAAGTGTTTGGGCACACGACGTTGCTCGGTGGAGAGATTCCGATCGCAGGCATTGCGGGTGATCAATCGGCAGCGTTATTCGGTCAGATGTGTCATCGGCCAGGCATGGTGAAAAACACCTACGGCACCGGATGCTTTATGTTGATGCACACCGGTGATATACCTATGGTGTCGAAAAACAATCTACTGACTTCAGTGGCTTGGAAGATTGATGGGAAGACTGAGTATACACTCGAAGGCAGCATCTTTATTGCCGGTGCAGTCGTGCAATGGCTGCGTGATGGGCTTGGAATCATTCGCAAGTCGGCAGACATTGAAACATTAGCCGCCCAAGTACCAGATGCAGGCGGAGTTGTCGTTGTGCCGGCATTCGCGGGGCTTGGGGCGCCCCACTGGGATGCTTGGGCGCGAGGCCTAATTATCGGCCTCACCCGGGGAACCACATCGGCGCATATTGCGAGAGCGGCACTGGAGAGCATTGCATTTCAAGTGACGGATGTATTACATGCCATGCAAGCCGATGCTGGACTGAAGGTACGTGAGTTACGAGTGGATGGAGGTGCTGCGGCTAACAATCTGCTGATGCAGTTGCAGGCTGACCTGCTTGGCGTTCGGGTTGTGCGGCCCACGGTCTTGGAGACAACGGCCCTTGGGGCCGCGTATCTGGCTGGTCTTGCCGTGGGGTTCTGGAAGAACAAACGAGCCATCGAATTGCAGTGGAAAGCGGACGCTAAGTTTACGCCCAGCATGAAGACCGCAGAACGCGACATGAAAATGCAACGTTGGGAACGAGCGCTAGAACGATGCAAAGCGTGGGAAGCATAGTTTGCCGCAAGACACTACTCGGGAGTTTCACTCACGATCGACATTTTCTTCACGAAGTCTAGGTCCGGGAATTTCTGCTGCAGATACTCATTGCCAGCGTCTTTAATCTCGCCTTGAGCAGGTGACTCACCGTATTTCGACTCAATCGCATCCACGTTTTCCATGCCTTCAATAATCTTTCCGAACGGGGAAAAACCTTGCCCGTCGAGAGATACGTTGTTGCCAAAGTTGATGAAAATCTGCGTCGTGCGGCTATCCGGGCCTGATGTTGCGAACGTCACATAACTTCGCTCGTTACTCTGCGTAACAGCGTCGTCGAGGATCTTCTTGTCCCATTCATTCTGCACTGCCGGATCGCCATGCATGCCGAACTGGACCATAAAACCGGGCACGACTCGGAAATAACGGCATTCGTTGTAGTATCCCGCTTTAATGAGCTGATAAAAACGTTCGGCACCGATCGGAGCCCAGTCGCGATGCACCTCGATGGTGAAGTCGCCTGCCGATGATTCCACTTTGACAATAAATGTGCCCTGCTGCGGCTCATCACCGACTTCTTTCGACGTCAGTTTTGTCTGCGGTAGAACAAGAGGTATGCCCAACGGGGCTTGGGCAGCCTGCCTACTCAACTCTGAGACCGTCCTCGCATTTTCAATTTCTGCCAGAGAATTATTCAGGGCCGCAGGGCCGTCTGGGACACTCTCCGAACACCCGGCGACAGACAGCATTGAACCGCCAAGAAACAGAATGGCACAGCATGAAAGAGACAGCCGCATTGTGATTTCCCGGAAAATTATTTGGATTATTTGTTTAGCTCTGGAGCATTTTTCAACACAGACAAGACCGCATCCCGCAGTGCAGGCACGACCGACACGCCGTCGCCACCGGTCACGGTTTCTACACCCTTCCAGTCCGTACACGTTCCACCTGCTTCACGCAGAATTGGAATCAGCGCCGCAATGTCCCACGGCGACATCAGCGGATCGATGGCAATTTCTGCACGACCAGTCGCGACCATCGCATGACCGTAGCAATCACCCCAGCCACGAGCCACCTTAACCTGATTCATGATAGCTACAATTGAATCAAATCGGCCGGTAGTCCTCCAATGCGTGGGTTCGGTGAACATCATCCTAGCCTCACTGAGCAATGTGATGCCACTGATTTTCGTCTGACGTGGTGACTGGTCGCGAATTTGCCACCAGCAGCCCTGACCTTCCGCTGCATACACAACTTCATTGAGTGCCGGAAACCGACAGACGCCCGCCACCATGCGCGCGTCTGATTCGATGCCGATCAGCGTCCCGAAGAGCGGCACGCCGTGCACGAAAGGTTTTGTGCCATCAATCGGATCAAGGATCCAGCGATAACCGTTCCTGCTGGGAACGGATTCGAATTCCTCGCCCAGAATGCCATCCTGCGGAAACGATTCTGCCAGCATTTTACGAATGAGCAGTTCGGCTCCGCGATCAGCCACAGTCACAGGCGAATCGTCCGACTTCGCTTCAACCAGCAGCCCATCGATTTGATAGTGCTTCAGGATGAGTTCGGATGCAGCAGTGGCCATCTGCAGCGCGAAATGAAGTCGAGAAGATACTTCGGACATATGAATCTAGCCCAGCGTGCTCTGGCCTGGTTTCCAGTTACATGGGCACAGCTTATCTGTCTGGAGCGCATCCAGCACGCGGAGCACTTCATCCACGTTACGACCCACACCCAGATCATGCACCGCCAACCAGCGGAGGACGCCAACGGGGTCGATGAGGTAGACGCCACGATAAGCTATGCCTTTCGTCGCGTCAAGGACCTCGAAGGCCTTGGACAATTCATGGTTGGTGTCGCCAATCATAAGGTGCTTGATCTGGCCAAGTTCTTTGTGCGAATCGCACCAGCCTTTATGGCTATAAACGCTGTCCGTGCTTCCGGCTAGGACCACAGTTTCTCGGTCTTTGAACTCTCCTAAAGCCTTATTAAAAGCCGCAATTTCAGTCGGACAGACAAACGTAAAGTCGAGAGGATAGAAATAGAGGCAGACCCATTTCCCTGCGAAGTCAGACAGCTTCAAATTCTGAAACTGCTGATCAGTGCCGTCCTTTGTTCGATCATAAACCTGTAACGCGACATCCAATCCCGGAGCCGGTTGTCCAACACGAACACTCATTGAAAATCCTCATGCAGTTAATGCGGTCTGAAACACCAAATCTTTGTGATCGGAGGAGCGTAGAAACCTCATTCTAAACCCGCTCGCAGTATAGACCCCGACTTTCGCGTTGCAAGCGGCCCAACGCGGGTTGTGGTTGGACTCTCAGGATCGCATGGAATGTTGGTGTGAAGATTAGAACCGCAGGTAGAATTCACGGGTTAGTTTGCGAAAGTCTGCCGTGTAGTCGTGGCGAATCGCGGTCTCCACGGTGAGGAATTCTGGTTCCGGAGTGCTCGGCGGGTGGATTCTGCAAAATTCCAGTAAGTGGCGAGTGGGTGGCTTCTTGGGCGTCGGACGAACTTCACAGGATCGATGGCAAGACAACCCGGAATCCCGCGCAAGCAACATAAACTCGCGCACGGCAAGAGTCGGCAGGATAGTGCAGAATTGTCCGTCAGGTGCTAAGAGTCTGTTTACTGCTGCAAGCAAATCGATTTTACTCAGCCCGTCATCATGCCGTGCGATATTTCGACTGGCTGTGGCTGACTTCAGCGAATTACTGAACCACGGCGGGTTCGAGGCGATAACCGTGTACCGCGTCTCCGCACGGAACTCCCTGACACAACCCTGAATTGCATGCAACCGTTCGCTCCACGTCGACTCGCGAAAATTCTCCGCCGCCTGTTCGCATGCAGCAGTGTCTATTTCGACCGCGTCAATCATGCTGTTCGGGTTGCGTTGAGCTAGCATCAGAGCGATCAATCCGGTGCCGGTGCCAATGTCCAAAATGCGGTCCGCACCACGTTCGCCGCGGGATTCGCGACACCATGCTCCGAGGAGGATCCCATCTGTCCCGACTTTCATCGCACAGCGATCCTGCCGAATCCGGAATTGTTTGAACTCAAAAATATCCGACATAATACGCTGCCTCGTCTCGACGAATTATTGACCGGAGACACCTGGATTGGCAGCCTGCGTTGAGTGGCGTAAGTCACAGCGGTGCATGGTGCTAAAAGGATGGCTGGCCGAGTGGACGCAACCAGCCTCAGCATACCCACGTTGAATAGTCCGTGCGGCATCAAACGCCAAACGGCACGCAATGGGATTTGCGTGCCGTTTAGGTGATAGGGGATGCCTCCGTTCAAGAGGCGCTCATCCGGGCTCGAAGTTCGTGACTAGCGAGCTTCCGGTGGCAGCGGTACGGGTTCCTCTTCGGTGCTGTTCGTTGCTGTCGTCACCGGAATTTCGTTCCTCGCAGCGCCAGTTTCAAGCTGGGAATCTGACTGAGAGAATCGGGTGACGCGGCGATCAAGAATGACGCGGGCAGCTTCCCGCATTTCATCATCTGATAACCGTCGCAGATTTCCGATTTGCGTCAAAGGTTCCACAACCTGCGCTACACGGCTTAAGGTTGATTCCATCATCGCGAGATCCATCATCGTGCGACGAACCCCGTCGAGGGATTTGACGTGAACCGCTAGCTCCGTGCGAAAGTCATCCATGATCTCAAGGTTTTGGATGGCTTCAGCAACTTGCTGTGATTGAGTGCTCAGCGATGCCCCCATCGCAATCAGCGAATCTAGATTCTGGCGAGACATCTCAAGTTTCTGAGAATCGCCACTCAATGTCCCCTGCATGGCAACGAGTCCCCGGGCGTTGTTCTGAGCAATGGTCAACGTCTCACCGGAGGCAACGAGTTCATTTTGGAGCGTACTAATTTCTGCAACAGTCGTCTTTGCCGATTCTAGATTGATCGCAGCAACCTGAATAGAATGTGTCAGTCCTACAAATTCGTCAAATCGCGCTGAAGCGATCTTCAGTTCTTCAGACTGAGCAGCCATGCGTTGGGTCAGGTCGGCAAGGTTTGTGACCCCTTCGCTCGCCTGTTCGTAGTTGTTCGATGCCGCGATCACGCGATTCTGAAGAGCCATAATTCCGTCGATGGAGTTATGGGCGACTTCAGTGTTTTCGCCGCCCTTAATCAGCGATGTGAGCAACTCATCAAGTTTCGTCACTTGGGTTGCTGCTTCCAGCGTCTGTTGCTGGCCTGCGACCAGCCGATCTTGAACAGTTGAGATGCGGTCCAGTGCGGCGAGGGCAACGGACGATGATTCTGCCTCACGTTGGATACTGGTGCGAAGATTCTGAATGTCGGCGAGACTCTTCTGAACTTTCTGGAGATGGCTGCCCTGTTCTTCAATACTCGTGAGCAGATTGTTGGTCTTCCAGACGGAGTCCCGCCCAGCGACTAACTTCTTCATGTTGCCATCGGATTCTTCCAGCCGCGCTTCAATCCCGTCGAGTCGTCCTTTCAATGGGCCCACCATCATGAGTTGCATTCCAAAGAACACAACCGCGAGAGACATCGTCATACAAATCCACATGAATCTGCGGATTCCACTTGGTTCGAAATTTGCATTACGTCGAATTGTTGTTGAACCGTTCACTATTCTTCTCCTCCACGAAGTACGCGGCAGACACGCGGTCATGCCGAAGTGTTGTTAATGACCGGGCCATCATCTGAAAAGGCGATGCTAAATGCCCTGCATTACGGAAACGTTGTTACCTCTACTAGGGGATATCGCCGTCACGGTCATTTGCAGTTTGCCGGATTCACATGAACGGCACTTATTGCCGGAAACACGCAGCTTCCGGCATCGAATACCGTTATTGCAACGATTGTGATAGCTGTGCGAGGCTGCAGCCCCCCCAGCTTCGCGGCGGCAGCGGCGCCTCAATCAAGCGCAGCAGCCTGACTGTAGGCGCGGCAATGGCATGACTTGGCCCGCGAATGCAGGTGTCCCAGCGATGCAGTCAAGTTCTACTTGACATCCTGCAGCAACTTTTCAACCAAGGGATTAATATCGTCCTTGTACGTGAACGCTTCGTCTTTGCCATCCACAAGCAAACTGTCGTCAAATCGTTTGCTGAGTTTTCCATCGGTGCCGTAGACAAAGGCGGCCGGAATGGACGACAATTCCAGCGTCTTGAACACATCGTCTGACGGCATCGTGGACAGGATATTTGTGCAGGTGGCCTTATGCTTCTGCAAAAAAACTTCGACCTTCTTTGCGTAGGTTGCCGCGGGTTTGGACTTGATCCCGACGTAGTCCACGTTGAAGCTAATACAGACAACGTTAGGTCCGTGCTGGCGTTGCATTTCGACCAGATTCGGAAATTCCGTCATACACGGCAGACACGACGTCGACCAGACATCCACAACCACAATTCGGCCCACGTTCTTGGCAACTAGTGTTTCAACATCTTGCCACGTCCCTGCGGTGAGTTTGACGTCTGGGTCAATTTGCTTCGATGTTTCGGCCACGGGTTTTTCATCCGCAAAGATGCTTGCCACGTGACCACCGCCGGCGAGAAGCAATAAAAACAGCAGAACCAAGGACAGGTATGGATGCATGACAGGCCTCGTTCGGACATGTGTTGGGATGCGGAAAGGATGAGATATCCAAGATTGTCGTCTGCCTTCGCCGAATCGCAAGCCAAAGTCGCATTTGATTTTTTCTGCCCATGGCGCGCTAGGCGGTGCTTTGTCAACCGCCGCCTGCGACGTCGGGCTAAATAAGCTATTCCACAGCATCATCATGCTGTGATTTTAAAAGTATCAACAGCGAATTTTCAGATACGGGATCGACATTCGACTGTTCCAGCATCTTCGTGAGCAAAAAGGCGGACGCATCTTCACGCCGCATGACATCGCCGGCATCTCTCACCGTGAAAAACACACCGTCAACGGATTTCATTGCGGCCAGATCTTTGACACTGCACAAGGCAATTTGACCAGCTTCACAGGTTTCGCCTGCGGCATCTTTGAATTGGATGGTTCCATTTTGAGAGACTTGGACGTCAGTCGCACCTTCCGGCAGCGGCGTTGATTCTGCAGCCGCGATCTCTTCATTGCGAGTGACGATGCCAAGTCGGCGATCAGCCAGAACTTGAAAGTCACCACGTCGAGTAAGGCAATTGCCTTCTAGCCAGAACATCGTGGAGTGTTCATTGGTCAGGGCAACATG
>Ga0209553_1000763_pt1 | contig 16411 bp, 9 predicted proteins | sample LauGreFBDMM110DN_2_FD_188217 | JGI IMG/M metagenome (GOLD analysis project Ga0209553, IMG submission 188217) | Freshwater lake microbial communities from Lake Michigan, USA - Fa13.BD.MM110.DN (SPAdes) (version 2) | ecosystem: Environmental > Aquatic > Freshwater > Lake | place: Lake Michigan, USA...
GAGCAAGAGCGTAATCGAGGACAGGCACTTTTCTGCGATCGCAGCAATTGAAGGTAATCGAGGACAGGCACTTTTCTGAGATGGCGTTGATGCCAGAGTTTTTGGATTGCCTTCATTTGCCCTCACAGACCGCCGATTCCTTACAGACCGCAATGCTTTGCCTCGTCCCGGTGAATGCTCTGCGCTTCGAAGGAGTTTTGCTCGCATGAAAGCACAGCCGAATGCCACACCTGTCGCGGGTCTCGTGAGCCTTGAGATCGATGCCGCGCTCTCGACAGTTCTCGTAAACGCCGCGCACCGCAAATTCTCGCGCGTACTGCTGAGTTGGGCGAGCGACGTGTTGGAATTGCGCAGACGGGCCGAACTCATCCCGAAATGGAAGTCCAACGCAGCCGCGTCCGGTGATTGGTCGATGAACGAAGCAGCTTGACGCTCATGCGCTGGCACTCGCCTTGCTTACTCCGGTGACTCTGGCAACGCCGCTAGATGCACTCGGAGGTTTTCCGAGGGAGCTTCTGTAGGGGTACTACCCACATGGCTGGTCTTTCCGTTGGTACTGGACTCATCAGCGGCATCAACAGTGCCGCGCTCATCGAACAGCTGCTCGCCCTCGAGTCGCGCGGAAAAGCACCGATTCAACGCAGAATCGGCGCGGTCACTGCGGCAAGGACTGCGCTGCTTGACGTGAACGCTCGGCTGCTCGCAGCCAAGAGTGCTGCAGGCAAACTGCGTACAGGAAAAGTTTTCGACGCGATGAAGGCGACTCTCGGCGACGACACAGTGATGAGTGTGTCCACTGGCAGCGCGACCCCGCAAGGCAATTACCAGATGCGTATCGCGCGACTGGTGAGTACGAGCCAATTGCTCTCTCGCGGATTTGCTTCGACAAACACAACTCCCGCAGGACTCGATGCACTGAGTTTCGAACTCGGCAGGGGAGGCGTCGAAAATGACACGGCACTCTCGACACTCAATAACGGTGATGGCGTCCGCGGCGGAAAAATTCGCATCACAGATCGACTCTTCAAGACAAGCCTCATCGATCTCAGCGCCGCAACAACGATGCAAGAAGTTGTGGATGCGATCAACGCAGATGAAACCGTGAGCGTGAGCGCAGCAATTGAAGACGAGCGGCTCGTCGTGCGTGACACATCCGGCGGCGGTGCATCGTTCATCATTGATGATGTCACAGGAACACTCGCTGAGGATCTCGGCATCGCAGCGAATGTGTACGCGAACTCCGTGACAAGTTCGCAACTCACTGGTCTCGGGCGCAACTCTGCACTTGGAAGTCTCAATGATGGCGGCGGGGTGCTTACGCGCGACGGTGTTGCTGACTTCAAGATCGATGTCGCGGGAACCGTGTACAACATTTCGCTCGGTCGTGAAGACGCGCCGATCACCGCATCAACATCGCTTGCAGATCTTCGCGATGGCGCAGGCATTCGCATCAACACGACAGACGCTGATGACTTCACTGTCATCACATCTACAGGCGTGAGCGTCGGCGTGAACCTCGGTGACATCATCGAAGATGAAGAAATCACCGAGAAGAAAGTCAAGACTGTGGCGGAGATGCTTGCGCGCGTGAACGATGAACTTGAAACCGCGCTCGGTGCGGGCAAGGTCGTCATGAGTCTGCGCGCGGATGGAAAGGGCTTTGTTCTCACCGACACAATGGGCGGCAGCGGCACACTGCAAACACGCGGCGTTGGACCGCAAAACGATGCGACGGCGCAGGATCTTGGCATCTTCACTGGCGTGTCAACGAGTGGCGCCGCGGTCATTAACGGCAGCGTGGTGCGCAACAAAGTTGCGGTGCCGCGCGCGACAACGATGGGCGATCTCATGGATCGCATCGCAACACAAACAAGTGGCGTGGTGACAGCGACAATCAATAGCGCTGGAACAGGCTTGCAACTTTCTGCTGGAGCAAGCGCGATCACCGTGCTTGCAGGAACCATCGACGGTTCGAGCCAGGGCGTGTCCATCTCCGAACGCACCGCGCGTAATCTCGGACTGTTTGGACTCACTGGAACCGGAAGCGTCACCGGCACTCGTCTCGCAAGTGGAATCAATACGGTGAACACCGCCACGATGAATGGTGGCGATGGGCTGAACGGTGCTGATGCGATCACGATCCAAGATCGCTCAGGCGCATCGTTCTCGATGACAGGCCTCGCAGCGCTTGGAACACTGAGTGAAGTTGTTTCTGCGATCAATGCGCAAGCGCTCGCGAGTGGCGTGGATGTCGCGCTCTCGGTGAGCGACAGCGGCAAGTCGCTCGTCGCCAAAGATACCTCTGGCGGTAGTGCTGCGATGACACTCTCGGGCAGGATGGCGACTGCGCTCGGCATCGAACGCAGCGGCAGCGAGAACATTTTGCGCGGCACCGACCTTCAATCGCAGTACGTCACCGAAGGCTCGCTGCTCACTGGACTCAACTACGGCCGCGGCGTTGGCACGGGCCGACTCAAACTCACGGATAGCACGGGCGCGACAGCGAATGTCGATATCGACTCCGATGCCGTCACGCTCTACGACGTGATGTCGGAGATCAACTCGCGCGGACTCACCATCGAAGCGCGCATCAACGGCAACGGTGATGGGCTCGTCCTCATCGACACCAACACAGGCATCGCAACGCGCGCGATGAAAGTCGAAGACGTTTCGGGTGGTGTCGCGAGTGCTCTCGGCATCGCGAAGACCGCGGCAGCTTCGGGTGACGACATCGATGGTTCGTATCAGCGCACCGTCAATCTTGAGACGACTGACACACTCGCTGACATCGTGCGAAAGATCACCGAAGCGAAGATTCCTGTGTCCGCGACTGTGGTGAATTCGGGCAGCGGCTCGCAACCCTTCCGACTCTCGTTCACCTCCAATGTAAGTGGACGCAACGGACGATTGATGGCGGACACCGGCTTGGTTGATCTCGGGATCTCCACCATGACTGACGCGCGAGATGCTGTGCTCGTGCTCGGCGCAGGAGGAAACGGGGCCTCGTTCGTCTTCACGAGTTCGAGTAACGAGTTCAAAGATGTCGTGAGCGGCATGAGTGTGACAGCGAAGAAAGTTGGCGAGACCACCGCAGCAGTCAGCCGCGATTTCGATGGCATGCTGAGTTCGGTCAAAGGCATGGTGACTTCGCTCAACGACACACTCTCCCGCATCAACGCGTATGACAAGTACGACGATGAAGCGAAGACGAAAGGCCCGCTGCTCGGTGATCCAACGGTTGCGCGCGCGAAGCAACAGATCGTCTCGCTCATGCAACGCAAAGCGAAGAATGTCGAGGGGCGCTACCAGTACCTCACGCAAGTCGGTCTTCGATTCGGTAAGGATGGCCAGATCCAATTCGATGAAGCGAAGTTTCGCGAGGCCTACGACACCGACCCTCAAGCGGTCGAAGATCTCTTCACGACCTATCAAGCGCAGTCGTCCTCGAGCGAAACTGTCGGTGTAGGCATCACCGTCGCGCGCGACACGACGGTGTACACGAGCCTCGGCTTCTCCGATCTCATTGCGACGACGCTCGACAAACTTGTGAATCCAATCGACGGCGTCTTCAAGTCTGCCGACAAAAGTCTTGAGGATCAATTGAGTGGACTCAACAAGCGCATCACGCTCTACGACTCTCGCATCGATGCGCGCCGAGGTCGACTCACGCAGCAGTTCGCGACGATGGAATCAACGCTCGCGAAACTGCAGGCGCAGCAATCGGCAATGACGAGCATGCTCATGGGCTTTGGTGGTGGTTGATTCATCACAGAAGTTCGTTCGCGGTTTCGCCGATGAAGGGGCAAGCATGAAAGCAGCATCCGGATCCCAGGCGTATCTCAGAACTAAAGTGCTCACCGCTTCACCCGCGGAGTTGCGGTTAATGCTCATCGATGGAGCGATTCGTTTTACCGAACTCGCCAAGACTGGATATGAGCGCAAGGACTACGAGGCGACCTACGAAGGAACCACCAAAGCACAAGCTATCTTGCTTGAGTTGGTGAACTCATTGCGCCCCGACCAAAGCCCCGCGCTGTGCGAGCGCCTTTCTGCGCTCTACACCTATATGTATCAGCGCCTGCTCGAAGCGAGCGTCGAGAAGAGCAGCGAGATCGTTGCGGAGGTTCTCAAGTTGCTGCGATTCGAACGCGAAACCTGGGTGCTCTGCATGGATGAACTCGCGCGAGAGAACCACGCAGCAAGCGGCGTGACTGAGATACCCCGCACCGCTGCGCCTTCGTCACATTCAGATAGCGCGGAACTACCGCGTCCGCGCCTCTCGGTGCAGATCTAGCCGTCGTCCGTTGTTCGGATAATCTGTCGAGTCGCACTCGATCGAATCCGGATCTGTATGACGACGACTCCAACACACACTCTCTCCGCTCCCGCACAGCAACTGCTTGATGCCATCCATGCGAACACCGCGTGCGTTGGCGTGATCGGTCTCGGATACGTTGGGCTTCCACTCGCGCACGCGCTCCATCATGGCGGACTTCGCGTGCTCGGCTTCGATGTGGATCAGGCGAAAGTGCGCGCGCTCGCAGACGGCGTCAGTTACCTCAAGCACCTTGGCAACGAACTTGTCACTGATTTGCAAAAGAGTTCGCGCTTCGAAGCGACATCAGATTTTCAACGACTCGGTGAAGCGGACATTCTCATCGTCTGCGTTCCGACTCCTATCGGAAGCCACCAAGAGCCTGACATCTCGTACATCTTGCAAACGGCTGAGGCGATTGGAAAGACGTTGCGCGCGGGGCAACTCATCGTGCTTGAGTCAACGACCTATCCCGGCACAACGCGACAAGACATGATGCCCGCGGTGTTCAGCGCATCAGGCGCGCGCGCAAAGACGCTGCAGTCAGGACGCGATGTGTTCTTTGCATTCTCTCCGGAGCGCGAGGATCCTGGTCGCAAGTCGCACTCAACGAGCACCATTCCGAAACTCGTCGGCGGTGTGGATGCTGCGTCGACCTTGCTTGCATGCGCGGTCTATCGCAAGGGCATCACCACTGTTGTGCCAGTGGAAACTGCAGAGATCGCGGAGAGCGCGAAACTTCTCGAGAATATTTTTCGCGCGGTGAATATCGCGATGGTGAACGAGATGAAGGTCGTGCTGAGCGCGATGGGCATCGACATCTGGGAAGTCATTCGCGCCGCGAGCACCAAACCCTTCGGCTTCATGCCGTTCTATCCGGGTCCTGGTCTCGGCGGTCACTGCATTCCAATTGATCCGTTCTATCTCACGTGGAAAGCGAAGGAGACCGGACACACCACGCGCTTCATCGAACTCGCCGGCGAAATCAACACCGCGATGCCGCGCTTTGTGATCGACCGTGTGGCCGACGCACTCAACGAGCAATCGAAGTCCGTCAAAGGAAGTCGCGTGCTCGTGCTCGGCCTTGCGTACAAGGCTGACATCGATGATGTGCGCGAGAGTCCCTCATTCGAACTCATCGAACTTTTACAGCATCGCGGCGCGATCGTGGAGTATCACGATCCGCACTGCCCAGCGACATGGGCGGGGCGCAAACACGATTTACAAATGACGAGCGTTGCGCTGACTGCGCAATCGATCGCTGCGTTCGACTGTGTTCTGATCGCGACTGCGCACAAGGCGGTGGACTACGCGCTCGTGGCGCAACACGCGCGGCTCGTCATCGATACACGCGATGCCATGCGCGCCTATGAATCAGTGCTTGGCGCGCGACTTGTTCGCGCCTAATTTCTGCAACACACACCACACCGCTATGCGCATCGTTCAAGCCATCACGAACCTCAATGCGAAGCTTGGCGGTACCGCGCGTGCGGCGATTGACCTTGCGACGGCAATGGCGGCGCGTGGGCATCAAGTGGATGTCCTGACCTCGCGCAGCGCGGAACTTCCGAGTGGTTGGGGCACGGCGGTGGGTTCGAATCCGCGCAACATCGTGGACACGGGTCCAGATGCGCTCCTCTTGTCGCGATCGTTTGGCAGTGAGGGGCTCGAAGTGATTCGCAACGCTGATGTCGTGCACTTGCATGCGATGTGGGAGCTCTTCAATATTCGCGTTGCCGCGCTCTGCCGATCGCTCGGCGTTCCTTATATCTCCACTCCACACGGCATGCTCGATGATTGGTCGATGGCGCAAAAAACATGGAAGAAGCGCTCGCATCTCTTCACGCGCGGCGCGCTGATGCTTGAGCGCGCTGCGTATGTGCACTGCACTGCACGCGCCGAACTTGCGCAGAGTAAGAAGTGGTTTCCGAATGGTCGCGGTACTGTCATCGCGAACTTGATGGATCTCACGCCATATGAACAACTGCCAGGGCCCGAACTCGCACGCGCAAAGTTCCCACAACTCTCCACGACGAAAGTGCGGTTGATATTTCTTGGGCGGGTCACGCCGAAGAAGGGTCTCGATGTCTTGATTCGCGCGCTCGCACTGCTGCGCGCGGATAGTCTGGATGCGAGCATCATCGTCGTTGGCAATCCCGATGCCGGGTATAGCGCATCGCTGCAATCGTGCGCACGCGAGGTCGGCATGCAAGAGTATGTGCACTACCTCGGGCACATTGATGGCGCGTTGAAAGTCTCTGTCGTCGAGGCATGCGATCTGCTGGTCATTCCGTCAAGTCAAGAGAACTTCGGCTTCGTGTTCTACGAAGCGCTCGCGTGTCGCACGCCGATTGTCACCACAAATCTTGTCGACACCCACACGGAACTTCGTGAGAGCGGTGCAGCAACGATTGTGGATCGATCCAGCGAATGCATCGCCGAAGGCGTGCGCGAGGGACTCCGCGTGCACGCGCCCAATTTCGCCTGCCGCGAAGCCGCGCGTGGCTGGGTTTTCCGAATCTGCGACCCAACGGTCGTCGCGATGCAGTTCGAACGGATGTACGTCTCTGCCCGGGGCATGCGAACGCTCGAAGAATCAAGTCGATAATGCGCGCGCGCGTCGCCTGCCGTTGAAAATGGGTGTAAGTTGAAGGTTGTACCTAGCTGAGAAGCACGTCGGTTTCTCTCGCTTGAACCTTGCTGCCTTCACTCGTTGGAATTGTTCGTCGATGAAAGACTGATGCCGTTTTTAACTCGACAATGCTTCGGCCGAACGTTTGCGCTTGTCGCGGCGATAAATAGTGCCGCTCACGCGGTCGGCGACAGTGTGCTCGCTGAGTGGCCGGTTGCTGCGGGAGGCAACGGGCACTGGTATGAACTCGTTGACTTTGGTTCTCCGAGCTCGATTCATGTCGCAGAGTTCGTGGCAGAAACGCGTGCAGGTTCCATTGTTGCCGTCGAATCAACTGCCGAGCTCGACTTCTTACGAAGCATTCTCACGAAGCAGTCGCTACCCATGGCCAGTTGGTGCGCAGCGTCGCGACGACCGCAACGTGAACCACAGTTGCTCGATGCAACATCCAACGCGCTCGGTTGGATTCGCGATGCCCGCACTGATCGCATGGTTGATCTCGTGCTCATCGGTGATAGCAACATCGGATTTTCGGCGAGTGGTTGGGAACACGGACTGCAACACGCGTTGCACGCGTCAGGCATTCCTTGCGCGGCGATTGGGCCCACACCGTTCAACGATGATGGTGGCACGATCGGATGGCGCTGCAACAAGTACATCGGCTCGTTGCAACAGTGGCCGAGTTCCCTTGGAAACTACGATGACTCTGATGCACACGCGCCCGCAGCATTGCAAGCATTGATGAATTTTCCGAACGGCTACCCCAACACCGGCTCTGGTTACGCGTGGCTCTCGAGCGGAAGCGCATCGATTGCCGGAGGGCTGATACTGCACTCGAACCATCCCTTTATCCAGGAGGCCGCGCCGTTTGAGTTTCGCTTGCAATACGGCGTGCTGCCTGGTGGTGGTCACTTCACGCCGACGGCGTGGCGCATCGGCTCGTTAGATCGCGTCGTCGGCAGCGTTGTCGCCTGCAATGGCAAGCGGATTTCGTCCGCTGAAACAACGCTCGCCATTCCCTCTGGTTTCGCAGCGGGAAACGCACTTCGACTTACGATCGATGACAGCAATGGAGTGCTTGCGCCATTCTTTCTCGGTTGGAGCAGTGTTGAACGCACCGACATCTCGCACGGAAGCTGCGTGAGCGTTCTTGATTGGCACGGCGGCGCGACAACCGAAACGCTGGCCTCCGATGTGGAGTCGTTCACTTCCGACACGGCGGCGCTCTGGGTGCAGACCATGCGCGCGCGCCAACTTCGTCATGGTTCTGGCGTGCGCGTGCTGTTCGTGCTCTGCTCAGGGATGAATGATTTCGGAATCACCACGGCCGCGCACGAAGCCGCCCTTCGAAGACAGATCGTGCATCTCTCAACGCGTTGGAGTGTCGGCGGTGGATCCGCAAGCGAAATCGGTTTCGTTTTGATGACTTCACACGATCCATCGATCAGTGAACCCACTGCGCGGTTTCTCGAGTTTCGTGCAGTCGGTCGCGCCATTGCCGCGGAGCGCACCGATACTGCGGCCATTGACCTTGGCGCAATTCCGATGCAGAATGTTTTTTACTCAGAATCGTCTGCAGGATCGCCGCATCTCACCCCTTTCGGATACGAGCGCATGAGCGAGTTAATCATCGAAGCACTCGACGGCTCGCAAGGTGCTGCCTGCGAATGGCGTTGGTCATCGGGCATGTTCGTGAACGGCGTCTCGATTGACGACGCAGATCTTGAACCATGCAGGCGTGCGTTAGCCGCGCTTGTACCGTCCGCTTCAAAGGGCGTTCAGTTGCGCGCCGTCACGACCGATGCGATGCTGAGATTTGCGCTCATCGAGTACCACGTCGATTGCGACGGTGATGGTGTTGTCGATCGCGGCGCGGTGGCGGGCGGGCTCGTCGAAGATCTCAACGGCAACGCCGTCCCTGATGCGTGTGAATGCAAGGGGGATATGAATAAAGATGGTTTCGTCGACAGCCGCGATCTTGCGGTGCTACTCAACAGTTGGGGGCAAACGGGGTCTGGCGCCGACGTAGATGGCTCCGGCATCATCGACGCTGTTGACCTCACCATCATGCTGGCGCAATGGGGAGATTGCAGGCGCTAGCGCGTGTCCGAGTGTGAGGAGTGCGCTTCGCATTCACATTCGATGACTCGTTCGCATCATTGGCCGTCCTGTGCTTCGTCGTCAAAATCGCCGTCGTCATCCTCTTCAACTTCAGGTGTGACAACCCACCACAACAATGGTCCAACCATGCGCAGTGAGAGCCATCCGCCCATGATTGCGGTCGCAAGTTGGAACGAAAACAAACCCAACTCTCCACGCGGAAGCGCAAGCACCTGTGAGAGCCCTGCGCCTAACGGCACAACAATGAAAGGATCCGAGAGCGCTGACTGCACCCTCGTATCGATGTACCGCAGCGCCAAGCCAATCAAGATGGCGTAGAGCGGGAGCGCAATCCACGGGTTGTCGTTGAAGATGTGACCAACCAATCCAGGACCAACGCTGTAGTCACCTGCCACGCGTGTGATGGAAGCGTCGTGCACGATGGTCCGCGCGAGCGGATTGAGCTTGTCCGGATAGATCGTGCGTGGGATCGGATGCGTTGCGAAATATTCCAGCGAGTGCAGAGTCTCGTAGGGAAACGGCGCGGGATGTGTCTCCATCACCCACATGCTGTTGGACGCCGCTTGTTGTCCGCTGCCTAGCGCGAATGCGCTCTCGACGAGATCGTCTTTAGAAACTTGTGTGAATGCAGTGAAGTACTCGATGGCCGATCGATTGAGTTCATCGCCCGTGCGCGCCGCGGTGAAGAACATCATGAAGAGAACCCCAACCGAACCAAACAGCACGGAGCGGACCACGAGCAGCGATGACGCGTTGAATCGCCAACGTGTGTAGTACAGCCCCCACACAAAGGTAACGAGCGCGCCGATCACTTCTCGCCGTCCGAAGGATTGCGCGAGGAGCGCGATCACGCACACCACCAAGATGCCGATGGCGCTAATGAACACTGCGAAGTTCGCTGGACGTCGTCCCCAAGCCCATCCCGCGAGTCCACACGAAACAGCAAAGGCGCCCGAGGCGAGCTGCAACGTGAGGTTTCCCAAAATCGGGACGGGTCCGAGGACGAATCGAAAGAGGAGTCCGATCAAGATCGCGGCAATCGCGCAGAGGAGAATTCCGCCGTCGGATGCGTCATGCAACGTGGTTGTGCGACTCGCGAATCGCGCGACCAACGGAGCCTGGTTGTAGCTGATGAAAAAGATGAAAAGGAAAAGCGAGAGGGCCGCGCTGAATCCAAGGCTTGTGAGCGCTGGCGATTGCACCAAGACCTGACCGTAGTCGTCCACCGCAAGACTGAACACTGCACTAATGGACTGGAACAGGAGGATGCCGAACAGAAACACGTTGCGTGTGCTGAAGAGTTCGACTCGCGCGTTCAGTGCATCACGAACCATGATCGAAACGATCACAGCGGAGATCAGCAGGAGTACGGCAATCGAGAAGTAGACCATCTATCCACGCTACATCGGTCAGTCGCCAAAGAGAACGGGAACAAACCCGAGAGCATGTAGTCTCTGCACTTCTTTCGCGCGTGCGGTCGAACCCGCCGAGGGCGTACGCAGGTCGGCTCGGTCGGATCGATTCCACATCAACCCCGCCCAGGTCTCGTGTCCAGGTAAGAGCCAGTCCGCAAACACAAAACGCGAGGTGAGTAAGGTTCCATTGACACGCGTGGCCTTATCGGTGCCAAAGGCGTCGACCCAAGTCGGCGCAAGGATATGCATGACGTCGGGGTTTCGCCCCTCCGTACAGAACACCACGCCTGGGTTCCCGCTCACCATTTGTTGGAGCCACGGTCGAAGCTCCCAGATGGGTGAGTGACTATGGGTGAACGCGTCAAGCCCGATGATCTTCGCTCCTGATTCGATTGCAATATCAAGTTCGATCTGCGCGAGTTTCAAAGTGCGTGGCTCGCTCAATTTCAAGGGCGTGAACTCACCAGTATCCCAGCGCGACTGCGGGTGCGCGGCGCGTCCCCACCACAGTCCCCAACTCTGGCCTGGTTGTGTTGTGATGTTCGAGAGAACACTGGGTGCATTACGCATCGCCACCGAGGCAGCGGGATCGGTCCATCGACTTGTGAATCGGAACGGATAGTTGCGATCGACATTCTGCTTGTAAAGACCGGTCGGCGTCCACACGACCGTCCGTGCTGCTTTGTTAAAACTGCTGCGGATGAGATTAGCGACCGTGGAGTAGCCGTTGAGGTCGGGACGTCCTGACTCGGTAATCCAACCATCAGGGTTCGCGCTCGATTGGCGATCTCCCATAGCCAATTGAATTGCACGAATGGTGCGCCCGTCGCGCGTGTATTGCACTGCTCCATAGGTGTTGCGGAAATATTGACGATACGGCTCAACCGTCTCGGTCCAGTCGTCCACGCCTTTGTTCGCGCGAAGCTCGACGGTGTAACGCTTCTCGCCACCGGGTGGAATCGATGCGGGGTACGCAAGAACGGTCGTCCAGTGTCCACCAACCTTCGCGTTAGAGAGCGCGATCAGCGGTTGCCAGCGGCCACCACCAAGGTTGCGGACAACCATCGTCGCATCGTGTCGGTACTCAAGGACCGGGTAGATGAGCGAAAGCCCAACCGCGCAATCGCTCCACTTGAGTGCGGTGATGGGGCTGTAGAGATTTCGCGGATATGCACCACCGATCCAGGGGGTCTCATAAGTGCTCACAGATGCTGCGGCTCCCAAGAATGTCGCGTCGACAATCTTCGGAGACGAACCAAGCACGAACTGTGGAAGTTCAAGATCAGTTGGAACCGCTGGAGTTGTTCCGGTGTTCTTGAAAACCCATTCGATGCTGGCGCCGTTAAGGCGGGGCGAGACGGTGACAGTTTTCGGAGCTAGAAATCCTGCGGGAGCCGTCATGTTCGGCATCCATCCGGAGAATAAGTCGATGCCACTTGACATCCGCGCGCGCCAACCATTCCTCATCTTCTCGACAGTGCAGTGTGTCGGAGGACCTGCCCGCGCTGGCGAGATAACCACAGGCGGTGGAGCGCTCAGGGAAGTCGTGGCGATAGTCGCCGCCACGCACACAGCACTCAGAACGGAACTCCACGGACGACGGAACATAAATGTCATTCGAAAACCCTCGAAGCTCGCAGCAGTGAGGACACACCGGCACGAGATTGAATAAAGCCCCGTTTCATCTATCGCCTTATCCGAGGGGTGACTTGAGCAGATCCTCATATTGCCAAACTATTGCTGTGACGCCCCCGAATGCACCGCGTGTCCGGCATCGCGTAGAACCTTTTCGCGGTGCGCCAATTCGAGATCGTTCTCGACCATCATGCGTGCGAGCTCCTCGACGGAGGTCTTGGGGATCCAGTCGAGTTTCGTGCGCGCCTTCGACATGTCACCGAGCAACTGCTCGACTTCGGCGGGGCGGAAGTAGCGGGGGTCGACTTCCACGTAGTCCTTGTAGTCGAGTCCGAGTTGACGGAACGAGAGCTCGCAGAATTCGCGCACTGAAATCATCTTGCCTGTGGAGATCACGTAATCATCTGGCACGTCCTGTTGCAGCATGCGCCACATCGCTTCGACGTAATCGCCCGCAAATCCCCAGTCGCGCAGCGCGTCGAGGTTGCCGAGATAGAGTTTCTTTTGCAAGCCGAGTTTGATGCGGCATGCGGCGCGCGTGATCTTACGCGTGACGAATGTCTCGCCGCGTCGTGGGCTCTCGTGATTGAAGAGAATGCCGCAAGATGCATGCATTCCGTAGCTCTCGCGATAGTTGACGGTGATCCAGTGTGCGAACAGCTTCGCGCATCCATACGGCGAGCGTGGCCAGAATGGAGTGGTCTCCTTCTGCGGAACTTCTTGCACTTTGCCGTACATCTCGCTTGAGGATGCTTGATAGAAGCGCACTTGCTTGCCAGACCAGTCTTGATAGACACGGACTGCTTCAAGCAGCTTCAACACACCGGTCGCAACGACATCCGTTGTAAAAATCGGCTGATCGAACGACACGCGCACATGACTTTGCGCTGCGAGGTTGTAGACCTCGTCGGGCTTCACTTCCTGAATGATGCGCGCGAGCCCGTTGCCATCAGCAAGATCGCCGTAATGCAATCGCAAGCGCGATGCTTCATGCGGATCTCGATACACATGGTCGATGCGCTCGGTGTTGAAACTCGATGAACGGCGAATGATGCCGTGCACTTCGTAGCCCTTGGCGAGGAGCAATTCGGTGAGGTAACTGCCGTCTTGGCCAGTGATGCCGGTAATGAGCGCGCGCTTCATAGGTGCAAAGTCTAGGGGAGTCTTTGAGCTCGGAACCACCTTGGTTTCAAGCCTTGAGGGAGAGCATTCTTCGGCGGTTATCAACGCAGGCTTGAATGAGAGGGTTCACTCGGCGAACGGTTTCGCGGCTCGCTTGCTCATTTCTTGCATGAGTTCGCGGACATGCTTGTGAATTCCGGGCGCGATGAGGCGCAGCACGCCCACATAGAGCGCTATACCAAACAAACCTGCGCCCACTTGTGCTGCAAGTGAAATGAGCGTGGTGTCGCCGAAGAGATAGAGCATGAGCAGTTGAGGAAGCATCGCGATAGACCCTGCGACGATCGGCGCTCCGTACGCAACGAGAATCACACGCATTGTTCCCTTCTCGAAATGCACCGAGAGCGCGACTGCAATTGGTCCTGCAAGGGCAGCCACGCAGAACACACTGAACGCGACGTGTCGCGCGATGCCAAGCCATGCAGCGAGGAACACAGCGATCGTCAGCAACGCGGTGTGGGCGATCTGGAATCGAAGCAGTGATTTGAATCGACCGCACGCGCGCATGTACGCGGCTGCGACCTGCACTGGACCGAGTGCGAGGAACGCTGCGCAGAGAATCGAAAGTGAGATCCACGCCAGCGACCACCGCTCCGGAAGCAGGACGTGAATGAGTACAGGACTTGCGATCGCGAGTGAGATACAAATCGGCGCGGTCACAGCCAGCGTCAAGCGAATCGTCGCAAGATATGTTTGTCGCATGCGCACGGGATCGTGTTGGAGTTGCGCAAGAATCGGCTGCGCAATACCCGCGACCGTGTACGACAACATCACATTGATCGCACTCGCGATTTGATACGCGATCGTGTAGCGGCCGAGCACATCGTCCGGGTGGAACACGGAGATCGCGAAGTAGTCGATGGTCTGTGTCGCACCATTGAGATAGTGCTGCACGCTTCCCGCCCAAAAATCTCCGGCGAGCGTTCGCATGCGCGTGGGCAGTCCTGGTCGCGTGAACGACAGGCCTGCCGCAGTCATCGTGAAAAGGCAACGAATCATGGAGCTCAGCAACATGGGCGCCATGAGTGCCCAGCCGCCGAAGCCGAGGATTCCGAGCGCGCCAGTGCCGACAACCATCGACACTGAACTCACGGTATCAACCGTTGCGAGGTACTTGAATCGATAGTTCAATCGAAGCTTCGCGCTTGCGACGCTTGTCATGCCTTCGAGCACAACTCGAATCGCCATCGCGATGACAAGGATCGAGACGTTCGGATCCGCATACTTCGCGTGCAGAATCGGATACACAAAAATGCACAGGACGAGAATCGAAAGTCCCGCGAAGAGCGCAAGCCACAAGCACGCGGTCTCCCAGAGATTGCGATTGCGTTGATGTCGCACGAGCAAGTCGCCCGCTGCACCAGGGAAGACGAAGCTCAGAAGTGTTGCAACCGAGATCGCTGTCGTGACTGCGCCAACATCGCCGGGCGTCAACGTCCATGCCGCGATCAGGTAGGTCAATAGTCCGCTGGTCTTCTGCACGCCCGCTTGCACCAAGCCCCAGAACGCACCTCCCGCAAACTGCTTTCGCGTATCGCTCTCGTTTGAATCGCTCACACCATCCACGTTGTGCGCGGGCGGCAGCGACGGCACATCACTCTGTCGACGTTCGAGCACCGCTTCAAGATCACGGCCTGCTTCGTCGACCGTAATCAAGAGTGGCACCTCAGCGTCTGCCGCGCTCTGCGGATCACTTGTGCCCCAGCGCTCAAGCCACGTTTCAAACATCAAACAATTCCAAAGTTCCCACTGTGAACGCGCGTGTCCCGCTTGATGTTCTTCCCACAATTCGTGCACGGATTCAGCGTCGAGAAACCCTTCGCTCTCGAGTCGCTTGCGATCAAGAAGCGCGGCGCCCCAATCCTTCAGTTCGCCACGAAGCCAGTCACCGATGGGAACACTGAATCCCATCTTCGGGCGATCGACAAGTTCGCGCGGAACATAGCGATCAAGCAGATCGCGAAGAATGACTTTGTTGCGACCGCCCGCGAACTTGAAATGATCAGGCAAGCGCAACGCCAACTCAATCAGTCGATGGTCCGTGAGTGGTTCGCGCGCTTCGAGGCTGTTCGCCATGCTCGTGCGATCCATCTTCGCGAGGATCTCATCGGGCATGTAACACGCCATGTCAGAGGTTGATCCGCGAAGAATCGCGCTTGAAACACGCGCAGTCCACGCGGGATCTGTCATCGGGCAGAGTGGTGCGCGTGGATCGACCAGATACAACTCTGGGTTCTTCACAACTGATGCAAGTCGCGCGTACACCTCGCTCGGGTGACGCAATCCAAGCATCGTTGCAAGTTTGAGGAGTCGGTCGCGCGGAAAACTCTCGGTGTGGCCGGGGATGTGGAGATTCAGGGGACTCAGCACAGCTGCAGGGAGCAGACTGACTGCTCGCGTTCCAACGCTCATTGCCAAACGCATTGAGTAAGGCCAACGACGCAGAATACCTTCGAGGCGTTGCGCGAACGGATACCTGTCGTATCCGCCGAAGAGTTCGTCGCCACCATCGCCACACAACGCGACCGTGATATCACGACGCGCGAGTTTACACACGATGTACGAAGGAATCGCAGAACTGTCCGCGAATGGTTCATCGTAGATGTCGACGAGCTTTGGAATCACCTCGAGTGTTTCCGCTGCGCCAACATAAAACTCCGTGTGATTCGTGCCGAGATGTTCAGCGATCTTTCGCGCGTGCGGCGCTTCATCGTAGACCGCTTCTCGAAATCCAATCGTGTACGTGCGCAGCGGTTGCGAAGAGAGTCGCGCCGCAATCGCGGTCACGAGCGATGAATCCACGCCGCCCGAGAGGAACGAACCGAGCGGCACATCTGCAATCATGCGCAGACGCACGGACTCAGTGAGTTGCTGATCAACGCGCTCAAGCGCCTCTTTGTAATCGAGAATCTGATCTTTCACGGCAGCCTCTGCTGCACGCGCTGCACTCCAGTACTCCCACAATTCATCGCGACCTGTGGCGGGATCAATCTCAACAACGTGCCCCGGCTGCAGCTTCTGAAATCCTTCGAAGATGCAATGCGGCGATGGCACATACGAGAAGCGCATGAACAGCGCGACAGCACCGCGATCCACGGGCGGACAACGAAG
>Ga0209553_1000767_pt1 | contig 16351 bp, 17 predicted proteins | sample LauGreFBDMM110DN_2_FD_188217 | JGI IMG/M metagenome (GOLD analysis project Ga0209553, IMG submission 188217) | Freshwater lake microbial communities from Lake Michigan, USA - Fa13.BD.MM110.DN (SPAdes) (version 2) | ecosystem: Environmental > Aquatic > Freshwater > Lake | place: Lake Michigan...
TGACGTGATTGTGGTAAACGGTGGTGACGGTACGGCAGACTTGGTATTTGGCGCGCTGCTCAATCACAAACTCTTCGCCATAATACCCGCCGTAGCCCTGTTGTCGGCGGGCAAAACCAATATGACCGCGGCGGCCTGGAGCTTTGGCGGCGACAAAGTGGCCGCGATCAAACGCATCCTTGCTGCACGGCGTGACGGAACGCTGCTTGATCATGTCACCCACAGACCGATTCTCGCCGTCGCGGCGGGCAATGATCGTCCGCCGCTGCGCGGAGCTTTCATGGGGGCGGCCGACGTGGTGGATGGGATCTTGTTTTGCCGCAAGCACATCTATCCTATGAAACTGCCCAATGCGCTGAGCCATAGCCTCGCCATCGGGCTGCTGCTGTGGCGCGGCTTGTTTGCGGGTGCGACGGCCAAGCCCATGGAGATGCGTTGGAATGAGGGTGCTGGCGAAAACGGCGCATTCTTTTTCGTCAGCGCCACCACCCTTGATGAATTGGTTGTTGGATTATCACCGCAGCCCGACAACGGTGACGGCCCCCTACACTACTTAAGTTTACGCGCAGGGCCTGGCGCGCTGTTCGCCGCCATGCCCAAATTGATCACAAAAAAATTGACGCAGGGATTAGGTCGCGTGGTTCGTCGCACAAACACTGTGACGCTCAGCTTTGATGGGGCCTATACCTTAGATGGGGAATTGTTTGAAGCGACGCGTGCGCACCCCTTGACCGTCAGCGCCAACGACACACTGCCTTTTATTCAGATCCCACGAGTGGAGCCGATTTGACATTCGCAAGATCGCAACACGCAATGGGCTGCGAATGTTAGAATCGGACCACTAGCATGACCAAACTGCGCGACATCATCGTCGCTGAAACCCGACAGCCAACCTTCCCGGCGGCTGAGGCGTTTTCGCGTGCCCTTGCGAGCGACTTTGGGCCAAGCGTCGCTGCGGTGCTGTTTTATGGGTCGTGCTTGCGTCAGTCCACTGATCACGGACTGATGCTCGACTTCTATGTGCTGGTCGACAGTATGCGTGCAGCCATCAAAAATCCGCTCTCGGCTTTTGTCGGCGCGGTGTTATCGCCAAACGTCTACTATCGCGAGATCGCCTTCGAAGGCCGCACGGTCCGCGCCAAAGTGGCCGTAATGTCCATGAGCCGCTTCTTGCGCGATACAGGCCCACGATGCTTCTCCTCAAGCGTCTGGGCGCGGTTTTCGCAACCGACGCGGATCTTGCATGTTCGAAACGACACGATCCGCACACGCGCCGAAGACGCTTTAACCCAGGCCGTTCAAACCATGATGGCACGCGCCCAACCGCTGCTGCCAGTGCGATTTACAGCCCGTGACATTTGGATCGTCGCGCTGATGGCGACCTATGGGGCAGAATTGCGACCGGAATCCCAATCCAAAGCTACAGAGTTAGTGGATGGTGAGTTTGCGCGATACATCGGCGTCACTGAAGCGGTACTGGGCCAAGCGACGATTGATGCGACGTACATGAACAATACCTTTGACCGCGCGAGCGCCGGCGGACGGGCCTGGGCGATCCGCCGAGTGCAGGGTAAAGTGTTGAATATCTTACGCCTGATCAAAGCGGCCCTTACGTTCCAGGGCGGGCTTGATTACGCCGTGTGGAAAATCGAACGACACTCGGGCGTGAAAATTGATCTGACAGACAAAGACCGCCAGCGCCCGCTGCTCACAGCTTTAAGATTATTGCCACAACTTCTGAAACGCCGCGGCGTGCGGTAAGCCCGATTTTAAAACACATCCTTGCGACGACGCACTTCGGTAAACACCGCCACCGGGTCTTGGCCACCCATAGACATGGCCGCTTGCAGGTCTGCCGCGTCCGCCCGCAGAAACGGATTAGCAGCGCGTTCAAGTTTCAAGGTTGAGGGAATCGTCGGCTCATTGCGCGCGCGTTTGGCTTTCACCTCGGCCTCATAAGCGCGGAGTGCCGCATTGTTGGGGTCGATGCTGACCGCAAAGCACACGTTGCTGGCGGTATATTCATGCGCACAATAAATGCGCGTGGTCGGCGGCAGTTCGCGCAAGCGCGACAAACTGGTCCACATTTGCTGCGGTGTACCCTCGAACAGCCGCCCGCAACCGATTGAGAACATGGTGTCGCCGCAAAACAGCGCGTCAGAGTCCTTGAACCAATAGGCAATGTGCCCGCGCGTATGGCCCGGCACAAAAAAGACTTGGGCAGATTCTGCGCCAAATTGATAAACGTCGCCGTCTTTGACCTGAATATCCATGCCTGGAATGCGGTCAGGATCATGCGCGGGGCCCACAATCGTGCACTTGGTCGCAGCTTTGATCGACTCGTTGCCGCCAATGTGGTCGGAGTGGTGATGGGTATTGAGAATATGCGTGATGCGCCAACCCAGCTTGTCGGCCTCGGCCATGATTTCATCGGACAGGGCTGGGTCGACCACCGCCACAGCGCCCGAGACGGGCTCGCGCACCAAATAGACGTAGTTATCGTCGAGGACGGGAATTTGACGAATATCGAGCATCACGAGTGTTCCTGGGTTAGCCGATTTATCTATCGGCATATATTGAGCGCTCCACTGGAGGCATGCAACGCTCGCTGCTAAGGTTCTGCCATGAATTATCTCATTGTGTTGGTCTTTCTTGTCGGCGGTCTTCTGGGTGGGCGGGCGGTGCAGGCTTGCGAGCTGAGCCGCCCGATTATGTTCGCCGGCCTTGATTGGGATTCGGTGGGGTTTCACAACGCTGTGGCGCGGCGCATTTTAGAAACCGGCTACGGCTGCAAAACCGATGCGCTGCCGGGCTCAACCATTCCGATGCTGCAAGGTGTTGCCCAAGGCGACATCGATGTGGCGATGGAAGTGTGGAAAGACGCCGCCGCCGAGGTGTGGCTGCGCGCACTGGCCAAAAAGCAAGTCATCGAAATTGGGGTGAATTTCCCGGATGCAACGCAAGGCTGGTATGTGCCGCGATATGTGGTCGAGGCCCATCCTGATCTGATCTCGGTGACGGATTTGGTCAAATACAAAGCGCTGTTCCCCGACGCCGAGGAGCCGGGCAAGGGCCGCTTTTATAACTGTGTGGCCGGATGGGCTTGCGAGGTGGTGAACACCAACAAGCTGAAAGCCTATGGGCTTGATGCGCACTTCACCAACTTTCGCCCAGGAACAGGAACCGCGTTGGCTGCTGCCATTTCCGGGGCACATCTGAAGCGTGAACCCATCCTGGCTTATTACTGGGGCCCCACCTGGGTGCTGGGGGCTTATGACATGATGAAGTTACAAGAGCCCGCATGGAACGAGGCCGATTGGAAAGGCATCAGTGCCAGCGCTGACTACCCGCGCGGAGTGGATTTCCCCAAGGTCGATGTGTGGATTGGGGCCAATGCCAAGTTTGTGGCGGCGGCGCCCGAGATCACGGCGTTTCTGGCGAAGTATCGAACGTCTGCAAATTTAGTGAGCGAAGCCTTGGGCAACATGCGCACCAGCAAGACCAACGATGCCGACGCCGCGATGCGCTTCCTCAAAACACAACCGCAACTATGGACCACATGGGTGCCCGCCGATGTGGCCGCCAAAGTACAGGCTAGCTTGAAATAAAGGAGTACCGCGATGTTCCCGGACTCATTGACCATCACTATCGCGCCCGCGATTAACGCGTTCATTGATGCGCTGGTGACCCATTACGGCGATGGCTTTCGCAGCGTCGGCAACGTTTTTTTATGGCTGATCGTAACGGTGGAGCAAATCTTGCGTGCCATGCCCTGGTGGCTGGTGACCCTCATCGTCGCGGCCATTGCGTTTGCGGCCTCGCGCCGCGTGGTGTTCGCAGGCCTGACAACGCTGGCGTTCTTCGCCGTCGGTTTGCTGGGCCTTTGGGATCAGGCGATGCAAACGCTGGCTTTGATGTTAGTCGCCACCAGCTTGAGCGCGTTGATTGGTATTCCCTTGGGCGCCGTATTGGCGCGATCAAGCCGCGTCAGCCTGATCGCACGACCGGTGTTGGATGCCATGCAAACATTGCCCAGCTTTGTCTATCTGGTGCCCGCGATGATGCTGTTCGGGTTGGGCAAGGTGCCTGCCCTGCTGGCCACGGTGATTTACGCCATGCCGCCGGTGGCCAGACTCACGGAATTAGGCCTGCGCACAGCTGATAAAGATGCCGTTGAGGCCGCCGTGGCTTTTGGCGCGTCGCCCCGCCAAAAGCTGTGGCAGGTGGAATTACCCTTAGCATTGCCCTCAATCATGGCCGGCATCAACCAAGCAACCATGCTGGCGTTGTCGATGGTGGTTGTGGCCTCGATGATCGGTGCACGCGGCTTGGGCGAAGAAGTCTTGCTGGGCATTCAACGCCTGGATGTTGGGCGTGGCGTGGTTGCGGGACTAACCATTGTCATCCTGGCCGTGGTGCTGGATCGCATTTCACAAGCCGCCGCCAAATCCACACCTGCTGGCCTGCGATGAACGCCGTTTCGTTTTCCGCCGTCAGCAAAATCTACGGCCCCAATCCCGAGATCACCTGGCCGCTGCTGGCCGAAGGGGCGAGCAAGGCTGAGATTCAAACGCGCACCGATCATGTCGTCGCGCTGCATGATGTGACGCTGGAGATCGCGGCGGGGGGGGTTTTTGTCATCATGGGTCGGTCGGGGTCGGGCAAGTCGACGTTGCTGCGAACCATCAATCGTCTCATTAAACCGACGCAAGGCGAGGTGCGTGTGAATGGGCAGAACATCTGCGAGCTCGACGATGCCAAGCTGATGCAGCTTCGCAAAACCCAGATCAGCATGGTGTTTCAGCATTTTGGCTTGCTGCCCCACAAAACAGTACTGGAAAACATAGCGTTCCCCTTAAGCCTTCAAAACATCCCCGCGCCCGAGCGCCGTGAACGTGCGCAAGTCTGGCTTGCCCGTGTCGGGTTGACGGGCTACGGCGAGGCCCTGCCCGGCAGGCTTTCGAGCGGGATGCGTCAGCGGATTGGTTTGGCCCGCGCACTGATCACCGAAGCGCCGATTTTGCTGATGGATGAGCCCTTTGCCGCGCTCGACCCCCTGACCCGACGCGAGATGCAGGATGAAGTGCTGCGGCTGAAGGCAGACCTCAACAAAACCGTGATTATGATCACCCACGACCCCTTGGACGCAGCACGCATGGCCACCCGAATGTGCGTTTTACACGAGGGGCGCTTGGCTCAAGTAGGGTCGGTGAATGAGCTGCGCGCCCAACCGGCCACGGCAGAAGTCCACGCCTTCGTTGCCGCAATGCGCTAGCTTGACGCAAAACGCTGACATATTGTTACAAGCGCATTTGAGGCGCAAAATTCTCCACCTTTCACAAGGGTGTGATAGGAACGCCTTTCAAATGTTTGCTGCTGATTGAAATGAATATGCGGGGGAATGTTCTGCCCGTAGACTTAAAAAAAGCCAGAGTCCTTCGCCGTGACCTCGTCCGCATCCCGTTTTACTCTTTATTGGTTCTGGGCAGTTTTCGGATTCATCTTCGCCTACGCGCCTGCACTGATTCCAACCGCCGCCTTCGCCCAAGACGTGAAGGTGCTGCGCATTGCCACCGGACCGATTGACACCACCGAATTTCCGTTCGGCGGCCTCGTCGGCAATGCGATCTCCAATCCGCCGGGATCGCGCGAATGCGATCGGGGTGGGAACTGCGGCGTGCCAGGCTTGATCGCCAATACGCAATCGAGCGAAGGCACATGGAACAATTTAAAAGCGCTGCTGCGCGGCGATGTGGACTTAGCGTTGTCGCAAGCCGATATCGTCAATTGGTCGTTCTACGGCATCGGCGATTTCGAAGGGAAAGAGACATTTACACGCTTGCGGGTGCTGGCCCGCCTCTATCCATCGACGATTCATCTGATCGCGCGGCCGGGTACAAAAATCACTTCGGTGAAAGATCTGGTGGGCAAGCGCGTTGCGGTTGACGGCGAAGGCACCGGCACACGCTTCACGGTCAAAGCTATTCTAGCCGCCTATGGCGTGCTCTCGACATCGGTCAGTCTGCGCGTTATGAACATCACCACCGTCGCCACCGCGCTGAAAGACGGCAAGATCGATGCCATGTTCGTCGTCAGTGGGGCGCCGATTCTAGCGCTGCAAGACCTGAGCCGCACGGTTCCATTTACGCTCATCCCGATCAGTGGACCCACCGCTGAAAAACTCACGCATGCATTTCCGTTTTATACCTTGGGCGTGATTCCCGCAGACACCTATGGCACGCATCCCGATATCGCCACGATGGATGTAGGCACGGTGCTCATCGCACGTGATGATTTCGATAGTGACCTAGGCTTTGGTATTGCGCGCGCCATTTGGCACGAGCGCAATACCGTACTGTTTGAGAGCGGACACCCGCGCGGCAAACTGATGGATAAAAAATTGGCGGCCCGCAGCTTAGGGGTTCCGATTCAAGATGGCGCAGCGCGTTATTACATTTCGAAAAAACTGATGGAGCCCCCGCCCCGCATTGCGCCCGCCGAACCTTCAAGGCCTTTGGCCCCGCAACCCGCGCCGCGCCCGGCCGCACCCAAACCACTACCCGCCCCGCTAACACTTCCGCCCGCCTTACCCGCGACAGTTTCAGCAACTAGTACCGGCGCGACGCAGCGATGAGCACCGCGTTGATTTTAAGCGAACCCGAGCCGGGTGCGGTCCCGTTACATGCCATCAGCATGGCCGCTTTGAATGAGTGGGCCGCCCAACGCGACGCCAATGATCGCGCATGGATTGCCGCCCATAACTTTAAGGCCGAAGCCGGATCGACATTAGTTTTGCCCGGCGAGAATAGCGCCATCCGCGCGGCCCTTGTCGGCATCGGCAAAGGCGATGACCCTTGGGTGATGGGCAATATGGCGCGCACGCTGCCGCCAGCGACGTATGTAATGGGCGACGTCGTGGGTTGCGCGCCGAACCTCTTGCCCGTTTTTGGAAGCTGGGCGGCGCAGGCGTGGGCTTTGGGTGCCTATCAGTTCAAGCGCTACAAAAAACCAAACGGCGAGGCAACGCGCGGGTTGGCCAAATTAGTCTGGTCGGTTGATGCCGACCGCACGGCCATTGAGCGATCCGTCAACGCGGCTGTGCTGGCGCGCGATCTCATCAACACGCCCGCAGCCGACATGATGCCCACCCATCTGTCCGACGCAATCAAAGCAGTCGGCGCAATGTTTGGGGCCAGCGTCACCGAAATTGTTGGCGATGATTTGCTGACACAAAACTATCCGATGATCCATGCAGTGGGCCGTGCGAGTGTGATCGCGCCACGGCTGATCGATCTGAGGTGGGGCCATGAAAATCACCCGAAGGTCACACTGGTTGGCAAAGGCGTGTGCTTTGATACCGGTGGCTTAGATTTAAAGCCTGCCAGCGGCATGGCTTTGATGAAAAAAGATATGGGCGGTGCGGCAACTTTGCTGGGCGTGGCCCAAGCCGTGATGAGCGCCAAGTTGCCAGTGCGCCTGCGCCTACTCGTGCCCGCAGTGGAAAATGCCGTGAGTGGCAATGCCTTTCGCCCCAGCGATGTGCTGGCCACACGCAAAGGAATAACAGTGGAAGTGGGCAACACCGATGCCGAGGGCCGATTGGTGCTGGGCGACGCGCTGACCGAAGCCGCAAGCGAATACCCTGCCCTCCTGATTGATTGTGCAACCCTGACAGGGGCGGCACGTACCGCACTTGGCCCCGATTTGCCAGCCATGTTCACAGATAATGAAGCCCTTGCCGGCGATCTGATTGCCGCCGCAGCTCATACATTTGATCCGCTGTGGCGGCTGCCGTTGTGGGCGCCCTACCGCAAAATGATCGACAGCAAAGTGGCTGATATTAATAATGCTGGAGAATCTCCCTTTGCCGGCGCGATCACGGCAGCCCTGTTCCTGAAAGAGTTTGTGGGAGAGGCTGCGCCGTGGGTGCATATCGACCTTTATGCCTGGAACAAAAGTTCGCGCCCCGGCCGCCCCGAGGGTGGCGAAGCGTATTGCCAGCGCGCGCTGTTCGAGCTGATCGCAAAACGGTCGAGAGTGTAGTCGCGTCCATCGCGACCCTTGGGTCGGCGACTCGTCAGTGATATAAACGCTCTCCGGGGTCTTCTGCGGGGTTAGCCTTGCCACTGACGCAATTGATTGTTCTGGCGCTTGTGCAAGGCCTGACTGAATTCCTGCCAGTCAGTTCCTCGGGCCATTTAGCGCTTTTGCCGATGTTCACAGGTTGGCCTGATCAGGGCTTGCCGATGGATGTGGCTGTACACGTGGGAACGATGTTTGCCGTGTGCGTTTATTTCTGGCGTGACCTGTGGGCGATGATCGTGGGCCTGACGCGCCTGGTGCGCGGGAAGCGTGACCCCGGCGCACGACTGGCACTACAAATCATTGTCGCAACTATCCCAACCTTGGGAGCGGCGTGGGCCTTTGATAAATATGTCGGCGACGGTTTACGTCAGATGGTGGTGATTGGGTGGACCACGGTGGGTTACGCGATTTTGCTATTCATCGTCGACAAGGCATGCATGACGATCAAGCGCGTCGAGCACGCCTCATACGGCGATGCTCTTCTCATCGGGATCGCGCAAATCCTTGCGCTGGTGCCCGGCACGAGCCGCTCGGGCATTACCATGACCATGGCACGCCTGCTAGGCTATGAGCGGATTGAGGCAGCGCGCTTTTCAATGCTGCTCTCGGTGCCCACCATCATGGCGGGCGGCGCGTGGCTGATTTTGAAACTCGAAGCGGCCCACAATAAATCGCTGACCCAAGACGCCATTTTAGGAATGGCCTTCTCGTTTATCGCAGGGTTATTTGCGATTGCATTCATGATGGCGTGGCTGAAGCGCGCGAGCTTCACCCCGTTTGTGATTTATCGCCTGATCTTAGGCAGCATCGTGCTAGCCACGGCCTACGGGTATATCCAGATCTAAGGCCTGGCTTTGCTAAACACTAAGCCGGTCTTCTCCTGGCCGAATGACAGCCAAAACAACCAGCCGCATTGGCCTGGGTGACAAGCCTATCGTGGGTGCCGCCCCTAAACCCTTCAAAGCCCCACCCACCTATCGCCGCATATTTTTTTACGTCCTTGAACATGACGCCGATGAGTTTGCGTTCTCCCTCTTGCACTGTGCTGTCCATCGACTCGGCGCCGAGCAGATCAAACACAATGACTGAGCCATCAGGAAATCGACCAGACGTGTAGCCGGCTTTTGCTTTCGCGTTGGCGTATAAGGTGATGAAGCCCGCCAAATGTATCGAAGAGCGGATGACCAGAATCGATCATCATCGACTTTACATGGGGCCAGTCGCGATAGCCGTCGGGATATGCGACTTTGGGCGGTTGAGTCTCGGCAGCCGAAGCTGTCGCGGTAAGGGCAGAAATGATGATTAATATGGCAATACGAGGCATGTTGGTCTCCACCGAACGATGAGGTAAGAATGCTGTCCGCATGTTGACGACAAAATTGGTCAACAGAAACCGCGCACAATCTGGTGGGGTGGCTACTTTTTAGTCAAAATTGTTGATGCCGCAGTCAAAAATAATTCTCGCGCCGAAACTTTCAAATCAATGTGCGGCCCAAAAACCGAGCGTCAAGCAAATGCTCGAGGATATTATTGGGTGAAAATGGTCTTTGACGGCGCTGTCATTCGTGCGCTAAGGCGTTCATCGCCCGGGGCGATGGAACATTCAATCGACGGGCTTTCAGCCAACGTATTCAATGAGCGGCTGCGCAAACTCACGAGATACGGACTTCTAGATAAGCGCAGTTTTGCCGAGATGCCGCCGCGGGTCGAGCATCACCTCACCCCCTTGGGTGTGAAGCTTGGTGAGATTATCGAGCAGATCGAGAATCTGGAAACAAACTAAGACCGATTGCGCGCCGGTGTGCGGATTTTTTTATTCTGCTGCACGGGGCGAAAGCGCTTCAAGTACGTCGGCACCACCGAATCTGGCGCAGTGGGCTCAATGCCGAACGCCGCGAGTCCTGGCATTTTTCCAGACAGAACATTTCCCGCTTTGAGAAGTTTGATTTGATCGAATGTCGGTAACAACGGCGCCACAAACGAAATTTTGAGCACGGCATGCAGCGCCCAGCGCGCACAGGCACCCAGCACATTCAGTGGTATCGCGAACACATACGGCATCCCGATGATTTTGCGGTGGCGCATGGTGGCCTGATTCACCATATGGACGATATCGCGCATGGAATAAACGCGCGGGCCACCCAATTCGAATGTTGTGCCCGCGTGGGCCTCGTCGGTTATGGCCTGAACGAAAGCCTGGGCCACATCGCCAACATAGACAGGCTGGAACGACGCACCACCGCCTTCGGGGGACTGTGGATTGGTGCTGGTAAAATATGGAATCACCGGGAACACTTGAGCCATTAACCCAAAAAGATTGAAAAAACCGTCTTCGGTTCCAAACACAACACTGGGCCGCATGATCGCGGCTTTGGGAAACGCCTGACGCACGGCCACTTCACCCTGCGCTTTGCTACGCGAATAAGATGAGTTCGAGGCTTCATCGGCACCCAAGGCCGACATATGAACCAGCGTCTTCACTCCGGCGCGCGCGCAAGCCGCGGCCACATTGGCCGCGGCATCAACATGGATGGACTTAAAGGTGCGACGACCCAGCTCGAGCAAAATACCTACCAAGTTAACAACGGCATCGGCACCCTCGAGCGCAGCGGCGACCGATTGCGCATTCGTGACCGAGGCCGGCACGAATGAGACTTGGCCCAAATCCCCTGCAGGCTTGAGGAACTGCGCTTGTTGGGTATCACGCACCGCGATGCGCACCCGCCACCCGGCGGCAGCAAGGTGGCGCACCACATAGCGCCCAATAAAGCCTGAACCGCCGAAAACGACCGCCAATTTCTGTGCCATGATTGGTCCTGGGGCTTGCGCTGTGACCCGTCGCCGGGCTGTTCGAATGGAGGGCCATTTTTTGCGCCAAGGGCGTGGCTAAATCAAGGGCGGCAAAGGGAAATCAATGGCCTGAAAACGGCTCTTTCCCTCTACCGTCGATTGACTCTGGTGGCCTTGGGCTGTATCCGTCGCCATGTACTGCTGGACTTGGTTGTCTTTTTGCTCAGGTCTCGGCTATCCGCTGCCCAAGTGGTGGAACTGGTAGACGCGCTGGCTTCAGGTGCCAGTGACCGCAAGGTCGTGGAGGTTCGAGTCCTCTCTTGGGCACCATTTCTTTTGAGATCCCGCGAGGGGTCTTTTATCGGTTTGTACGAATGACCCGCCGAATGCAGTCTGAATCAACAAAGTGACCCCGTGACCAACCATCTTCATCGCGGCGATCTGCCCGCCCACATCACCTTCAAGACCAGTGTCGCCGTCGACACCGAAACCATGGGCCTGCGCCTGCACCGTGATCGATTGTGCGTGGTTCAATTATCGGGTGGCGATGGACATGCCCATGTGGTGCAGATCGTGCCCGGTGTGCCCGCAACGCATGTGATGAAAATTCTCGCCGATGCATCTGTGCTCAAGATTTTCCACTTTGCGCGGTTTGATTTGGCAATGATCCAGAAAAACTTAGGCTTACGTTGCACACCGGCCTATTGCACCCGTACCGCATCGAGACTGACGCGAACCAACACTGACAAGCACGGCTTGAAAGACCTCTGCAAAGAGATTTTGAATGTCGAGTTATCTAAACAACAGCAATCCTCGGATTGGGCGGCTGATCAGCTGAGTCAAGACCAAGTCGACTATGCTGCAGCCGATGTGCTGTACCTCCACGGCCTGAAAGCCGAGATGGACAAGTTGCTTGCCCGCGAAGGCCGCACGGCCTTAGCCGAGGCCTGCTTTAAATTTTTGCCCGACCGCGCGGCATTGGACCTGGCCGGCTGGGCCGACGAGGACATCTTCGCGCACTAGACTCTTGTTTCGTCGCATTTTAGCGGGCGGAGCGGATTCCACATCACCCTAAAACGCTCTAAGCGCGATTTCACCTGAGGCGACCACCAGCCTTGCGGCTTTTTCATGGCCTTGCGCGGGTTCGCACAGCGCCTCGCGTTGACCACCCCGGCCCTGCCAAGCGATACTAGCGTATTGTTATATTAGCCCTTACATCAAGTTCATGGCCGCCAACACAACCCCCGCCAAAAAACCCGCCGCTGAAAGCGATAAATCCATCGCTGCGGCCAGGCGTGTGTTTTCGTTGGCGGCTGATGGTATTGCGGCTCTGAGCAAATCTTTGGACGCAGACTTCGCGGCCTGTGTGGAGTTATTGCTGAACATCAAAGGCCGCCTGATTGTTTCGGGTATGGGTAAAAGCGGTCATGTTGGTCACAAGATCGCGGCCACCTTGGCCTCGACCGGCACACCAGCGTTCTTTGTTCATGCCGCCGAAGCCAGCCATGGCGACTTAGGAATGATTACCAACGATGACGCCGTTCTGGCGTTGTCCAACAGCGGCGAGACGGCGGAACTTGCCGACCTGATTGCCTACACGCGCCGCTTTGGAATTAAGCTTGTCGCGATCACCAGCAAGCGCACATCAAGTTTAGGAAGTGCCGCCGATATTGTGCTGGAACTGCCCAACGCACCGGAAGCCTGCCCCTTGGGTTTAGCGCCGACCACATCGACGACGCTGATGATCAGCCTGGGCGATGCCTTGGCGGTAGCGTTATTGGAGCGGCGCGGGTTCACATCCGAGGACTTCAACGTTTTCCATCCTGGCGGCAAGCTGGGGCGCAAACTGCTGAAGGTGCAGGACTTGATGCACACGGGCGATGAGCTGCCCCTTGTCGCACCCAGCGCGGGCATGCCCGATACAATTTTGGTGATGACGAAAAAAACCTTCGGCATAGCGGGTGTGGTTGATAAGGGCAAATTACTGGGCGTGGTCACCGACGGCGACTTGCGCCGTCACATGCAGTCGAACCTGATGACAAAAACGGCGGGCGATATTATGACCAAAGCCCCACGCACGACCCCAGCATCCATTCTTGCCGCTGAAGCGGTGCGACTGATGAACGAGTGGAAAGTCGCCTGCTTGTTCGTGGTCGAAGACGGCAAGCCCGTCGGCATCGTTCGTCTGCACGACATCTTACGCGCCGGAGCGGCATGAACGAGCACCCGGCGAACACGCCACCCAAACAGCCTGACCAAGAGCCGGGTTGGCGACCGCGCACCACATCAACCACTGTCGATGTTGCGCGCTATAGTCAGTTTGTCGGCTACATGCGCATCGGCCTGCCTGCGCTAGCGGGCGTGCTGGTGCTTTTAGTCTTCGTGATTCCGCAATTCATGGGCGACGATGATCGATTTCGGGTCGGCAACGTGACCACCCCCCTCAAGAACGTGGCCGCGGATGCTTTAAGTATGGTCAACGCGCGCTATTTCGGCACCGATCAAAAGGGCCAACCTTTTTCCGTCACGGCCAAGGGCGTGAAAGAACGCCCCGCCCCAGATCAGCGCGTTGATCTAGTCTCGCCCCAAGCTGATATCACGTTGAAAAGTGGCGATTGGTTGTCGATTGAGGCGGGAAGCGGACTGTATGACCGCGAGACCGAGACGCTTGATCTCAGCAATCAGGTGAGTTTATTTCAAGATAAGGGCTACGAGATGCATACGGCCGAGGCCAGCATTCGCCTGAAAGACGGCAGCGCAACCAGCCGTACGCCCGTGGATAGCCAAGGGCCTTTTGGTGAATTAGTCGCGCAAGGGTTTGACCTGCGCGACAAAGGTGAGAACGTGATGTTTCTGGGCCCTGCCACATTGACCTTAAAGGGCACAACGAAAACTGGGCGCAAGCCATGAAACAGATTCTCGTCATTGGGGTCGCACTGTCATTTGCTGCGCCGTTTGCGGCCTTCGGACAGTCTCTGAGTTTCACCTCGAAAGACCCCAACAAACCCATTCAAGTCACGGCCGATCAAGGCATCGAGTGGCAACAAACCGATAAGCGGTTTATTGCGCGCGGCAACGCCAAAGCCACCCAAGGTGATATAAATGTGACCGCCGATGAACTGACTGCGCACTACCGCGAAACCAAATCGGGCGCGACGGAAGTTTATCGCGTCGATGCCATTGGTCGCGTCACCATCGCATCAAAAGACGAGACTGCCTCAGGGGCGGCAGCGGTGTATGATTTCGACAAAGAGGTGCTGGTGATTGAAGGTAGCCCTGTGACTCTGAGCACGCCGACCGGAAAAGTGACCGCACAACAAGCGATTCAGTACTGGTCGAAAGAAAAGGTGGCGGTCGCCGAAGGCGATGCCGAAGCCCAAGACGAGACCCGGGACATCAAGGCCGACAAGCTGACGGCGTTTTTCGCTGAAGCAAAACCTGGCGCTGATAAGTCAAGCATGCGCCAAGGCGATATCCGTTTGGTCGTGGCCAATGGCAATGTGCTGCTGAGAACCGAGAAAGAAACCGCGCGCGGTGATCGCGGCGAATACAACCGCGAAACAGGGATCGCCAAGATCGAGGGCAAGGTCAGCCTGACCCAGGGCCAGAACCAGGCTCAAGGCGGGTTTGCCGTGATCGACACGAAGGCCGGAACAAGCCGCCTGTTCGGCAGCGCTGCCGAGGCCAAAACCTCGAGCCCGGGCAACAATACCCGGGTAAAAGCCTTAATTGCCCCCAAGCCCCAGGCCACGCCAACCCCGTCTCAATGGGCAAGTCCTGCGAAAAAGGACGCCGAAAAACGTTAAGATATCAGGACTTTTTCAGAGTCTATGACCGCGCCCGTTGACCCGACCGCGAGATCGTCGGAAAACGTCAGTTCGACAATGCTTTAGCAACATTCACCGGTTATTTTCCATCCATGGCCGACACCACCACCCTTCACTCCCCACCCCCCGCAAGTGCCAAGATGAATGGCGCAGTTCCAGCGACGGGCTTGGTCGTGGCCAACCTGGGCAAGACCTACAAGGGTCGCCCGGTTCTGCGCGACGTCAGCATGTCGGTTCAGCGCGGCGAGGCGGTTGGGCTGCTCGGTCCCAACGGCGCGGGTAAGACAACCTCCTTTTATTGTGTCACCGGCTTGATCAGCCCCGACAAGGGCAAGATTTATCTCGACGGCCAAGATATCACAGCACTTCCCATGTACCGCCGCGCGCGGCTTGGCATTGGGTATCTGCCGCAAGAGGCCTCGATCTTTCGGGGCATGACGGTGGAAGGCAACATCCGCGCAGTTGCCGAGATCGTCGAGGAAGAAAAAGCCGCGCAAGACGCGCTAGTGGAAGCGTTGATGAAAGAGTTCTCCATCGATCATCTGCGCAAATCACCAGCCTTGTCGCTGTCGGGCGGTGAACGGCGTCGCTGCGAAATCGCACGCGCGCTAGCCTCACGGCCCAGCTTTATTCTGCTCGACGAGCCCTTAGCAGGCATCGACCCTATCGCCGTGGCCGAAATCCGCGAAATGGTTTCACACCTTAAAGACCGTGGATTAGGCGTGTTGATTACCGACCATAACGTCCGCGAAACTCTCGACATCATCGACCGCGCCTACATTCTTCATGAAGGCACCGTTCTGATGGAAGGGACACCATCGGAAATTGTCGCCCACGAAGGCGTGCGCCGCGTTTATCTCGGCGAACGTTTCAGCCTTTGAGCCTGGAGATTAAGATCGACCATGGCCATCGGCCCACGGCTTGATCTTCGCCAGTCACAAGGCCTAGTTATTACGCCGCAGCTACAGCAGGCGATCAAACTGCTGCAGATGTCCTCCATCGAGCTGACAGCCTATATCGATCAAGAGCTTGAATCTAACCCACTGTTAGATCGCGATGAGTCGGGCGAACCGGAAAGCTTTGCATAAACCTTCAGCGCTGAACCCTCCGAGGACAAAGGGGCGAGCGCCTCCAGCGATCCCGCGCAGCTCGACCGCACAGCGCCCGGCACTGAGCCCGACTACGACGGCAAGGAATACGGCGAAAGCGACGACCCCAACACCGACACTATGGGCAGCGTGGTTGATGATAACTTAGGCGCGGGCGCTTTCTCGGCGGTGTCGATGCCCAGTGGTTCCATGGCCGGGGGCGAAGGCCCCAACATCGATCGGATCGCCGCCGACGCCCAGGATTTACGCAGCTATTTAGTTCAGCAGCTCAATTTGTCGATGACCGACGCCAGTAATCGGATGATCGGTTTGGCACTGATCGAACAGCTTGATGAAAACGGCTACCTGACAACACCGCTTCAGGATGTGATCGGGCCGTTGGGGGCGCCCATCGCGCGCATCGAAAAAGTACTGGGGACGATGCAGCGGTTTGATCCGCCTGGAATATTCGCACGCGACCTGAAAGAGTGCATGAGGCTGCAGTTGATCGAGCGTGATCGCTTTGACCCGGTGATGGAAAAGTTCATCACAAATCTGGAA
>Ga0209553_1000768_pt1 | contig 16349 bp, 17 predicted proteins | sample LauGreFBDMM110DN_2_FD_188217 | JGI IMG/M metagenome (GOLD analysis project Ga0209553, IMG submission 188217) | Freshwater lake microbial communities from Lake Michigan, USA - Fa13.BD.MM110.DN (SPAdes) (version 2) | ecosystem: Environmental > Aquatic > Freshwater > Lake | place: Lake Michigan...
CATCGGAACAGTTAAGGTGCTCATGGTGCAAGGAGATGTACCAGCCTTAGGGTTAGAGTTTAATTCGCGGGCCAAGGTTGTATTTCAGAATCATGTTAATGAGACAAAGAAAGCATTAGCTAAGGATAGTAATGTCGACTTTATTCTCTGGCCAGAGAATGCAGTTGATGTCGATCCATTTACCAACAGTGATGTCGAGGCCACCCTTAACACTTTTAGCGCCCCTTTGATAATCGGTGCCGTAACCCGTGAAAAAGGAGATCTCCAGAATGTGTCGATTCTCTGGGGGAATAAGGTAAAAGAAACTTATGTAAAGCAGCATCTGACACCCTTTGGCGAGTACATTCCATTGCGCAAAATCGCATCGAAAATCTCACCCTTAGCTGCCGCTGTTGAGGATTTCACAGCGGGAAGTTCTTCAAAGATATTTGAGATAGGTTCTGCAAAAATCGCACCGATAATCTGCTTCGAACTCATTGATGATTCTATTTTGAGCGATGCGGCACGAGCATCAAATCTCGTAGTTGTTCAAACCAATAGTGCCACATTTGGATTTTCACCAGAGAGTGCCCAGCAGTTAGAGATTTCTCGAATTAGAGCTATTGAACATGGCAGAAATACACTCTCTGTATCTACTACAGGAATATCTGCAGTTATTGATTCAACAGGTGCAATTATTACCAAAACGCAGATCCATGAACCTGCCCACATATTCGCATCGGTACAGTTATTAGATAGCCAAAGCCCAAGGGACAGGGCCGGTGCTTGGGCCACGGCGGCAACCTTTATCTGGCTATTTATATTGAGAAGGGCTGGCCGACGTCTCTCAGCCTAACGCCGATAAGTTACATTATGTAAAGTAATCTAAAGCAACCATATCCCCGCAGTAACTGGGCGCGATTATGAGCTGTAAGCCTCTATCGGTGCGCAGGAACAGACCAGGTTGCGATCTCCAAATGCTCCATCGATGCGTCCAACTGTTGGCCAGTATTTACCTCTCGAGCCAATTAACTCTCCAGGAATAAGGCCTGTAATCGTTGCTGGGAAGGCTCCGGCCTCACGGGAGTAACTCCGATCCCAATTACTAGCAGCGATCGCCCCTATCGTGTGTGGGGCATTGCGTAGCGCTGAGCCATCAATACTCTGTTTGCCATCGATAATCTCCTGAATTTCAGAGCGGATAGCGATCATCGCATCGATAAAACGATTCATCTCAAGAATATCTTCGGACTCAGTTGGCTCAATCATCAAAGTTCCAGCTACTGGGAAAGACATCGTAGGTGCATGGAATCCAAAGTCCATCAACCTCTTTGCGATGTCATCGACGCTTACCCCTGAAATCTTTGTTATCTCACGGATATCGAGGATACATTCGTGGGCAACTAAAGCTTTAGCCCCGGTGTAGAGAATTGGATACGAGGCCTTCAGACGTGCAGCCATGTAGTTGGCATTCAATATTGCAACTTCAGTGGCATGCGTTAACCCTTCTCCCCCCATGAGGCGGATGTAGGCCCAAGAGATCGGCAGGATACTTGCAGAGCCAAAGGGCGCGGCCGATATCGGTCCTGGACCACTGGCCGGTCCTGCAAGTGGATCTAGCGGGTGATTAGGAAGAAATGGCGCCAGGTGCGCCTTGGCGATTACTGGTCCAACTCCTGGTCCCCCACCACCATGAGGAATACAGAAAGTCTTATGGAGATTTAGGTGTGAAACATCTGCGCCAAACTTTCCAGGTTGAGCGGTGCCAACTAACGCGTTCAGATTTGCACCATCTACATAAACCTGTCCGCCAGCCTCATGAATCATCGCGCATATTTGCGATATCGCCGATTCAAATACTCCATGTGTGGATGGATAGGTGACCATCAGCGCAGCAAGTTCATCGGCATGTAAGGCGATCTTCAACTCTAAATCTTCAAGGCTTACGTTCCCCTCTTCATCACAGTTAATGACGACAACTGACATCCCTGCCATCACCGCGCTAGCGGCATTTGTACCGTGGGCACTCGATGGAATAAGACAGATGTTGCGCGAGAAGTCACCACGTGAATCATGGTAATTTCGAATCGCCAATAAACCAGCGAACTCACCTTGACTGCCGGCATTTGGCTGTAGTGATACTGCGTCATAGCCAGTTATCTTGATCAACCATTGTGATAGTTGGTCAATAAGTAAACGTAATCCCTTTGACTGATCGGCCGGTGCAAAGGGATGCAATGAGGAGAACTCCGGCCAGGTTACCGCCTCCATCTCAGTTGCCGCATTTAACTTCATTGTGCATGAGCCAAGAGGAATCATGGTGCGATCAAGGGCCAAATCGCGATCTGCCAAGGTACGTAGATAACGCATCATCGAGGTTTCGGATCTGTAGGTATTAAAAACTGGATGTGTCAGATAGCTTGAGGTTCGCACAAATTGCGGTGCGATTACATCTGCCTTCGCATCAGATAATCCCAGAATGCTGAGAACTTCATTGAAGGAATCATCGGTCGTGGTCTCATCGAAAGAGATTCGAATCTGTGTATTTGAGATGCGACCGAAGTTAATTTTTTTAGAGAGTGCTAGTTTATGTATCGCTTGTGCATCGGCGACATCAATTGTTACCGTATCGAAGATACTTTGATTGCGTGATGTAGAGGCCTTTTGAAGACGAGAGGCATAGCCATGCACGCGTTCTGCAATTGCGCGTAGGCCTACTGGTCCATGCCACATCGCGTAGAAGGCGCTCATATTTGCAAGTAAAACTTGGGCGGTGCAGATATTGCTAGTGGCTTTATCACGGCGGATATGTTGTTCGCGGGTTTGCAAAGCTAATCGAAAGGCGGGATTGCCGTGAGAGTCCACGCTCTGACCGACTAACCGACCTGGTAGCGATCTCTCTAGACCGGCACGCACTGCGATAAATCCAGCGTGTGGTCCACCAAAGCCCATGGGGACTCCAAAGCGCTGAGCAGAGCCAACTGCAATGTCGGCGCCCCACTCCCCTGGTGCTTTAATTAACGTCAGCGCTAAGAGATCGCTCGCTGCTATTACGAGTGCTCCCTTTGAGTGCGCATACTCAGTAACTTTGGCGTAATCACAAATCTCACCAGTTGTATCTGGGTATTGCAGTAGTAGACCAAAAAACTCTTGATCGAAACCATCACGCGCCACATGGCCCGCATCGACCTCAATAACCTTAATCCCGAGCGGCTTAGCGCGAGTCTGCACCACTGCCTTTGTTTGTGGATGCAGATGCTCTTCGATCAGAAAGACTGCTTCATCGCTGGTTTGAGAGCTACGGCGCGCAAGTGTCATAGCCTCAGCTGCAGCCGTTGCCTCATCGAGCATTGAAGCATTTGATAAAGAGAGCGCCGTCATATCGCAAATGACAGTTTGGAAGGCAAATATAGCTTCGAGACGACCTTGTGAGATCTCTGGTTGGTATGGCGTGTAGGCGGTGTACCAGGCTGGATTTTCTAAAACATTTCGCTTAATCACAGGTGGCGTAATTGTTCCGTAGTAACCTCCACCGATGAGCGATGTGAAGACCTGATTCTGTGAAGCAATCTCGCGAAGTTCATCGATAACGGCAACTTCACTCTTTGCTGAGTCTAAAACCTGTGAGAGTTTCTTAGCGATCTGAATATTTTCAGGGATAACATCACTTATGAAAGCTTCGATATCTTGGTAGCCGAGCATGTGCAACATTTCCAACTCGTCGGAGCTCGATGGTCCAATATGGCGCTTTGCAAAGCGCTCGCCGCTGTACGTCATCACCGCTCCCCTGCTTAATTCTGTTAGAGGAAGAGTATTGGTTTTAGGCGCCTTTGCTCTTACGACGTAGGGAGAGCTCATCGTTATCTTGGCCACTTATTAACTGGCCATTAATCTCGCCCTGAAGTCTGAGTAGTGAACCCTCCACCTCGTGCCAGACTTTGCCTACGGCGATACCAAAGACTCCCTGTCCCCCGGCCAATAAATCGATAATCTCGTCAGAGCTCGTGCACTCATAGATAGAGGCACCATCACTCATCAAGGTAACGCGTTCTAAATCGGTGACTCCTCTGCCGCGAAGGTGATCTACGGCTGTGCGGATATTTTGTAGCGATACTCCGGCATCCAATAAACGCTTGACGATCTTTAAGACTAAAATATCGCGAAACCCATATAGGCGCTGAGTTCCAGAGCCACTGGCGGTACGGATACTTGGTTCTACTAGCGATGTACGTGCCCAATAATCTAACTGGCGATAAGTGATTCCAGCTGCCGAACATGCTGTAGCGCCGCGGTAGCCGATCTCTAAATCATGGGAAGTCACGTAGTGCTCGATTCTTTTGGGGAGTGCTGATAAATCTAAAGCAGTTAAGGCTCTCTTTCAATAACCGACACGGCCCAAACCTCTACTAGAGATTGAGGGTTTTACGCCTATCCCGCAAAGTCCTCAGGGTTAATCTCCTCCAGAAAGGCTCTAAATCGCTCAACCTCTTGGTTCTCGGCCCCGCCCTCCTGGGCCGGAATCTCAATGCCTGCATCATCGAGTAGCTCGGAGCTAGCCAGGATATTGCTATGGGTGCGAAGTGCCAGAGCTATCGCATCAGAGGGTCTAGCCGAGATTGTCATGGGCGTTGACTCTCCGGTGCGGATAATGAGATTGGCGTAGAAGACCCCATCCTTTATCTCAGTCAGATGCACGGCTGTGATCGTCGCATCAAGGCTCTCTACAAGCTCGCGCATTAAGTCATGGGTCAAGGGACGAGGTGGTTGCACACCCTGCTGAGCAAAGGCGATTGCACTGGCCTCACTAGCTCCTACCCAAATCGGTAAAAACCGAGATCCATCAATCTCTTTCAATAAAAGGATGGGTTGGTTAGAGGGCATCTCAACTCGAACGCCGATGACCTCCATACCGATAAACATTGTTTAAGGGCGAAGACGATGGAGTCCGCCACGGACAAGAGCGGCGTGTAGACGAATTGAGAGTGAGGCGATCTCTTTCTGAACCTCTTCTGCACGAGCTTTGGACTCAGTTGATTTTTGACGAAGCAAGGGAGTAATAACCTGTTCGATTAAGCCGATCTCGCGATCTGCAGCTGATTTAAATGAGCGCAGGTGGCGCGATTGAATTCCAAAGCTTGCCATCTCTGTAACGGCCTTTGCAATCGCAAGGGCATCTCCATCGTAATGGCGGCCACGTGGTGCAATCAGACCATAACTCTCAATCTCAACTAACTGATCATCGCTTAGGCCAGAGTTCTTTAAAAGCTCATCGCGCGATAAGCGCATCTCGCTATTTTCTGCAAAGGCTCCCGGGCTCATCTGACCATCTACGGTGGCAAGTGATATCGCTGGATATGCAACTCCCCCAACTGCTGCAGGCTGTAGGCCTCTATCCATTGCATCGAGATTATCTTTAATAACCTTCAGCGGTAGATATTGATCACGCTGTGCAAGTAATACATATCGCAGACGCTCTAGATCTGAGCTCGTGAATTTACGATAGCCCGACGGTGTTCTCTGCGGCTCAATCAAACCCTCTGACTCTAAGAAGCGAATCTTCGAGATTGTGATATCTGAGAAATCGCCACGTAAACGGTTGAGAACCTCACCGATACTTAAGTAGGCCCGCGCTGGAACTGCCATTAGAACTCCCCTGTTAAATAGTGCATTGTCTATTTTTTCTTGGCCTGACCACATACAAAAATGAGATGGAACTTACCGATTTGTATCTGATCACCTGACTTTAAAGAGATTTCACTTACTGATTCATTGTTGACATAGGTTCCGTTAAGAGATCCAGAGTCACGCAGAACAAAAGCTGTACCTTGCTTTTCAACAACTGCATGTGCCCTAGAAACAGTTACATCATCTAGAAAAACCCCACTCGATGCAGATCGTCCAACCGTTGCGCCCTCATGAGTGATTAGAAATCGTGAGCCTTTAGCCTCGCCTCGGTTGATCAGAAACATCGCCTTATCACCACCAGATGATTGAATCTCGGCGATAACCAAACGATCCTGCTCTGAGAGAGTTGCTATGTACTCATCGAGTACTCCAGCAGGGGAAGTGCTGTGCTCTCTCGATGAGAGGTGAAGAGTGCTAGTGAGCTCGCTTTTCGAGTGATCCACGTGGCCCCCTCTACTCTCAACCTTAGGCTGAGATTAAAGGCAGTGGAGGCTTTGGTCAAGTGGAAATAGCTGCATATTCCCCGGCGGTTAAAAGCTCGGTTGGTGGAGTGGTTACATCGATTTTAATGAGCCACCCAGCCCCGTAAGGATCGGAGTTGATTAGCTCAGGCGCACTTGATAGCGCTTCGTTAATCGCACTCACAACACCAGTAACTGGTGCAAAAATCTCTGAGACCGATTTTGTTGATTCAACCTCACCGCAGACCGTTCCGGCGCTAATGCTCTCTCCGATCTTTGGCAGCTGAACATAGACGATGTCACCAAGGGCCGACTGGGCATAATCGGTTATGCCCATCATGTAGTTATTAGCATCTGCCAACACCCACTCATGCTCTTTTGTGTACTGCAGATTTTCAGGAGTTGATGACATGTCCGCCTCTTATCTGTGAAATAGCTTCGCGTGAATAACTAAGACCTGTAGAAATGTAGAGGGCAACGCCCCAGATTGCAAAACTCCACCCCAACACAAATGCAATGGAGCCAAGGGCGCTATCCGTTGATGCAAGAAGTAGAAATGGGAATGCATACATCAGGTTAAAGGTTGCTGCCTTACCCAAGTAAGTGACTTTTAACGTACCAAGCCCGCGGCGTTTGAGATCGATAGTTAGTAGAGCCAGTACAACATCTCGAAGAATTATCGCAGCGATTAACCAGATAGGAACGACCTGCCGTATGAGAAAGACGATTAAGATCGCCAGAATATAGAGGCGATCGATCGCTGGATCTGCAATCTCACCAAAGCGTGATGTCTGCCCCCAGGCCCGTGCCAACTTTCCATCGAAGTAGTCGCTAGCTCCCCCCACTGCAAGAACAGCGATCGCCCAGCCATCGGCATGAACTATCAAGGTAAAGTATATAAATAGTGGAATTCCGCAGAAACGTAAAAAAGTAAGAGCGTTAGGAATAGTAAGCATCGCGCTATTCACCTTTTTAATCACGCTCTTTTACTCGGATGGCGACTTGAACAGGTGTTCCGGGAAAGCCAAACTCTTCGCGCAGACGCCGCTCAATAAAGCGGCGGTAGGAGGCTTCGATCCAACCACTTGAAAAAACCACAAACTTGGGAGGGGCGATTCCTGCCTGGGTGGCGTAGTAAATCTTGGGCTGCTTACCGCCACGAACCGGTGGTGGGGTGGCACCGATTAAAGCTCCGAGGAATGAGTTGAGTTTGGCAGTTGGAACACGACGCTCCCAGCTATCCAAGGCCGTGCGGATCGCTGGAGCTAAACGATCTCGGTGCCAACCAGTCTTTGCCGCAACATTAACGCGTTGTGCCCATTCAACTTGATCTAAATGTCTATCTATTTCGCGATCTAATTGATCACGGCGATCCTCATCTACTAAATCCCATTTGTTCATCACGATGACCATCGCCTTGCCTGCCTCTTCTACCATGGTGATCACACGTAGATCCTGTTCGGTGATTGGCTCAGAAGCATCTAAAACTACAACTGCTACTTCACACCGTTCAAGTGCGCTTTGAGTACGCAAGGATGCGTAGTAATCAGTTCCCGATGCTTGATTAGCGCGCTTTTTTAATCCTGCAGTGTCGATAAATCGCCAGGTCGACCCAGCGAATTCAATTAACTCATCAACTGGATCGCGAGTGGTACCGGCAACATCATCAACGATTGAACGATTTTCCCCGGCTAATGCATTGAGCAGTGATGACTTACCTACATTAGGACGACCCACTAAAGCAATCTTGCGATATCCATCTTGAGTTTGAGCTCCCCCAACTTCAGGAAGCTCTGTAACTATGTGATCGAGGAGATCTCCACTACCTCGTCCGTGTAATGCTGAAACAAAATATGGTTCGCCAAGTCCAAGGCTCCATAATCCATGCGCCTCTGACTCCTCGCGTTCACCATCGACTTTATTTCCAATCAAAATTAAGGGCTTCTTTGCTTTGCGCAGTCGTTGAACAAGAATGTCATCCTCATCCAGCGCCCCTACTTGGGCATCAACAACGAAGGCTAAAACATCGGCCTCCTCCATCGCAATCTCTGCTCCTGCACTAACCTGAATTGAAATCCCATCGGGCTTTGCTTCCCACCCACCTGTATCCATAACTATGAAACGACGACCGCCCCATTCACATTCGTACTGCACGCGGTCGCGAGTTACCCCTGGAGTATCTTCAACAATCGCCTCGCGTCGACCGATAAAGCGGTTAATTAACGTTGATTTTCCAACATTTGGTCGGCCCAAAATTGCAACAATAGGTAGGCCAAGTAGTGAACGCTCACGTAGCAGCTCCCAAATTCGTTCAATGGTCTCATCCAAATCTAAATTTGTTGAGTCCACTTCCACGGCGTCAATAGCCATTGCAAGTGGAGAAACTTCGCGTGTTGAATCAATAGCATCGCGCGTATCTAAAGATGCTCGCACATCGATAGTTTTATCTTCAGTCTCATTCTCACGACGCACCGCACGAGCATCTAGATCAGCGGTTAAATAAATCTTCAAGGCGGCATCCGGTGCAACTACGGTGGCAATGTCGCGTCCTTCAACGACTATGCCTTTTTCGGCACGATTGATAATCGAGCGTTGAATACTTAATAACTCATGTCGAATTGCTGGCATTGCACTGATGCGACTGACATTTTCAGTTACTGAAATACCACGAATCGCATGCGTAATCTGCGTATCTCCTGCAAAAATATTAGGATCATGAGGATCAGAAACAAAACGGATGGGCATGGATTTCATAGAAGAGATGATTTCTTGCGCAGTTTCTGCTTTACTTTCAAGTGCTATCCAGGTTACTGCTCGATATAGCGCACCAGTATCCAAATAATTCCAACCAGCGCGAATAGCGATCGCGCGCGATGTACTAGATTTTCCTGCACCACTTGGGCCATCTATTGCTACTACTATGCCCATGGGATGAGCCTACTTCTAATTAAGAATCGGATGAACATTCCATCCGATCGCAGATAAATGATCCGACAACAACTGCGCATCCGCTGATGAGAGCGCCAAGGTTATGAGTGCGCTTAACTGACCTGGTGAGTGCTCGATAGTTAAATCTTCAACGTTAACAGAGATAGATTTACACTCATTAAAGATTGCAGCTAACTGTCCAGGTTTGTCATCGATAACAATTGGAAGATAGGCGTAGGCACGAGCTTTTCCTCCATGCTTGCCAGGGATACGAGCTCTGCCTGTCCCCCCTCGAGTAATAAACTGCGCAATCGCGGATTTGTCATCGAGCTGTGCCACTAGTTCACCCAAAACCTCGTGCATTTTCTTAGCTAGCGGGGCGATTTCAGCTCTATTCGAGTAAAGAATCTCACTCCATAGCCCCGAATCGGAGGCGGCAATTCTGGTCGTATCGCGAACTCCGGCACCTGCCAGATCTAGCCAGTTACTGGGGGTTGTATTCAAGCTTTGAGCTAAGAGGCTGGCAGCTATCTGCGGTAGATGGGAGATAGCTGCAACGGCGCGATCATGTTCATCGGCTGGCAGTTCAATGACACTTGCTCCAAGTATTCCAATGAGCTCGATAACCAGCGCGGTGCTCTCCTTCGAACAGGATGCATCGGGAGTAATAACCCAGCTACGTGTAGCAAAGAGATCACCCCTAGCTGAAGCGGCTCCCCCAATCTCACGGCCCGCCATCGGATGAGTAGGAACGAAGCGCTCTAATGGAAGCGATGAAGATTTAACGTAGAGTAAAGGTTCACTTTTTACACTTCCTACATCCATAAACGTTGAGTATGGGTTTAGTGCAAACTCGGCTTCAATGACCTGCGGTATGGCATGTGAAGGCAGAGCAAAGATTACTAACTCTGGGGAATCAACTTTTTCACGACCAGTCAGATCATTGGCTAAACGCTCTGCCGCCGCATCACTATCGACCATCTGGCAGCGAATGCCATGAGCGGTTAGGCCTAGGGCGATCGATGTTCCAATGAGCCCTGAGCCTACGATGCGTACCTGGGTGAGCATTATTGAGCGATATCTCGGCGCAGAGATTGAGCGCCATGGAGATAGATATGTGAGGCCGTTGCAGCGCTATTTTGAACGTGCACCATCACCCGAATCACCATATTGAGTGCCCCCGGAACATCTACCTCTACCGCCCCTATTAAAGGCACGGCCTCAAAACCGATTTCACGACAGGCAGCTGCTGGAAAGGCGGCCGTTAGATCTGGGGTCGATGTAAAGAAAACCGAGATAACCTGATCTGGCGTTAAGGAGTTAGAGTCCATAATCGCATTCATGAGCTCTTTGACGCCATCACCGATAGCAGTTGGCGTATTTGCGCTCACCTGTATGGCCCCGCGTATAGCTCTAATAACCATGGGGTAAGGGTACCTTTCCTACCCATTTTTCGTGGGTAATTGAAACTCTGCAAAGCTTTTTGTTTATATATTGATTAAACCTTTTTACTACTTTCCATCTCCTGCCCCATCAAGATCTTGGTCCCCAATCAAATATTATAATTATCGATTTATCGGTACCTAGAGTCCTATGGAAGCGTAGTGATTATCGATAAAGAAACTTTAGTTCGTACTAATATCGATAAAACGTTAAATAGATATAGAGACGCATGTCGATTAGACGAGAAACCACTAAAACCCTAAAACGTTACGTAGATTTGTTAACTCTCCAGTATTGAGATCTCGCCATCTGCCCTCAGGTGTATCACCCAGAGATATAGGTCCGAACTTCGTACGTATCAGTCTGAGAACATCGACCTCCACAGCCTCCATCAATCGGCGGATGATGTGGTATCTGCCCTCATGGATCGTGACCTCAATCCATGAGGATGAGAGCTCCTTAAAACTTAAAACCCTACCCATGCCATCCTCGAGCTCGACGCCCTTAAGAAGAGCCTTATCAATACCGGAGGGCAGTTTTCCATCGAATTCAATAATGTACGTTTTCTCAAGACCAAATGAGGGGTGCGTAGCTCTAAAGGTTAAATCACCATCATTTGTCAGAAGAATAAGTCCCTCTGAATCCTTATCTAGACGACCGACATGAAATAATCTCTCCCTGCGCAGGTCGATAAAATCACTCAGTGAGGGACGACCATCAGGGTCGTACATGGTTGACAAAACACCTTTAGGTTTATGAAGCGCAAGATAACTCTTAGTCAAAGAACGCTTTATTGTTTCACCATCAACTGCTACTTGAACTCTATCGGGGTCGAATGCTGCGCCCATCTCTCGAATCGCTAGCCCATCGACTGTAACGCGCCCGGAGGCTATGAGTTCATCTGCACCGCGACGACTTGTGATACCTGCATCTGCGATGATCTTATTTAGGCGCATATCACCCATGGCTGTCTCCCGACTGTCAGGGAGAGTCTAACCGAAGGCTTACTCTGTAAGCGAATCCAAAATATCATCCAGGCCATCAAGATTGGGTAGATATGGTGCTAGAGCTGGCAGATCCTCGAGTGAGTTCAACCCTAACCGCTCTAAAAAGTAGCTCGTTGTCATATATAAAATCGCGCCGGTCTCGTGCTCAAGCCCCGACTCCTCGACCAGGCCACGGGTAATAAGCGTCTTCATAACCGCCTCTACATTCACGCCACGGATAGCTGAGACCCGTGCCCGCGATACGGGCTGACGGTAGGCAACTACCGAGAGGGTCTCAAGGGCGGCCTGGGTAAGGCGCGACTGCTGACCATCGAGGACGAACTTCTCAACAACGCTGGATAGATCGGGGTGGCTATAAAAGCGCCATCCCCCAGCGATCTTCTTGAGGGCAAAACCTCGATCCTCATAACTACTAGCCAGCCTAACCAGAGCTGCATCGATCTCATCGACGGTACGCTCTAGAACCTGGGCAAGAGTTATCTCAGTAACCGGCTCATCCACCACCATTAAGATCGCTTCGATTGAACGCTCAACCTCTACATTAGACATTATCGCCACTTTCTTCTATCTGATCTTCAAGGAACACTGGAATATCGAACTCATCACTGACCTCAACCTCGCCTTCGAGTGAGCCTGTCCATGAGATTTGAAGCTCGCCTAGAGCAATCACCTGATTAAAGCGCAGAACTCCCTGGCGGTAGAGATCGAGCAGAGCTAGAAAACGGGCGACTATTACTAGGGTCGTATCGGCGTCGACTATGAGGTTTCTAAAGGAGAGGGAGGTCGACCTACGTAAAGCCTCTACCACGCGCTTAGACTCCTCCATAACACTTACAAGGGGTAGATGTAGATGCTCAACACTGACCACCGGAGAGCTTTTGGGGGTCAAAACACGCTCAGCGATAGCGGCAAATCGTGCTGGGCCCACTCCTATCAGAACCTCTGGAAGCAGAGCGCTCAGCGAGGCCTCTAGGGCGACCACACGGGCGAAGGACTTATCAGACAGAGCGATCCGATCGGCAAAAGTTGCGGCAATCTCTTTGAAGGCGCGATACTGCAAAAGCCGAGCAAAGAGAATATCTCTGGCCTCAAGAAGGGCTAGGTCCTCTTCATCATCGACCTCGCCACTTGGTAGAAGGCGGGCCGCCTTCAAATCCAGGAGTGTTGCCGCCACTACTAAGAATTCAGTAGCTTGATCCAGACGCCATCCCTGTCCACTCTGTTCGAGGGAGCGGATAAATGAGATGAACTCATCGGTGACAAGGCTCAGAGATATCTCAGTGATATCCATCTTGTGGCGGGAGATGAGCTGCAGAAGGAGATCAAAGGGGCCATCGAAGTTTTCGAGGTGGACCGAGAAGGCAGCGCTACTAGCGGCGTTAACATCCCTCGACTCCTCCATCGATAAATCCATGAGCGCACCCTACTTCACAGTTGCCTGCAATCTGTGTAGCGCGTAGGCTCCCACGCATATCTAGAAAGAGGTTTGACGTTTGAGCGCTAAATCGACAATTCGGGAAGAGATTTCTACTACCTCCACGCTCCTTGGTAAGAAGGCTCAAAGCTTTCCCATCCCTGCAGCCATTGCCGATCACGGCAATGCCAAAGTCGTTGCAATATTTAATCAAAAGGGCGGCGTAGGTAAAACAACTACCACTATCAACTTAGGCGCATCCCTCGCCGAGTTTGGCCGACGCGTCCTTCTCGTCGACTTCGATCCACAAGGTGGGCTCTCTCTTGGCCTTGGCGTTAACGCTCATGCGCTGCCACTGGAGCAGACCGTGTACTACGCATTGATGACACCTACGGCATCGGTTGAAACGATTATCTTAAAATCTCTTGTTCCGGGCCTAGATTTTCTCCCCGCTAACCGCGACCTAGGAACCGCTGAAACAACTCTTGGCGCTGAGATCGGTGGTCAGCAGTATTTAAAACGTGCACTCACATCACTTCGCGATTACTACGATGTAATTTTGATCGACTGTCAACCAACTATGGGCCAGTTAACTATCAACGCACTCGTTGCAGCCGATGAGGTTATTGTTCCATTGCAGTGCGAGTACTTTGCTCTACATGGATTCATTGAGTTAAAGGGCAACTTAGATAAGGTTAAGAATTTTCTTAATCCAAAGTTAAAGTTGATCGGCATATTAGCAACTATGTACGATAAGAAGACCTCTCATAACCGTCAGGTGCTCGAGCGCATACTCGAACAGTTCCCTGCCGATGTCTTTGAAACGATTATTGCAAAGACTATTCGCTTTCCTGAAACCACCGTTGTCGGTGAACCGATTACAACCTATGCCTCATCATCTGATGGCGCAGCCTCATATCGCCGTCTAGCCCGTGAACTCATCGCCCGAGGAGGCGCCCAATGACCCGCAGAGCCAATCTTCCAGGTGCCGATGAACTATTTCGCTCGACTGCACCGGCACTTTCATCAGTGCCAGCAACGCAAGATGCCATAGCACCACTTGTGCCTCCATCGATTGCAACACCTAAAGCGCCATCAGTTAAAAAAGGCGTGCGCTCTATTGCGCGTCGCCGCGTTAGAACTGTTGATCACTCACCATCAGGTCGCGAACGCCACGATGAAAAAATCACTGTCTACTTATCTCCCGATGAGTTATTTGATCTAGATCAAGCGCGTTTATTGCTTCGCGGTGATTTGGGATTAGCTGCCGATCGCGGACGTATCGTGCGCGAATCTATCGCTGTCATCATCGCCGACCTTGAAGCAAAAGGTGATCAAAGTATTTTAGCCCGTCGATTGCGCGGAGTTTAAAAAAGCATTAATTTAAGCCCGTGGATGGGCAGTTGCATAGCTCTCGCGGACTTTATCTATCGTAATTAACGTATAAATCTGGGTAGTTGTAACAGATGCGTGTCCAAGCAGCTCTTGAACAACGCGTATATCTGCGCCCCCATCTAATAGATGTGTTGCATATGAGTGTCTAAAGACATGGGGAGATACTTTTTCACTTATTCCTGTGGCCCGCGCAGCCTTGAGCACGATATTCCATGCACTCTGTCGAGTAAGACGTCCTCCCCTAGTGTTGAGAAATAACGCTACATCCTTTGACTCTTTTTTTTCGGCAAGGGATGGACGTATCCGAATAACGTAATCATCGATAGCTTTTGTGGCAAAAGAACCAAGCGGAACAATTCGCTCCTTTGCCCCCTTGCCACGCAGCTTTATAGTTGTAATAACCCCATCTTCGCTATCAACCGTTGCTATATCTGCGACGTTAATGCCAATCAACTCGCTGACTCGTGCGCCGCTGCTATACAGAAGTTCTAGTAAGGCGCGATCACGCAGTGTTATTGGCTCCCCCTCATGAAAGGCGGCATCTATCAGAGCGATAACCTGATCTATCTCTAAGGCTTTTGGCAGCCGCCGTTGAGATTTCCCGCTCACAATTTCAAGTGTTGGATTTGCTAACCCCTTCTCAACCACTACATGTTTGAAAAACATACGTAAAGTGGATTGAACTCTATTGAGAGAGGCTGGTGAGAGTTGCAGTACTCTTAAACTGAGTTCAAAATCTGCGATAGCCTGCGAATCAATACTCTCTACTGGGGTATCGGCGATAAATGCCGAGAACTTTGCTAAATCCCGGCGATATGCTGCAATGGTATTGAGCGATAAACCTCGTTCAATCGCACAGTAGTTAAGGAATGATTGTGCGAGAGAGTCAAAATGCAACGTGCTCATATCCATGAGCCTCTGCCACGGCAGCGTAATAGATCTTGCCGTCATGAACATTTAATCCTTTAGCAAGGCTCTTATCCTTCAAACACGCCTTTTTCCAGCCATGGTGTGCAATAGAAAGTGCATAGGGAAGTGTCGCATTCGTTAAGGCATATGTAGATGCAACTGGTACTGCGCCCGGCATATTTGCCACGCAGTAAAAAATAGAGTTGTGGACCATATATGTAGGTTCGGCATGTGTTGTTGGACGACTATCTTCAAAGCAACCACCTTGATCAATGGCTATGTCGACCAGGACCGAGCCACTCTTCATTGATTTAACCAGAGCGTTAGAGACTAACTTCGGTGCCTTCGCACCGTGAACCAACACAGCACCGATTACTAAATCAGCTAAACGAACTTCGCGCTCAATTGCATGTGATGATGCAACAAGAGTTTTTATACGTCCGCCATAGACCGTATCGATGTACTGCAGGCGATTAATAGATTTATCAAAGACAGTAACATCTGCGCCCATTCCAACTGCAATAACGGCGGCATTGAGCCCTGATACTCCCCCGCCGATTACAACTACACGCCCGGGAGAAACTCCTGGCACTCCGCCAAGCAAAACTCCACGTCCACCATTAGGGCGCTGCAAAGCCGTTGCACCAACCTGTGTTGCTAGGCGACCTGCAACTTCGCTCATTGGAGCTAGCAAGGGAAGGGCTCCATTTACTTCAACCGTCTCATATGCAATCGCAGTTGTTCCAGATGAAATAAGGGCATCGGTGCACGGCTTAGATGCAGCAAGATGTAGGTAGGTAAAGATCGTCTGTTCGCGACGCATCTTTGGATACTCAATCGCTATCGGCTCTTTGACCTTAAGAATGAGCTCGGCCGTACTCCAGACTGCATCGGCATCGGCAACTATTTTTGCTCCAGCTGCTACGAAATCCTCATTAGTCAATGATGAGCCAACGCCTGCACCATCTTCGATGATTACGCTATCTCCGGCGGCGACAAACTCGCTCACGCCTTCAGGTGTAATCGCAACGCGCGATTCGTGCACCTTGATCTCTTTAGGAACTCCTACGATCATGTGAGCATCAACCTTTCGCTGCTACCGCCGCTGCGATTAATCCAACAAAGAGT